>Ga0209155_1001111_pt1 | contig 12747 bp, 9 predicted proteins | sample GraSoiAngelo_122_FD_185879 | JGI IMG/M metagenome (GOLD analysis project Ga0209155, IMG submission 185879) | Grasslands soil microbial communities from the Angelo Coastal Reserve, California, USA - 14_0927_02_20cm (SPAdes) (version 2) | ecosystem: Environmental > Terrestrial > Soil > Grasslands ...
AGCTTCGTCTGCTTCTAACGAACAGAACAATCAGCCGGTCGCTGCCCAAACAAGTCCGCCTGAGAAATCCACTGTCGCACCAGCGCCCGCAAGGGTCTCGTCATCCGCCGTTGCAAGCATGGCAAGCCGAAGGTTGCCTATTGTTGCTGGCTTACTCTTGGCGGCCATAATCATACTGGCTTGGGTGATCGTGCCCATTGTGCGCCGGCATGCTTTTAACGTTCCGCGTCACATGCGGCTCGAGCCTCCCGCCGGGACCACCGCCGGCGGCGCTGCCGTCTTGAAGCCCAGAGTCGCACCAGCGCAGTCGAGTAGTGTCCGGGACAACGGCTTTGCTGGGGGGCCACGTCAGGTTTCGGTGGAATTAAAACCATGGCAAGCTCCGCTGCGAAACGCTGCAGTGCCTTCACGCAAATTCAGCGGCGTTGTGGATCGATTGAAGGAACGCAGAGCAAAGGCTTCACGAACCCCGGCACGCCACGCGCCCGAGCGCGAATTGCCGCCGGTTGCCGAGCCCGACTTCGAATCAGCCGTGGGACCAGTCGTCGAACAAGCACCGGAGGTCCCGCAACCAGTTATCCCGGAAGCTGCTGAAATGGCTACGGTTTCAGCAACCAGTGAGTTTGCAGAAGTTTCTGCGATCGTTCCGCAACAGCCGATCGAGGGAGATGGAGAGGGAGTCGCATTCTACCCGGAGGAGCCGGGCGCGTTTTTCGGAGAGTCGCAACAATCCGTGTTGCCCGCGGAAGAGCAGCCGCGTGAAGCGGCGTTTGCGAGCGCAGACTTCGCGTGGCCCGCCGTAGAACCGTTGGCAGAGTTTGCAGTTGAACCGATCGCACAAGAGCAACCCATTCCCTCGATTGCGAGTGAATTTCCTACAGTCGAAACGACTGCCGAGCCCGCGTATGATTTTCCAAGTGCTTTTCACACTGAGCCTGTATTTCCGCAAATAACCACACCTGTAACCATGCCAGAAACAACACACACTCCAACCGCTCCAGTAAACAAAGCCCCGGCCCCACCCGTGGCCAGGCCACAACCGCCACCCGCTGCCACGACGATGCAAACATCCGTGCAGCTTACTTTCTCCTTCGAGATCGCCGCCATGCAGTTGACGCCGAGCTTTAAGATGGGTGTCTTGAAAGTGCGTCCCATATCGAAGCTTGTCACGATGCGTTTGCCTTCGCCTCAGCGCGCTCAGTCTGCGTTGAATTTGCAGGTCGCCTTCGAAATCGTAAAGATTCAGCCCGTCGCCGGCGCGATAGGCACCATTCGCGTGATTCCATCGCAGCAACAGAGACCTACCCTGACTGGCATGCCCTCAATCGCGGTAGCAGGATTGCAACTAGTCCCTAATTCCGAGACCGCACCAGTCCAACTCACCCCGTCACCACAGGGGCGTGCCTCTGTGTTCATTACGGTGCCGTTCCAGATCAGCACGCTTGAGTTCTCGCCGTCGCTGGAAATTGCATCGGTCATCCTAAATTCCAACTCCAAGCAGGTCATCGTTCAGTTGCCCGGTGCGGGCCCGAGTCCCACCGAAGGCGCGCCCATGTTTGAAATCGCAAATCTCGAGCTCAACGAGAATGGCGAGATTGCCATGGTCCAACTAAACCTCCTTGGCGGACCCAAGCGAGCCTAGTCAATTCCGGTTCAGCGGACGCAGTTGCTTGGGCAGAAATTCGCCATCTTTGCGAATCAATTTGCCGTCGAAGTAGATCTCTCCGCCGCCGTAATCGGGACGCTGGATGCTGACCATGTCCCAGTGAACCTGGCTCCGGTTTCCGTTGTCCGCTTCCTCGTAAGCTTGTCCCGGGGTGAAATGAAACGAGCCGGCGATTTTCTCGTCGAACAAGATGTCGCGCATCGGTTGTAGCACCCGGGGATTAAAGCCGAGCGAAAATTCACCTATGTAACGGGCGCCCGGATCTGAATCGAGAATCTTATTCAGCTTTTTCGTCTCGTTGCTCGTCGCAGCAACAATCTTGCCGTTCTTGAATTCGAGACGGATGCCATCAAAAGCGATTCCCTGATAAATGCTTGGCGCATTAAACGTGACCTGACCGTCCACGGAATCTTTCACCGGGCAGCTGAAAACTTCGCCATCGGGAATATTGCGATCGCCACCGCAGATCACAGCTGGAATTCCCTTGATACTGAAGTGCAGATCCGTGCCGGGGCCTATGATGTCCACGCGGTCGGTTTTTTCCATCAAGCGCTTGAGTACCTTCATGCCGGGCTGCAGTTTGCGATAGTCCAGCGTGCAGACATCAAAATAGAAGTCTTCAAACGCCTCGGTGCTCATTCCGGCAAGTTGTGCCATTGAGGGAGTTGGCCAGCGTAAGACGACCCACTTTGTCTTTTTAACCCGCTGGTCCTGCACCGGGCGCATTTTTTTGCCGATCAGTTTCATCTTCTCCGGCGGCACATCGGCTAATTCGGTGACGTTGTGGCTGCCGCGCACGGCGATATAAGCATTCATTTTTTTCATGCGCGCCAGCTCGTGGCTTGCCATCAGGTTTAGTTGTCGATCCGAGGCTTCGAGAGCGAGCGCGCGGTTTACGCGGGTTTGATAAGTCTGCGCAAATGGCACCCCGCCCGCTTTCCGCACCATGCGGATCAGCGCGACGGTCATTTCAGCAGGAATATCGAATGCTTCGATCAGGACTGTTTCATTGCGCCTGAGACGGATGGAATATTCCACCAGGAGTTTTGCGAGCTTGTCGAACCGGACGTCGTGCATAGGCGCTTATCATTCCACCAGCCGGGCCGGATGCAACTCGTGCGACCCCAACGTTTGGAGTTCCGTGGTTACGCGCCTCTCAGGAAGAAACCATCTAAAAGCGGAACTCCAAACTTTAGGCGGTCCGAATAAGTTTCGCTGCAAATGCGCCGTCTAAACCGTCGCGAAAAGGCAACGAATCTCTTTCCGCTTCCAAGCGCAAAATCGGCGTCTCCTCGAGGATGCGGCGAACGACTCCTTCATTCTCTTCCGGCTCAAGGCTGCATGTGCTGTAAACAAGCGCGCCCTTCGGTTGTAGTAGCGGGATAAGCGCGCGAACAATCTCGATCTGCCGTTGTTGCATGCGATCGAAATCGGTTCGTCGTAATCGCCACTTGAGATCGACGCGCCTCCGGACCACTCCGGTGTTGGTGCACGGCGCGTCAATCAGGACGCAATCAAATGGTGCTACAGATGCGATTTTCGGCGGTACGCAACCATGTGTCCAATCGTGCCTCAAAATCTGCACAATTCCGACGCCGAGGCGCGCCATGTTCTCCTTCAAGATTTCCAGCCGCGCAAGGTCGCGATCGCATGCCATGATTGTTCCCAGGTTTTCCATAAGTTGCGCGACGTAACCGGTTTTCCCGCCGGGCGCTGCGCACGCATCGAGGATTCTTTCTCCAGGTTTTGGGTCCAGCAACTGGCAGCCAAGGGTGGTGCTCGGGTCCTGAATGTAACAATGACCCCGTTCTAAAGCGTCGGAGGGTAACGAACTGACTTCCACGAAGTTCGGGTTGTCAGAGACAGGACGGGATTTGGGATAAGCCCGGAGGAATTTTGTTCGATCGATTCTCAACAAATTGATGCGCGCATAAACTGGCGCAGGAAGATTGTTCCATTCACACAGCTCTTGCGCGTGCGCGACGCCAAAGTGCTGCTGCCAGCGTTCGACAAGAAATTGCGGATGCGAAGTTCGAACGAACAATGGCTGCGCATCGACGCGCGCGAGCAGTTCAGTTGCCTGCCGCGCCGCAACGCGAAGCATCGCGTTGATGATCGTTCGCTGCCTTTTCGGCGTAAGCTCTACCGTTTCGTGGACTGCTGCGTGCTGAGCGGTTTTGAGAAGGAAGAGTTGATATAAACCAAGCCGCAGAATATCGCGCAGATCGCTCTCAATCCGGGAAACGCGCAGGCAGCCGATCCAAAAATCCAGCAACGTTAAATTGCGCACGACGCCGTAAAACAGTTCTAAGGCAAATGCGCGATCGGATGGCGTAAGCTCGGTGTTCGCAAGAAACTCTGCGATGATGGAATCAGCGAAGCGCTTTTCTTTTCGCCACAGCCGCAAGGCCTGCAGCGCGATTTGGCGAGCAGAGAGCTGCGCCATATTTCCTGCAGTTACTGCGGCTTCACGCTCGCGCGTCCGATCGCGTGATAATGAAACCCAAGTCGCTTCATCGTTTCAGGATCAAGGAGGTTTCGCCCGTCAAAGACGATCGGTGTTCTCATTTTTTCTTTCACCACTGTGAGATCCACGTTGTCAAATTCACTCCATTCTGTGGCGATGACCAGCGCTTCAGCGTTGCTCACTGCTTCGAGAGCCGACGAAGCAAATTCTGCATCGGCGATCGCTTTTATGGCGCGTGCCTTTTGCATTCCTTTCGGGTCGTAGGCAACCACGTGCGCGCCTTCGCGCAGGAGGTTCGTCACAAGCTCGATTGCGACGGACGAACGAACGTCGTCTGTATCTGGTTTGAATGTGAGGCCCCAGACTGCAATCCGCTTTTCCCGCAACACCCACAGGGTTTCCCGGATCGTCTTTAGAAAACGCTCTTTTTGAGCATTGTTTATGCGTTGCACTTCCTTAAGCAGATTGAATGGAGTGCCAAGCCGCTCGCTGATTGTGATGAACGCAGCGATATCCTTTGGGAAACAGGAACCGCCGTATCCGATTCCAGCGTTTAGGAAATCGCGGCCAATGCGGTGATCCATTCCAATTCCGTCAGCGACCTTTTCGATGTCCGCGCCGCTCGCCTCGCAGATCGCCGAGACCGCGTTGATATATGAAATTTTCAGCGCCAGGAATGAGTTTGCGCAATGTTTGATGAGCTCGGCGCTGTTGATATCGGTCACGAGTATCGGCGCCATGAATGGCTCATACACCTTCTTCATGAGATCGATGGCGTGTTCGCTTTGCGCTCCGATCACAATCCGATCCGGACGCATCAGATCGGCTACTGCACAGCCTTCGCGCAAGAATTCGGGATTGCTGACCACATCAAACTTCGCGCCATGGCGGTTATATCTTTTGATTGACTCCGCCACTTTTTCGCCCGTTTTCACGGGCACTGTGCTCTTATCAACGATCACCCGATAATCGGTCAACACACCTGCGATTTCCCGCGAAACTTTCTCCAGAAAACTAAGATCGACGTCGCCATCCGGCTGCTGTGGGGTAGGAACGGCGATGAAGATGATTTGTGAGTGGTCCACTCCGTTCTGAATGCTGCCGGTGAAGTGCAGCCGACGCGCCGAGACATTCCGATGAATTATTTCTTCAAGCCCGGGTTCATAAATCGGCACCTCGCCGGCTTGTAGTTGTTTGATCTTTTGTGCGTCGTTATCGACGCAAATGACATTATGGCCAACATCGGCGAAACAGGCGCCGGTAACGAGGCCGACGTAACCGGAACCGATGATCGCGAGATCCATGATTGGAGAATGCTGCAGGTAGATCAGCCGCAGCACAAGTGGGCTAGAGCATCCTGCGGCCTCGAGATTATTCGCGCACGTTCGTTCATTGCCCTGAGGACGCAGGATCAAAATTCAAGTCGAATCCAAGCTTCGGGAATGCCTTCAGCGTTATGGTAAACAGGACGCCATACTCCTTCACCCCATTATTGTCGCGTATGACGCCGCCGAGGGACGCCACCCAGCTCGAGAGGTCCCGGTAAATGGAATAGCGTTGCTCCTCCAGCGTGCTTGATGTGGCTTCATATTGCTCCTGGGCTCCAAAGCCCCAGTTATCGTTGATTCGATAATATCCACCAACAAGAAACAGGCTGCTGTTGAGAAAGAAAGGATTGTCGTTCAAATAGCGATGCCCGACGTTTAATTGCAGATTGGCCAGCGGTTGCACGCTCGCGATCGTATTCACTTCGGTAAAACCCTTCGAGAAGGCCGGTACCTGTGAGTTGACTGAAAGCGAGACCCACGGGAGAGGCGTAAACCGAATGTTGTTAAAGAAATTTGAGTAGTTGGTACGATCGTAGGGGTTGTCGAAGTTCACGTCAAAGAAGGTATCGAGTTCAAACCACGTCATCGTTGCGTCGTCGCGCCGCGTTTCGAGGCGGTTGCGAACGCCCACCCGCCACACCGTCCAATCATCGATTGAGTCGATGGTCGTAAATTGGGGGAAGTCAATCGCCCGAAGCTGGGTCGAAGGTTCATACCGATCAAACCCCAAAATTGCCGTCGGATTAGCTCCGTTCTCATCCACGTACGAAAAGTTTGTGAATGGTTGAATAACGTGCATGAGTCCATCCAACCCAAACGCGCGGCTCTGCACATTCTCCCAGGTGCGCGAGATCTTGAACGAAGCTTCTGCGCCGGTGTTAAAAACCGTACGAAATGTGTCTCCATCAAACTGAACTGGGTTAGCCGAAGTTGGCGGCGGGAGAATAAAGTCAGGCACCAGCGGATTTGATGGAGGCACAAAGGTTGTCGATCCCAAGTCCCATGTCTTGCCATAATAGGTGCCGCGGAAGCCAACGCGCGGCACGATCGAAAGCCATCCAAAGTATGTGTTTGGATAAGTTAGTTGATGGAAGGTATCAAACCGAGTGGTGCCGTAATTCTCAAAACCCGAACCCTGGGGGAATTGTAACCGCAAATCAGCAAAGCCGCTCTCGCCCTCGTAAAAAATGGGTCCACCGAAAAGTGCGTGACGTTTAATGTCCAGTACCACTTCCGGTGTACGTTCTGTGGTAGAGAAAAACTCGTTCGCCTGGAAACGGGCGATGCCCGTGATGGTGAAAAAAGGATTCGTCTTCGTTACTGCCACTACATTGTCTGGAACGGGATCGATCCGAAACTCGCCCTGATAAAAGTCCTCCATCACATACGGATCGCTAAGCTTGGTGAGGTTAGCGATGCCGTAGATGTCATCGGTAAAGTTCGTCCGATCTTCCAAGCTAAGCCGGTATCGCCCGGTAGGAACACCCTGCCGCGGCACGGCCGTTTGATTCAGGTTCGGGTTTTGATCCTGAATGTAAAAGGTTTTTATCCTCGCCTGACTGTTCTCGTCCTTCCCATAATCAATAACGGGATCGAAGCCGATGGCGGGTCCGCGACGGCCAAAGTAATCGAGTCGGAGGCGTCCCTTGATGTTATCCGTAATCGGAAACATCACCTGAGTCAGAAGCGATGGTCCCCATGAGCTCAAATATGCCGGCGAAACCGTAAAACTGAACGTGTCACTGAGGGATTCGTACAGATAAGGCCACCAAAAAACCGGCACCTTCCCGATATATGCCGTCACGTACTGCATGATCACGCGGTCCTTCTCGTAAATGCGGATCTTTTGCGCGTGAAGATGAAAATCGGACCTCGCAGAATCGTTCGTCGTAAACGTACCGTTTCGTATAAGATAACCATTGTCGGAAATTGAACTCACATCTCGGCCGCTGAGAAAATAAGGTAGCGACTCAGTCCGCCCACTGATCGCCCGGATCTTTTTTGTTTCGGTGTTGTAGAAACCGTGTTCGGTAACGTAGAGGCTGATATCACGATAGATTCGCACGTGGCCTTTCAACTCCACCTCGTGCGTGGCGGAATTGTATTGTGCGTAATCGGCGTAAATGTCTGTATTGCCAGTGTGAATCGCCACATTATCGTGCGCCGTTGCCAGCCCATTTTCATATGTCGTCTCCCCTGTGGAAGTGATCTCAATGGGCGCGTTCTCCGGAGTCTTGATTTCTCCTCGGATCAAACCGGCGCTCGCAAAAAGAGCGGCGAGCAACAAGAGCGGCGTTCGCATGGCGGACGCCAAAGGTACTGCACCCAAAGCTCCCTGCAAAGCTAAAACCACTCCGTACGAAAGATGCATATTGCCGCCGTCCCTGTTACGAGCTGCCTTCATGGCAAAGTCACAGTGTTCTGTCTTGATTAACCTGGCAATCAACGGTTTTCTTCATGCGGGATGAGCAAATCTATCGACCAAGTTTTCGTCAACGCCAAGCAATGGCTGCTCTCATGGCTGGCGGGGTCGCCCGACTGGCTGATCCAGGTGGCTTCTATTCTGATCAATGTTTTCATGCTACTCGCTGTATTCCTCACACTTTTTGCGCTCATCTCCGTGCTGGAGCGAAAAATTCTCGCGCGGATGCAAAACCGCTACGGCCCGAATCGAGTCGGCCCGTTCGGTCTTTTCCAACCAATCGCCGACGGCATCAAAATGTTGATCAAGGAAGACATCGTGCCGGCGCGGGCGGACAAGATCGTGCATTTCCTCGCGCCGGTGCTTATCGCCGCGGTGGCGATCCTTACCCTCGCCGTGATTCCGTATGGACGAAACATGACGCCGTTCACTATCGATGGCGGCATTCTCTTTTTCTTCGCCGTTGGATCGGCAACGGAACTCGCGGTCTTCATGGCCGGCTGGGCAAGCAACAATAAATTCTCCATGCTCGGCGCCATGCGCGCGATCGCGCAAATGTTCAGCTACGAGCTGCCGCTCATTATTACCGTTCTGCCGGTAGTGATGGTGGTCGGCTCGCTTATGCCTGACCGGATTGTCTCCGCGCAAGCTGGATACACGTTTGGCCTTGTGCCGCGCTGGTTTGTCTTCACGCCGTGGGGTGGTGTCGCCTTCATTTTGTTTTTCGTTTCCGGTCTCGTAGAGTCGAATCGCACTCCATTCGATGTGCCCGAGGGCGAATCGGAAATCGTCGCCGGGCACATGACTGAATATTCCGGCTTCAAATACGCGACATTTTTCATGGCGGAATACATCGGGATGTTCGCCGTCAGCGGCCTTTCAGCGACGTTATTCCTTGGCGGCTGGCATGCGGCCGTACGCGTGCTCGAAATTGTCCCTTCTTATGTCTGGTTTTTCCTCAAGCTGAGCGGGCTGCTTTTCGTTTACATCTGGATTCGCGGCACGCTGCCGCGCACACGCATCGATCAAATGATGAACTTCGCCTGGAAATTCATGTTGCCGATGGCTTTCACGTGCGTCATCGCGGCGGCCGTCTGGCATTATGCCGGGCGCGGCCTGCGCGGGTGGCTGTGGTCGCTGTTTGTAATCGTGATGGTTTACAGCGCCCTATCGATCCTGCTCGATACGCGAAGAAAATTCGGGCCGCGCGTTTATCGCTTCGCAGAATGAGCAACGCCGCATTTGTTATCATCGCGATTTTCACACTCGCCGCGGCGCTAGCGGCTGCGACGTTGCGAAAGCTAATGCATGCTGCGCTGAGTTTCGCGGTGGCCTTGGTCGGCCTCGCGGCGCTTTTCTTTTTGCTCGGCGCAGAGTTCGTCGGGCTCGCGCTGGTGTTCATTTACATCGGCGCGGTCGCGGTGTTGATCGTTTTCACGATTCTTCTGACGCGGCGCGATGTGGGAAAAGATCGCGGCTTTAACTGGGCCGGTGTGCTCATTGCTCTTGCTGTGTTCTGTGGTTTGACGTGGTCGATTCTCAAGACGCAATCACTCTCCATCGTCGCCCCACACATTCGGGCGCTTACCGTCAAAAGAATCGGCGAAGCGTTAATGACCGGTTACGTGTGGCCGTTGCAATGCGTCGGTCTTCTGCTAACCGCCGCTCTCATCGGCGCGCTCATTCTCGTAATGGAGGAAAAACGATGAGAAAGATGAAGCAAACGCTCAACGCTCAACGCTCAACGCTCAATGCTGACTTCAGACGTGACTCTAAGTTGGACGCTGGGTGTTTTCGGCCTGGACTGCGATGACACCTACACTACAAGCCTTTGTTCTCGTTTCCGGCGCGTTGTTTTCCATTGGACTCCTCGCCGCATTGAGTCGGCGTCACGCCATTTTCATTCTCATCGGCATCGAGCTTATGCTCGCAGCGGCGAATTTGAATTTCATCGCGTTCTGGCATTTCGCTCCGCAACCGCACCAGCCGACCGGCGTGATGTTCGCAATCTTCTCCATCGCAATCTCCGCTGCCGAAGCCGCGATTGGTCTGGCGATGGTCATCGCCGTTTATCGCCACTATCACACTACGAATGTCGATCAACTCGATCAGCTCAAAGGATGAAAGAATTCACTAAAAGATGAGCGCGTGGATTCTTGATCGTCTCTGGCTGATCCCTGCCGTGCCGTTCGCGGCTTCGCTGATAGTTTTGAGTTTGCCGAACGCGTGGCGCAGAAGAGCCGCGGCGCTGGCAGCCACGGGACAAGTCGCCGCGCTCGCATTGTCGGTTGTAGCGTTCCTGCCGACGGTCCAAACGCACGGCTTCCGCGCGGCTCAAAATTTCACCTGGTTCACTTTCGGCGATAACGCGCTCCAACTGGGATTTGTTCTCGACCCGCTTGCCGCTGCGATGCTGCTGATGATCTCGCTGGTTGGGCTTTGCATTTTTGTCTTCAGCATTGGCTACATGGCCGACGACAAGAATTTTGTCCGCTTTTTCGCGTATTTATCGTTCTTCTCCGGCGCCATGCTCGGTGTGGTCATCGCGAACAGTTTGCTTCTGCTTTTCATTTTTTGGGAACTGGTTGGGCTCGCGTCGTATCTGCTCATCGGCTTCTGGATTGAGCGACCGAGCGCAGCGGCTGCCGCAAAGAAGGCATTCATCACCACGCGCATCGGCGACATGGGATTTTTTCTCGGCATGCTCTGGCTCTACAATCGCAGCGGCACACTTCTTTTTTACGACGGCGGCAAAGGCTGTCTCGAAAGCGCCGGCCTGGCCATGCTCGGCGCCAGCGCCACGTTCATCGCGCTGCTGATTTTTTTCGGAGCAGTCGGCAAGTCCGGACAATTCCCGCTGCATGTGTGGCTGCCTGATGCGATGGAAGGTCCGACACCGGTGAGCGCGTTGATTCACGCGGCAACGATGGTCGCCGCTGGAGTTTTTTTGGTCGCGCGCGTGTATCCGCTATTCTCGTTAGGCGCGATCAACGGCGTGACCTCCTCGCTCACCGTTGTTGTCTGGATCGGTGTAACCACGGCGCTCATGGCTGCGCTCATCGCGATCGCACAGGCCGACATCAAACGCATCCTCGCCTATTCAACGGTGTCGCAACTTGGTTTGATGATGGTCTCGCTGGGCGTGGGCGGGGTGGCAGCCGGCATCATGCACTTGATCGCGCATGGATTTTTTAAAGCGCTTCTGTTCCTCGGCTCCGGCTCGGTCATTCACGGATGTCACGGCGAACAGGACATTCGCAAAATGGGCGGCCTGCGGCGCTTCATGCCGGTTACGTTTGTGACGTACGCCATCGGGATGATGGCGCTCAGCGGCGTGCCGCTCTTTTTCTCTGGCGGCTGGACGAAAGAGGAAATTCTTCACGCTGTAGGCCATTGGCCGCCGTCGCACGCACCGTATTACTTGATGTTCGCTGGCGTCGTTCTCACGGCGCTCTACATGACGCGGCAAATCATCTACGTCTTTTTTGGGGACCCGCGCGCTTCTGTGGACCACTCGCACGAGAGCCCGCGCGTGATGACAAGGCCGCTGATCGCGCTCGCGCTGGGCGCAATTTTATTGAGCGTCGTGCTTACGCCTGCATGGCCATGGCTGCATGAGTATCTGACCGGCGAGCCCGTACACTTTGAGATAGGTCGTTTGATTCAGCCGGCGCTTTTTGTTTCGCTCGTGCTCGTCAGTGCGGGTATCGGCGTTGGTTTGTGGATGTATCGCAAGGCGGGTGTGCAAGCTGGAGATCGCCCAGCTCAGATCGACCCACTTGAATACGCGCAGCCCGCGCTGTTTCGCTTCTTGGCAAACAAAATGTGGATCGACGAACTTTATTATCGCACAGTCATCGCGTTCAGTTGGATGGCCGCGCGTCTGTCTGACTGGTTGGATCGCTACTTCTGGGATGGGCTTGTGCGTGGCTTCGGTGCAATCGGGCAAGTGTTTGCAATGTTCACCACCGGCGTCGATGAGCGCGGCATCAACGCTGGAGTCGATGAAACCACCGTTGGCGCTCGCGGGCTTGGCCGGCTGATGTCTGCCGCGCACTCGGGGCAGATTCAAATTTACCTCGGCGTGGTCGCCATCGGCATGCTGGCACTCCTTCTTCTCTACGCATGGTTGGTATGATTACAGCGATCATTTTCATTCCGCTGCTTGGTACGCTTGCGGTCTGCACCTGGCCGCAAAGAAATTGCCGCGTCATTGCTCTGATGTTTAACGTTATCTCCGCGGCGTGCGCGTTAGGATTGTGGCGAAAGTTCGATGCCACCGCGACGGGCATGCAATTCGTCGAACGTCATGCGTGGATTCCGGCGATCAATGCTGAATATCTGGTTGGCGTTGATGGATTGAGTTTGCTGCTTGTCTTGCTCACGTCGCTAATCGTTCCATTCGCATTTCTAGCCCGACCCGTTCCAGCCGACAGCCGCGGGTTCTATGCGACCATGCTGGTAATGCAGTCCGCCCTCTACGGGACGTTCACGGCACAGAATTTTGTCCTCTGGTTTTTGTTCTATGAAATGAGTCTGATCCCGGCGTTTCTGCTGATCAAAATCTGGGGCGGCGAAAACCGCGATCGCGCCGCGACCAAGTTCTTCCTTTACACATTTCTTGGCAGCGTGGCGATGTTGCTTTCGTTTCTGGGAATTTATTTTGCCAAAGGGACGTTCGATTTTTCCGCGCTGGCCTCCCTCGGAAAAAACGGTCTGCTCACCGGCAAGGTCGCGTGGCTTGCGTTTGCCGGAATCTTTATCGGGCTCGCCGTGAAGGTGCCGCTATTTCCGTTTCACACCTGGTTACCCGACGCCTATCAAACCGCGCCGACCGGCGTGTCGATGGTGTTGACGGGTGTAC
>Ga0209155_1001114_pt1 | contig 12726 bp, 10 predicted proteins | sample GraSoiAngelo_122_FD_185879 | JGI IMG/M metagenome (GOLD analysis project Ga0209155, IMG submission 185879) | Grasslands soil microbial communities from the Angelo Coastal Reserve, California, USA - 14_0927_02_20cm (SPAdes) (version 2) | ecosystem: Environmental > Terrestrial > Soil > Grasslands ...
CAAGCGCATCTCCGTAGTCATCCCCTGCCACAACGAGGAGGCGGGCATCGCCGCCGTCCTCGAGCAGATGCCCGCGCTCGTCGACGAGGTGGTGGTGGTCGACAACGCCTCCACCGACCGCACCGCGGAGGTGGCGCGCACGGCCGGCGCGCGGGTCGTGCACGAGGGCCGCAAGGGCTACGGGCGCGCCTACAAGACCGGCTTCGCCGCCGCGCGCGGCGACGTGGTGGTCACCATGGACGGCGACGGGACCTACCCGCCCGACTCGATCCCGCTCCTCCTCTACGTGCTGGTCGAGGAGCGGCTCGACTTCATCTCGGCCCGCCGCTGGCGCTCGCAGAGCGGCGAGTCGAAGAGCCCGATCCGGCTCCTCGGCAACGCCATCCTCTCGGGCACGATGATGTGCCTCTTCTTCAAGTTCATCATCGACTCGCAGTCGGGCATGTGGGTCTTCCGCCGCGACGTGCTGAGGAAGATCACCCTGCAGTCGGACGGCATGGCGCTCTCCGAGGAGATCAAGATCCTCGCCTTCACGCATTCGGAGATGCGCTGTCTCGAGATGCCGATCTACTACGGCGAGCGCATCGGCGAGAGCAAGCTGAACCTCTGGCGCGACGGCTTCGCCAACCTCTTCTTCCTCGCCCGGATGCGCCTCGCGCTCGGCCGCCGGCGCCGTGCCGCGGTGGTGCGGCCGCTGCCCGCGCCCGAGGTAGAGGCGGCTCCCGCCCGCGCGACCCGTCTCTGATGGCCGTGATGTGGGGGCTCGCGTACGCGACGCTCGTCGCGGCGCTCGTGGTGCGGGTGCGCGCCACCGCCGCGCCGCCACCCGAGCCGGTGCACCCGCTGCCCGGTGAGCCGCTCTGGCCGACGCGCCTCCACCACGCGCTCTTCGCGCTCCTGCTCGCGGGCGCGCCGCTCGAGGACCTCGTGCTGGGTGGTGCGGCGCGCGGGCGGGCGGCCGGGCTCGTCGCCTTCGCGGCCGGCGTCGTGCTCTACCGCGTGGCGGGCCGCACGCTCGGCGATGCCCTCTCGCCCTTCATCGCGCCCCGGCCCGGCGCGCCGCTCGTGACGCACGGCTGCTATCGCCTCGTACGCCACCCCATCTATCTCGGCCAGGCGCTCATCGCGCTCGGCGCGCCCCTGACGCTCGGCGCCCGCTGGGTGCTCGCGGTCACGGCCGCGGCGCTCGCCGTCCTCGTCCTCCGCACCGTACGCGAGGAGGAAGCGCTGGCGCGCACCTTCCCGGACTACGCTCGCTATGCCACCACGACGAAGCGCATCGTTCCCTTTGTATATTGAGGAGACCGCCCCCGCGGCGCGCGCCTGGAGAGGCGGCCGGCGCGCGGCTCGCCTCGCCCTCGCGGCGTGGGCGGCGGCCGTCTACCTGATGTACTGGCTCGGGTACCTGGGGCTGCGATGACCGACCTGGTCCTCCTCGTGCTCGCGCTCGCCGCCACCACCGCCGCGGGGCTCCTCGCGCTGCGCGCGCTCCGCGCCTTGCCGGTCGCCCCCGGCGAGCGCCTGCTCGCCGGGCTCGCGGTGGGCCTCGGCCTGGCGGGCATGGCGGGCCTCGGGCTCGCCGCCGCGGGCCAGCTCCGGGCGACGCCGATCGCGCTCCTCGGCGCGGCCGCCCTGCTCGCCGGCGGCGGCGCGCTGGCGCGCGCCGGCCGCGCCCTCGACGCGCGCGCTCTCGGACGCGTCTGGCCGCTCGTCCTCGTGTGCGCGCTGGTGCTCGCCACCGAGGTGCCCACCATGCTGGCGCCCCCGGTGGGCGGCGACCAGACGAAGTACCAGCTCGTCTACCCGCGCCTCTACGCGCTCGCCGGCGGCCTCGTGCCGACGCCGTGGAGCTTCTGGGGGCAGATGCAGTTCCTGCCCAACTTCGTCTTCGCGCTCGGCTTCGCGGCCAGCGGCGACACGCTCGCCCGGCTGCTGAACGGCGCCATGGGTGTCGCCGCCGCACTCGCGCTCGCGACACTCGTCGGCCGGCATCTCGCGCCCCGCGCGGGGGCGATCGCCGGCGCGCTCTTCTTCACGCTGCCGATCACCTGGTCGCTCATGACGCACGCCGGCGTGGACCTGGCCGTCGTCCTCTACACGGCGCTCGGGACGGCGGCCTTCCTCGCCTGGGCGGCCGAGGGGCGCGCGGGGGACCTCCGCCGCGCCGCGCTGATGGCGGGGCTGGCGGGCGGGAGCAAGCTGATGGGGCTCCTGGTGCCGGCCCTGCTCGGCGCCGCCCTGCTCGGCGTGCTCGCCTGGCGCGCGGAGCCGGGGCGCCGGCTGGTGCGGGCGGGGCTCGCCTTCGGCCTGGTCGTGCTCGTCGCCGCCAGCCCCTGGTACGTGCGCAATGCGGTCGAGACGGGGAACCCGATCTATCCCTTCGCTTACTCCGTGTTCGGCGGACGGTACTGGTCGAGCGCGGCGAGTGAGTACCTCGCCGACTACTACCGGCAGTACCAGACCACCTGGGCCGCGCGGCGCGAGGGTCGGCCCTACGCCGGGCTCGAGGTGGTGCGCTTTCCCTGGGACCTCACCATGCACCCGGACTCGTTCGAGAACGCGGCGCGGCAGAGCATGGACGTGGGCCCGTTCGCGCTCGCCTTCGCGCCGGCGCTCCTCCTCGTGCGCCGGCGGCGGTTCGCCGTGCTCGCCACCGCGGCCATCGGCCTCGGCTACGCGGGCATCGTCGCGTCGGCGGCGTGGGCGCATCCGCGCTACGTCGTGCCCGGGGCGGCCCTCCTGCTGGTCGCCGCGGTACCGGCGGCGCGGGCGCTCCTCCCGCGCCGGCTCTTCGCGGCCGCCGTCGCGCTGACGCTCGCCGGGAACCTGGCGCTCACCACGCGCCTCCTCCAGCCGCTCTGGCCCGACCAGGTGCGCGTCGCCACGGGGCGGCTCGCGCCGGCGGAGTTCCTCCGCCGCCACTCGGAGCGTTTCGCCTTCTGGGAGCGCGCCAACGCCGAGCTCCCGGCGGCGGGGCTCGTGCTGGTGCTGGAGAAGATCCCCCATCCGTACTACATCGAGCGTCCGTTCGTGCTGGGGAGCTACCTGGAGCAGGGCCTGCTCGACTACCGGAGGCTCGCGACACCCGCGGCGGTGGCTGCGGCCGCGCACGATCTCGGCGTGACCCACGTGGCGATCGACCTGGCCGGCCTCGAGGCGGGTGGCGACCCGTTCGAGGCGTCGGTCGCGCGCCTGTGGCGCAGCTTCGTCGCCGAGGAGTGCGATCCGCCCCTCGTGCGCGAGGGCGGCTACGCCCTCTACCCGCTCAGGACCGAGATGGGGCCGACGGCGCTGGCCGCGGCCGGAGGGCGGCGCCATTCCTAAACAGGGCCAGTTCGCGCGCGACTCCTTCGGCATCTTCGCGGCGCAGATCGCGGTCATGGCGCTGGGGATCGGCACCAGCGTGATCACCGCGCGCGCCCTCGGGCCGAGCGGGCGCGGGCTCCTCCAGCTGCTCACCATCTTCCCGGCCACGATGTCCAACTTCGCGAAGCTCGGCATTCCGGTGGCGAACGTCTACTGCATCCGCCGCCGCGGCGCGCGGACGTCCGCGGTGGCGTCGAACTCGCTCCTCCTCGGCCTGGGACTCGGCACCGCGCTCGCGCTCGTCTGCTGGCTCGGGCGCGGCTGGCTCCTCCACACCGTGCTGCGCGGGGTGCCCGCGGTGACGCTGCCCCTCGTGCTCGTCCTCCTGCCCTTCGTCGTCCTGCAGACCTTCTTCCTCGGCATCCTCCAGGCCGAGCAGCGCTTCCAGGAGTACAATTTCCAGCAGATCGCCCCCACGCTCTTCGGGCTCGTCGGCATGGCGCTGGCGCTCCTCTGGCTGCGGGCCGGCCTGATCGGCGCCGTCATCGTGCAGACGGCGGTCGTGGCGCTGGTGACCGTGTGGCTCGTCCTGCGCGTGCACCGGCGCACGCCGCTCCGCCTCGCCTGGGACGGGCCGCTGGCGAAGGAGATGCTCGGCTTCGGCGGCAAGTCCTACGTGCAGACGCTCGCCGCCACGCTCCACCGCCAGATCGATCAGTACATGATCAACGTCTTCCTGGATCCCGCCCAGGTCGGGCTCTACGCGGTCGCGGTCAACCTGACCAACGTGCTCCTGAAGATCCCCGACGCCACCGGCACGGTGCTCTACCCGCGTCTCGCCGCGCTCGAGGAGGGCGACGCGCACCGGGCGACTGCGAGGGTCTGCCGGAATACCCTCTTCATCACCGCCGCGCTCGGCGTGGGGTGCCTCCTCTTCGGCCCGTTCGGCATCCGCGTCCTCTACGGCCCGCGCTTCGCGGGCGCCATCCGGCCCATGCTCCTCATGCTCCCGGGCATCGTGATGATGTCGCTCTACATGATCCTCACGCGGAACTTCACCAGCCGGAACCGCCAGGGGGTGAACATCGTAGCGGCGGGCGTGGCGCTCTCGGTCAACGTCGGGCTCAACTGCGTCCTCATCCCGCGTTGGGGCATCTCGGGGGCGGCGATCTCGACCGCCGTGTCCTACAGCCTGGCGGCACTCATGCTGCTCGTCGTGTTCGTACGCGAGTCGGGGCACTCGGTCGCCGAGACCGTGCTGGTCGGACGCGAGGAGATCGGCGGCTACGTGCGCCACGCGCGCGGCCTGGTCCCGGGCGCGGCGGCCGAATAGCGACCGTGCCGGCGGGGGCGGTCGCGCCGCTCCGCGCGTGGGCGAGACCTTTACGCATGACCGCCAGGCGGTCAGGCAGGCGGCCGAAGGCTTTCGTTTGTTCTTCCCGAGCTGGTCCGAGGTGCCGATCGTCGACGGGTGGGGCGGGCCGATCGACGTCTCGCCCACCCACCTGCCGGTGTTCGGGACGCTGCCTCCGGGCAACGTGCACTTCGCCCTGGGCTACACGGGCAACGGCGTCGCGCCATCTCACCTGGCGGGCCGAGTCCTGGCCGACCTGGCCTCGGAAACGGACTCCGACCTTGTCCACCTGCCAATGGTCAATCCGAAGCCGCGGCTGTTCCCGCCGGAACCACTGCGGTCGATGGGGGCCGCGGTGGTGCGCCGCGCCATCATCTCGTTCGACACGGCCGAGGAGCGAGGCGAGCGTCCGAACCCGCTGGCGTCAGCGGTGGCCCATATGCCGAGACGCCTGGGCTTCCTGCTCGGACCCTAGTCCCTCCCCGCCAAGCCGGGAGGTCAGGTGGGGACGCCAGCTCAGGCAGGGTCCCTCCCCGCATGCGGGGAGGTCGGCGCGGCCAAGCCGCGCCGGGTGGGGACGCCAGCTCAGGCAGCCCTGGTTGACGGAAACTCGAACCGGTGATAGGTTCGGGCCCAATTTGTAATAGATGTTTCGGCGGCAGGACGCCGGGGAGGGGTGCCAATTGAGTGCCACAGAGCACGCCGAGCAGGTTGACGTTGCCGACCTGGCGAAATTCGGCTACAAGCAGGAGCTGAGGCGCGTCCTCGGCGTCTATTCGAGCTTTGCCGTCGCGTTCTCATACATCTCGCCCTCGACGGGCATCTTCACTCTGTTCATCCTCGGCATCTCCCTGGCCGGGCCGGCCTTCTTCTGGAGCTGGCCAATCGTCGTCATCGGGCAGCTGATCATCGGTCTCAACTTCGCCGAGGTCAGCTCGCACTTCCCGGTGGCGGGCTCCGTCTACCAGTGGACCAAGTACCTGTCCAACCGGACGTACGCGTGGTTCACAGGCTGGATCTATCTCTTTGCGGGCGTGCTAACCGTGGCCGCCGTTGTCGCGACGGTGCCACTGGTGCTCATCCCGCTTCTCAACAACCTGTTCAACCTGACCATCGGGACGGACCCCGACACGGAGCGCAACGTGGCAGCCCTTGTGCTGTTGAGCACGACGCTGCTGAGCATCTTCGGCGTGCGCCTGGTCGCGATCGTCAACAACACAGGCGTCGTGTTCGAGATCCTCGGCATGGTGGTGTTCGCGGTGATCCTCGTGATCTTCTACAGCCACCAGAACGTGTCGGTGTTCACTGACTTCAGCTACCTCGGGACTAGCAACCAGGGCGGCGTCTTCCTGGCCGCAATGTTCATGTCGCTGTTCGTGATCTACGGCTTCGACACCGCGAGCACGCTCGCCGAGGAGACCAAGAACCCGCGCCGTGAGGCCCCACGAGCAGTCATCGCATCGATCATCGGGGCCGCCATCATCGGCACGATCTTCCTGTTCGCCGTGATCATCGCCATCCCGGGCGACATGGGCAAGTTCGTGTCGGACACGGCGGCCGGCAAGAACCCGTTCCCCCTGATCACCATCATCGAGTCGAACTTCCCCGGCTGGGCGGCTAACCTCTACCTCCTGGTCGTCGTGGCGGCCATCTACGTGTGCTGCCTCGCCATACAGACGTCTACGATCCGGCTCGCCTTCGGCATGGCGCGCGACGGCAAGCTTCCCTTCGGCAAGTACTTCAACCGGGTGAGCCCGGGCCTGCACACGCCGATCGGCACCTGCATCGTCATCGGGGTGCTCGCGGGGCTGCCGCTCGTCTACTACGCCGGCGCCGCGACAATCGCCATCGGCGCGACCGGGATGATCTACCTCTCGTACATCCTCGGCAACATCGCAATCCTTCTGGCGCGACTGCAAGGATGGCCGAAGGACGCGGCTCCATTCCGTCTCGGCCAGTGGGGCACGATCGTCAACATCCTCGGCCTTGTCTGGGGCGTCGCGATGGAGATCAACTTCCTGTGGCCGAGGGACGCCACGGTCGGCGGCCAGAACCCGCCGCTCAGCGCCCTGCCCAAGATCACGGTCCCAGACTTCCTCAGCAACATTCCGGTCTACGAGTTCACGCTTGGCGTGATCATCCTGGTTGGGCTCGTCTATTGGGCCGTCGCCCAGCGCAAGGCGCCCGAGACTCCGATAGTCCAACCCGTCGAAGCCCCGGCATAAACGCCGTTTGAGGAATCGCGCGCGCGCCGTCGTCATCGGCGGAGGTGTCGGCGGCGCGTCGATCCTCTACTGGCTTGCGCGCCTCGGCTGGACGGACGCTGTCCTCGTCGAGCGCGCACGCGTCACATCCGGCTCGACGTTTCACTCGGCCGGTCTCGTCGGTCAGCTGCGCGGATCGCTGAGCCTGACGCGGATGATGATGAACTCGGTCGACCTGTATCGAAGTCTGCGCGACGAGGTCGGGCTCGAGACTGGCTGGCACGAGGTGGGGTCGCTGCGCCTGGCGTCGAGCCCTGAGCGCATGGAGGAGCTGGCGCGGCAGGCCGGCTGGGCGAAGACGTTCGGCCTGCCGCTCGAGCTCATCTCGGCCGAAGAGGCGCAGCGCCTCTTTCCACCGATGTCCACCGACGGGGTGCTCGGCGCCGCGTACCTGCCGACGGACGGCTACATCGACCCGAGCCAGCTTACGTTTGCCCTTGTCGAGGGCGCGCGGCGCCGCGGGGCAGAGATCTGCGAGGACACCCGGGTCACCGGAATCGAGGTGGCGGATGGTCGCGTCCGTCGCGTGGTGACCGATCGCGGCGAGATCGAGACCGAGCTCGTGGTGAACGCGGGCGGGATGTTCGCGCCGGAGATCGGCCACATGGTGGGCGTCAACGTGCCCCTGATTCCGTTCGCCCACGAATACCTCATTACGCGACCGTCTGACCTCCCTCTCGATATGCCGACGATGAGAGATCCGTCGCTGCTCGTCTACTACCGCCCGGAATCCGGCGGCCTGATCATGGGCGGCTACGAGCGAAAACCGAAGCCCTGGGGCCTGGACGGCATCCCGAGCGACTTCAACGGCCGCCTGCTCGAGCCAGACTGGGACCGCTTCGAGCCGCTGATGACCAACGCGATCGTGCGCACTCCTTCTCTCAAGGACGCGGAGGTCGTGCGCCTGGTCAACGGCCCGGAGGCGTTCACCCCCGACAACGAGTTCATCCTCGGGCCGAGCGAGGTGCGCGGATTCTGGATCGCCGCCGGCTTCTGCGCGCACGGCCTGGCCGGCGCCGGCGGAATGGGCCGCCTGGTGGCGGAGTGGATCGTTGACGGAAGGCCAAGCCTCGACACCTGGGAGATGGACTCGCGGCGCTTTGGCCACGCCTATCTGAGCCGCGACTACACGCTTGCCCGCACGTACGAGGTGTACTCGACGTATTACGACGTCAAGTATCCCGGCCACGAGCGGAGCGCCGGGCGACCGCTGCGCGTCTCGCCGGTCTACTCGCGCCTGACCGATCTCGGCGCGGCCTTTGGCGAGAAGTCCGGCTGGGAGCGCGTCAACTGGTTCGAGCCAAACGGCACGCAGGGCGACCAATCGCTGCGGCCGCACGGCTGGGCCGGGCGTCTGTGGTCGCCGGCCATCGGTGTCGAGCACCAAGCCTGCCGGGAGGCCGCCGCCATGTTCGACTTCACGTCCTTCGCCAAGATCGAGGTGGGCGGTCGTGGGGCGGGTGCTTTCCTCGAGAGCCTCGCCGACAACAAGGTCGCCCGCGACGTCGGTCACCTGACGTACACGCAGATGCTCAACGAGGGCGGCGGCATCGAATGCGACTTCACGATCACACGGCTCGGCGACCATCGCTTCCGGATCATCACCGGGACCGCGTTCGGCATGCACGACCTTTCATGGGTCCGCGACCACGCGCCAGGCGACGGCTCGGTGTACGTCGAAGACGTGACCTCGGCCTACGCGTGCATCGGCCTGTGGGGACCGCAGGCGCGAGCGATCCTCGCGCGGCTGACTCCCACCGATATCACCAACACTGCGTTTCGGTTCATGACCGCGAGGGAGCTGGCGATTGGCTCGGTGCCGTGCCTCGCCCTTCGCGTGACGTACGTGGGTGAGCTGGGCTGGGAGCTCTACTGCCCGTCCGAGTTCGGGCTTCGCCTTTGGGACACTATCCGCGAGGCCGGTCACGACAAAGGCCTGGTGCCGGGCGGCTACAAGGCTGTCGATTCCCTGCGCCTGGAGAAGGGCTACCGGGTGTGGGGCGCCGACATCGGACCGGAGGTCGACCCCTATGCGGCGGGCCTCGGCTTCTGCGTCAAGCTCGACAAGGGCGAGTTCATCGGCCGGTCCGCGCTGATCGAGAAGCGCGAGGCTCCGGCCGACGCGAGGCTTGCGTGCCTGGTCCTGGACGAGGCTCGCTCAGTCGCGCTTGGCTCAGAGCCCGTGAGGATCGACGGTGAGGTGGTGGGGCGCGTCACCAGCGGCGGCTACGGCTACACGGTCGGGCAGTCGATCGCGTATGCGCACATCCCGTCCCGGTGCGCCGTGGGCACGCCGGTCGAGATCGACATCTTCGGCACGTGGGTCGGCGGCCGCGTGGCGCAAGAGCCGCTGTACGACCCGCTCGGCACACGAGTCCGCAGCTAAGGACTTAACTCCTCCCCATTCATGGGGAGGTGGCAGCGGAGCCGCCGGAGGGGCTGGGGCTTGCTAGCAGCCTACCCAGCCAAAGAGCTGCTGGACCCGGATCCGGTCCAGGCCGCGCACAATGGTGTGGTCGCCCATCCGCAGCATGGGAACGCGCTCGCCGTCGAGCTGTTCCCACTCTCGCATCGCGACCGAGTCCCGGTTGACGACGCGATAGCGAAACTCCACACCCAACTCACGCAGCAAGTCGGCCATCGCCTTTGACTCGTTGCACTCGTCGGACCCGTACAGGACCGCTTCGCTCTCGCCCATCGTCAATGTAGTAACGACAAGCTAGTCCGATTTCGGCGATAGGAGGGATCAATTGTTTTGATCCGACCGATAGGCTCAGCCGATCGGACGGGAGTGGCAGGCGGACCTAGCTGAGGATCCCGTGCGCGCGATTCCAGGCCTGCGCGCCCTGGTACGCGTCGACCAGTCCCCAGATCCACGCGCCGATTGCCAGCGGCACGCCGATCAGCAACACGGCGGAGAGCACGCCGACCACGTAGAGCACGAGGATCAGGATGCCGCGGCTCGAGTCGCCGTTGATCATCGACCCCACGCCTGGAAGGAAGAACGAAACGATCAGGCTGATCGCCGGATTCTTGGGTGCGACGACCATCGCCCCAGGCGGCGCCGGAACGACATAAGCCGCGCCGGCCAGCACGGGCGTATTGGGCACCCACTGCCGGCCATCCCAACGCCACTTCCCGTCGCCGGAGACCAGGCCCACATTCGCCGGTGGGGGTAGCTGGGCCATCGCGAGCATCTTCAAACGTCCTGGCGGCGAAATCAAGGACTTCGCCGCCCATTTGACGCCGCAGGATGAAAGTCCTAGCTCGTCTGGATGTCGACCACGAGGCGGACCGGGTTGGTGAGAATGAACGTGCGGTAGCAGTTGCTGCCAGCGACCCCCAGGCCAAGCATCACCTGGCCTTCGAAGTCCTCGATCACGCGAGTCTCGCGAAGGCCGGGATAGCCGGTTTTGAAAGCGCGAGCGCCGCTGTACGCGGTGTGCAGATCGGCGCCGCGGAGGAGCACGACCAGGCCGTGCCCGCCGGCCAGGGTGATCGTGTCTCCGCGCGGTGAGCCCAGGAAGTTGGACGTCGCCTGCGGCTTCAGCTCGATGCTGCCCGGCTGCTTCCCCGAGAACTGCACCACCACGCGGTCGTATCCGGGGTGGGTACCGGTGCGGAGGGCGTCGATGGGCGCCACAGCCGGTGCGCCGGTTGCCGACAGCGTCGAAGCGCTGCACTGAAAAGGAGTGACAGTGGCCACGGGCGCGGCGGCCAGCTCCTCGGGCTGGCTCGGGGTCGGTGATCCCGCTGGAATCTGGGCTACCGGCGTCAGCGCCCGGTTGGGATGGACGAGAAAGAGAGCTCCCACGGCCAGCGCCCCGAGCAGCAGCGCCGCCACACCTGCGAAGTAAAGAGGTCCATGTCGAAACGTTGCTGAAGTGTCTGTTGCGTTCATGCCGATTAGATGCGGCCGCTATGCGTTTAGTTGCAGCTCCCTGGCGCTGGCTTCCATGCGAGCGAAGTGTTTGGCGGCGTAACCGTTGAAGTCAAAGTCCAGGTCGGAGATGCCGCTCTGCAGCACCCCCCACATCGCCTCCCGGAAGTCGGACATGAACCGCATCAAGCGCAACGAGGCAAGGTCGCTTTCGCTTACCGGGCCAAAATATGCGTGCAGCAAGCCGCGGTCCTCCTTGACTCCAAACTCGTGGTTGACCGAAAAGTTCGCCAGGTCAAAGAAGCGATCGCCCATCCCGGCGTACTCCCAGTCCACGATTCGAATCGAGCCGTCATCGAGGAAGTTCGCATTGAGCAGGTCGTTGTGACACGGGACGCTCGGCTGAGGCCCACGCGCCAAGCTGATCCTCTCGGCGATCGCGCGCGCCTCGTTGAACTCCGCCGGGATCGAAACGCCATGGGCCTGCGCCAGCGAACGATAGCCATCCACCACCGCCCAGGCGCTGAAGCGACCAGGTATTGGAGGGCCCTCGTGGAACGCTCTCAAAGCTGTCGCGATTCGCGTGAGCATCGAGGGCCGCCGCATCTCGTCCAACGAGATGGTTCGGCCGTCGATGAAGCGCGCCACGAGCCAGCCCTCCTCCGGCACGAAGGCGGTTACCTCTGGACCCACTCCGACCTCAAACGCGCGTTTGCCTGCGGCGTACTCGACAGCGCGGTCGATACCCAGCAGATCGGTCTTAGCTCCGCCCATCCTGAGGACGAAAACCTCGCCGTCCACGTCCACCTTGAAGTTGCGGTTGGTGATCCCGCCACCCAGCTCAGCAACACTCGCAGCGCGGCCAGGCCAGAGTCTTGCGACGGCCGCGCGAGCCCCTTCCACCAGGCCCGGATCGTATCTGCTTGAATGGCCGCGTGACCGTGTCCCAATCCACGGAGGCCGAGCTCGCCGAGCTTCGCGCCAAGTACATCCCGCGGGGCATCAGCAGCTCCCACCCCATCACCGCCGACCGCGCCAAGGGCTCCGAGCTGTGGGACATCAGCGGCAAGCGCTACATCGACTTCGCCGGAGGCATCGGCGTGATGAATGTCGGGCATGCCCATCCGCGCGTCATGCACGCGGTGCACGAGCAGCTGGAGCGGGCAACCCACACTTCCTTCCAGGTCGTCCACTACGAGTCATACCTCCGGCTGGCCGAGCGACTGTGCGAGGTCGCGCCGATCGGGGGCGCAAGAAAGGCTGTCTTCTTCTCCACCGGCGCCGAGGCGATCGAGAACGCGGTCAAGATCGCCCGCGCCGCGACCGGCCGTCCCGGCGTGATCAGCTTCCGGGGCGGCTTCCACGGGCGCAGCATGGGCTCGCTGTCGCTGACCGCCTCGAAGAGCAAGTACCGCAAGCACTTCGGCCCGCTCCTGGCCGGCGTGCACCACGCCACCTACGGCGATCTCGGCAGCGTCGAGCGGGAGCTGTTCTCACGCACCGTCGGGCCCGAGGAGGTGGCGGCCATCTTCGTCGAGCCGGTGCTGGGCGAGGGCGGCTACGTGGTGCCGCCGCGCGAGTTCCTGGCCGGCCTGCGCGCGCTTTGCGACAAGCACGGCATCCTCCTGGTGTTCGACGAGGTGCAGTCGGGGATGGGGCGCACCGGCACCATCTTCGCCGCCGAGCACTTCGGCGTGGTCCCCGACGTCATCGTGCTGGCCAAGGGGCTGGCCTCGGGCATGCCGCTCGGGGCGATGATGGCCCAGAAGCGCTTCATGACCTGGCCCTCCGGCTCGCACGGCTCCACCTGCGGCGGCAACCCGGTCTGCATCGCCGCCGCCCTGGCCACCATCGAGCTGCTCGAGGAGGAGCTCCTGGCCAACAGCCAGAAGGTGGGGGCCCAGCTCAAGCAGCTGCCGGAG
>Ga0209155_1001122_pt1 | contig 12698 bp, 10 predicted proteins | sample GraSoiAngelo_122_FD_185879 | JGI IMG/M metagenome (GOLD analysis project Ga0209155, IMG submission 185879) | Grasslands soil microbial communities from the Angelo Coastal Reserve, California, USA - 14_0927_02_20cm (SPAdes) (version 2) | ecosystem: Environmental > Terrestrial > Soil > Grasslands ...
GAAATTCCAAGATAGAGAATCCCAGTGCTGCCGCGGCCGATACTGAGGTCATCTAAGCCTGAAGATGCAGGATGAACGACCGAAAATTGGCCGGGGCTTTTTTGTTCGATCTGCCAAAGACCCTGGTCCTTGATGGAGAGCCAGAGCTTGCCTTCGCGCTCGAAGACTGAATGAAGATCTCCATCTGCGCCGTATTCGCCAATCCACTGTTTCCATTGCGCGGGTACATCCGGGGGCTGGGGGCCTGGCAGGAACGAAGACTGAGCCCCTGCGCGGGGACTGCTTAAGCCCGGATGGAGAAACCCGAGAACCAGGAGAGCTGCGGCCCAATGGCGGACGTGCAAGTGCGAAGCTCGAGATGAAAAAGACCAGTGTTGACGGGGATCATCGGGCACGCCAGGTTTCCTTTTCGGTGGTCCAGCGTTCAATCAGGTCGCGGCGAACATGATAGCCGAGTCCGGGTGAGGTGGGGACCTGAATTGTGCCGCGGGGTGAGACTTCGACGGGCGGGTCGATGACGTCCTCTTCCCAGTACCGTTTGCTGGCGGAAACATCGCCAGGCAGAGTGTAGCCGGGCAGGGAAGAGGCCGCGACGTTGTGAGCCCGGCCGATACCGCACTCCAGCATGCCGCCGCACCAGACCGGGATATTGCGGGCGAGGCAGAGAGCCTGGATTTCTCGGGCGCTGGAGTGGCCGCCGACGCGGCCCACCTTGATGTTGATGATGCGCGCGGCGCCGAGGTCCAGAGCAGTTTCAGCATCGCGGACGTGGCGGATCGACTCGTCGAGGCACAGGGAAGTCTTCAGATGCCGTTGAAGTTTTGCATGATTGGCGATGTCATCCCACCAGAGAGGCTGCTCCATCATCAAGAGGTTAAATTCGTCGAAACGCTTCAGATGTTCCAGTTCTGCGAGGGTGTAAGCCGAATTGGCATCTACGGACAGAAGAATGCCGGGGTGAACATTGCGGACGGCGCGCACAACTTCCAGATCTTTGCCCGGTTTGATCTTCAGCTTGACGCGCTGATAGCCGGCGCGAAGCTCAACGGCGACTTTTTCGAGAAGCACTTCAGGAGTGACTTCGAGGCCTAAAGAGACACCGCATTTGATGTCTGATTGCGTACCGCCGAGCAAGTGAGCGAGTGAGAGATTCCTTTGCTGCGCCTCGACATCCCAGAGAGCGTTTTCGATCCCCGCGCGGGCCATCTCGTGACCCCGAATGGCCGACAAAATACGCGGAATTTCCGCGGCGCAGCCGATCTCCTTCCCAAGAAGCAAGGGAACGAGAAATCCTCGAATGATAAGCCATGCCGTGTCTACGGTCTCGGAATTGAAGAAAGGATCTTCCAAGGCAGTCACTTCGGACCAGCCGGTGAGGCCGTCAGCGAGGACTTCAACGAGAACGACGGTGCGGTCATGGGTGGTGCCAAAGCTAGTTTCAAAGGGAGACTTCAGGCGCATCTTGAGTTTGCGCAGGGTGATCGATTCGATCCGCATGGGGCTCCAAGAAATGAATCAAGAGTTCTTCTGTAACAAACGTTGCAGACCGAAGAGAATTCGCCAATGCTTAACAGTAAGTAGCCCCAAAAGACTTGTCAAGTTCTCTAAACTAAAGTTCTCTAAACTAAAGTCTCTAAACTAAAGTGTCAAAGCTCTTTAGAAATGTCCCCTTTCTCTGTTGTGGTTCTTCGATCTAAAGTAAAGATGTCTCTAAATTAAAGTCGATTGCTGGACGCGCCCAGTGAAATATTCGTTGCCGGAACGAATGATGGGGATGTCAGGACATGTACCAGCGGAATCCTTTGCGCTGTTCTTCGGCGAGTTCCTTGGCCAAGGCGAGTGTTTGCGCCCGACGATACTGACCGACGGCCGCAAGGATGGCATTCAACAGAGCAATGGGGGCGGCATAGGAGGCGCCGAAGGAAGTTGACTCGATCGAAGCCAGAAATACTTCGTCACATTCACGTGCCAAGGCAGAAACATAGGTGTCAGAGATACCGACGCAATAAGCGCCGCGAAGGCGTGCTTGCTGGGCCCCTCGATGGTTTGCCGAAGCCCGCGGCGGAAACTGATCGCAAAGACCAAGTCCTGCTTATTGACGGATCGGACGAGATGCACGATCCTCCCCGCCGAGGTGGCGGCAAAAACCGGGAGGCCTAGACCCTAGAAGACTGGTCTGATATTCGAGGTAGTGCGCGAGATGAACTGCCAGGTCGCCGGCGAGCAGAACGATCCGACGGGCCGTGTAGAAGCGTTTTGCCAACGCGGCGAGGCGCTGTGCGTCGAGACTGTTTTTGAGGCCCTGCAGGTTTTTCAAGTCCTGCTCGAGAGAGTCGCGTACGTGCGACGGCCTGCTCCCCTCGCGGCCGCCGGATTGCATGGTGTCCAGGGAGGTAGCGTAGGCCAGCGAGAGCTCGTGCAAATGACGCTGGAACTCGCGGTAGCTGCCGAAGCCGAGCCCGCGGAACGATCGTTGCGGGATCCGTTTGAAGGCGCGTGGCCATGGCGCGCACGCTGAGGGGCACGAATTCGCGCGGGTGCTCAAGGATCGGCCGGATGATTTCCTGCCTCTTGAGGCTGAGCCGGTCGATGCGTTCAGCGAGATGAGGGTTGCAAGGGGCCGCTTTGCGGTTCATCACGCGAGAGGATTGCTCAATTCCAGCCACGTGTCAACCGCGTCCGGTGCGACCTAGGAACGATGGGCAAGTAGAGGTTCCAACTTTATTTTTTCGACGCGGCCGCTTTGTTTTCGAGTCCGGGCGCGATCATCGGCTGCAGGAATGGCATCATGGCGCGCAGTTTCGGGCCGAGTTGCTCGATGGAGTGTTGTTGTTCGCGCTGACGAGTGGCCAGGAAATTGGGGCAGCCTTTTTCATTTTCTTCGATCCAAGCCTTTGCGAAACTGCCGTTGCGGATCTCCGCGAGGATCTTGCGCATCTCTTCTCGCGTCTGCTTGGTAATAATGCGTGGTCCGGCGCAATAATCGCCTTGCTCGGCGGTATCGCTGACGGAATAGCGCATGTAGCTGAGGCCGCCGCGGTAGATCAGGTCGACAATGAGCTTAAGCTCGTGGAGGCACTCGAAGTAGGCGACCTCGGGCTGGTAGCCTGCTTCCGTGAGCGTCTCGAATCCTGCCTTGATCAATTCACTGACACCGCCGCAGAGTACGGCCTGCTCTCCAAAGAGGTCGGTTTCGGTCTCTTCGGTAAAAGTGGTCTCCAGAACGCCGGCACGCGTGCAGCCGAGTCCTTTGGCGTAAGCCAGGGCAAGCGCTTTCGCGGTACTACTGGCATCCTGTTCGACGGCCAGGAGCGCGGGTGTTCCGCCGCCCTCGATGAAGACTTCACGGACGCGGTGACCAGGGGCTTTTGGGGCGATCATGGAGACGTCGACGGCGGCTGGAGGCTTGATCGTACCGAAGCGGATGTTGAAGCCGTGCGCGAACATCAGAGTCTTGCCGGGCTTGAGATTTGGCTCAATGGCCTCACGATATAACTTGGGCTGTTTGGTGTCCGGAACAAGAATCATGATGACCTCAGCCCAGGCAGCGGCTTCTGCCGGCCTGTGGACAGTCAAGCCTGCCTTTTCCGCTTTGGCGCGTGAGGCGCTCCCGTCCGGGAGGCCGACGCCGACGGAGACGCCGCTATCACGCAGATTGAGGGCGTGCGCGTGACCCTGCGAGCCGTAACCAATGATGGCGACTTTCTTTGCTTGGATCAGTGAAAGGTCCGCGGAATTGTCGTAATAGAGATTGGCCATTCTTTTCCTCCCGCCGGCCGCCATGCGGTCGAACATTCGCTTCCATGGCGCGGGATTATTTTAAGGACGCCCGCGCTGGGCGTCCGGATATGGGTAACTTTCGTTTCTCCACCAGCGCAATCACTCTACGTTTGAGCCAGTGGACTCGAGTTCGGAGCCTGAGGTTCCGAAACCGGCGGTTGCAGTAAATCGCCACCGCGGGTCATGGAAATCCGTCCGCTGCGAGCCATTTCAAGCACACCGAAGGGCCGAAGTACTTCGAGCAATCCATCGATCTTATCGACAGTGCCCGAGACTTCTATGATCAGCGATTCTGGAGCAACGTCAACGACACGCGCGCGAAAAACCTTGATCAATTCCATGAGATGAGGGCGATTCTGCTGATCCGCGGAGACTTTGATCAAGGCCAGGTCTCGCTCTAGAAGCGCACGAGTGGAGATATTTTCTGCAAGCAGTACATCGACGAGCTTTTCGAGGCTGGCTTCGAGGCGATGTGCACCTCTTTCATCGGTATGCGCCACGATGGTCATACGGGCGATTTCTTCATTCTCGGTTGGACCGACGGTGAGTGAATCGATATTGATAGCCAGCCGCCGCGCCAGAGAAGAGACGCGGTTGAGGACACCAGGTTTATTTTCGACATAGGCGACAAGCGTTTGCATGGTTTCCTGGGTTTCTCCTACGGTTCGGTCGCCGTTTCGACCAGCGGATTGTTGGGACGGCGGATCATGTCGCTCAAGGAAGCGCCAGCAGCAACCATGGGATAGACGGAATCTTCCTGCTCCACGCGGAAGTCAAGCAACACGGTTTCGGCCGATTCACGCGCGGAGCGGATGGTGGGAACCACTTCAGCACGCTTGCTGATGCGCTCACCGCGAATGCCGAAGGCATTGGCGAGCGCGGCAAAATCCGGCGCCACGAGCGGCGTCGCGACATAGCGCTTGTCGTAAAAGAACTCCTGCCATTGTCGGACCATGCCCAGAAAGCCGTTATTGATGATGGCGATCTTGATGTTGATTTTTTCCTGGACGATGGTAGCCAGCTCGCTCATGGTCATCTGGAATCCGCCATCGCCCACAACAACCCAGACTTCGGAATCGGGCTTCGCGAATTTCGCGCCGATAGCAGCGGGAAGAGCGAAACCCATAGTACCGAGTCCACCGGAGGTGATCAGCGTGCGGGCGCGATTGTGGTGGTAATACTGCGCTTCCCACATCTGGTGCTGGCCGACGTCGGTGACGATGATGGCCTCACCTCGGGTTTCTTTCCAAAGGTCGTTGATGACATGAGCTGCGTAGAGGTGCCCACTATCTGGCAGGCTTTGAATGTCGCGGACGGCTGAGTCGCCCTTTAGTTCCGTGATATGGCGGATCCATGAAGTATGCTCGCGGGTTTCGATGTGTGGTGTGAGCCGTTCGAGCACCTCACGCGCATCGCCCACGAGCGCGGCATCAACCTTTACGTTTTTGTTGATTTCGGCACGGTCGATCTCAATGTGGATTTTGCGCGCGCTCTTGGCGTAGGTGCGCAGGTCGCCAGTGACGCGATCATCAAAACGCATGCCCACGGCGATGAGCAGGTCGGCTTCCTGAATGGCGTTGTTGACCCAAGCTTCGCCGTGCATACCCATCATGCCGAGGTTGAGGGGATTATTGGCAGGGAAGCAGCCGATGCCGAGGAGGGTCATGGCCACAGGATAATTGCCGGCGTGGACGAACTGCTCAAAGGCGCGCATCGCGCTGGAAACCATGATGCCATGGCCGGCGAGAATGACGGGGCGTTTGGCGGTGTTCAGCATCTCGACGGCGCGGTCAAATTCTGCCTGGTCGTGATTGTTGCGCCGGCGCTTGGGGGGGAGTTTTGGCACCGACGCTTCCCAGTTGAATTCAGCGGAAGCTTGTTGCGCGTCTTTGGTAATGTCGACAAGGACAGGGCCGGGACGTCCACTATTGGCGATCAGGAAGGCTTCACGGAGAGTGCGCGCAACATCCTCCGCTTTGGTGACCACCACGTTGTGCTTGGTGATGGGCATGGTGATTCCGGTGATGTCGATTTCCTGAAATGCGTCGGTGCCCAGGACTTTGCTGCTGACCTGGCCGGTTATGCAAACGACCGGAGAAGAGTCCAGCATGGCCGTGGCGATACCGGTAACCATGTTGGTTGCGCCCGGACCAGATGTGGCTATGGCGACGCCGATCCCACCGCTGGCGCGGGCGTAACCATCGGCCATATGTGTGGCGCCTTGTTCGTGCCGCACGAGGACGTGGTGCAGCTTCGATTTACCGAGCGCGTCATAGACCGGAAGAATGGCGCCGCCGGGATAGCCGAAGATCTCGCGAACCCCGAGACGCGTGAGCGATTCGCAAAGAATTTCCGCACCGGTGAGCTTCATAGAGTCCTCGCGTTCAGGGCAGGTTGACCCGTTTCCGAAAAGGAGGCAGGCACGGCGGTGACGGCTCCGAGAGAAGCAGAAGAAACTAGCAAGGCGTACTTGGCCATGACCCCGCTTCGGAAGCGCGGCGCGGGCGGCTTCCACGTAGCGAGTCGCTTTTGGATGTCCGCAGCGCTGAGTTCGACATGCAATTGTCTGTTGGGAATGTCGAACACGATGATGTCCCCGTCCGCGACTGCCGCTATCGGGCCACCGCTGGCGGCTTCCGGCGCGACGTGTCCAACCATGAGCCCGTGGGTGGCGCCGGAAAAGCGGCCGTCGGTCAGGAGAGCAACGGAATCGCCGAGACCGGCGCCCACCAGTGCGGCGGTAACGGCGAGCATTTCACGCATGCCCGGGCCACCCTTCGGACCCTCGTAACGAATGACGATGGCATCCCCAGTCTTGATGATGCTTTTATCGACAGCGGCAAAGGCTGCTTCTTCATTGTCAAACACGCGAGCGGGGCCGCGGAATTTCTGCACACCGTGACCGGCAACTTTTACGACGCAGCCTTCCGGAGCGAGATTTCCTTTCAGGATGACGAGTCCGCCGGTCGGCTTGAGTGGCTCCTCGAGCCGGCGGACAACTTGCTGCCCAGGCGCTTCCTTGGCAGCGGCCGCCTCTTCGGCGAGAGTGCGTCCGGTAACGGTGATGGAATCGCCGCGAAGCAATTTAGCTTCAAGGAGGCGCTTGGCGACAAGCGCAGTGCCGCCTGCCGCGTAAAGATCGGTGGCGACAAAACGTCCTCCGGGTTTGAGATCTGCGAGAATGGGAACTAGTGAGCTGATGCGATCAAAATCCTCGATGGAGAGCGAGATCTTCGCTTCGTTGGCGATGGCCAGCAAGTGCAGTACGGCATTCGTCGAACCGCCTGTTGTGGCGACACCGGCGATGGCATTCTCGATCGCTGCCTTGGTGATGATTTTCAAGGGGGTGACATCGCGGCGTAGAAGATCAAGAACTAATTCGCCCGCGCGATGAGCGGCGCTTGCTTTGCCCGCATTGGTGGCGGGAATGCTGGAAAGTCCCATCGGGGCAATCCCAAGAAATTCGCAGACGAGTGCCATGGTGTTGGCAGTGAATTGCCCGCCGCAGGCACCGGCCCCGGGACAGGCAGCGCCTTCCAGCGACCTGAGCTGAGCGTCCGTCATTCCACCGCGCGCGTGCTTGCCGATAGCTTCGTAGACATCCTGAATCGTCACGGAGTGACCCTCGAACTGGCCTGGCGCGATCGAGCCGCCATACAAAACAAGTCCGGGGATATTGAGACGCGCCAAGGCCATCACGGCGCCGGGAATCGTTTTATCGCAGCCCACGAGGACCATCAGTGCGTCGAAGAGATTTCCTCGGGTGACCAGCTCGATCGAGTCGGCGATGACCTCGCGGCTTACCAAGGACGTTCGCATGCCTTCCGTGCCCATGGTGATGCCATCGGAAATGGAGACCGTGTTGAACTCCAGAGGGGTTCCACCGGCGGCACGAATGCCTTCCTTCACATGCTGCGCGAGTTCACGGAGGTGATAGTTGCAGGGACCGATTTCGATCCAGGTATTGGCCACGCCGATGAGCGGTCTCGTGAAGTCATCATCTTGGAGGCCGGCGGCGCGAAGCATGGCGCGTGCACCCGCGCGGTGTGCGCCGTCGGTTAGAGTCCGACTGCGCGGCTTGAGTAACGAGTCACTCACGGCAGAGTCCCTTCGATGGTCGTCAACTTCTTCCACCCTGAAAATAACAAGTTCTGAAAAAACAAGGCCACCATCCAGATTCGGATGATGGCCCGGAAAGTTTCCGGTGATGCTGAACTAGGCCGCCATTATCCGCCTGTTGCTGCACTTTCGGGAACAGGAATATTTCGGACCACAATTCGGTATACGATCCGGACAGCTTTATCCTGCGCGAAAAGCGGATGGTTCACGATGGCGAGGCTAAACATAAGTCTTGGCCATCAAATTAACAGCTTGGGGCGCGAAAGTCAATGAGTCAAATTAATAGTAATGCTAAATCGGATAAATTCAGCTTATACAGTTGGCGAGCCGACGCGTAGCTAAGGAGCGGAAGTGGCGGGCATCTTCCCAAGCGTCTCAACATCTAACAACTATGCGTTTCGCTGGCCCAGAGCGGGAGCGATCCAAGGAGACCACGTGGGAGAAGGCACTGGTGTGCTGGTCATTGGTGGTGGGCCGGCAGGGCTGGCGGCGGCCCTCGCCGCGCGAAAAAAGGGGTTTGACGTAACCGTCGCGGACGGCTCGAAGCCTCCCATAGACAAGGCTTGTGGCGAAGGCCTAATGCCCGGCACCGTGACCGCACTCAGCGAACTGGGCGTGGCGATTGGTCCAGGCGATGGGCAGGCTTTTCGAGGAATCCGCTTCATAGATGCGGAGACCTCGGCGGAAGCGAGCTTTTCCGGTGTCAACGGTGTTGGCGTACGTCGTACCGTCCTCCACCAGAAAATGGTGGAACGAGCCGAAGGCTGCGGAATCACTCTGCTGTGGAACACTCCGGTTGCCGGCTTGTCCGGTGATGGCGCCATCCTCGGTGATACGGTAGTGAAGGCGAGGTGGATCATCGGAGCCGATGGAATCCACTCCCGGGTGCGGCGTTGGATCGGCTTGGACGGGAATGTGCGCCAAGAAATGCGGTTCGCGCAGAGACGACACTATCGAGTGAAGGCGTGGACCGATTGCATGGAAATTCATTGGAGTCAAAAGGCACAGGCGTACGTTACGCCTCTCAGCAACGAGGAGACCTGCGTCGCGCTGATTTCGCGCGATCCGCGAATGCGTCTTGAGGACGCCTGGCGGGAGTTTCCCAAGTTAGCCGGCCGTTTATTCCAGGCGGAACCACGCAGTGCGGAACGAGGGGCCGTGACGGTGAGCCGCAGATTGGGGCAGGTCTACCGGGGGAATATTGCATTGATAGGAGACGCGTCCGGTAGTGTTGACGCTATCACCGGAGAAGGACTTTGCTTGAGCTTCCGCCAGGCGATGGCGCTTGCCGACGCATTAGGAAATGGAGAGCTTGAGAGTTACCAGCGAGCGCACCGCCGACTCGCTAGGCGGCCGAATACCACGGGCCGGCTTTTGCTTTTGCTCGATCGCCACCCGCCCTTCAGGAAGCGCGCGCTGCGAGGCTTGGCCGAGGATCCGGAGCTATTCGCGCGACTCTTGGCAGCGCACCTGGGAGAGGCTTCCCCGAGATTTCTGGCGGCTACGAGTTTGCGCCTCGGCTGGCAATTTCTCGCCGCGTGAATTGAAAGGGTGAAAGATGAATGTGTTTCGAAGCCGTCTGGCAGCGGTTTTCTATTTCCTGGTAGCGGCGCCCGTGACGCTGTTGGTGCTGAGCGCTCTGCCTCAGCATGCTGCGCCGCAACCACCGGCAGGTGAAATTGTTCTCGGGCTCGATCCTGCTCAGAGCAAGGTTCACTGGGCACTGGGGAGTACCGTGCACACGGTTCACGGATCATTCGCATTCAAGAAGGGAAATCTGCATCTGGATACTTCGACGGGCAAGGCCCGCGGTGAAATCGTCGTGGACGCGACAAGCGGGAATAGCGGCAACGACTCACGCGACAAAAAAATGCACAAAGAGGTTCTCGAGAGCGGGCAATACGCGGACATTGTTTTTCGACCGGACCGCGTAGAAGGGGAAATTATGCCGAGGGGAGCATTTACCGTTCAGGTGCACGGACTCTTTGCTTTGCATGGCGGCGAACACGAACTGACCATACCCGTCCAGGCCGAGTTCGCCGGAGATCATTGGACAGCCAGCGCGAAGTTCAACGTGCCTTTCATCGATTGGGGCCTCAAGAATCCGGGCAACTTCTTCCTGAAGGTGAACCGCGCGGTAGAGATCGAACTTGAAATGCAGGGCAGTGTGCAAAACCCTGCCTCGCCGTAATCCAGGTTACTCTTCAGATTCTTGCGTGACAATATGAACGTCCACCGCGGGCGACTCACGCAGGAAGCGGTGAACTGCCGATAGGTATAGATACTTGCGCCAATCGTGAATCGCAGCGCGACCGAAGATCACCTGGGTGATATGTTTTGAGCGGACAAATTCGGCCACGCTGTCGGCAACGCTTCGGCCTTTCAGACGGACCACCTGAGCGCCGAGACTTTCCGCGAAACGCAGATTGGCATTGAGGGCGTCCTGGTTTGCTTCTTTCACGCCGAACTCGCGGTCCACGTGCACCACGTAGAGTTCGGCATCCATGCGGCGCGCCATGCGAGCCCCTCGAGCGATCAAGTACTGCCCTGAAGGATTCGATGAGATACACACGGCCATGCGCTCTCGCACTGCCCAGTTTTTTCGGATGTCCTCGGCTTCCATGTAGGATTCGAGGCTGCGGTCAACCTGCTCGGCGACCTGTCGCAAAGCGAGCTCGCGGAGGGCAATGAGATTTCCGCGGCGGAAGAAATTCTTGAGAGAGCGTGCCACTTTCTCGGAGCTATAAACGTCGCCCCGCTTCATGCGGTTCTGCAAGGCTTCCGGGGTGAGGTCCACCATTACGGTTTCGGCGGCAGTAAGCGGAACCCAGTCCGGAACCGTCTCGCGCACGGTGATGCCGGTGATGGAGCGGACGACCGGCGCAATGCTTTCGATGTGCTGAATGTTGAGCGTGGACACTACGTCGATTTTTGCGGCCAGAAGCTCTTGCACATCCTCGTAACGCTTGCGGTGTTTGCTTCCGGGGATATTCGTATGGGCCAGTTCGTCGACCAGAACCACTTGTGGACGGCGCGCCAGGATGGCGTCGACGTCCATTTCTTCGAAGATCGTGCCTTTGTATTCGATCTTTTGCCGTGGAACAGACTCAATCTGGGCGAGGAGTTCTTCGATGCCTTTGCGGCCGTGAGTCTCCACGACTCCGATCACCACCTCCTCACCACGGCTTCTGCGACGGAGCGCCTCACTCAGCATGCTAAAGGTCTTGCCGACACCCGGGGCATAGCCAAGGAAAAGCTTGAAAATGCCGCGCGACTTTTGAGGAGAGGCAATCTCCAACCAGTCTTCGGGCTTTTTTGGCAAAGGACTATCTTCTCCGCTACAGATCGAAGGCCGGCGTTAGAATAGACAAATGCAGGGATTTCTCGCCGGTCGGACGTTTGGCTTTGCACTATCCATCGCCATCGTCGCCGGCATCGCGTTTCTATACCGCCACGTACTTCTTGTGAATCAGACCACCGTTGCGCTGACGCTGCTCCTCGCAATTCTAGCAGTTTCGGCGGTCTGGGGAATGGCGGTGTCCGTTTTTATGTCCGTAGCGGCGATGCTGGTCTTCAACTATGAGTTCTTGCCCCCGGTCGGGAATTTGACCATCGCCGACCCCCAGAATTGGGTGGCTCTTGCCGCGTTCCTAGTTACCTCCATCATGGGCAGCCAGCTCTCGGCGCGGATCCGGAGAGAAGCCGACGAAGCGCACAGCCGCCGCCGTGAGATCGAACGACTCTACAAATTCAGCCAAAAACTGCTTGGGGAAGGCAATGTCATCCAGCTGATGAATGCAATACCAAATTACATCGTGGAGAGCTTCGAGGCCGGTGCTGCTGAGCTATTCCTTCCGCAGAAAGAAAAGTTCTATCGATCGGGGTATGGCGCTGCTCATCTCGATGAAGAAAAAATGAAGACGGCGTTCCTCCGCGATGAAATGACCATTGAATCGCAGCAGAGTCTTTACTTTGTTCCCGTGCGTCTTGGCGTGAGGGCCATCGGAAGCCTCGGTATTTCCGGAGCAAGACTCTCGCGGCAGACGCTCGATGCGGTGGGCAGCCTGGTGGCCATCGCCATCGAACGGGCGCGAGCTGTAGAACAGCTCAGCCTGACGGAAGCTGAGGCAAGGAGAGCGCTTGAAGTCCGCATTGCTGGATTCCGTCACGCATGATTTCCGCACACCGTTGACCTCCATGAAAGCGGCGGTGACCAGCCTCCTTGCCAGCAGGGAGGTGGCCGTTCCGCAAAGTCACGAATTGCTGAGCATCATCAATGAAGAGTGCGACCGGCTGAACCATCTTGTTGAAGAGGCCGCGGAGATGGCGCGGCTGGAAGCCGGTGAAATCGAGCTGCATTTTGCGCCGACATCGCTTGAAGAGATCATTCAGGGAGCGCTAACGCTTTCTAAGTCTTCACTGGGAGTGCGCGAGATTCAGGTGAAAGTAGCCTCGGGCCTACCGTCTGTGGAGGCGGATCTTGACCGTGCCCAGGACATTTTGGTGAAGCTCATCGATAATGCCAATCTGTATTCGGGAAGGGAGCAGCCGATCGTTATCACCGCAGAACTTACCGGCGATTACGTGACAACCAGCGTGGCTGACCGTGGCCCAGGCATCGACGATCTCGAGCAGGGAATGATTTTCGATAAATTCTATCGCGGAAAAGATCAGCGCTACCTTGTCCGGGGAACCGGCATGGGGCTTCCGATCGCGAAGGCGATTGTGACAGCGCACAAGGGAACCATTGGAGTAACCAGCCAACTCGGGCACGGCTCGGTCTTCTCGTTTTCCCTGCC
>Ga0209155_1001124_pt1 | contig 12687 bp, 9 predicted proteins | sample GraSoiAngelo_122_FD_185879 | JGI IMG/M metagenome (GOLD analysis project Ga0209155, IMG submission 185879) | Grasslands soil microbial communities from the Angelo Coastal Reserve, California, USA - 14_0927_02_20cm (SPAdes) (version 2) | ecosystem: Environmental > Terrestrial > Soil > Grasslands ...
TTCATCGACGAGCTCGACGCCCTCGGCAAAGTGCGGGTGCAGAGCCCGATCGGCAGCCACGAGGAACGCGAGCAGACGCTCAACCAGCTCCTCGCCGAGATGGACGGCTTCGACTCACGCAAGGGCGTCATCATCATGGGCGCAACCAACCGGCCCGAGGTGCTCGATCCGGCGCTGCTCCGTCCCGGGCGCTTCGATCGGCAGGTGCTGGTCGACAAACCGGACGTGAAAGGGCGCGAGGACATCCTCCGCATCCACGTCAAAGGCGTGAAGATCGCGCCGGACGTCGAGCTGCGGGTGATTGCCGCGCGCACCGCCGGCTTCGCCGGCGCCGATCTTGCCAATCTCGTCAACGAGGCGGCGCTGCTTGCCGCGCGCAACGACAAGCATGAAGTCGGCATGCGCGATTTCGAGTCGGCGATCGATCGCCTGATCGCCGGCCTGGAAAAGAAGCGGGTGATGAGCGGCCGCGAACGCGAGATTATCGCCTACCACGAGTCGGGTCACGCGCTCGTCGCGTGGCTCCTGCCCGGCTCGGATCCGCTGCTCGGCGTCGAGACGCTCGAGGCTCTCGGGCTCAAGGTCAACCCCGAAAGGCGCCGGCTCGAGCCGAGCCGCGCACAGACGGCGCTTCTGGTCGGCGTCCCGACGTCCACGCGGCCGCTAGCCGCTCCGATCGACAACGGGACTCGCGCGGCCGAAGCGGGCGGCCCGCCGGCCCGTGCGCGCTGAATCTATCGGCCAGGCCGAGCGAAGCAGACGCTGATGCCCTGCGGCCGGCCCTCCTCGTCGACCGCGCGCGCGTCGGCGGCTCGCGCCGGACCCATGCTGGCGACGACGAAGGCGTCCTCCGCTCGCCGGTACAGGAGGTCGTGACCGGTGAACGGATCCGCGGGCAGTAGCGACGCCAGGTCGGTGAGCGAGGCCGGCAGCGTCCCCTGTCGCCGCCGATAACGCTCGACGGCGATCGCCACGCGCCCGGCGCGTGTCGCCGCAACGGCTTGGCCGGCCCGCTCCATCGGCAATGACGAGGCCAAGTCCGCAGACATGTCGGGCGAGAACATCTTTGGTATCCGGAAGGCGGCGGGCATCGCACCGAATACCTGCGGCCACGGTTCGCCAGCTGCGTGGGTCATTGCCGCGGTGACGGCGACATAGTCGCTCGCTTGACGGAGTAGTCGCCTGCGCTCCCAGAAGGGCCGGCGTTTGGCGCTCGCGGACTGCAGCTCGCCATCCGGCCAGTCGGGGCCAAGGCTCGCGGCCAGTTGATTCATCTCCCACACGCGCTCGCCCTCGATCGTCCGTTTCAGGAGGTAGGGCGCTTCGGCCCGTCTCAGCGCCTCGTCCAAGTCGCCCAGCGACGCTTCGGACAGGGTTTCGGCACCCAGGACAGCGGGCAGGTCCGCGGAAGCCCGCTCCCACGCGGCCAGCCTGACCAAGTAGGCGATGAGCACCGGCTCGGTTTCGAACACGCGCAGCATCCGGAGCTCGCTGATCAGAGAGGCCGCCGCCCGATCGACTGCGCCCGCAAAGGCGAACTCGAGCGTTCGCAGCGACAGCAGCCCGCCGGCCGTGCGGAATAGATGAAAGGGAGGGAAATCGCCCGTCTCCAGGTTCAAGGCGTAATGGCATGCCTCGTCTCGCGCAGCCCTGTCGATCAAATCGAGCGCGGGCTGCGACTCCGCGAGCATCCGGAGCGCACGTTCGCGCACCTCGGTGCTCGGCGGCACGGGTGGGCAGCTTTTGGTGGCGGCGCGGTACGCCTTCACGAGGTCGAAGAGCGGCCCGCTGTCGACGTCCACCAACAACGCCGTGGCGGCGCGGTAGTCGGAAGCGGCGTCCACGCCCTCGCCAGCGGCCTGGCCGGCCCGAAGCTCCTCGAAGGTCAGCGGCTCACCGGCCGCACGGATGCGGGCAATCTCGTCGCGTAGCCGGTGCGAGGCGGGGCGCTCCACGACCGAGCAGCCGGCCAGCACGAGAACAGCCAGGAGGACAGGAAGCCTGCCAGCGATCTGCCGCCGGAGATGCGTGCTGCGCCGCCTCGCCCCGCTCGTCAAGCTCGACGAAGCCGAGATCGGACGCGTGCTGACGCGCTACCGCCGGGCGCCCTATCTCCCCGTAATGGTGCTGCCCAACGCCAAGTTCGAGCTCGTCTCGGCGCTGGAGGAGCGACGCGTCATTTTCCCCGGACTGCTGATCCAACCCGAGCCGAAACGCCATTACCCGGATTCGAGCCTCGTGGCGCACCTCGTCGGGTACGTGGGGGAGGTCACCGAGGCCGAGCGGGGACAGCGGCGCTTCACGGGCGTCCGGCTGGGCGGGCTCGTCGGCAAGGACGGCCTCGAGCGCCAGTACGACGATTCGCTGCGGGGCGCGGACGGCGTGCGGTTCGTGGAGGTCAGCGCACTGGGTCGCGTCGTCCGGGAAGCGGGCGCGGCGTCCACCCTGGCGCCGGTGTCGGGTCAGCCGCTACGCACCACGATCGACCTGGACCTGCAGCGCTACGTGGCCCAGATCTTCCCGGCCGGCCAGCGCGGCGCGGTGCTCGCCCTCAACCCGAACACGGGTGAGATCCTGGCGCTCTACAGCGCACCGGGCTTCGACCCCAACTCGTTCGTCGGCGGTATCGAGGCCGCGACCTGGCGGCGGCTGAACGAGAGCGAGAGCCACCCCCTGTTCGACCGCTCGATCCAAGCCCGGTATCCCCCCGGCTCGACCTGGAAGCTCGCCGTGGCGGCCATCGCGCTGAAGCGGGGCCTCGTCACCTTCCACAGTCACATGCCGATCCCCTGCCGCGGCGGGCTGCAGTACGGCAACCGCTTTTTCCGCTGCTGGTCGGCGCAAGGGCACGGCGACCTGGCCCTCGCCGACGCCATCGCCCAGAGCTGCGACGTCTTTTTCTACCAGCTCGGCCTCAAGATCGGCCTCAGCTCGCTGCTCGAGGAGGCGAACGGCATCGGATTCCACACGCGCACGGGCGTCGACCTGCCCGGAGAAATCACCCCCGAGTTCCCAACGGGGACGGAGTACTACGACCGCGCCTACGGCCCGCGCCGCTGGACCTCGGCCGTCACGCTGAACCTCGCGATCGGACAGGGCGAGAACGCGCAGACCCTCGTCAACATGGTCCGCTTCTACCAGATGCTCGCGAGCGACGGCCACGCCCGGCCACCCTTCCTGGTGCACCCCGGACCCAACCCTAACGTGACGCTCGGCTTGAGCCCCGATCAGCTCGCCGGGCTCCGCCAAGCGATGATCAGCGTGGTCGAGCGCGGCACGGCGCGCGGCGCCGGCCGGTTCGGCGGGACCATCACGATCGCGGGGAAAACGGGCACCGCGCAGAACCCCCACGGCCCCGACCACGGTTGGTTCATCGGCTTCGCGCCCGCCGACAAGCCCGAAATCGTCGTGGGCGCCATCGTCGAGTTCGCCCGCGAGGGGCCTTACGTCGCACCGCTCGTCACGCGGGTGATCGGGCACTACCTCGGCGTGGACACGACGCTCGCCTCCCACCTCCGCATCGTCCTCCCGACCGACTCCGCGCCGCACCCGGTGCCGATCCTCCCCGGCGTCGTTCCCGAGGACACGGTGCCGCCCGACACGGGCCGCATGGACACCACTCGTACGGACACGACCAATGCGACCCCGCCTCCGCGAGATCGATAAGCCGCTCGCCGGCGTCGTCGTGGTGCTCGTCGCGTACGGGCTCGCGACGCTCTACTCGGCGGGACAGACGGACGTGCCCACCTTCGTGGCCACGATCTGGCACCGCCAGACGATCTGGCTCGCCATCGGGGCGGCCGCCATGTTCTTCATGTTCGGCCTCTCGCCCCGGCTGCTCGAATGGGCCACGCCGTACGCCTATGCGATCACGGTTCTGGTCCTGCTGTTCACGCTCGCCATGGGGAGCGGGGCGGGAACCGCGGCCAGCGAGCGGTCGTGGATCACGATCGCCGGTGTGCGCCTGGGACAGCCCGCCGAGCTCGCCAAGCTCGCCGTGATCCTGATGCTGGCCCGCTGGCTGGCCGAGCGGCGGGAGCCCCCCGCGACGCTGCGCGACCTCGTGTACCCATGCGTGATCGTCGGCGTGCCCATCGCCCTCGTCGTACTCCAGCCGGACCTGGGGAGCGCCATCGTCTTCATCGCCATCCTCTTCGCGATGCTGTATTGGGCGGGAACGAAGCCGTCGCTGCTGCTGCTCCTGGGCTCGCCGGCGATCGGCCTCGTGCTCGCGTTTTCGACGGCCGCGTGGGGCGCCTGGATCATTCTGCTGTTCGGCCTGCTGCTGTGGTGGCGGCCGTACGTGTGGGAAGGCTTGACGATCATGCTGGCCAACATCGTCATGGGCGTCGTCGCCGTGCCGTTCTGGCGGCGCCTCGCGCCGTACCAGCAGAACCGGTTGCTCGCCTTCTTGAATCCCGAAGTGGACCCCCGTGCCACCGGCTGGCACGTGCTTCAGTCGAAGATCGCCATCGGGTCGGGCGGTTTCCTCGGGAAGGGGTTCACCGCCGGGCCGCAGAAGCGGCTCGCGTTCCTCCCCGCCCAGCACACCGACTTCATCTTCCCCGTGGTGGGGGAGGAGCTGGGGTTCCTGGGCGTGGTGATCGCGCTAGCGTTGTTCGTCTTTCTGGTGCTGAGCCTCTTGCGAATCGCCCGACGCGCCACCGATGCCTTTTCCAGCCTATGCGTCTTCGGGATCGCCAGCTTGATTTTCAGCCACATCGTGGAAAACGTGGGGATGACCGTGAACCTCCTCCCCATCACGGGCATCCCGCTGCCGTTCTTCTCCTATGGGGGCTCGTTTATGTTGGCCTGCTCGCTCGCCGTCGGGATCGCGCTGCGGGTGGCCTGGGAGTCCCGCCAATCCGGCTATGCCGAGCTGTGACAAGGGGTTACGAGAAAAGGACTGGCGCGCGCCCAGGCTCGATCCCAGATTTGTCGCCTTCTAGAGCCCCCCTATGGCGCGAATGGCCTGGTTTAAAAAAGAGCGCAAGCCGCGCACGTCGGAACGGGTCAAGCTGGAGATTCCAGCTGACGCCTGGGAGAAATGCGACGAGTGCGGTCACATCGACATCAAAGACCGGTTCGTTCGCGCGCTCAATGTGTGTCCCAATTGCGGGCATCACCGCCGCATCACCGCCCAGGACTACGTCGACTTGCTGGTGGACGAGGGGTCGTGGCATGAGCTGGATGCGGGTCTCAGGTCCACCGATCCGCTCAACTTCGAGAACTATCGGGATCGCCTCCTCGTCGCCGTGAAGAAGGCAGGCCCGCTCGAGGCTCTGCGCTCGGGCTACGCGCGCCTGGACGGCATGCCGATCGACCTCGCCGTGATGGACTTCAACTTCATGGGGGGCTCGATGGGATCGGTGGTGGGGGAGAAGATCGCCCGGCTCACGCGGCGCTCCGCCGAGAAGCACGTCCCCCTGATCATCGTCTCGGCGTCCGGCGGCGCCCGGATGCAGGAGGGCGTGCTGTCGCTGATGCAGATGGCCAAGACCTCGGTGGAAATCGCCCGGCTCCGCTCCGCCCGTATCCCCTTCGTCTCCATCCTCACCAATCCGACCACCGGCGGCGTGTCGGCGTCCTACGCGATGCAGGGCGACGTCATCCTGGCCGAGCCGGGAGCGGTGATCGGGTTCGCGGGACCGCGCGTGATCAAGCAGACCATCGGCCAGGACCTGCCGCCCGGATTCCAGACCGCCGAGTTCCTGCTCGAGCACGGCATGGTGGACGCGGTCGTGCCGCGCAGCGACCTGCGCGACACCACGGCCCAGTTGCTCCGTCACATGGGTGGCCGCCGACCGGCGGAGGCGGCGGACTGAGCCGGTTGTCCTTCGAGGACGCCTGCCGCTTTCTCTTCGCGCGACAAGGGAGCCGCATCAAATGGAGCCTCGGGCCCACCGAGGGGCTCTTGGACGTGCTGGAGCACCCCGAACGCCGCTTTCCATCCGTCCACGTCGCCGGCACCAACGGTAAGGGCTCGACGTGCGCCTTCGTCGCCGCGGAGCTGCGCGCCCGCGGCCTGCGGGTCGGGCTGTACACGTCCCCCCACCTGGTCTCGGTGCGCGAGCGCGTGCTCGTGAACGGCGTCCCCATCACGGAAGAGGCCTTCGCCGATTGGGCCGGCACGCTGCAGCCCCACATCGAGCGCCTGGACGCCAGCTTCTTCGAGGCCACGACCGCGATCGCCTTCGCCGAGCTGGCGGCGCAGGGCGTGGACATCGGGGTGATCGAGGTCGGGCTGGGGGGGCGGCTCGATTCGACCAACGTCATCACGCCCTTCGTCTCCGTCGTCACGAAGATCGCCCGCGAGCATACCGATTACCTGGGCCCCGATCTCCCGTCCATCGCGCGGGAGAAGGCGGGCATCGCCAAGCCCGGCGTCCCGTTCGTGACGGGGGAGCGGGATCCCGACGTCCGGCGCGTGCTGGTTGACGAGGCGGAGCGCCGCGGGGCCGATCCCGTCATCCTGGTAGACACCGACCGGGGCCCCCCGCCGGGCGCCCGGCCGCTTGGCCTGCAGGGCCGGCATCAACACCAGAACGCCTGGGTGGCACTCGGAGCGCTGAACACCCTGGCCCCCCCTTTCGGTCCGGTCGGCGACGCGTGGCCCGACAGCTTCGCGCAGGCCTACATCGCGGGGCGCTTCGAGGTGCGCGGCAAGTGGATCTTCGACGTGGCGCACAACCCCGACGGGGCGCGGGTGCTCGCCCAAACGCTGCACGACGCCGATCCCGCGCGTCCCCGGCGCGCGCTCGTGGGCGTGCTGGGCGACAAGGACTACGTCGGGATGATCGAGTGCCTGGCCGAGGAGGTCGACGGCTTCGTGTTCACCGTGCCCCACACCGCGCCGACCAAGCGCCGGTGGAACCTGCGGCGCGTCGAGCGCGAGCTCGGTGCGCTCCGCGTCACACACGCCTTCGAACCCCACTTCGAGCGCGCGCTCGAGCTGGTGCAACAGGACGCGCAGACGGTGGTCGTCACCGGCTCGTTCCACACCGTCGGTGACGCGCTCGCCCGCTTGCCGGGCTTCGCGCCGGTCCCCTAAATTGTTGCGATGCAAGGACAAGCCCTCCCAGGCTTCCGCGACTTTTACCCCGACGACCTCGCTTTCCGAAACTCGATTTTCGCCACGTGGCACGAGGTGGCGCGGCGCTACGGCTTCCAGGAGTACGACGGCCCGCCGCTCGAGCCGCTGGAGCTCTACACGGAGAAGAGCGGTGAGGAGATCGTGCAACAGCTGTACGCCTTCGCTGACAAGGGCGGGCGCAAGGTGGCGCTCCGGCCCGAGATGACGCCGACGCTCGCGCGCATGGTGGGCGCGCGCGCCCAGGCCCTGAAAAAGCCGATCCGCTGGTTCTCGATCCCGCAGCTGTTCCGCTACGAGCGGCAGCAGCGGGGACGCCTGCGCGAGCACTTCCAGCTCAACATGGACATCATCGGGGAGGCCGGCCCCGCGGCCGACGCCGAGCTGATCGCGGCCGCGATCGACATCGTGCGAGCGTTCGGGCTCGGGGCGGAGCACGTGCGGCTCCGGCTCTCCGATCGCCGGGTATTGACCTCACTGCTGCAAAAGCATCCGCAGTTCCAGGGCGAGCGCGTGCGGATCGCCTTTGAAGTCTTGGACAAGGTCGAGCGCCAGAGCCGCGGTGACACCGAGCGACGCTTGAGCGAGGCCCAGTTTGACGCTTCGGCCATCGCGCGCTTGTTCGAGATCGCGTCCTTGAAGGGGCTCGAGGCGGTGCTGGGAGAGTTGCGGAGTTGCCCGGACGGCCCAGCGGCAGGGGAGAGCCTCGTCGCGGTCACCACGGCGCTCGGAGCGATGGGATTGTCCGAATTCGTCGACGTCGACCTCACGGTGGTCCGCGGTCTCGCCTACTACACCGGCATCGTCTTCGAGCTGTTCGACAGGGGGAAAGAGCTGCGCGCCATCTGCGGCGGCGGCCGGTACGACACTCTCATCAGGGAGATCGCCGGCATCGATCTCCCCTGCGCCGGTTTCGGCATGGGGGACGTCGTCCTCGGCGAGCTGCTGGCGGAGCATCGGAAGCAAACCGAGGCGCCGGGGCAACTCGACGCCTTTTTGGTGGCGGTGAGCGGCGAGGACGTCGCGCCCGTCCTGACTCTCGCCGCCGGCCTGCGGGACCGCGGGCTAGCGGTCGAGTACGCGCTCCGCAACCAGCCGATCCGCAAGCAGCTGGAGCTGGCGGCGGCGCGCGGGGCCCCCCGCGCCGTGATCATCGGCCCGGACGAGCGCAAGGCGAAGGTCGCCGTGGTGCGGGACTTGAAGACGGGGAAGCAACGCAAGGTGGCGTTGACGAAAGTCCGGAAGGGTGTCTTCAAGTAATGGCCCAAGCCCAGAAGATCACGCCCCGCGCCAAAGATTTCAGCGAGTGGTACAACGACGTCATCATGCAGGCCGAGCTGGCGGACTACTCGCCGGTGCGGGGCTGCATGGTGATCCGGCCCCACGGCTACCGCGTGTGGGAGCTGATGCAAGCCGCCCTCGATGCCATGTTCAAGGCGACCGGCCACAAGAACGCCTACTTTCCGCTGTTCATCCCCCAGAGCTTTCTCGCGAAGGAAGCCGAGCACGTCGAGGGGTTCGCCAAGGAGGTCGCGCTCGTGACGCACACGCGGTTGCGCGCGACCGGCAAGGAAGGCGCGGCCGCGATCGAGGTGGACCCCGAGTCCAGGCTCGACGAGCCGCTCGTGGTGCGGCCCACCTCCGAGACGATTATCTACGCGATGTTCGCGAAGTGGATCCAGAGCTACCGCGACCTGCCGCTGCTCATCAACCAGTGGTGCAACATCGTGCGCTGGGAGCTGCGCACCCGGCTGTTTCTGCGGACCACGGAGTTCCTGTGGCAGGAAGGGCACACGGCGCACGCCAGCGAGGCCGAGGCGGAGGCGGAGGCGCGCCAGATGCTCGGCGTGTATCGCAAGTTCCAGGAAGACTGGATGGCCATGCCGGTGATCACCGGTCGCAAGACCGAGAGCGAGAAGTTCGCCGGCGCGCTGCGGACGTACGCGCTCGAGGCCCTGATGCAGGACAACAAGGCGCTGCAGGCGGGGACGTCGCACAACCTCGGCCAGAACTTCGCCAGGGCGTTCAACCTGCAGTATCAGACGGCAGCGGGCGGCCTCGAGTACGCCTGGAACACCTCCTGGGGGGTTTCGACCCGGATGATCGGAGGGCTGGTCATGACTCACTCCGACGACAACGGCCTGGTGTGTCCACCCCAACTGGCGCCCGTGCAAGTGGCCATCGTGCCGATCTGGAAATCGGAAGAAGAAAGGGGACAGGTGTCGGGGGTCGGGGGTCAGGTAAAGGCGGAGCTCGAGCAGGCGGGCATCCGCGTGGAGCTCGATCTGCGTGACAACCTGAAGCCGGGCGCCAAATACTTCGAGTGGGAGGCGAAGGGCGTGCCGTTGCGGCTCGAGATCGGCCCGCGCGACGTGGCGGCGGGGCAGGTGATGACGGCGCGGCGCACGGGAGGCAAGGCCCCGGCACCCTTGGACGGGCTCGCGCCGACGGTCGGCAGGGCGCTCGCAGAGATCCAGGCGAGCCTGTTCAAGGCGGCCCAGGACCGCCGCGAAGCGCACTCGATCCGCGGCGTCACAAAGCCGCAGTTCATCGAGTTCATGAAACAGTCGGGCGGGTTCGCCTATGGCGGGTTCTGCGATTCGGCCGCCTGCGAGGCCGAGATCAAGCAGGCAACGGCGGCCACGGTGCGTGTGCTGCCCGATCCCGAGTTCCGTTCCCCGGAGACTCCCAAGACGTGCATGTGGTGCGACAAGCCGAGCGTCGCCGAGGCGGTGTGGGCACAGGCGTACTAAGACGCCCCCAGGGCGCGCTACGCCTTCGTCCGGACGCTCAGGCCTCTAGCTTGAGGTGGAAACCTCCCCGCCGGTACCAGGTAGACGCATTTATCCGCCGGTGCACGTGCAGCTTATCGAGGATGTTGTGCACGTGGTTCTTGGCCGTGGCCAGTTCGATGCCCAGGTGGCGGGCGATCTCCTTGTTGGACATGCCCTGATCGACCAAGCCAAGAATCTCCCGCTCCCGACGCGTCAGCGCGTCAAATGGGCTGTGTGTCTCCGCTGCGAGCTCCTGGCTCAGTGTGGCAGCCAGCGCTCCCACTCGGCGCAGTAGGTTGAAGGCCACGCGGGGAGGGCAGTACAGCTCTCCCCGCACGGCGCTTTGTATGGCGATGAGGAGATCGTCGAGCGAGCCGTCCGGCAACACGTAGCCGGCGACCCCCGCCTCAGCCAACTGCGTGATCTCGGCCTCTGTCTCTCCCATCGTGATGACCACCACCTTGACGCCCTGGGCGTGCTGTCTCACGTCCCTCACGATGTTGGCCGCGTCGGTCATCGTGGCGTCGATCAGCACGATGTCTGGACTGTCGTCACGTGCGCGCGCCAAGATGTCTAGCCGATGCGACGCCGTTCCCAGCACCTCCACAGCACGACTTTGGGACACCGCCGCGGCGAGCGCCTCAAGATGAACCCGGCATCGGCCAGCAATGAGCGCACGAATCATTGTTTGCAACCCTAGGGTTCATGCCTGGATCTAGACAGTGCCCAACGATCTAGTCCCTGCACACCACTTTTTTGAACCCGCCCAGACTATTCCCAGCTACCTCATCTCTAAGCAATGATGAGTGTTGGGGCGGGATGCCGCAACCCCGGAGGGAGCGATGACGCAGCACGGCGGGGCGGACCGAATGGAAGAACGTGGCAGGGACTCAAGCGACAGGGGACATGTCGCGGCGCCGGGTTCGCTCGAGAGGGCGTCCGACCCCGGGAGGCCCGCGGGGCCCATCGGGGTTCTCCTCGTCACCGCCTCAGGCGAGGTGAAACAACAGGTGCTGCTGATCTTGCGTCGACTTGATTACATCAAGCCCCTGGGCGCGAGCCGACGGATGCAGGAGGCACGCCGGTGGATCGAAGCGCTGCAACCGGATGCAGTGCTGTTGCACCTTGCTGCGTCGGACGGCGCGGTGCTGTCGCTCCTGCCGACGATCCGCGACCTGCCGAGCCCGCCGGTGGTTGTGGTCCTGAGCGAAGAGTCGAGCGACACCTTGAAGCAGCATTGCCGGGAGAGCGGAGCGCAGGTTTTCCTGGACATGACACGCCCTGAATGCGACGGGCTGCCTAGCGTCCTGGCCACGCTTTGGTACGATCGTCGACACCCACAAAGACGGGCCTGGGCGCACGCGTACTAGGCTCCGCAACGCTGTATTGGACGAGTGTCCACTCAACGACAGACCGCCCGAGGGTGACGTTGCTTGCCAAGCGGGGGACGACTCCGTAGTATGGGCTGTGCAGAACGTGCAGTTCCCGCACAACCTGCAGTTCCCTTAGGTTGGGCCGAGGCGTCCCGTGGGTGCAGGGCACGGCCGGGGATCTCCTCCAGCAGAGCGGTGGGCCCGCTTAGTGGTCGATGTACAATGCCCGCTGCGCCGTGGCGCGTGGTACCCAGTGCTCAGCGCCGGTCCAGAGGAAACAGTTGTCCTGGTACGCGAGCGCGCCGTGATCCTCCCGCAGTACTCCCTTGAAATCGTCAACGCGCGCCCCATGCGGTGGGCGGTCGTGGCACGGGCGTCGTTCACTCCATATGCCGTCTGCCCGAGTTGCGCCGACCGGGTGCCGCTGCATGGCTCGCCCGCGGAGTTGTGGTGCGTACGATGTCGTCAGGCGTTTGGCGTCGAGCCGGCCGACGCCCTGGTTGTGCCGGAGGATGTGAGGCATCGCCACCTCACTGGTTGAACCTGCCGCAACACCCCTTGAGCCGGTCGCTGACCCAGACGTCGGGTCGAAAAGCCATCTCCGTTTCCAGCAAGGCAATAATCTGACCGACCGGAGCGCCGAAGTGGCCCCGGGAATGCAGGGCCGGCGATAAAACAAGTGCCGGGCCGGCCACGCCCTTGCCCTGCCTGGTGGGAAGCTGCCAAACGAGGCTACGACATGAGCAGCGAGATTACGCCGCGGCAGGTGCCCCCCCAACGCGGTGGGGACCGGCGGCGCGACTTCGGCCGCCGCATAGTCCGGGACCGCCGGCGTGAGGCGATCGAGGTTCAGGTCGAGCGCCGGAGCGGCGCGGATCGCCGATCCGGCGACCAGCGGCGCACACGAGCGGACCGACGCACTCGGCCATCAGGGGGCTTCAGGTTTCTAGAGCCCTAGTCGGCGCGGTTGCGCAATCTTCGGTTGGGTTAGGCAGCCAGAGAATCCCGCCGCACCGCGGCCAGCAGGTGCGTCCCGGCATCGAGATACCCGGGCTCGACACATGCCACCGCCTCGTACTCGAGCCACGCCTCCCACTGCTCCGCGGTCGTGATGAACTCGGTTTCGACGCCGGTCGCGAGCGCGCTCGACGCCGAAAGGTGCTCGACCGTGAGGCCCGGCTGCCCCAAGAACGCCCGGAGCTCCGCCGCGCGATACAGGTGACAGTAGTGCCGCGACGTGGGATCCGTCTCCGCGGTCAAGTCCCCCGTGGCGATGATCGTCTGCATGGCGGCGCGGGGCATGTCGCGCAGCGCCGCGCGGTGGCGGTGCAGGGTACCGCATAACGACATGACGCTCAGCAGCAGGTAGCCGCCCGGGCGGAGCACGCGGCTGCACTCGGCCAGCGCCGTGTCGCGACGCTCGAACACGTAGCTGAAGGGTCCGCCGAAC
>Ga0209155_1001127_pt1 | contig 12684 bp, 9 predicted proteins | sample GraSoiAngelo_122_FD_185879 | JGI IMG/M metagenome (GOLD analysis project Ga0209155, IMG submission 185879) | Grasslands soil microbial communities from the Angelo Coastal Reserve, California, USA - 14_0927_02_20cm (SPAdes) (version 2) | ecosystem: Environmental > Terrestrial > Soil > Grasslands ...
TCGCCGGGAGTCTCCACGAGGGCGAGGACCTTGGCTGCCATCGGACCCGAACGCGTACTCACCGTGCGGCACTGGACCGACACGCAATTCAGCTTCACGACCACGCGCGATCGCGGGCTGCGCTTCGAGAACGGGCAGTTCGTCATGGTCGGCCTGGCCGTGGACAGCCGGCCGGTGCTGCGCGCCTACAGCATCGCGAGCGCGAACCACGAGGAGCACCTCGAGTTCCTGAGCATCAAGGTACCCAACGGCCCGCTGACCTCGCGCCTGCAGCACGTGCGCGCCGGCGATGAAGTGCTCGTCAGCCGCAAGCCCACCGGCACGCTGTTGCTGCAGGACCTCAGGCCCGGCAAGCGGCTGTACCTGCTCAGCACCGGAACCGGCGCGGCGCCGTTCATGAGCCTGATCAAGGACCCCGAGGTCTACGAGCGCTTCGAGCACGTGGTGTTCGTCCACGGCGTGCGCTGGGCGCGCGAAACCGCCGTCGTCAGGCACCGGATCGAGGCGCTCAGGGCCCACGAGCTGCTGGGCGCGCAAGTGCGCGCCAAGCTGCACTACTACCCGACCGTGACCCGCGAGCCGAACGTGAGCTGCGGCCGTCTGACCGCTCTGATCGAGTCGGGGCGCCTGTCCCGCAACCTCGGGCTGCCGGCCCTCGACCCGGGGGCGGACCGCATCATGGTGTGCGGCAGTCCTGCGATGCTCACCGACACCTGCGCACTGCTCGACGCACGCGGCTTCACCCTCTCGGCCCGCATCGGCGAGCCCGGGGATTACGTGATCGAACGCGCCTTCGTCACGCGCTAGCCCCAACGGCTTGCCTTGCCAATCAAATCAGTGGCCGCCCGCGACCAGCAGGCCCGCGTCGCGCAGGGCGTCCGCCAGCTGTGCCTCGATGCGCGCCGCCTCGGCTTGGGCGATACGCTGCAGATGCAGGGTCGGCCCGCTCAGCACCTCGAGCCCACGCCGAAGAACGCTGCCGGCGGCGCGAATGCCGGCCTTGTGCTGGTCGAAGCGCTGCGCCGGGCTGTAGTGACTCATGCCGACGTACAGGCCGTGGGGCCCGCGGCTGCGGTCCCGGTAGTCGAGCAGCACGAGATAGATGTTGGCGCGGCCGGCTCGCGCGCAGCTGAAGCTGAGCGCCACTTCGTAGGCCGTGGGGAGCCACTCTATGTAGCGCATCGGCAGCCACTCGGGAATGGACGCGGCGGCGCGCGACCACAGCGCCGCGAGCGCCGCCTCGATGTGGTGCGCGAATTCACCCCGCATCCACAGCTCGTGAATGCAATGCGCGCCCGCGGCACCGTCGCCGTGCTGCAGCGCCGCCGCCAGGCGCCGCTCGATGGCCGGCCTGGTGAGCCCCGCGAGCGGACGCGCCGCGGGGGACGGCGCTGCCGCCGCGGTCCGGGCCGCCGGCCTCATGCCGCCGCCGCGGCCGGCGTGCGAGCGCTGACCCTGGCGCAGGCGAGCCACACGATCGCGCCGATCGCGATCGCCACCGGCACCACCAGCACCGCGCGCCCGAGGGACCCCACATCCGAGAGGTACCCGATCAGGACCGGCGAGGGCACATCCCCCAGCAGGTGGATGGCGAACATGCTGAGTGCCACGGCCGAGGCGCGCTCGAGCGGCGATACGATGTTGACGATCGCGGCATTGATGGGGCCGGTCGACATGAACAGCAGCAGCTCCGCCACGACGATCGCCGGGTAATAGATCGCCGGCGCCGGCGCGCTGAGCGCCAGCAGCGCAAAGGGCGCCGCCAGCAGGGTCGTGAAACCCGAGAACCACAGGTACGCCTGGCGCGAGAACCTGAGGAAGTAATCCCCTAGCCACCCGCCGGCGAAGGTGCCGAGGAAACCCGTGACGACCAGGATCGCTCCGAGGCCGGTCGTCGCCTCCACCGCCGGCACCGCGCGCACCCGCTCGAGAAAGGTCGGCATCCAGAAGCCGAGGCCGCCGAGCGCGAACGTGTAGGCGGCGTAGCCGATGACGAGCAGCATGTAAGGCGCACGGCGCAGGAAGCTCAGGTAGACCGCCAGCGGACCGGGGCTGCGGCCGGCAACCGCAAGCGGGGCTGCTTGGCCAACGGGGGACGGGTCCTGAGCTCCGCGCGGCGGATCGGGCAGCCACAGCACCGCCGCCGCCAGCAGCATCCCGGGTGCACCGGCCACCAGGAACGCCGCGCGCCAGCCGAAGTGATGGCCGATCAGGCCCCCGAGCACGATGCCGAGCGCCGAACCGACCGGGATCGCCATGTTGAGCACCGAGTACACGCGGCCCCGGCCGCTCGCCGGGAAGCAATCCGCGAGCAGCGCCGGCGCGATGGCGACGTAGGCCGCCTCGCCGATGCCGACCAGCGCCCGTCCCGCGAGCAGCTGCGGATAGCTGCGCGCCAGCCCCGACAGCACGGTCGCCAGACTCCAGACGAACACCCCGAGCGCGATCGGGCGCGTGCGTGAGCCGCGATCGCCCCAGGCCCCGAACACCGGCGCGGCGAGCATGTACACCAGCATGAAGGCCGGCACCAGCCAGCCGAGCTGCGCGTCCGACAACGCCATGGCCCCCTTGAGCTCCGGCGCCAGCGGGGACACGACGTAGCGATCGAGGTAGTTGAGCAGGTTGATCGCGGTGAGGACGCTGAGCGCCCGGATGGCCGAGCGCGGCGCAGGTGCGGCGGTGCCCAAGGTGTGAAATTCCCGCGGTGGACCCGCGCGGGACTTTACGCGCGCCCTCAGGCGGGCGCGAGCTTCAGACGCTCGAGGTACTGGCGCACCGGCTCGCGAAACCCCTCGCTGCTGGTGATGGTGGTGCCGCCGGCCACCACCAGGATGAAGTCCCCGCGCGGGGTGCGGCTCACTTCCCGCACGTGACTCATGTTCACCAGACACGAGCGGCTGATGCGCAGCATCGGCTGCGCCTGAAAGGTCCTCTCGGCCTGCTGCAGCGTGCTGCGCGCGTGAAAAGTCTCGCGGCCGATGGTGAGGCGCACGTAGTTGCGGTCGGCCTCCACCACCTCCACCTGCGACACGTCCAGCATGTGCATGCGGCTGCCGGCCTCCGCCAGCACGCGCGGCTGCGCGTCCGCGCGTGCCCGGGCGCCGCGTTCCAGCTGCTCGAGCAGCGCTTCGAGGGCGCTGCGCCGGTCGAGGGAACCGTGCGCCTGATGACGGCGGCGCACGCGCGCCAGCGTAGCCTTGAAGCGCGCGTCATCGAAGGGCTTCAACAGGTAGTCGACGGCGCTCACCTCGAAGGCCTCCAGCGCATACTGATCGTAGGCGGTGACGAACACGATGAGCGGCAGGCTGAGCGGATCGAGCGCGCGCGCCAGCGCGAGCCCCGACATGGAGTCCATCTGGATGTCGAGGAACAGCAGCTGCGGCGGCTGCCGGCGGATCGCCTCCAGTGCGGCGCTCGGGTCCCCGAACTCGCCGACCACCTTCAGGTCCGGCTCGCGCTCGCAGCACTCGCGCACGCTGCGCCGCGCCACCGGCTCATCGTCGACGATCATCACCTCCATCACAGCGCGGCCCCCACGTCAGGGCGCGCGGCGCTGTCCGGCCCGTCGCGCAGCAGCGGCATGTGAATCTGCGCCCTCCAGAGATGCTCATCAGCGGGGCCCGCCTCGAAGCTGGCCCGCTCGCCGAACTGCACCGCCAGGCGCTCGCGCACGTTCGCGAGCCCGATCCCCGTGTCCCCGCTGCCGCCGCGGCCCGGCGCGATGGTGTTCAGCACCCGCAGCGTGAGGGTCTCGGCGCTGACACTCGCCTCGACGCGGATGGTGACCGCGCCTTCGTGTCCGGCGAGCCCGTGCAGCACCGCGTTCTCCACCAGCGGCTGCAGGATCAGGCTCGGCACCCAGGCGCGCGGAGTGTCCTCACGGGCTGGCGCCGTGATGGTCAGCCGGTCCGCGAAGCGCTTCTGCTGCAGCTCCAGATACAGCGCCACGAACTGCAGCTCGTCGGACAGCCGCGAGAACTCCCGCTCCCCCGCGCTCAGGAGCCGGCGCAGCAGGTCCCCGAGCTGCACCACCATGGCCTGGGCCGCCGGCGGATCCCAGCTGATCTGCCCGCGGATGGTGTGCAACAGGTTGAACAGCGTGTGCGGCGAGAGCTGCATGCGCAGCGCCGCCAGGTGCGCCTGCGTGAGCGCGCGCTCGAGCGCCGCCGAGCGCAGCTGCGAGTCGCGCAGGCGCTGGTAGAACGCGAAGCCGGTGACCAGCGCGAGCCCGAAGCCGTAGGTCACCAGGAAATTCGTGGCGCTCGCGATCCAGGTGGGAATTTCCCCACCGGCGAGGAAATCCGTCCAGCCCTGTCCGGATGAGCCCGGATGCTCGTGTTCCCCCTGGCCCAGCAGGTGCGTCCCCAGCGCCAGCGCCGGGAAGGCGAGCACCGCGAAGCCGAGCGCGCACAGCAGCTGGATGGGCGCGGCCCGCCACAGCGGTCGCCAGCCGGTACGGAGCGATCTCCACATGGACAGCAGGAACAGCGGGTACAGCAGCAGGTGCTGGATGAGGCGCGCATCCCAGGCGGCGAATACGTGCTCGATCTTCATGGACGAGAGACTCGCCTGCATGCTGTTGGCGTACAGGACGTTCGACAGCGCCACGTAGATCCAGAATGCCGTCAGCACGGTGAGGTGCGGCCAGAAGCTGCGTCCGGCGGCGAGCCCCTCGCGCCCCGCCTGCACGGTAGCGTGCTCCGCCAGGTCGGCAAACGGCGGCGTGAGGCGATCCAACGGTGAGACGCTCATCCCAATAGCCTACGCCCAACGGCGCCGCGCGTGCTTGGGCCCGATGGGCGATCCGGGACGAGGGCGTTGCCCCGAGGGACGAGCCCGGGAACGCGCGCCGGCACACCGCTGCGAGCCGCGCGCGCCGACGCGAACCCCCTGCACTGACGACCGGTGTCAGCGTTCCGCGCGGTACGAACGCGTCAGCGGCAGGGATCAACACGAGTCGCGCGGGCTTCGCGCGCGACGCGCGCGGGAGTCTCATAGCCAGGCCGCACAACACAGCGGCAACGACGAATCCACCCTAACACTTCGTGGAGAGACACATGACCTCAGCCACCTCGACTGATCTGCTGCGCGCCTCGGCAGCCCTGACCGCCTGTCTGATCGTCGGCGCCTCGGCCACTGCCTACGCGGCTGCCCCCACCGACCCCTCCCCGAGCGTGCAGGTCAGTTACCACGACCTCAATCTCGCCACCGAGCAGGGAACGCAGGCGCTCTACGCCCGCATCGTGTCGGCGGCGCACAAGGTGTGCGAGGTCAGGGACATTCGTAACCTCGCCGCGTTCGCCGCGGCGAGCGCCTGCCGCGAACAGGCCATAGCGCGCGCGGTGCACGACGTGAACAACCCGCGGCTGGCCGCCGTCTACACGGCGCACCAGCGCCACGGTTAGCCCGAGCGACCGGCGGGTGACCTGCGCTCCAGGTCACCCGCCCGCTATCCGATCGCGGCGAGCTCGCTCTCGCTGAGCTTGATGCGCGCGGCGGCGACATCCTCCTCCAGGTGCGCCACCGAAGAGGTACCGGGGATGGGCAGCATCACCGGGGTCGCCAGCAGCCAGGCGATGGCCGCCTGAAACACGCTCACGCCGTGCGCGTGCGCAATCGCCTCGAGTGCCTTGCTCGCGGCGTTGCGCTCGAGGGTATCCGAGGAACCGCGCGCGATGGGCGCCCAGGGAATGAACGCCAGGCCCTCGTGCTGGCACAGCGCGAGCACATCCGCCGAGCTGCGGTCGGCGACGTTGTAGCGGTTCTGCACCGAGACGATCGGCGTCACGCGCCGCGCGCGGGCGAGCTCCGTGACGCTGAAATTCGACACGCCCACGTGACGGACCTTGCCTTCCTTCTGCAGGCGCGCCAGCTCCCCGATCGAATCCTCCAGCGGCACCTTCGGATCGATGCGGTGAAACTGGTACAGATCGATGCGCGTGAGCCTGAGGCGCTTCAGGCTCGCCTCGCACGCCTCACGCAAGTGCTCGGGTCGGCCGTCCGGCACCCACTGGTCGGGCCCCGGGCGCACGAAGCCGCCCTTGGTGGCGATGACCAGGCCGGCCGGATAAGGGTGCAGCGCCTCGGCGATCAGGCGCTCGCTGACCTGCGGTCCATAGGCATCCGCGGTGTCGATGAAATCGACACCGAGCTCCACGGCGCGCCGTAGCACGCGCCGTGCCTCGGCCACATCCTTGGGCTCGCCCCAGATCCCCGGTCCGGTGATGCGCATGGCGCCGAAGCCCATGCGATTGACGACGAGGTCGCCGCCGATCTTGAGAGTCCCCGCCGCTGCAGCCGGTGGCGTCTGCGGCGAGCCGGCGCGCAGCGGCTCACGTGGCGCCATGAGACCCGCCATACCCACGACACCGCTCACGAGCACCTGCCTGCGCGTCAACCGCTGCGTCTCCATTGCGCGATGCTACAACCGCGCGCGCACGAACACCATGAAGGACGTGGGCCGAGTGCCGTACGCGGCGCTGAGTATGGCCGGATAGCTGTAGGCGCTGATCAGACCGCCGAGTCCGAGGTCAAGAGCACCGAGGCGCGCGAAGTCGAAGATGTAGCCGAGTGAGAGTTTGTTGATGGTGAAGCTGCGGCCATAGAGAGCCGCGCCGGGAAGAAACAACTCGTCCTTGGTGACGCGCTCGAGGCGGCCGAACAAGGTATGCGCGTGCCTGAGCTTGAGCGCCGACTCCAGCAGCCAGGCATTGCTTGACGGCCCGCTCGAGGGCGCATTTCGTCCCCACGCCAGCGTCGTTTGCCACCACAGCGCCAGCGGCGCGTTGTAACTGGCGGATGCGGTGCTGCGCCGCACGGCGACCCCCGGCTGCAGTTGCTCGGGGCTCGCCAGGCGCCCGAAGCTGCCCTGCAGCGACCAGTCACGCGTAGGGTTGTACGACAGCCGCGCCGCGTACGAATCCAGCGACCGCAGCTCGATATCGTAACGACGCTGGTCCGGCTCACGGCCGTTGAACCCCGAGGCCTCGAGCCGCAGCTGCCTCCAGGTGTAGCCGCCGGTCACCACGCCAAAGCAGATGTGCGTCGAATCGAGCCAGTGATGGGACAGCGGTGCTTCCGGCTCATTCATCCCCGAGAGCCGGTGCATGAACGCACTCGGCCCCAGCGCCGGCTCACCCGGAAGGCCCGCATACACGAACAGCGAAGTCTGCGGCCGGAGGTTGAGGCTGTAAGTCGCGGCGGCCTCCATCAAGAGGTCATGCGGATGCTGCCGGTCGATGAGGGGATCGCGGCCGTTGGCCGTCTCACCGGTCTGAAAGAGCAGCGGATAACCGCTCGCGCCCATGAGGGGATCGGTCGATGCCATGACGTGCACCCCGAGGGCCGCATGCTCGAGCTCGCGGCGCGCCATGAGCATGAGCATGCTGGAGGAGACGCTCTGGGTCGCGCCGCGCGGACCGCCCTGATGGTCATAGACGAGGTCTGCCTGGCCATGGACCATGGTCATCCATGCGCCGCGCATGGCGTGCAGGCCCGATATCGGTGTTGAATCGGGCTGCCAGCTGGTGCCGGAGCCCTCGCGGCTCATGGAGTACGGGCCCTCGAGGCCCATCATGGCGAGCGCGCCCGCGTCGGGCTCCGAGGGATGTGCGGCGGCCGCCGGCGCCAGCGCCGCCAGCGCGCACACCACAGTCGCACCACGCACGCGCATCCGGCGATGCTACGCGAAAGCCGACGCCGCAGGCGCGCCGCTCGAATTTCTCAGAGCCGCACCGCGCCCTTGGTAAGATCCCCGGCTCAGGTCCTGTTGACGCCAAGGGATGCCACGCAATGGCTGACAGCATCATGCCGGTGGGCGATCTGGCGAAGCACGTCGGCGAAGAGATCGGCGCCTCTTCGTGGACGACGCTCGACCAGGCACGCATCGACGAGTTCGCCCACTGCACGGGCGATCACCAGTGGATCCACGTCGATGCCGAGCGCGCCGCGCGCGAGAGTCCCTTCGGCGGCACGGTCGCCCACGGGTTCCTGACACTGTCCCTGATCGCGCCCACGGCGTTCGAGGTGCTGCTCACCCGTATCGCGCCCAAATCGGTCGTCAACTACGGGCTCGAGAAGGTGCGCTTCGTCGCGCCGGTGCGCTCGGGCAAGCGCGTACGCAACCGCATCAAGATCGCGGCCGTCGAGCCCAAGGGCGGCGGGCGCTACCTGGTCACCACGGAGAACACCATGGAGATCGAGGGCGAAACCAAGCCGGCACTGACCGCGAGCGTGCTCGCCATGTTCATGGAGTGAAGAAACGCTGCGGACAGGTCCGGCGTGTCAGGCGCGCATCCGGCTCCCCTCGGGATCGAAGACCGCAGCGGACTGGCGCAGGGCCCTGCGGCGCTCACCGATGATCTCGATCTCGAAGCCGGAAGTTTCGCCGGCGAGGGCTGCCGGAACATAGGCCAGCGCGAGCGATTGACGCACGCTGTGGCCGTACGCCCCCGAGGTCACCCAGCCGACGACCTTGCCGTCGTGCCAGACGGGCTCGTCCCCGCTCGCATCCGCATCGCCCGCATCCACCGTGAAGGTCACCAGGCGCAGCGCGCCGCCGCTGTCGCGCTCCTCCAGCGCCGCGGCGCGGCCGACGAACTCGCCCTTCTTCAGGTCCACGAACCGCCCGAGCCCCGCCTCGTAGGGCCCGTAAATCGGGCGGTATTCGCGCGTCCAGGTGCCGAAGCTCTTCTCGATCCGCAGGGTGTTGAGCGCCCGGCCACCGAAGAGCTTCAAGCCCTGCTCCGCGCCGGCTCCCATCAGCAGATCGTAGAGCGCGCGCTGGTATTCGCTGCTCACCCAGATCTCGTAGCCGAGGTCCCCCGTGAAGCTGATGCGCCCGACGAGCGCCGGAATCATGCCGACATCGAGGGACCGGAACGACAGGAACGGGAACGCCGCGCTCGACAGGTCTTCGCGCGTGAGGCTCTGCAGGAGCGCGCGCGAGCGCGGGCCGGCGACCGACAGGCCCACGTACTGCATCGCGCACGGGCGCACGGTCACTCCCGGGGGCGGCGCGTGGCGCTCGAACCAGCGCCGGTAATACTCTTCCGCGGCGTACGTGCAGATGAGGAACACGCGCTCCGCCGCCAGCCGGCACAGCGTGAAATCCCCGATCAGCTTGCCGCGCTCGTTGAGCATCGGCGTGAGCGCGATGCGGCCCACCTTCGGCACGCGGTTGGCCATCACGTACGACAGCCACTCCTTGGTGCCGGGGCCGGTAACTTCGAACTTTCCGTAGTTGGAGATCTCCAGCAGCCCGACCGCCTCGCGCACCGCCTGGCACTCCGCGGCCACATGCGGGTGTGCGTTGGAGCGGTGGAAGGTGATGTCCTCGGTCGCCTCCGCCGCGCTCGGCGCGAACCACAGCGCGTGCTCGAGCCCGCAGTAGTCCCCGAACACCGCGTGCTCGGCCCGCAGGCGCTCGTAAACGGGCGTGGTGCGCAGCGGCCGCGCCGCGGTGAGCTCCTCGTTCGGGAAGCGGATGCGAAAGCGCCGCGAATAGTTCTCGCGCACCTTGGCGTTGGTGTAGGCGAGGGTCGCCCAGTCCCCGTAGCGCGCCACGTCCATCGCCCACACATCCGCGCCCGGATCGCCCTCGACCATCCACCGCGACAGCGCCAGCCCCACTCCCCCGCCCTGGCTGAAACCGGCCATCACCCCGCACGCCACCCAGAAATTCGTCAGGCCCCGCACCGGTCCCACCAGCGGATTGCCGTCGGGCGCGAAGGTGAACGGGCCGTTGACCACCTTGCGAATGCCCACCTCGCCGAGCGCGGGGAAATGCTGGAAACCGACCTCGAGACTCGGTGCAATACGGTCGAGGTCTTCCGGCAGCAGACTCTGGGTGAAATCCCACGGCGTCTGCAGCGGCGACCACGGCACGCCGGCGCGCTCGTAGGTTCCGAGCAGGACCCCGCCGCGCTCCTGGCGCGTGTAGATCTCGCCCTCGAAGTCTATGCAGGTCAGGAGCTCCTTCTGCCCCTTGAGGGCGGGAAGATCCTCGGTGATGAGGTACTGGTGCTGCATGGCGAGGATCGGCAGCTCCAGCCCCACCATGCGCCCCACTTCACGCGCCCACAGGCCGCCCGCATTCACCACGTGCTCGGCATGCACGTTGCCGCCCTCGGTAATCACATCCCAGGAGCCGTCGCGGCGCGCCTTGAGGTCGATGACGCGCGTGTGGCGCAGCACCTGCGCCCCGCCGATCTGCGCAGCCTTCGCATAGGCGTGCGTCACGCCGTACGGGTCCACGTGGCCCTCGATGGGATCCAGCAGCGCGCCGACGAAATGCCTTTTGTCGATGATCGGGAAAACCCGTGCCGCCTCGTCGGCCGAGATCAGCTCGAGCTCCATGCCGAGATAGCGGCCGCGCGCCTGGGCCATCTTCAGCCAGTCGAAGCGCTCGCGCGTGCCGGCGAGCATGATGCCGCCGGGCATGTGCAGGCCGCATGATTGCCCGGAGATCCCTTCCAGCTCCTTGTAGAGATTGATGGTGTATTGCTGCAGCCGGGCGACGTTGGGATCGCCGTTGAGGGTGTGCATGCCGCCGGCCGCATGCCAGGTCGAGCCGCAGGTGAGCTCGCCGCGCTCGAGCAGCAGCACATCCTTCCAGCCCGCCTTGGTGAGGTGATACAGGACGCTCGCGCCCACCACTCCGCCGCCGATCACCACCACCCGCGCATCGCTCTTCACGGACCCTCCTCTTCCTACATCACTCGTTGGACACCGCCAGCTGCACCGGCGGAGTTGCGCTCACCGCGCCATTGCCGCTACCGCACGGGCACGGAACGCCGCGAGTCTGCTTCAGACTCATGCCGCCGCTCGCGGTAACGGCTCAAGGCATCACCGAGCGCCTCCTTCAATGGCCCGAGCCAGCGCTCGAAATGCTTCCACTGCTCGAGACCCTCGCGAAAGATCGGCTGACGCACCTGCTCGGAGCTCGCCGTGCGGATGCTGCGCGCGGTGCGGTGGTAGTCCAGGCACGCCGGCTCGAAGGGCAGCTCGCAGAACTCGAGCAGGCGCCGGATGCTGCCCTCAAGATCGTCGACGACGTCCTCGTAGTGAACGCGCAGCACCCGACCCGGGAGCACCGCATCCCAGTGCTCCATGAGCTCGAGGTAGGTGCGATAATATCGCGCGATGTCATCCACGCTGTAGGCGAACTCCTGGCCGCGGGCGTACAGTTGCTTGAGGTTCCCGAAGCAGCAGGCCATCGGCTCGCGGCGCGCGTCGATGATCCTGGCGTTCGGCAGCATCAAATGAATGAGACCGATGTGCCGGAAATTGTTCGGCATCTTGTCGATGAAACGCGGCTTGCCGCTGCGGTAAATCCGGGTATCGGCCAGGTATTTCTCGCCGAGCGCGCGGAACTCATCCGCCGCCATCGCAACCAGACACCCCGGGTAGCGCGGATTGTCCAGGTCCGGGTCGTAGCCCTGCAGGTCGAGCACCGCGCGCGGCACGTTCGCGAGCTCCTGCGTGCCCTCGACCTGGGAATGTGAGGCGAGGATCTGCTCGAGCAGCGTCGAGCCCGCGCGCGGCAGCCCGAGAATAAAGATCGGTTCGCGGCTCGCGGCGCCGTAGCCATTGCGCTCGCGAAAGAACGCGTGCGTGCACACCTGCTTCTGGCGTGCGGTGTTCTGCTCCACCAGCTCCGCGCGGTAGCGACTCGCGGCGCGCTTGAGCGCATTGCCACGCTCGTAGTAGCGGAAGGAACGCGCGTACTCCGCGCGGTCCTCGTGCGCCTTGCCGAGCGCAAAGCACAGGTGGTAGCGGTCGAGCGCGTCGGTCGACGGGTCCGCTTCGGCCGCTTCGAGCTGTGCGATTTCTGCGTCGGAGAACGTGTAGGTCTTGAGGTTGGCGAGGCTCCAGTACGCGTCGCCGAAGTTCGGCCTGACCGCGATCGCCCGCTTGTAAGCACCGATCGCCGCGCCGCGCCGCCCGAGCGTTTTGTGCGCGTGGGCGATCGACAAGTGCAGGTCGGCCGCCAGGCGTGACGTCGGACTGGTATCGGCGAGCACGCCGGTGAAGCCGCGGATGCCGCCTTCATGATCACCGAGCCCGACGGTCGCCGTCGCATGCAAGGTCCGGTAATCGATGTTCTTCGGATCGAGCTTCAGCAATCGCTCGAGCTGCTCGATCGCTTCGGCGTGCTTGTGGCGGTCGAGGAGCACGCAGGCGTAGTCGCGGCGCAATTCGATGTAATCCGGCGCCAATTCGAGCGCTGCCGCCAGCAGGACCTCGGCGTCGTCGAGCACTTCGCGCGCGACGCCGATGCGCGCGAGCAGCCGCATGGCCTCGACGTGATTGCCGTGGCGCAGCAGGAACGCGCGAATCTGCTTTTCCGCGGCGCTGAGCTCGCCATCGCAGAATAGTGCCGTCGCCGCAACGACTTCCGGCGGTGTCGACTGCAGCCTCTTGACGTGTGCGGCGGCCAACTGGCGCTGATGTTCGTTGCCGGCCATCTTGTAGAGTCCCTCGAGCAGGCTCCAGGTGGCGGGCAGCGCCGGGTTGATCTGCACTGCGCGTTCGTAGGCTTCGATCGCACGCGGTGCATCCTTGAGCACGACGTAGCCGTGGCCGCGCTCCTGGTACAGGAGGCTCCAGCCCGGGTGATGGCGCTCCAGCTCCTCGAGGGTCGCGAGCGCCTCCGCGGTCCGATGCGCGTGCCGCTGCCCGAGC
>Ga0209155_1001128_pt1 | contig 12683 bp, 15 predicted proteins | sample GraSoiAngelo_122_FD_185879 | JGI IMG/M metagenome (GOLD analysis project Ga0209155, IMG submission 185879) | Grasslands soil microbial communities from the Angelo Coastal Reserve, California, USA - 14_0927_02_20cm (SPAdes) (version 2) | ecosystem: Environmental > Terrestrial > Soil > Grasslands ...
CGCCGTGACGATTGCGACCTCCGGAAAAATTCGATGGACTTGGGCGACGCCCTCGGGCGCTGCGACGAGGCAGACGAATTTGATCGATCGCGCTTTCAGTTCGACCAGCCGCGAGATCGCGGCGACCGCCGAATTGCCGGTCGCGAGCATCGGGTCGACGAGGATCACATCGCGCCCCGGCAAATCGTCGGGAAGCTTCAGATAGTACTCGACGGCTTGCAGGGTGCGCGGCTCGCGGTAAATGCCGATATGGCCGACCCGCGCAGACGGCAATAGGTCGAGCATGCCGTCGAGAATGCCGTTGCCGGCCCGCAGGATCGAGACGAGGCAGAGCTTTTTGCCGGCCAGCACCGGGAGCCGAGCCGACTCGAGCGGCGTTTCGATATCGGTCTGTTCGAGTGCCAGGTTGCGGGTTGCCTCATAGGCAAGCAACAGGCTGACCTCGCGCAGCAACGCGCGGAATTTCGAGGTGCTGGTCTCGCGTTTGCGCATCAGCGACAGCTTGTGCTGCACCAGCGGGTGATCGACGATCGTCAGCGCCGGCGGGCGCGGCGTCTCGGGCGCTTGCGGCATCGGTTTCTTTCTCAAAACAGGGTTCCGTCGCTGGCGATCAGCAGTGGCGCCGAGCCGTCCGGCCGGCGCTCGGCGGCGATCTCGCGGCCAGCGGCCCAGCTGCCGCCCTCCAGTACCTTGGTGAGCGGAAATTCGGCGGCGCTCTTGCCAAGTCGCTCACGCACTCGGACGGCAAGCCTGTCGAGCAGCGCCAAGGTGAGCGCGCGCCATTCAACAACTGGCTCGCTGAACGGGCCGAGCCGCTGCTGCAGCAGCGACGTATCGCGCGGCTCGATGATTCCGCAATCGATGAACAGACCGCCATTGCGGTATTCGGCGAGACCGGTCAGCCCATCGATGTCGGTCACGTTGAACCCCGCCTCGGCGAGCGGCTCGATCAGCGAATAGACCAGCCACTGGCTGAGCTTGTGAAACGGTACGAGCCCGTCGCCGGGAGCCGCGCTGTGGCGCCCGCAATCACCAAGCGGCACGCCATTGAGCGACAGCCGTCCCGGCCAGATCGGGCCAAATGCGCGTAGCACGAACCGCAATATGTCCGGCGCCGGCAACTCGCCGCGCCGCGGCAGCCAGTGATCGTAGAGACGGCCGAGCCGTCCCGGCTCGCCAAACACTTCAGGCGCCCCGGCAGCGACCTTGCCCAGGCGGCGCAACAGCGCGGCGCGGCCGTCGAGCCCCAAGAGCGGGTTGTCGGGCCCGTGCTGGAAAGCCTCGCCGAGCCGATCGGGCGTCATTGCCGCGAGCGCCGCTGCGTCGGCCCGCCACGGATTGCCCGGATCGGCCGAGAACAGCCCCTTCTGCATCGCGCGCAGGCTGGCGACCGCCAGCCCCTCCGAGCGCGCGATGACCAGCCCGGTTTCGGCCTCACGATATCGCCAGCCCGGCCCCGAGCCGGCGTCGAGCAAGACCGAGACGATCGCAAGATCGAGCCGGGCGCTCGCTCGCTCCGACGGATCGGCGCCGGGCGCAACCAATGTGGCGCGATCGATGCCGCCGGCCGAAAAATGCCGCCAGCGGCTGTGAAACGGCACATCGAGATCGGGGTAGCGCCGCCGCGTCACGGCGACTACGCGCTCGACAGCCTCATCGAGTCGGTCGAGATGCAGCCGGAAATGCCGTGTCTCGCCGCGCTTGGCGGCGGCAAGCACAATACCGCAGCGCTCGCGGACCGCCGCCGCGCTGAGCAGATAATCGGGATTGCCTTCGGGGCTCACGTATCGAGGCGGCGGCCCTTGGTGCGGCGGAGCTGCGCGGTGCTCGGCGCGCCCTCGGGCGCGAAATACCCCGCCGCTTTCTTCGCTGCGATCTCGACCTGCGCGTCCTTGGGCACGAGCCGCTCGGGGAGCGCCACTCGCTCGACGATCTCGATCCCCTGCGCCTGCACCGCACCGTGCTTCATGTTCGACATCGACACCCAGCGGTCGATGCGCCGGACGCCGAGCCAGTGGAAGACATCCGGCACCAGCTCCTGAAACCGCACATCCTGCACGCCCGCGACGCATTCGGTGCGCTCGAAATAGGTCTCGGCACGGTCGCCGCCCTGCTGCCGCTTGCGGGCGTTGTAGACGAGGAACTTCGTCACCTCGCCGAGAGCGCGCCCTTCCTTGCGGTTGTAAATGACCATGCCGACGCCGCCCTGCTGCGCCATTTCGATGCACACCTCGACGCCATGCACGAGGTAGGGGCGGCAGGTGCAGATGTCGGACCCGAACACATCCGAGCCGTTGCATTCATCGTGAACGCGGCAGGCGATCCGCGCCTCGGGCTTCCCGACAAGTCCGATATCGCCCATGAGATAGACCGTCGTGCCGCCGATCGGCGGCAGGAACACTTCGAGGTCCGGCCGGGTCACCAGCTCCGGGAACATGCCGCCGGTTTCCTCGAAGAGGGTGCGGCGCAATTCATGCTCGGCGATGCCGAACCGCTCGGCGAGGCCGGGGAGGTGCCACACCGGGTCGATCGCCGCCTTGGTGACACGCACCTCGCCGCTCGGCAATACGACTTTGCCGTCTGGCTTGATGCCCCCGTCGGCGATGCGCTGGCGGATCTCCGGCACATCGATATGCGCGGTCGTGACGGCGATCGTCGGCCGCACATCCAGGCCGGCGCGGATTTGCTCGGCGAAGGCCTCGCCGACGAGATGCCCCCACGGGTCGAGCGCGACGATCGTCTTGGGGTCGGTCCATTGCGGATGCGGCCCGATCAGGGCCGCTGGCGCGGTGTCGGTCAGGTCGGGGCGATGGTGCGGCGCCAGGGCGCGGGTTGCGACGGCCAGGGCGCGGTAGATCGCATAGGCGCCGCTATAGGATCCGATCGCGTTGCGGTGGCGGGGCTCGGCCGGGCTCGCGACGACTGGGCCGCGCTCCTCCGGGCTGGCTGCGCCCCAGCGCAGCTTAACCATACCCTCGCCCGCGCTTCCCGGATGCGAGGTCAGCCGAATGTGCCGCGGGATTACTGGTTCCATGCTGTTCAACAAACGTCTCCCGCAATCCCAAAAGGTAGCGATGCACGCGGGCTGCGGCAAGCCGAGCATCCGACATCACCTCTCGGTGATACGGCGAGCACGCCGCGCTCGGCTGTCGTATGATCGACCCGAGCCCTACCGATTGGCGAATCCGGCGATGGCCGTGATGGCCACTACAGAGGCCCCGCGCCTCGATCCGAAGAAGTTTCGCGACCCGTTCGTGACCGCCGCTGGCGAGCGCCGCGCGCAGGTCGCGCTGCGCGCGCTCGACACGCTCTGGTTCAATACCGGCACGCTGTGCAACCTGACCTGCCAGCATTGTTATATCGAATCATCGCCAAAGAACGACCGGCTCGTTTATCTGAGCGCCGCGGAGGCCGGCGAATATCTCGACGAAATCGAGCGGCTTGGGCTCGGCACGCAGCTGATCGGTTTCACCGGCGGCGAGCCGTTTATGAACCCGGAATTGCCGGCAATGCTCGATCTCGCGCTGGCGCGCGGCTTTCGCGCGCTCGTGCTGACCAACGCGATGAAGCCGATGCACAAGGTGAAGCCCGCGCTGCTTCGCCTCCGCGATCGCTATGGCGATCGGCTGACGATCCGGGTCTCGATCGATCATTACGGCCGGCAAGTCCACGAAACCGAGCGCGGCCGCCGCAGCTGGATGCCGACGATCGACGGCCTCAAATGGCTCGCCGCCAATGGCTTTGCCGTCGCGGTGGCGAGCCGTCGCCTCTCGGGCGAATCGGAGGATCAATTGCGCCGCGGCTTCGCCCGGCTGTTCGCGGATTTCGGCCTCGCGATCGATGCGGCCGACCCCGTCGCTTTGACAATCTTCCCGGAGATGGACGAGGCGGCCGACGTCCCGGAGATCACCGAGGCGTGCTGGGGCATCCTCGGCAAATCGCCGGACATGGTCATGTGCTCGAGCTCGCGCATGGTCGTCAAATTCAAGGGCGCATCGCATCCAACCGTCATCGCCTGCACCTTATTGCCCTACGATCCGCGTTTCGATCTGGGGCCAAGCCTTGCCGCTGCGCTCGGCCCGGTACCGCTCAACCATCCGCATTGCGCCAAGTTTTGCGTCCTAGGCGGGGGTGCCTGCAGCCGGAATTAGCCGCAACTTGCCGGCGACTCGGCGCAACGCAATTTATCGTTAAACGTTTACGGCGTAGAATTAACCGTCTTTGGGCGGAGGAAGCGATGTTGCGTTTTGCTGCGATCGGCGCGGTTCTGCTGATTGGGTTTGCCGGGGCGCCCCCGATTCGGGCCGATGTTCCGGCGCCGGGCGAGAGGGTGAAGCCGGCCGCGCCGGGCTGCAATTGCCCGGTCGTGCACCGCCGCGTGCATGCGCGGGTCCGTCACCGCCGCTTTGTGCCGCCGCCCGCCATCGCCGTGCGGGAAGGGCCGGATCTCTACAATTTCCTGTTCCCGAGCCCTTATGACCCGGCCTATGACCGGGTCGTCGTCGATCATTTCCGGACCCCGACTGTGACCGGTTACGACGAGCCCTGGCGGCCGAAGCCGGTGTGGCCCGGCATCCTGCCGTACCGGGCAAGCGCGCCAGACGGGATCGAGCAATATGACGGGCTGACCGGCCGTTATGTGCGGCTCGCGGCGGCCGACGCGGCGAGGGTTGCCGCCCCGTTGCCGCTCCCGCCGCCGCCGAAATCATCCTGGTGGTAGCGGGCGCTCGTACCAGCGTCGGCTGCGCAGCACGATGCGAACCACAGACAGCATGACCGGCACCTCGACGAGGACGCCGACCACGGTCGCGAGCGCGGCGCCCGACTGAAAGCCGAACAGCGCGATCGCGGCAGCCACCGCCAGCTCGAAGAAATTCGACGCGCCGATCAGCGCCGACGGACAGGCAATGTTGTGCGGCACGCCGAGCGCGCGGTTCAGACCGTAGGCGATCCCGGCATTCAGATAGACCTGAATGACGATCGGAACGGCGAGCAGCAGGATGACGGTGGGCTGGCGCACGATCTGCTCGCCCTGAAAGCCGAACAGCAGCACCAGCGTCGCCAGCAACGCGACGAGCGAGACCGGCTGCAGCCGGCGCAGCATCGCGGCGAGCCGGGCTTCGCCGCCGCGCGCCAGCAACGAGCGGCGCCATAGCTGCGCTGCGATGACCGGCACGACGATGTAGAGAACGACCGACAGAAACAGCGTCTGCCACGGCACGGTGATCGCGGAGAGACCGAGCAGCAATCCGACGATCGGCGCAAACGCGAACACCATGATCGTGTCGTTCAGCGCAACCTGGCTCAGCGTGAAATTGGGTTCGCCATCGGTCAGGTTCGACCAGACGAAGACCATCGCCGTGCACGGTGCGGCAGCGAGGATGATCAGGCCCGCGATGTAGCTGTCGATCTGATTGGCCGGCAGCCAGGGGCGGAACAGCCAGCCGACAAACAACCAGCCGAGTAAGGCCATGCTGAACGGCTTCACCAGCCAATTGACGCCGACCGTAACCGCGATGCCGCGCCATTGCTCGGCGACCCGGTGCAGCGCGCCGAAATCGACCTTGAGCAGCATCGGCACGATCATCAGCCAGATCAGCAGCGCGACCGGGATATTGACCTCGGCCACATTCATCCGGCCGAGCGCCTGGAACGGCGCCGGCATCAGTTGGCCGAGCAGCACGCCGGCAATGATGCACAGCGCCACCCATAGCGTCAGGTAGCGTTCGAACGCGCTGAGCGCGGGAGCGGCGCGGCGAGAGGATACGTCGGCAACAGAACTCATGTTTTCTCGTGTTCGATGGACCGGCCGATCTGATCGGCGCGGCGCTTCAGGGCCAGGCGGTCGAGCTTGTCCATCGGCAGTGCGGTGAAAAGCTTAATGCGCGCTTCGAGCTGCCGGCAGGCGTCGCGAAACGCCTGTCTGCGGTGCTCTTCGCTGCCCTCGACGGCGGCCGGGTCGGGGACGCCCCAATGCGCGGTGATCGGATTACCCGGCCAGACCGGGCAGATCTCGCCGACGGCCTGGTCGCACACCGTAAAGACGAAATCCAGGACCGGGGCGTCCGGACGGGCGAATTCGTCCCAGCTCTTGCTGCGCAGACCGCCGGTCGGCAGGCGCAGCCGTTCCAGCAACTCGAACGTAAGCGGATGCACCGCACCCTTCGGGAAGCTGCCGGCGCTGTATCCTTTGAACTGTCCCCGGCCCCAACGGTCGATCAGCACCTCGGCGAGGATGCTCCTCGCCGAGTTGCCGGTGCACAGGAACAGGACGTTAAAGACCCGGTCCGTCATGACGCAGTTCCACGGACGGGGAACACCGCTGAGATCACCGCTGCAATTGATACGCGACGATTGCTACAGTTTCGCGTCAGTCGGCGCAGCAGGCGCTGGCCATCGCGGGCTGCTGCTCCGGCTTGGCGATCTCTGCCGGGCCGCAGCCGCAGGTCGCGAGGCCGCCGCTGACTTCCGCCAGCGTGTTCAAGACGCCGCTGCAGTTGTAGACGGTCGCCTCGCCGTAGGTGAAGAAGGTCTCCCACGCCACGCCCTGCGGGTCGGCGATCCATTGCTTGTCCGATTGCGCGTAGCAGCAGATCGTCGCCCCCTCCTCGACCACCGGGCGCTCGGCGCGGGCGAGCCGATCGTAGACCTCGGCCAGTTCGCCTTCGTCCTCGGCCTGGATGCCGAGATGCGAGATGCCCGTACCATGGCCGGCACCGGTGCTGATCGCGAAATTGACCCGCGGGTCTTCGAGCATCCATTTCGCGTAATCGGGCTTCAAAACCGTCGGTTCGGTCGCGAACAAGGTCGAATAGAACCGAACAGACTGCGCCAAATCGTCAACCGCGACGTGAACGTGAAACCGCTTCATCGGACTCTCCTTCAGTAAGGGCTTGGTCGGGGTTGCAGACGGGCATGCAAGAGGCGGCGCGGCCGCAACAGTTCTCGGTCAGATAGGCAAGGAGCTCGTTCATCGCGCCGTATTCGGCGGCGTAGATCAGCTGGCGGCCGAGGCGCCGCTGCGTCACCAGTCCGGCATGCAGCAATTGCTGCAGGTGAAAGGACAGCGAGGAGGGCGCGACACCGAGTCGCTCGGCGATCGTGCCGGCTGACAGTCCGGCGGCGCCCGCGCTCACGAGCAGACGGAACAGGGCCAGCCTCGTGTCCTGGGCCAAAGCCCCAAGCGCGGCGATCGCCTTATTCTGGTCCATGCCGGCACCCAGCCATTTCGACAAAACGAGAAATATCGAATTGGTAGCTCGTTGTCAATCGATATTTCGACGAATATCAAAATCTAACGTGGAGGGGGATCACGGACCACGGTCGTCTCGCCCGGGCGGTCCGTCAGGCGGGATCGCCGGTGTCGGGCGTGAGGCCGGCGCTCTTGATGCCATGCACGGCGCAGATCTCGTCCTTGTCCGAGGTGTCGCCGCTGATCCCGACCGAACCGACAATCTCGCCGCCCGCGTCGCGAATGAGGACGCCGCCGGGCACCGGCACGATGCGGCCACCCGACGCCGCCATCAGCGCTTGCAGGAACACCGGGTTGGCGGCGGCGCGGCGGGCGAATTCGTGACCGCCAAACCCCATGCCGAGAACACCCCACGCCTTGCCGCCGGCGATCTCGGGCCGCATTAGGCTCGACCGGTCCTCACGCTTCATCGCCTTCATCTGGCCGCCGGCGTCGAGCACGACGACAGTCAGCGGCTGCAACTTCAGTTCGCGCCCTTTTTCGAGCGCCTTGTCGACGATGATCGAGGCTTGCTCGAGCGTCAGTGCCGGCATGTCGAGTCTCCCTTCGGTGAGTGCGGGACGGTATGCGCGATCATAATCGACCGCGCCGAATTCGCGTCGTCCTGTGACGGGTTTGCTACAAGCCCACCAATTAAACCGCCGCTTTAACGCTTTACTAACCGCGAGTTCTGTTTCTGAGCGGCAGTGAATTGGATTCAGGGGTTGCGTAATTCCAATGGCCACGCTCAACACCTATCAGAACGCCGTTGTCGACCGCTACAAGGCCGCCGACGGAACCACCGATTACGAGAAGGCCTGGTCCTATCTCGACCGCATCATGGGACGCGAGCTCGGCAAGGCCGGCGGCCTGCTGACCTTCAACGCGGTTCTGATTGCGGTGGCGATTGCGATGGGCCCGTGGTGGACCGTGATCTGTCCGGTCGTCGCCTCGCTCGTCCTGCTGTTGCTGCTCGGTGTCGCGCGCGGCACGCCGTCCGAGATGACGTCGGCGCGCGACGACCTGATGGCCGCTTCGCGGACCGTCTGGCAGGGCATGTCGCTGATCGACGTCTCGATCGTCATCTCGGCGATCGGGATCCTGGTCCTCGGCGTGCAGCGGCTCGTCTAATGCTGATCAAAAGCTGCCGGCGCGCTTGCCGGCGGCTCAGAACTCGGCGGAAAACCCACCGTCGACCGGGATTGTGGCGCCGGTTACGAAATCGGACGCCGGCCCGCTGAGAAACACCGCGACACCGGCCAGGTCGTCGGGCATGCCCCAACGCCCGGCCGGCGTCCGGTTCAGAATGCGCTCGTTGAGCCCGGGCACCTGGTGCCGTGCATCGCGCGTCAATTCGGTGTCGATCCAGCCCGGCAAGACCGCATTCACCTGAACATTGTCTTTCGCCCAGGCGGTGGCGAGCGATTTCGTCAACTGCACGATCGCGCCCTTGCTCGCCGAATAGGCCGCCGCGTAAGCCGCGCCGAAGATCGCCATCATCGACCCGATATTGATGATCTTGCCGCCGCCCTGGCGCTGCATGTGCGGATAGGCGGCCTGGCAGCAGACGAGGGCGCCGGTCAGGTTGGTGTCGAGCACGCGCTGCCATTCCTCGACGGCGTAGCTCTCGGGCGGCTTGCGGATCGACATTCCGGCATTGTTGACGAGGATGTCGAGCCGGCCGAAGCGCTCGGCGGCCTCGGCCACCATCGCGCGGCAGGATTGCGGGTCGGCGACATCGAGCGGCATGAAGGAGCTGAGGACGCCGAGCGCGCATAACTCCCCGACGGCCCTCTCGGACTTCTCGCGGTTGCGCGCGGCGACAACGACCGCCGCGCCGGCTGCAGCAAGCCCCTTTGCCATGCCGAGCCCGATCCCGCCATTGCCGCCGGTCACGATGGCGACCCGGCCGGACAGATCGAACAGGCTCATTGGGCGCTCCTGTGCCGTTGAAGGAAGCCCGGATAGTGCGGCAATAAAGCCTGGCGCGGCAACCTGCGCTGAAACAAAGAGCCCGGCACGGGGCCGGGCTCCTCAACAGGTCTCGATGCGATCTGCGGTCTAATAGCCGTAGTAGCTCCAGGGGCTGCCGTAATAGTTCCAGTAACCCCGGTCATCGCTTGACGAGCCGCTGTAGCGGTTCGAATAGCCGCGGTTCGAGTTGGAGTAATACTTCTTGTACAAGCCTGGCGGCATGCCGCGGCCCCGCCAACCTGTCTTGTTGCCGTGGCTCCAGCCCGGCGGCGTCGAACCGCCGTTCCAACCGCTCCGCTGTCCCATCGTGAACCCGGACGGGTAGCCGCCGCTGAAGCTGGCGCCGCCACCACCGCCATGCCCCCCGCCATTTCCGTTGCCGTGCTTGGCGAAGGCAGGCGCCGTCAGGCCGATGCCGATCACAACACTCGCGATCAGCGCTGCCGCGGTAATGCCTCTAGCCATAACGCCACCTCCGGGAATCCTCGTGTCGGTTGCAGAACACTCCCCATCCCTGGGCTGTTCCCGCTCAGCCCGGCCCGCGGCGGCGACGCTGCGGGTTAGCGGCGACAAACAGCGCATTCGGCACCTACAATATCGTCTTGGCCGGGTCGGGACTCCACTGATCGGCGCCTGAGCTGCCGATCGCCCGCGGGCCTAAGCCCGGAAGACAACCTGTAGATGGATCCGCAGGGTTACGTGCGACGGCGAACATTCTTCCAGACCCTGGCCGCTTTTGCGCTCGGCATGACAAGCCCCGCGCGCGCCGAGCCTCGGGCGGTCATCGTCTTCGCGGCGGCCAGTCTGAAGAACGCACTCGATGCAATCGATGAAGAATGGCATCGCGAGATCGGCAAATCTGTGACGGCCGCTTATGCCGCGAGTTCGACCTTGGCAAAGCAGATCGAGAATGGCGCGCCGGCCGATCTGTTCATCTCGGCCGACCCCGAATGGATGGACTATTTGGAGCAACGCAAGCAGATAAGACCCGGAAGTCGCAGCAATCTGCTCGGTAACTCGCTGGTGCTGATCTCCCCGGCCGGCAGCACGGTCCCGCTGACGATCGCGCCCGGTTTCCCCTTGGCCGCGGCGCTTGGCGACGGCAGGCTCGCGATGGCCGATCCAGCCGCCGTCCCCGCGGGGATGTACGGGAAGGCGGCGCTGGAAAAACTCGGCGTCTGGCCGAGCGTTGCGAACCGCATCGCTGCCGCCGAGAATGTCCGCGCCGCGCTGCTTTTGGTGGGACGCGGCGAAGCGCCGCTCGGGATCGTCTACGGGACGGATGCCGCGATCGAACCGCGCGTCCGGGTTATCGCGACCTTCCCGCCCGACACGCACCCACCGATCGTCTATCCAATCGCGCTGACGGCCTCTTCCGAAAATCCCAATGCTCCCGCTCTGCTGGCCTATCTGCACGGCGCCGCCGCACGAGCGCAATTTCAGAAGGCGGGGTTCACTGTGCTCGACGCGGCGCGGTGAGCTGGGTTCTCGCCTTTTCGCCCGAGGAGCTGACGGCGATCCGGCTGTCCTTGCGCGTCGCGTTCTGGGCGATGCTCGGCAGCCTGCCGGTCGGCATCGCGGTCGCCTTGTTGTTGTCGCGCGGACAGTTCTGGGGAAAGTCGCTGCTCAATGTCATCGTGCATCTGCCGCTCGTCATCCCGCCGGTCGTCACCGGCTATATCCTGCTGTTGTTGTTCGGCCGGAGAGGATTGATTGGCGAATTTCTCGCCGACCGGCTGGGCATCGTCTTTGCGTTCCGCTGGACCGGCGCGGCGCTCGCCTGCGCAGTCATGGGCTTCCCGCTCTTGGTGCGCTCGATCCGGCTGTCGCTGGACGCCATCGACCGCCGCCTCGAAGACGCCGCGGGGACGCTTGGCGCGAACGCGATGTGGATTTTCGTCACGATCACGCTGCCGTTGATCCTGCCGGGCATCCTCGCCGGGATGATCCTGTCCTTTGCCCGGGCACTCGGTGAATTCGGCGCGACGATCACCTTTGTCTCGAACATTCCCGGCGAGACCCAGACATTGCCGACCGCGATCTACATGCTGATCCAAGTGCCGGGCGGCGATCTCGCGGCATTGCGACTGACGCTCGTCTCGATCGCGATCTCGATGCTGGCATTGTTCGCCTCCGAGGCGTTGATCGAGCGCGCCACGCGGCGCGTCCAGGGGCTGTAGCGGGTGGTGCGATGCTGAGCGTTGCCGTCCAGCACCGCCTCGGCGATTTCCTTCTCGACGCCGCTTTCGAGAGCGGCGCCGGCCTAACCGCGCTGTTCGGCCGCTCGGGATCGGGCAAGACCTCGCTGGTCAATGCGATCGCCGGACTGATCCGCCCGGAGCGCGGCCGCATCCTTGTCGATGGCGCGGTGCTGACCGACACAGCGCGCCGCGTGTTCGTGCCGGCGCGGCAACGCAAGATCGGCTACGTCTTCCAGGAGGGAAGGCTCTTCCCGCATCTGACGGTGCGGCAGAATTTGCTGTATGGCCGTTGGTTCGCTTCCCGGCGCGGACAGGCCGGCGAGGTCGAGCATGTCATCGACTTGCTCGGCATCGCCGAGTTGCTCGCCCGCAGGCCGGCCAATCTGTCGGGCGGTGAGAAGCAGCGCGTCGCGATCGGCCGCGCTTTGTTGGCGCAGCCGCGCCTGCTTGTCATGGATGAGCCCCTGGCCTCGCTCGACGAAGCGCGCAAGACCGAGATCCTTCCCTATATCGAGCGGCTGCGCGACGAATTCGCGATCCCGATCGTCTATGTGAGCCACGCGATCGCTGAAGTGACGCGGCTCGCGACGACGATGGTCGTCATGTCGGAAGGGCGGGTCGCCGCGGTCGGCCCGACCGCCGAGATCATGAGCCGCATCGGCCTCTTTCCTCTGACCGGGCAGGCCGAGGCCGGCGCCATTCTTTCGACCCGAGTTGCCGAGCACGACACGAGGTTCGGCTTGACCACGTTGCGCACCGCCGCCGGCGACCTGCGCGTGCCTTATATGGACCTGCGGCTCGGCGCTCAATTACGAGTGCGCATTCGCGCCCGCGACGTGATGATCGCATTGCAGCCGCCGCAGGGGTTGAGCGCGCTCAACATCCTGCCGGGCACGGTCGCCGAGATCGGTGAAACAGACGGCCCCAGCGTCGACATGCGGCTCGATTGCGCCGGCCAGCCGCTAATCGCGCGGTTGACCCGGCGCTCGGTCGAAAGCCTCGGCCTCGTGCCGGGCCGGCGAGTCTACGCCGTGATCAAGAGCATCGCCTTCGATCACCAGGCCTTTGGCGGCGCGGCGCCAGGAACACCGGGCGCAGACGCTGACACCCGGCACGGCTGAGCGGATCAGTCGACCTTCACGACATCGAAGATTAGGGTCGCGTTTGGCGGGATGACGCCGCCGGCGCCACGCGCGCCATAGCCGAGCTCGGGCGGGATGACGAGCGTGCGCTTGCCACCCACCTTCATGCCGGCGACGCCCTGGTCCCAGCCCTTG
>Ga0209155_1001130_pt1 | contig 12655 bp, 15 predicted proteins | sample GraSoiAngelo_122_FD_185879 | JGI IMG/M metagenome (GOLD analysis project Ga0209155, IMG submission 185879) | Grasslands soil microbial communities from the Angelo Coastal Reserve, California, USA - 14_0927_02_20cm (SPAdes) (version 2) | ecosystem: Environmental > Terrestrial > Soil > Grasslands ...
GATGGATAGGATCCGGGTCAACGAGAAGGGAATTATTGAAGGATCCGGGCCTGCGGCGGAGAGAGTCCAACGGGTGTTCGACGAGTTCATTCGCGAGAAGGGCCTCAAAGTAGCCTAAGACGCCAAGAATGAGTTTTCAGGTTCACTGCAAAGATCTTCTCGGACGAATCGGGACCATCAACACCAAGAGCGGAGCCTTCGCTACTCCGCACATGTTTCCCGTACTGGACCCGCATCACTTAATTCTAGGAAAGGAATTCTTCGATCGAGTGGCCATTCATGCGGTGATGACTAACGCCTACTTGTTGAAGCGAGGCCGACGAGGGATGGACCCGGTTGATGTTCATGGAGTCTTAGATTATCCGGGCACTGTTGCTACTGATTCTGGCGCGTATCAGATTCTGGAATACGGCCATGTTGGTGTAACGCCTGAGGAAATAGTGACTTACCAAGAAAACATTAACACGGATATCGGAGTGATTCTAGATGTTCCTACCGGGGTTACGCGCGATCCTTCGCGTGCAAGATGGACGGTGGATGAGACTATCCGGCGTGCGGATCGAGCCCTTGAAGTGATTACTCGAAGAGATATTCTGTGGGTAGGTCCAGTCCAAGGGGGCGTCCACTTGAATGAGGTAGAGCGGTCGGCTCGAGAAATGGCCAAGCGAGATTTTGCAATCTACGCTCTGGGAAGCCCGACAGAGCTGATGGAGACTCAGCGGTACGACGTGTTGGTCGACATGATCGTCGCTGCAAAGAAAGCTCTTCCAAAGGGGAAACCGTTCCACCTGTTCGGTGCAGGTCATCCAGTTCTCTTTCCATTCCTAGTAGCGCTTGGCTGTGATCTTTTCGATTCCGCTGCTTACGCTCTCTATGCACGTGCCGGCCGATACCTGACCCCGGAGGGGACCCTGCTCCTCGGAGATATGGTGGAATTCGTCTGCACCTGTCCAGCTTGCGTCGACTCGAGTCCGGACGAGTTTATGAGGTCACAAGAGAAGGAGGATGAGACACGACTGGCTCAGCACAATCTCTGGACGTGTTTCTCCGAACTGAGACGAATCCGAGAGGCTGTCAGGAAGGGGAGGCTCTGGGAATTGTTAGAGTTACGTTCTCAAGCTCACCCTGCGCTGAAGGAGTGTTTCAATCGAATAAGCCGTTACGCGGAGATTCTCGAGAGATCTACGCCGGCGGTCAAACCGCATGGAATATTCTACCTTGGGCCGTCGAGCGACAATAGGCCAGAGAAACTGAGATTCATCTCGAAACTTCTGCATAGTGTTGAAGAGCGAAGGAAATTTGTCCTGGTCTTGCCGGGCCGACGGCGAAGACCGTTTCACGAGGACCCTCGATATGAGTCAGTCTCAAAGGCCTTCGACGATCATCCGAGGGTATCCATCTGCTTCTACTCACTCTCATGGGGTCCTGTGCCAATAGAGCTGGACGAGACCTTTCCGATAGCTCAGACGGAAGGACCAGACGTCGGAGATGCGCTCGTACTCAACGAAAGAGCGAAACAAGTCTCAGAATTTCTAGAAAGCCTACATCCGAGAAGGGTGGTTCTGGTTTCGGACGGCGACTATGGGCGAGCCGTCACAAGGATATTGTCTAAGACGTTTGCAAAGAGCATGCTCACCATCTTTGATGGTGAGACGCTGAGGCCTGATGACATCATCAAGTCTGTAGAAGAGAAACTTCTCAAAGAAGTCTAAGCGTACATTCTCTGCAATGATTTGCGGGTCATCCGAGATTTCTGGTCAAATTCTCGCTCGATGAACTTGGCATCCTTCACTAGGTCGTTCACGTCGACATTGTAATTGTATGTTTTCGAGATCTTGCGGATGGCAAGAGCCGCGGCGGCGGGGTCTGCCCTTGCGGGTTCAGCGTATGGCAAGACTGCGACCGCGGGAAAATCGTGGATTTCGAACTGGCTAAGCATGACTGCGAGCGGTCCATAAACTAAGAGTCCAGGCTCTAGTATTGGAGCTTTGAAGAGTTTCGCACGATCAAGATATGCTCCTGTTGGCACGACACAGAAGTCGTCTTTGTTCTGTTTGAACGCGCTGTCCAGTCCTCCGATCAAGATCGCGTCTTTGAACTTCTGGTTTACAGCCCAATCAGAAAGAGCCTTTGCGAACTCAGATTCCTCTGATCTGTGAGGGGAGAATTCTAGTTTTATCAGAACTGTTTTGTTTTTACGGTACACCTCAAACGGTGTGACGAGACCACCTTCTGCGGTTCCGACCCATGGTGGCGGGTTGGAGACGTCTACGAATCCTATCCTGCTGGCCTTGAGCGCGTGAATCATGTATGATGTTGCAATGTATCCTGTTTGTCCAACGCCGTGAAATCCTGTTACTAGCGTGGACCCTTTCAGATTCTTGGAATCGACAAGGATGCGAATTGTCAATTTGGTCCCGCTAGATAGAGCTGAGCTGATGTGTTCTGGCGCTGCTTAAATCTCTCTTGTTTGCGTGATGATTGTAGGGCTTTTATCATAGTGTTCTGAGCCTTCGGGGTGATTGTGAGTTTAGAATCATCAAATGTTTCAGCGTCAGTCTGACTCGGTGTTCGGATGAAAATTCGGTTTATGGGTGCCTGCCAAGAAGTAGGCAGATCCGCGTTCGCCGTTAGCATGGGCGAGAAGTATCTAGTCCTAGACTATGGCGTGATGGTGAACCATCACGTGGGTTTCCCGATGCATATTCCACCGAAGGAGGTGGAGGCGATCGTTCTCACTCATGCTCATCTTGATCATGTTGGCTCGGCGCCGATCTTCTACATTGCTGGTGGCGTGCCTCTTTACGGGGTTCAGCCGACGTTCACTCTAACGAACCTGATCATCAAGGATTTCCTAAAACTGAGCGGCTACTATGCACCCTACGAGTACATTGATCTGCAGACTATGCTCAAGCATCAGCGTGATCTTCAGTACCAGCAGGCGACCGATATTGGCAACGGCTCGGTGACTCTGATAAACGCGGGGCACATTCCGGGCAGCGCTCAAGCAATCGTCCAGAGTGACGGGAAGAGGATCCTCTACACTGGCGATTTCAACCGTCAGCCTACTAGGCTCGTCGATGGCGCGGATCCAGAGTACAAGAACTTGGACGCCATAGTTATGGAGGGAACGTACGCGATGGAGGATCATCCGATTCGCGACGGTCTAGAGAAAGAGTTTGTCCAAAAAGTTACGGAGGTCGTGGAGGGCGGCGGGACCGTGTTGGTGCCTGCCTTTGGAGTTGGCAGATCGCAAGAGCTGCTCAGCGTGCTGTCTGCGTACCATTTCGAGCATCCGGTCTTCGTCGATGGAATGGCCCTCGATGCGATGGACTTACTCCTGAAGCATCCGGCTGCTCTGCGTGATGCGGGGGTTTTCGAGCGTGCGAGTAAGATGGCGCACTGGGTTGACGGCTGGAATGATCGGCGTAGAGCTGCGAAGACTCCGGGTGTGATCATTTCTCCCGCGGGGATGCTTAAGGGAGGGGCGTCAGTGTTTTACATGGAGAATGTGGCAGCGAAGAAGGAGAACGCTGTGTTCATGGTGAGCTTCCAGGTTCCGGGAAGCCCTGGACGAATTCTTTTGGAGAGAAAAAAATTCGTCATTCACGGCAGAGCTAGGCCTGTTGATGCGAGAGTCGAGCGATTCGATTTCTCCTCGCACGGCGGGAGAAGGGAGCTTGAACAGACACTCTCGGATCTGGACAAGAAGACCCGAGTGTTCATTGTGCACGGAGCAGAGGGGAATTGTAAGAAGCTGGCTGACTGGGCTTCGACGGAGCTTGGATTGAATGCGAGTGCTCCGAAGACCGGTGATGTCGTCGAGATCTAGAGTCCCATGGCAGAGAGCGAGAGCAAGGTCTTCAAGCCTCGCCCCAAGCATCTTCTCCCGGTAGTCCTCGGTCTACTAGCAACTGGGGCACTGGCTTATCCAATTTCGATTGTTGGGGCTCCACAGGCTCAAGTCACACCTTTTGTCGGAGACAACGTAACCAGCGCTTCTCTCAATGCCGTCGTCTTTGTCTTCGCTCTCGGGGCCAGCGCCACCGTAATGTTTCTATTGATTCGTCGGGGTCGGATGCGATTTATTCGTCGATTGGTTAAGGGAGCACTAGTTCTCGTCTCTTTCGCTGTCGCATTCTGGTACTCTACGTCGATTCTCGCATCTGTGGTCGACTTGTCGACCGACTTTTGGACACTAGTCTCACTACTACTCTCCCTAGGAATCGCCGCGGCGATCGGATTGACCATTTTCGGAAAGGGGCAGATTCGCCAATTATCAGGTGTGACTGCGCTCGGAGCTCTTACGGGTATCTTTCTCGGCTATTCTATTGGGCCGGTGACTGCGCTAGTCTTGGTTGGGGCACTAGTCGTCTATGATATTGTTGCTGTGTTTAGGGGACCGGTGGGTGCCCTGGCCAAGGCGGTCGAGGCTGGTGATCTTCCGGGGGCAATGTACACGTATGGCGAGTTGACTATCGGGATGGGAGACTTAGTCTTCTATTCTCTGGTCGCGACGACGGCTATGGTTTTCTTCGGGCTCTTCTCATTCTTTGCGACGGCCATTGGAATTCTCGCTGGATCCTACCTCGGTTTTAGAGCGCTATCGAAATACGAGATGTTTCCCGGATTACCCTTCTCTTTACTGTTAGGAGTTGTTGGAATGTTGTTGACTGCTGCGGTTAGTGGGACTCTAGTTCTCTAGACGCGTCCCGGAGTGAATGGAAATGATGATCTGCTAGGCTATTCTCGACGCGGTGTCTTCTGTCCACCAGAACTGTCTTGAGTCCCGAGATGTATCCTCCTCCAATGTCATGTATTTCCGAGTCGCCCACCATAACCGCCTCTTCCGGTCGAGCCCTGAACTGCATCAGCGCATAACGGAATATTCCCGGATCCGGTTTTCTAATCCCGACCGTGGCCGACGTGATGATCGCATCGAAGTATTTTGTCAGTCTGACGTTATCGAGGATTCCCATGGCTACCTCGTGCGATGAAACATTAGAAATTATTCCCAGCTTGACATCTCGTCGCGAGAGCTTCTGGATTGTCGAGTGGGCATCGTCGAATGCGACTCCGTTTGTTGCACGTGCTTTCACGATGATTTCAATGGCTCTCGTGACAAGTTGGTCTGACGGGTTATCTTCAATTATCCTTTCCAGTAGCTGTCTCATCCAGACCTGAATCGGAATCTCTACGTGATGTCTGGATCTGATAGTTTCGTTAATCTTGTAGCCCTCGCGATATAGTTCGAACAATCCCTCGGGGGATACTCGTTTGGGCAGTATCGGGCTAATTTCGCGAAGAGCGTTCCTAGTCACCATGTTGTCTTCTATGTTCTGCGTGACGAGGGTCTCGCCCAGGTCAAAGAAGATGGCTTTGGCAGGTCGAGCCATGGGTGTACCGGGTCCAGGTCGCGTCTTTCATGGAATTAGGCTTGTTGCCGGTCCGCAGACTTACAGTCTTCGACTCCCACGTGGGCTTTCTAGAAGAGCTGTTTTGTGTCGCGGGAGTCAACTACTTTTGAGATTTTTAGGAGAGGGGTCTAGCCGGCTGAAGCTGATCTTGGCGAGCTTTGCGTTTCAGGGCGCAGAGTGGAACTGTCGATCGTTTTTCTGATCGCAGATTAAGCGTGGAGGTCAGCGTGAGGATCTCGCGATCTCAAATCGCCTGCCCAGATTCCGGATCAGGGCTTATTCTGGGCGATTTTTCGGTGGCAGGGTCCTACCTATCAACACTCGTGGCTCCTGCGTTGAATTGTATTGGAAAGTTCTAGGATGGTACTGGTCTGGTAACCTCGGATGGTAACAGTAGGGCTAGCCTAGTCCCCATGGGGATCCCTCTATGGTTGGAGTTGGTGTTGTATGGGTGAGAGTCTAGTTTGCGCCGTAGCGTAGTATTGCCGCGACTTTGCCGAATGAGTCGCGTAGCATTCGTCCCTCTTCTGTCTCCTCGGAGATGACTTCAACCTTGCTTGCTGATTTTTCCGCGTATTCCAGGAAGCTGTCGATAATGTCGCCGTGGTCGGTGGCCTCGAGCATCGGCTTGCCGCAGTTCTTGCAGGGTCTCGTCGATAGTTCGTTGATGACCGCGTGGGCTTCGTATCTTGTTCCTCTGAACTCCTCGATGTTCCCGCAGTTTTTGCATTTGAGGACTACCCGTTCTCCCTCCAGTTTCTCGGAGATCAGGAGCATGTCGACTATTCCCTTCTCAAGGTATTCCTGAACCTTCTTTTCTCCGAACGCCGCCTTCCCTGTTTCGTGTCCTAGCTCGTAAAGGAATTTCTGGACTAGCTGTTTCTCTTCGCCGTATCTGACGCCTTTGAGGATCTCGCTGCTCTTCTCAACGACCTCCTCGACTCCTGCTTCACTCGTGTAGCTAGTGTCGATTAGTGAGAGGACTTTCTTCTTGAGCGTGTACTGCAGATACTCGCCTTCTTCAAAGACATATTTTGTGGGTCCGGGTCCGCCTATGATGATTCCCTTCAAGTCTGGAATTTCCAGCATCATCTCGTTGAAATGCTGGCCGACACGTTTGTAGTAGTCGTTGATGACTTGTTCTCTGATCCGCTCGAACCTCCGGGCAGACTGTCCACCAGCCCTACTCTTGCCCGGTGTTCCCGATGTGAAAGTCTTCAAAATCTCTACTCTGCGTCCCTTCAGAGTGGCTACGACTGCTTCTGTCCCGTCAATCACGAGTATTCCGAACGTGTCCTTGTCGGCAACGAGCGCGAGTAGTGGTTCGACGTGGAAGCGAGCGTCGCATCTGTAGAAGCCGACCGTGATCGGTTCCGGCGGGATCAACGTGTATGTCTCCATCTTCTCACTGCCAGCTCCGTTCTGTGGGATTGCGCCTGCGAAGATTACCAGCCCGGTCGGAGGGGGTTCTTTGAAGAGTTTGAGTCGTTGCATTGTCCGTTCGATCCCATCTTGGACGTTATTCCGGGTGGTGCGCGATTTTATGTTGACCGCGGTACCAAGTTCTTCCCGCAACTGGCCAAGAACCTCGTGTATCTTTCTGTCAGGTGGGACGTAGAGGCTGATGAGTTCTGTGCCTCTGCCCTCTTTCTTTGCGAGTTGTTCGAGGGTTCGTTTGAACTTGAATTGTGCGACAGAGTCCGGACCTGACATCTAGCGTCCCCCTGCCTTTGAAAATTCTTGTTTAAGGGCTTGGCCAGAGCGGCCGCTATTCGTTCAAAGAGAAACGTTACGTGTCGAACTGGATTCGACCTGAGTCTTGCTATTCATTTTGACCAGTCCTCGTTAGTAATAGTGGTCAGAATTGTATTAAATGCTTGTTTCAAAAGTCCCCTCGAAGACTCCACTGATCACTTCGGGGGGTAGCGGTCTCCGTCGTCCCTCCAGCCGCTTTTCTCCACTCTAATATACCGAGTCAGTTTGTTTCTGTCTTCAGACTCGGATGAAGGCTGTTGTGAAGCTAGGGGGTGCGCTGTTCAAGCGGGACCCGGACGTTGACGCGTTAAGGAGCATGGGAAAGGTCCTGTCAGGTTTCGCGAGTGAAGGGAATCAACTGGTGACTGTTGCTGGTGGTGGTCAGAATGCGCGCGTCTACATTGACGTGGCGAGGAAGCTGGGGGCGGATGAGTCGACTAGCGATCTGCTCGGGATAACCGTGACCAGAGCTAACGCGGAATTGTTCAGGCTCGCTCTTGGCAGTATTGCCGTCACGAAGATTCCTACAATGCTCTCGGAGCTGATTCACTATGTGAGTCCCGGGAAGGTGGTGGTCATGGGGGGTCTTCAGCCTGGACAGTCGACGAATGCTGTGGCAGCCCTAGCGGCTGAGATAACCCGTGCCGATTTGCTTGTTAATGCGACAGATGTCCAAGGGGTCTATACTGCGGATCCGCAGAAGGATCCGAAGGCGAAAATGTTGAGGTCGGTCAGTGTTGACAAGTTGTTGAGCTGGGCGATGGCGGGCGATGTTTACGCTGGCAAGTATGAATTGTTGGATCCTGTTGCGTTGAAGATCATGCAGAGGGCGAGGATTCCGACGAGGTTCGTCTCGATGGAGGACCCGTCGAATATAACGAGTGCTTTGCGAGGTAGAGACATTGGAACCCTCGTATCCTATTCTTGAGAGGCATGCTTGATGAAACTGTTGGACCTGTTTCAATCCAAGGCACAGGTCAGGCTTGTAGAGCATTTGTTGCAGAATCGGGACAAGGTCTTCAACCAGGCCGGTCTCGCGCGAGTCTTGGACGTGTCCCCCTCAACCGTCGCGCGGATCGCCGAGCCGCTAGTCAAGTGTCGAGTGTTGATGTTCGAGAGATATGAACAAGGAATGAAGATCTTCGCCCTGAACCAAGAGGAGCCGGCAGCCCGCAACTTGATAGATTTTTATGACAAGATTCGCCAGCTGTGAAGATCGATGAGTCGAATAATCTTATCGCCTGGGCCCTTGCTGCTTCGTGCCCGAGAGTTTTCTTTTGACCGGTGCGCTTGTTAGCTCACGAAGCGCATCTGATGCAACCCATTTCGCTGAGGTAGAGTCAGAATCTCGGATCTTCGAGCAGGTTTCGATCGCTGCGGCATTCAAGGCTGCATTTCTTTTTCCGATCTGTCTTAGCGCCCAGTTTACAGCTTTCTTGACGAAGTTGCGTTCGTCTGAGGCCTCTCGAACTATCAGGGGAAGGAAATCAAGGAATGTTTTGTCCGCTGCTTTCCTATCATGAACAGCCAGTTCGGCCATCAGGACAAAGCCGGCTCTCTTGACGTACTCTTCCTTTCTCTTGGACCATTCGAGCGCCTTTCTGACTGCAAGTTCAGTCTTGTCGAACAGATTTCCACAGGAACCATCCACGATATCCCACGAGTCAAAGTCAGCTACCCACTTTTCCATTTGATCCTCGGTGACCCATGCTGGATCGTCGATCATGCCAGCCAGAATCCGAGCTTCGTGTATGCCAGTGCCCCACAGCTGTTCGGCCAAGTGGTGATTCTTTCCAATTTTTCCTGCTAGATCCCGGAGTTGTGGAATTGAGACCCCGAAAGCTTTGCTAGTCTCTATTCCGAAACGTGCCATTCCTGCCACAGCCTTAGGGTCACCTCTTGTATCCATCTCGTGAATAATCTGCTCGAGCTTAACCGATGAAGATTGTTTTCTAGGGCGCTTGATTGGGGGATTTCTCATTGAGGACTCGGTTACTGCTGAGTTGCGACGAGCCTAGAAAAGCTGTTTGAATCCGTGAATCGGAGACGGCATAAGGTCCCCTTTTTCCCGCTGTCTTTCTCTCACGATTTTCTAATCGATAAACAAGCTGCATTTTCAAAGCTTGCGCAGAAGCAGAGGACACTGTGCCTATTCCTGTGACTCTTCGTCGTTAATCGTTCTTCGTCCGTGGTTTCGTGCCGCGATCTTTCGCCGACTTTTATAGTCGTATGTTCGGGTAATTTTATTCTGCTCATTGAGCGATTGCATTCTCTTCTTGGCAGTTGCAAGTTCTGCCGCGGCTCTTATGTGTACGAGGGCGATCGCGGATATTATGCCCACCAGTGAGCCTATTGCCAGTAGCCACACGCTTGTGGTCATCCCTCGAGGGATAAGGCAGGTGAGGCAGAGTCCTCCGCTCGACGGTTGTGCAGAGCTACTCAGTACGTGTACAGGTACGGACTGTGTCCTGGCTCATGATGGGTCGTTGCTGTCGGTCGCGGTGAAGCTGACCATGAACGTGGCACCGGCCTGGCTCGAGCTGGGTGTGAAAGAGAAGGCTCCACTGGCCGCGTCAAAGACCATGTTAGGGGCTAATCCAGTGGCGGAGAGTATGACCGTTCCCCCGGTCCCGGTAGGGTCGGTTCCAGAGACCGAGAAATGTAGGTTTGTTCCCACGGTCGCGTTCAAGGGACCGGGCACCGTGATGATTGGAAGAACATTCGACGCGACGACGGTTATGGGCACGTACACTTGAGATGTAGAAACGCCGTCGGTGACCGTGAAGCTGATGGTGTATTTTCCAGGCGAATCGGCAGTCGTGGGAGCCCACGTGAATGTGCCGGAAACTGGTGAGGCCCCTTGGACGGTTGCGAAGCTCGAATTTGGCGGTAACTGGTTAGCTGAGAGAGTGAGGGTCGGTGTTGGGATAGAAGAGTCTGTGGCAGTCACTGAGAACGTGAGGGTTGATGTTTGAACGACGGTTTCCGTGGACGGAGCGGTTAGGACTGGGGAAACCTGAGTTCCAACACTAATGGTCAGCGACATGGTTCGTGTCAAGGATCCACTCGTTCCCGTCACGACAAGCGTGTAAGACCCTGCACTTGTTGGCTTTATCGTCAAGGTAGAGGTTACTGATCCACTTATGGTCGCGGAGCTGAGCGAGACAGTTACCCCGGTCGGGCTGGCGACACTCAATGCCACTGTTGACCCGAATCCGTTCAGAAGGTTCAGGCTGATAGTGGAAGTTCCTTGCCCTCCAGTGTTAATCGAGAGGCTTGACGGATTTGCTGAAAGGCTAAAGTCGCGGAATGTGAATGTCGTGGTCGCCGTATGGGTCGAGCTTCCACTCGTGCCAGTGACTGTTAGCGTGTAGGTTGACGCGGACGAGGATGAGCACGAGATTGTAGCGGTTCCATTCGTAGTGAAACTAGTTGATGAGATCGTGCCGCAGTTCAGCCCTGATGGCACTTTATCCGTCAGCGTTACTGTGCCTGTCATCCCGTGAACGAGCGTTATCGTAATTGTCGACTTTGCGGACAAGCCAACATTCAGGGCAGATGGTGAGGTCGCGGCTATTGTAAAGTCTGGAGGGTTGCCGAATGTGAAGGCGACGGTCGCCTGGTGAGTTAGTGATCCGCTGGTGCCGGTGATGGCTACTGTGTAGACGCCTTGGCTGTTCGAGCTGCAAGACAGGGTCGCGGTACCGGAGCCGCTGACACTGCTCGGCGTCACCGAGCCGCAACTGAGGCCGGAGGGGACTGTGTCGGAGATCGTGATCGTTCCAGTGAAGCCGTTCAGTGCAGTGAGTGTAATGGTAGATGTTCCAGACGAGCCGACGGAGATTGAGGCGGGTGAAGACGTACTGATAGTAAAGTCTCGGAAGTTGAAGACCGAAGTCGCTGAACGCACCAGTGATCCGCTAGTCCCAGTTATCGTTAGTGAGTAACTGCCGGCACCGGTTGCACTACAAGAAACTGAGGCCGTGCCTGACCCGACAACGCTCGCACCGCTGATACTTCCGCAGCTTAGACCACTTGTTGCGCCGTCCGTCAAAGCCACGGTGCCCGTGAATCCATTCAAAGCGCTGATCGTAATAGTCGTCGTGCCCGATTGGCCCACATTCGCGGCAGCAGGCGAGGTGACAGAAATTCCGAAATCAGGCCCGGAGGTTCCGAACTGCACGGTGTACCAGTTTGCGTCTAACTCTTGGAACTGGTAGCCTTCAATCCCTATTTCGATGCCTGCCAGCTGGCAGGGAGTACTGGAGCTTAGGCCCCACGCGATCAGATCCTGTTGGCACTGGTGTGCTACCTCCGCTGTTATCATGTAGGGCTGACCAGCCGCCACTTGGCCCAGTGTCACGTTGTCCCAGCCGAAGGAGTCGCCCGGGTCGTAGGTAGCTGTAGTTCCGACAGGGCTGAACGCACCGTTGATATTCTCGGCTCTAACCTGGGTGTCTAGACACTGGTAGGTGGAGCCGCCAGCTGTGACTGGCCCGTTCGGCAGCCAGTAGTATAGTGCCACGTAGATGTGGTATCGGTATGTGCCGGATGGGATGAAATTGAGCATGGTGAAATTGGCGCTTACGGAGGTAAGGTCGGTAGGCAATACGCCGCTGGCGGGAGCTTGGCAAGGTGACCAGGGAAATGTGCCTTTCTGTGTGGTGGCAAAATAGTAGCTATTGCTTCCACCCACTCCCGGATTTATCTGAATGGTCTCTGCAACGCCGCTCTTAATTGTGGCAACGCTACCGGACAGACCGTTGGTGTTTCCACAATTCCAGCCTTGTGGGAGTGAGGTGCAGGTGCCAAAGTTACCCGAGAGTGAAGAAGCAACATTGATTGTAAGACTGCTCGTGGCAGTCTGCTGCGGCAAAGATGAGTCCTTCGCTGTTTCGGTCACCGCATAAGATTGAGCAGTAGAGTAGCTGTGGGTAGCAGTCGCGCCATTACCAGTAGAACCGTCGCCGAAGGTCCAGTTGACTGTGTAGGGGCCGGTTCCACCAGTCGTAGTCGAAGTGAAAGTTACAGGTGAGTTGACCAGAGGATTAGCTGATGTCGTGAAGATGGTCGATAGGGGCTGTACATTTAGAACTGTAACGGTCTGCGAACTGGTCACGGTCTGCTGCGGCGAAGACGAGTCCTTCGCAGCTTCAGTTACTGTAAACGATTGAGCACTGGTGAATGTGTGAGAGACAACAGCGCCTGTCGCTGAGGATCCGTCGCCGAACGTCCAGCTGATCGTGTAGGGTAGTGTTCCTCCAATGGTTGTTGCCGTGAACGTCACGGGTACATTTACGAGAGTAGTAGAAGGTGATGCTGTGAAGCTTGTTGAGAGGGGAGGTGGAGGACAGTTGGTCGTGCATGCTGCACCGAAAGCGCTAAGCATGTTCGGTGCTCCTGCGTCGTTAGAGTTGATCGATGAGAGTCCCCACGCGGCCTCGATTGTCGACAAGTACGAGTAGTGAGTTGCGCCTGCCGGG
>Ga0209155_1001132_pt1 | contig 12633 bp, 9 predicted proteins | sample GraSoiAngelo_122_FD_185879 | JGI IMG/M metagenome (GOLD analysis project Ga0209155, IMG submission 185879) | Grasslands soil microbial communities from the Angelo Coastal Reserve, California, USA - 14_0927_02_20cm (SPAdes) (version 2) | ecosystem: Environmental > Terrestrial > Soil > Grasslands ...
CGGCCGGCGATGTCCTTCCGGTTCTGGTACAAGCTTTGACCGAGCCAGGCGCTACTGCGCCAGGCGGACTAGAGGGCGGAGCGAGTCCGCCCCCAACGCAGCCGGTGCGCACCACCTCGGCAACTGCCACGACGGGCGGTGTGGCGAGCACTTCTACCACTGCGAGCGGAAGCACACTGAACATTTCCGAAGAGCTTTCGACTCAACCCGTGGACACCACGCCCAAAGCAGTCACCATCGGTAACGCCAAGCTCATCGCCGATCAGCGCGCCAATTCCATCATCATCCTCGGAAATCGCGAGGTGGTGGTGAAGGTGGAAAAGATTCTCGATGAAATGGACGTGAAAGCGCCGCAAGTGGCGCTGAGCACGGTTATCGGCCAGTTGACACTTACCAACAACGAGGAATTCGGCGCTGATTACTTCGCAAAGTACCACAACAGACTGGTGGGAATTTCACGCAATACCGGCGTTTCAATTCCGTTGCCTTCTGTTGCTCCCTCTGCTTCACCCAGCATTGGTAGCGGAATTATCGATCCTTCCAACCTGATCAACTTCAGTCAAATTATTCAGAATGTAGGGAGCGGCACGAATATTTATGTAGCTGCTGGCAATGCGTTCGCCGCGATTGTGCATCTGCTTGAGTCCACCGGCCGGTTCAAAGTGATTTCGCGGCCGACCGTTTTCACGAGTAACAACAAAAAGGCGATCATCGCGTCAGGCACGGAGATTCCAGTTCCGGTAAATACCCTGACGAATGCCGGCGTTGTAAACACCGTAGCGTCGGTCTCATCGAGCATCGAGTTTAAAAAAGTCGCATTGCAACTGGAGGTGGTGCCACTGATTAATTCCGAGAAGGAAGTCTCGCTCGACATCTTACAGAAGCTGGACAGTCTCGCCGGCACGACGCGCATAAGCGGCAACGACATCCCAAATATCGCTACGCGCTACATCCGGACGAATGTTTCCGCGCCAAATGGATCAACCATTGTCCTTGGCGGGTTGATTGAAGATAACAAGACAAAAAATTACAGCGGCATTCCTTATCTCTCGCGTATTCCATATGTCGGCGCGCTTTTCCGCAGTACGACATCCAACAAGATGCGCACCGAGCTGGTCATTCTGATGCGCCCAGAGGTGACGCTGACCAAGCTGGATGCGTATCGGCTGCGCCAAAAGACGGAAGACAGAATGCACTTCGGCCCAGAACTGGACCAGGACGATTGCCCTGATTGCCCGAAACTGGAGAAGGGCAAACAGTTAACCCTACCGCCGCCTGATCTTCCAGCGGCGAAAGATATGTAGTAAACCCACTTTTTATGAAAAGGATAGTTCTCGCTTTGATTCTCGGTCTGGGCGCAACCATCGCGCGCGCCGACGAGTACGATATTATCGACGATATTTTTCGTTCCACCGATCCATTAGCTCAACGAGACGAGTATGGGCTGCTCCATCAGGGCCGCCATGTGAACGCCACAGACTTCGCGCCGAGATACCATTACCGGTTCTTTTATTACTTTAAGGCGCCCGAGCAACTGATTGTGCAGCCGGGTTATGTGGGCTCAATGCAGACCGCGTTACGCCGGTTGGGCTATTATTGCGGCCCGGTTGACGGCGTGTTTACTCCGGAGGTAGCTGACGCCATTGCACGGCTTCAGAAGAATTATTCGATGCGCGTCACGGGCACGCTCACCGATCCCGTCCGACGGGCGTTACATATGCCTTGAACTGCTGAATGAACGCAGCCCCCAGCCAGTCATTGATTAATTTGCTGCTCGAAAGCGGTGTGCCCTCGCGCGAGGAGGCTGCACAGTTGGCGATCAACTTAAATGGCGGTTCATGGGTTGGCCAGGTGCTCGATTCCGGTAAGGTGGACGAGCAACGCTTCCTCGGCGCGATCGGGAATTTCTTCCGCGTGCCGGTTGTCTCAATCGCTCCGAAGAAGATCGATCGCACCACATTGTCGATCTTGCCGAGCCGCTTTGTTTTTCAACACCACATCCTGCCCGTTGAGGTCAAGGAAAATGCGGTGGTGCTCGCGACCTACGATCTGTTTAATTCCGTAGGCCGTCAGCTTGCCTCCCAACTATTGAAAAAGCCGGCCGAGTGGGTGCTGGTGCCCCGGGCCCAGCTCCTGCGCGCAATCAAGACTCTCTACGGCATCGGAGCGGAAACTTTCGATGAGATTCTAAAAACGAACCGTTCCTTCGAGGTTTTGCAGGGCGCGGAAACCGCCACCGACCTGAATGCGGACGATCCGGAAGCGTCCGTAGTCAAATTCGTGAACCAGATCATTCGCGAGGCGATTGTCGAGCGCGCGACCGACATTCACGTCGAGCCGCTCGAGAACGATCTGCGGATTCGGTATCGGATCGATGGAATTTTGCATGAAGTTGCGGTCCCGCCGCAATTGCGCGTCCTGCAGTCGGCCATCATCTCACGCCTGAAAGTGATGTCCCACATGGACATCGCGGAACGCCGGTTGCCCCAGGATGGCCGTATGAATTTGCAGGCGAATAATCAAAACATCGACGTGCGCGTCTCCACGATTCCCACCGTCAACGGCGAATCGATCAGTCTGCGTTTGCTCAGCCGCGGCGAGCAGCAATTCAATTTCGAACGGCTCGATCTCAGCGAGAAACAGGAGAAGATCATTCGCCAGCTGCTTGCGCAGGCGAACGGAATCATTTTACTTACCGGCCCAACCGGCTGCGGAAAATCAACATCGCTTTATTGCTTTCTTTCGAGCATCAATTCGGTGCAGCGCCGTATCATTACCATCGAAGAACCGGTCGAATATCGTTTGCCCGGCGTCTCGCAGATTGACGTGAAACCGGAGATCGATCTTACCTTCGCCAAAGGCCTGCGTCACATTTTGCGGCAGGACCCGAACGTTGTCATGGTGGGCGAGATTCGTGACATCGAGACGGCGGACATCGCGATCCGCGCAGCGATGACCGGTCACCTTGTTTTCAGCACGCTGCACACGAACGACGCGGTCGGCGGCATCACTCGTCTGCTCGACATGGATGTGGAGCCGTTCCTGCTCGCTTCGGTCGTGAAATCGTTTATCGCCCAACGACTGGTGCGCACGATTTGCCCAGAGTGCGTGCAATGGGTGGATTATCCGCGTGAATATCTCGCCGAGATCGCTTTTCCCGTGAAAGAACTTGGCACCCGCTTCCAGCGTGGCGCCGGTTGCGATCAATGCCGTCAGACCGGCTATCAGGGTCGCGCGGCAATCTACGAGATTTGCCTCGTGACTGAACCCTTGAGGAAGCTGATCATGCGGAAGTGCGATGGCGGCGAACTCAAGCAATGTGCCATCGCCGAAGGCATGGAAACTCTGCGGCAGGACGGCTGGCGCCGCGTGGCGCAGGGCAAAACGACCATCGAAGAAGTTGTGCGTGTTACACAAACGGACGAAGTGATGGCCGAAACGACCGAAGAAGCCGAGCCGGTCATGGCGGGATAAGGGTTGGAATCAACAATCACACCCGCGCTGTCATCCCGAGCCGCGCAATTCGCGAATCGCTTCGCGATAGTCTTTCGCCCGAAAAATCGAGGTGCCGGCGACAAGAACGTTGGCGCCGTTTTGGATCGATAATCGCGCGGTCTCGGCATTGATGCCGCCGTCCACTTCGATGTCGATCTTGCGTTGACGCGATTTGTTCCACTCTGCTGCGCGCTTCACTTTCTCCATCATTTCGGGCCGGAACGATTGTCCGCCAAAACCAGGATGGACGGTCATGACGAGCAAGATGTCGATCTTGTCGAGGAACGGCTCAACGGATTCAAACGGCGTCGCGGGATTCAACGAAAGGCCGGGGCGACACCCGGCGTCTCGAATTAGACGCAAAGTTTTTTCGACATCGTGGTCCGCTTCTCGCTCCACGTGAACCGTGATGGAATTAGCGCCTGCTTTGACAAATCGCAGGGCGTAGTGATCGGGACGCTGGATCATCAAATGCACGTCGAGCGGCAGCTTTGTTTCTTTGCGAACGATGCCGACAATTTCCGGTCCGAAGGAAATGTTATCGACGAAGTGTCCATCCATGATGTCACAATGGATCCAATCCGCTCCGGCCTGCTCCACGCGCCGGATTTCTTCAGTCAGGCGTGAGAAATCAGCGGCCAGAATGGACGACGCGACGATGATGTGCTGCATGTTACAACGTTACAAGGGCTGCAAAAGTTACAAGGGTTAGCCGGTTTGATCTCCGACGTTGTAGCTTTTGTAACGATGTAACGTTTCCCTTGACGCCGTGGCGCGCCGTCTCATGTTACGGCGTTTCAGCCGCTCGAATCGCGCTCGCGGGAAGGTCCTGCGAAGATCGACCCGCCTCCGGCGGGTGGACGCGCTTCCCTCGGACTGGAAAGTGCTTCTAACAAATAATTCATGTTCAACGGACTTTTCGGCTGGTTATCCAACGACATCGGGATCGATCTCGGCACGGCCAACACCCTTGTTTACGTAAAAGATCAGGGAATCGTGTTGCGCGAGCCGTCAGTGGTGGCCGTGCAGGCCGGCACCAACAAAGTGTTGGCGGTGGGCGATGAGGCGAAGCGCATGCTCGGGCGCACGCCGGCAAATATCGTCGCGGTGCGTCCCCTGAAAGACGGTGTCATCGCCGACTTCGAAGTGACGGAGGCGATGCTGCGACATTTCATCACAAAAGTGCACAATCGCCGGGTGCGTGCGAGGCCGCGCGTGGTGATCGCGGTTCCATCCGGGATTACTGAAGTGGAAAAGCGGGCCGTGCGCGAATCGGCGACGCATGCTGGCGCGCGGGAAGTTTATTTAATTGAAGAACCGATGGCGGCAGCGATCGGGGTGGGACTTCCAGTGCAAGATCCCGCGGGCAATATGATCATCGACATCGGCGGCGGCACCACGGAGGTCGCGCTCATTTCACTCTCCGGAATTGTGTTTAGCCGCAGCGTTCGAGTGGCCGGTGACGAACTTGATGAAGCGATCGTTCAGTACATGAAGCGCGCTTACAATTTGATGGTGGGCGAGCGCACGGCCGAGGAAATCAAAATCAAGATCGGCTCGGCGTATCCGAGTGAAAAGGAAACGAGCGTGGAAGTGAAAGGGCGTGATCTCGTCGCGGGATTGCCCAAAACCCTCATGATCACTTCCCAGGAAGTGCGGGAAGCATTGCTTGAGCCGATCTCGACGATTGTCGATTCAGTGCGCATCACGCTGGAGCGTTGTCCGCCGGAACTTTCGGCGGATCTCGTCGATCGTGGACTCGTGCTGGCAGGCGGAGGCGCATTGCTGCGTGGCTTCGACAAGCTTTTGAGCGAGGAAACAGGTTTGCCTGTCCATGTTGCTGAAGATCCACTCAGCGCGGTCGCGGAGGGGACTGGCAAATGCCTCAATGAACTTAAATTTTTGCGTCAGGTGGCCTCGGCAGATCGCCAGCGCCGGTAACAAGTTTCGAAATTCGGTCCGAGCCGGACTGACAGTTTTCGAAATTTGAGATCCGAAACGGTGATGAGTCGCACAAACATCATCGCGCTGCTGATTTTCGGCGCCATTCTTGGATATTTTCTCAGCTTTGGCCCGGAGAGCACGCGCAAATTCAAGTCCGGGGTTTATGGGTTGCTGGCGCCATTTTTGAGCGGCGGCTCGGGACTGCAAAAGCAGATTACATCGGTGCGCACTGGTCTGAAGTCGCTCGAACAATTGGAGCGCGAAAATGCGACGCTCCAGGTGGACAATCGAGCGCTGAGAGCGACCAACCAAGCTTTGCGCGACGTGGAACATGAGGTCAACCGTTTGCGCCATGCGCTCAATTATCGCGATCGATCGGTCTTTAAATTGATAGCGGCTGAAGTTATGACCCGCGATTCGTCGACCTGGTGGCGAACGGTCACGATCAACCGCGGGAAGAGAGATGGCATCGAAGCTGACATGCCAGTAGCAACAGACGAGGGTCTGGTGGGAAAGACAACTACGGCGAGCGACAACATCGCTGTTGTGCTGTTGGTCTCCGATGAAAACTGCAAAGTCGCAGCGTCAGTGGAAGGAAGCCGGGAACAGGGAATAGTATCTGGTGAGCGCGTGATAGAGGGATTGAACCCAGTTTTGAATCTGAATTTTTTGTCGAAACAAGCTGACTTAAAGCCCGGGCAGAAAGTCTATACGTCAGGAGTGGGCGGCGTTTTTCCCTCAGGCTTGCTGATCGGCGTCGTCAAAACTTTTCGAGTGCGGGAGCTGGATGGACAGGCGCAACTGACGCCGGCGGTTGATCTCTCGCATCTGGAGGACGTGTTCGTCGTAACTGGTCGAAAATGATATTCTTTTTTCTTCTGCTGCTCCTTGTGCTGGCCGCGCAAATTGCGGAATTTTTTATCCCGGTATTGCCCTGGCTCTATAATGCGCATGTCTACGTTGTGCCTGTGATCGTCTTTTATGGAGCAATGGCGTTGCCGTTTCCGCTCATGCTCGCCCTCGCCTTGTACGCAGGCCTTCTGCTCGATGCGCTGACCGTGCAGGTGATTGGAGGGAAAGTTGAAATCTCGATCGGATCATCGATACTCCTTTACGCTGTACTGGGGGGAATCATGCATGGCTTAAGACCGCTCTTTGCGCGGGGCCGCTGGGAAGTGCATTGCATCCTGAGCGGCGTCTGCACGTCGGTGATAGTTCTGGCACAATATTTAATGATCACATTCCGGCGCGGCTCTCTTGTTTTTACCCGCGAAATTTGGTGGCAAATCGGCGCACCAGGCCTGATTGCGATGGCGCTGGCACCGATCTTGTTTTGGTTTTTACAATGGATGGCACGGATGACCGCTTATTCTTATCTACCTGAAAGGGACCGCTTCGAATGAGGCGACGCCGCATCAATTCGCGTTTACGGATTCAATTTCTTGCGCTGCTCGTATTGATGGGGCTGGGCGCTCTGGGCCTCAGACTCTGGTGGATACAGGTGGCGCATGGGGCCGAATGGACTGCCCAACTTCGCGGCAGCTCTCAGGCAACGGTGCGAATTCCATCGGTGCGCGGCGAAATCAAAGATCGCACCGGGCTGACGCTCGTCCAAAACCGGGCCAGCTATGAGGTCGATTTTTATTTGCCGGAAATGGTCAAGGGCTATCGCGAACGCTTCGGCTCACCGCCCTTGACCGAGTATCGAGCGATTATCAATGGAATGCCGAAAGACCAGAAAGAGCCAGACATCATCCAGATCGTCAATCACGGCATCATCCCACGCCTGAACGACCTCGATCTAGCGCGCGATTATAATGCCAGCAGGCTGCAGCGACATTATCGCAACGATACCGAAGTTCCCTTTTCCTATATCAAAGACATCGATTTCCCCACCATGGCGAAATTCTCCGAGCACGATGTGGGGTTACCGGGAGTGGACATTGCGATCAAGCCAGTGCGCTCCTATGTCTACGGCGCACTCGCCGCGCACCTGCTCGGCTACGTCGGCGCGCCTGACGAGCTCAATACAGAGGACGCGAGGAAATTCACGTTTTACCAGGGGGATGTAGAAGGGAAATCGAATGTCGAGAAATCGATGGATGAATATCTGCGCGGAAAGCCTGGGGTGCGATATTTGCGACGGAATGCGAAGGGCACGATCGATGGCGTTTTGCGCGAGGTCCCCCCGCAACAGGGAGCGAATGTTTTCCTCACGCTCGATGGGCGGATTCAAGCGATCGCAGACGAGGCTTTGCGCGCGGTGAGTCGGGCGGGAGCGGTCGTCGTGGATCCAAACAACGGTAACATTTTGGCGATGGCTTCTGTGCCTTCGTTCGATCCAAATACTTTCATCCCCAGCATCAAGGCGAAGGATTGGAAAGCGCTGCAGAAGGACGAGGGGGATCCACTGGTCAACCGTGCGATCAGCTGCTTGCCGCCAGGCTCAACATTCAAGCTCATCACGTCGCTTGCCGGTCTGCGGGGCACGAAAAATCTGGCAGGCGCCAAATTCAGCTGCGGCGGCGGTGTGAGTTACGGCGATCACTTCTTCAGCTGCTGGGTAGCCAAAAAACATTATACGCACGGGACCATCGGACTCGCCGATGCAATCAAGGTGTCATGCGACTCGTTTTTCTACCAGTACGGAAACGCGGCTGGCATTCAGTCGATTGACATAGTCGGAAAGCTGTTGGGAATCGGCGAAGAATCGGGCCTGCACCTGTCAGGTGAACAAACCGGCAATATGCCAGGGCCAGAGTGGATGCAAATTCACCATCCACAAGAGAGATGGTCGCAGGCGCAAACCGCCAATGTCTCAATTGGCCAGGGGTATACGCTTGTTTCGCCCTTGCAATTGGCGATGGCCTACGCGACGATCGCAAACGGCGGGGTGTGCTATTACCCACGGCTGGTGGATCGAGTTTTGAACCAAGACGGCTCTCCTGTGCTGGACGAGCATGGCAAAGTCGCAGTGCCTCAGACACCACGAGTGCGAACGGACTTACGTCAGGAAATTTCACCTGACAAAATTGACCTTGTGCGCAAAGGCCTTTGGAAAGTTGTTAACGAAGATGGAGGAACCGGTGGCAGAGCGCGTTTGAAAGACGTTGTGGTGGCTGGAAAAACCGGCACTGCGCAGGCCACCGAGCGTGGCCAGGAGGAAAACGTGGCGTGGTTTGCGTGTTTCGCGCCATTTGATCATCCGAAGTATGTCGTCGCAGTGATGGTGCAGGGCGCCTCTGGGCACGGCGGCGAGGTCGCGGGCCCGATCGCTACACGCATTCTCGAACGCGCGCTCGGGCAGGATGAAGGCAAGTTCGATATGCAGGTCGCCTGGCTCGCACCCGCACATCACGCCAATCCGCTCCAATTGATCAAATCAGTGGCTTATCACGACGCCGGAGGAAATCTCGGAAGCGAGGACGAAGAAGATGCGGACCAATCGCAAAATGCCACTGCACAGATGGCGAGTTCAGATGCGTCGCCTGACGTAGAACCCGAAGCGGATTCTCAGGGGAAAGTGAGACGGCGGGCGGCCGTTCCGGTTGCGCGCGCTGTTCCCGTTGCGACCCCGGCACCCCGTAATTTTTTCCAACGGCTCTTTGGAGCCCGACCACAGCCGGCGCCCGCGCCGACGCCACCGCCGCCAACCCGTCGGCGTGGAGTGCGATGAACCCGCGACCAGAAACCTTGCCGCAGTCCGGGTCGGCGATGCCGTTTCTGATCGACCAACCTTTCCAATTTTATGATAGACAAAGTAAGAAAAATTTTAGGTCTTTCCTCACGCAAGACCGGCAACAAACTGGTCCTCAGCGTAGAAAAACTCGAATCGCGAGTTGCCCTGCTCGAGAATGGCCGGCTGGAGGAATACAGCGTCGAGCGCAAAAGCTCGCGAAATATCGTCGGCAGCGTTTACAAGGGTAAAGTCAAGAACATCGAGATGGGTTTGAAGGCGATGTTTGTCGACATCGGCTTCGAAAAAAATGCTTTCCTTCATTTCTGGGACGCGATTCCGGCCGCGCTCGACAGCGGAATCGAAGAAATTCACAGACCGGCAAACAGACGGCCGCGCAAACGAATCACGGCAAAAGATATTCCGAATATTTATCCGGTTGGTTCCGACGTCATTGTGCAGGTGACCAAGGGCCCGATCGGGACAAAGGGACCGCGGGTCACGACGAACCTCAGTTTTGCAGGGCGCTACCTGGTCCTGATGCCGTTCAGCGATCGCAGCGGTATTTCGCGCAAAATCGAAAATCCGAAGGAACGAGATCGTCTCCGCAAGATTTTGCGCCAGCTCGAGATTCCGGAGGGTGTTGGCGTCATCATCCGCACGGTTGGAGAAGGACAACGGGCGCGATATTTCGTTCGCGATCTGCGCTTCCTTCTCGATCAATGGTCCAAAGTGGAGCAATTGATTCGGGAGCGTCCGGCGCCGTGCCGGGTTTTCGAGGAGCCGGATTTGGTCGAACGGACGGTGCGGGATTTTCTCACCGAAGAGATCGATGAAGTCGTCTGCGATAATAGCGACTCGACTAATCGAATGATCGAGATGGTCGGCCAGATCTCACGGCGAGCACGCAATCGAATTCACTTTTACGATGGCGCGACGCCAATTTTCGAAACCTATGGCGTGCAAAAGCAGATCGATGACGCCTTCCATCGGCAAGTCTGGCTCAAGTGCGGCGGCTACATTGTGATAGACGAGACGGAAGCGCTGGTGGCGATAGATGTGAATACCGGCCGTAACAAAGGTGGACGCGACGTCGAGAAAACGATTTTGCAGACGAACCTGGAAGCAGCGGATGAAATCGCGCGTCAATTTCGATTGCGCAATATTGGCGGCTTGATCATCGCCGACTTCATCGACATGAAAAGCCGTAAAGACCAGCAGATGGTCTACAACTTGATGAAGGAACAGTTGAAGCGCGATAAAGCCAAGACTCATGTGCTTCCAATCTCGGCCCTCGGCCTGATGGAAATGACGCGGCAGCGCGCGCAGGAAAGCCTCAGCGACACAATTTACGAGAATTGTCCTTACTGCGGCGGACGCGGTGTGGTGAAAACGTCGATGACAACGAGCGTAGAACTGCATCGCACGCTCAATACGGTCATGCGCAAATATCAGGACAGCATCCACGATATCCGCGTGAGCGTGAACCCAGACGTCCTGAAGCGATTGAAAGAAGAAGACGAAGAATTGCTGGTGGAGCTGGAGCGGCGTTACGCGAGCAGGCTCACATTTCGCGGCGATCCGACGTTTCACCACGAAAAGTTCGTTATCACCGATGCGAATACCGGGGCGGAGCTCAAAGCCTGAGCAGTCTTAACATGCCAACAGTTCTTGCAATTTTGGATGAGGCATCCGGGGAGCTGGCGGATTTCGTTATTGACATGTATGCTCCAAAGTGTTTGAAGTAGGGGAGGAGAAAACTTAACCAAAAAGGAGAAATAAATGAAAAGATTAGTGTTGGGTTTATTTGGCATTGCCGCGATCGCGTCTGTCGCTTTCGCCGGTACTGAAACTTATTCCGGAAAGGAGATAAAGCAGGTGGCTCCGCCCCCGTGTCCGGAGTGGTACGCTGATCAAGAATTTAATGTGGGTCTTTGGGGCACTTACGTTTTTACAGCAAACGATTGGCCCCAGGATCGCTATCTTGACGCTGACCACGCCTGGGGAGGTGGTATCGATCTCAAATACTTTTTCCACCGTTATTTCGGTGTGGGGATCGAAGGCTGGGCAGTGGATGCAAGACGAGCGTTTGTTAGAGATAATGACGGCGATCCTATTAGCTTTCCTAATATTGGGCATAACAGCCGTGCCGTTGGTGCCGTCCTGGGCACGTTGACCCTGCGCTATCCAATCCCCTGTACGCGCTTCGCGCCGTACGTTTTCGGCGGAGGCGGTGGAATCTTCGGCGGCGGCGAGCGCACAAGCTTTGACGAGTCTAACGGAGATTTCCCCAACGACAGCTCCAGGAGCAGGGCGATCGGCCAATTCGGCGGCGGCATTGAAGTTCGTTTCACGCCGCATATCGGCTGGATCAGCGATTTCAGCTGGAACGTGGTCGATGGCCCCAATAACAACTTCGGCATGGTGCGCACCGGTATTAACTTCGCCTTCTAAAAGTCGATAATCGCATTTGCGACGGCGGCGTTCGGATATTCCGAACGCCGCTGTTTTTTATACGCGGCAGCCCTCGTGTCCACCGAACGTTGATTCGGGGTTTGCGAACCTTGGCATGCGTCCGAAATTACGGTGATGTCATTTGTCGAAACCTTGGACAATCTGGCTCTGAGCAAATCGGAGTTCGTTCAGCGATTCGAGCGTCTGATCGGACCGAAGTCGGATCAGGAGCTCGAAGCGATGGCGCAAGCTTCGCGCTCGCTCACGCTGCAGAATTTTGGACGGACGATGCGGCTTTTCGCTCCGCTCTATCTTTCCAACGAATGCATCAACAATTGCCGGTATTGCGGTTTCTCGCGGGATAATCCGATCCTTCGTGTGACGCTTGACGTCAATGAAGTGGTCGCCGAAGCGCAGCATCTCGCCCGCCTTGGATTTCGGCAGCTCCTTCTCGTTGCCGGCGAGCATCCCAAATTTGTGAGCCGCGACTATCTTGCCGAATGCGTGCGCGCTCTCGCCCCGGATTTTTCGTCGATCTCGATCGAGGTCGGCCCAATGGCGAGGGAAGATTATGTGCCGGTTGTCGAAGCTGGCGCGGAGGGCCTTGTCGTTTATCAGGAAACTTATAATCGGGGTGTCTATGCCGAGATGCACACCGCCGGGCCGAAACGCGATTTTAATTTTCGACTCGATTGCGTCGAGCGCGGCTACGCGGCCGGTTTTCGCCGGCTCGGTATCGGCGCGCTCATTGGTTTATCGCGCTGGCAAGATGAAGCGATCGCGCTCGCGGCGCATTTGGAATATTTATTTAAACATTGCTGGCAGGCGCAGATCAGCGTGAGCCTGCCCCGGTTGCGTCCCGCGGCCGGCGGATTTCGTCCGCTCTTCTCGATAACCGATCGCGAATTGGCGCAGTTGGTCTGCGCCTTACGCCTTACTTTTCCGCAGCTTGGCATCGTCCTGAGCACGCGCGAGCGCGCAGCGCTCCGAGACAAACTGGCTTTAATCGGCGTAACGCTGATGAGCGCCGGCAGCCATACCGAACCCGGCGGTTATACCCGGCA
>Ga0209155_1001133_pt1 | contig 12632 bp, 14 predicted proteins | sample GraSoiAngelo_122_FD_185879 | JGI IMG/M metagenome (GOLD analysis project Ga0209155, IMG submission 185879) | Grasslands soil microbial communities from the Angelo Coastal Reserve, California, USA - 14_0927_02_20cm (SPAdes) (version 2) | ecosystem: Environmental > Terrestrial > Soil > Grasslands ...
CTCTCCTGCGTGTCGTAGCCGCCGATGGGGCAGATCCAGACCGGAAGAATCCCGATCTCCTCGAGGAAGAATGCGAGAAACTCGGGTGCGCGTGCGATGGGAATGTCCACGTCCTGGATAACGGACTCCGGGTGTTTGCCCCTCAATCGTGAGAAGGCGCGCGTGAAGCCCCACTTGCTGTTCCAGCGCATCACCTTTGCGTACGTGGTCGAGTTGAGCCGCGTGCGTCCGACAAGCCGTCTCACCAGCGGGTTCTGCACGAACAGGTTCTTCGAGCACCAGAACCAGTCGGTGTCCCACCGCCAGATGTAGTCGCGCACGGTGAGGTAGTCCTCGGAGCGCTCGCGGATGGAGCGGTAATAGATGCGTTCGTACGTATAGTCGCTGATGTAGGGCGCGCTTTCGGCGAAGCTCCCGAGCGTCAGGAGCATCTCGTCGCCCGAGAACACGGCCCCGTCGACGAAGTCGGCGCCGGATGCGCAGCGCGCCTCCAGATCTTCGAACAACTTCTCTGCTTGCGTGTGGCGGACGTGCTGAAGGCGCACGTAGGGTTTCACGGGGACGGTGCGTGCGGTGACTTTGAGCGCGTAGCCCAGCGTCCCGTATGAATTCGGAAACCCGTAGAAGAGATCGCGGTGCTTGTTGTCCGGCGCGCAGGTCACGACCGAGCCGTCGGCGAGGAGCACCTCGAGCGCGAGCAGCGTGTCGTGCACCAGCCCGTAGCGGAACGACGAAGCCTCGATGCCGACGCCGGCCGCCGCGCCGCCGACCGTGATCGACTTCAGCTGAGGCACGACGCACGGCATGACCCCGCGCGCGAGGGTCGCGTCGACGAGGTCGGCGTAGGTGGTCATGCCCTCGGCCGACACGCGCGAGCGCGCCGCGTCCACCTCGACGACTTGGTTGAAGCCGGAGAGATCCACGCGCGGCCGCGCCTGCGGCTCGCGGTCGCGGAACAGGTTCGATGTGCTCTTCGCGAGCCCGATCCCGCCCGGGCCGCTGGCGGCGAGCTCAGCGCGCAGCCGCGCGAGCTTGCTCTCGTGGCTGGTCACTGGTGTAGAGGAAGGCGCGGCTCATCGGATAGTTGTCGCCGATGTTGCCTTTGCTCACCACGATCTGGAAGAGGTGCGTCTTGCCGTTGGGAGAGCGGAACATCTCCGCGCACGACCACAGGTAAGTGCGCCAGATGCGCCTGAACTTCTCGTCGAACTTCCCGGGATTGAGCTTGTGCACCCTTTCCCAGTTGCGGTCGAAGCGCAGCGCCCAGTCGTCGAGCGTCAGCGCGTAGTTGCGGCGCAGGTTTTCGATGTCCACGACCTCCAGCCCGCAGCGCTCGCACCAGTCGATCGCCTCGGCGAGGCTGGGGATCCAGCCGCCGGGAAAGATGTACTTGCGTATCCAGAACTCGGTGTCGCGCACCCCGACATGACCGATGAAGTGGATCACCCCGAGCCCGCCCGGCTTGAGATACTCGGCGTGGGCGCGGATCACCTCCGGAAGCTGGTCGCGCCCCGCGTGCTCGAGCGTGCCGATCGAGAGCAGCTTGTCGAACTGGCGCGGCACCTCGCGGAAGTCGCGCTCGAGGACTTCGACCTTCCCCTCGAGGCCGCGGCGCTTGATCTCGGCGCGTGTTTCCTCGACCTGCTCGGTGGTGGTGTTGATGCCGGTGCCGAGCGCGCCGTACTTCTCCCAGGCGTAGAAGAGCAGGTTGCCCCAGCCGCTGCCGATGTCGGCGAAGGTGTCGCCCCGCTTGAGCAGGACCTTGCGGCACACGTGGTCCATCTTGGCGACCTGAGCCTCCTCGAGCGTCTTCGATCCGTCGGCGAACCAGGAGCAGGTGTAGGCCATGCCCACTTCGTCGAGCCATTCCCGGTAGAAGTCCTGTCCCGGCCCGTAGTGAAAGCGCGCGTTCGCCTTCGCCTGCGCAATCGATGCGTTGCTGTATCGGAGTTCGTGCCACCAGTTGCGCAGCTTGACGAGGAAAGTCGGCTCGCCGTCGAAGCCGGCGTCCATGCCCGCGCGGAAGGCGTGCGCGAGGCTGCCCTCGATGTCGATATCGCCGTTGAAGTAGGCCTCGAGAAAGCCGACGTGGCCGAACAGCAGCACGCGCCACGCGGCGCGGCCGTTGCGGATGAGGATGGTGACGTCCGGCGTGCGCTCGCGGTTCTGCCAGGAAGAGCCGTCGGCGAAGACGACGCGGAAGCAGACCTCGGTCTTCGCGCCGATCTCCTCCATTGTCTTCTTGAAGCGCGTGTTCATGATCTCTCTGAATGCCGGGTGCGAGGCGCGATCTTGACAGTTTTTTGCTTCAAATAGAAGTCACAGGCGGGCGCGGGAAGGAGCTTAACCGCGGCGACGGCGGTTCTGCTAGTCTCTGGAGCCGGTCCGGCCTGCTCGACTCGATCGAATGAAAAACGCTCCGCGCCCCTTCATCGCCGCGCTCGCCCTCGCTTGCGCCTGCGCGCATGCCCAAGCCCCGGCGGAGGCGCTTTTCCGCTCGATCGAGAACGGTGACTTCGACGAGTTCTCCCGCCTGGTCGCCGCCGGGATCGACCTTTCGACGAGCAACAAGCTGGGCGAGACGCCTCTTTACGTCGCCGCCGAGAAAGGCGAGCTCGAGATGGCGAAGCTGCTCATCGCCAAAGGCGCCGATGCGAAGGCGCGCACGGCCAACGGCGAGACCGTTTTGCACGCGGCGGCCATGATCGAGAGCACGTCTCTCATGACCGCGTTGATCGAGGCGGGCGCCGACAAGAATCTCGCCAATAACGACGGCGAGACCCCGCTCCACTGGGCGGCCATGACCGGGACGTTTCTCGCGGTGAAGGCGCTCGCCGACGCGGGCGCCGACCTCAACGTGCAGGACGCGCAACTGGGCAATACGGCGCTGCACGCCGCGGTTTCCCACGACGACATCGTGCTGATTCACTACCTGATGTCTAAGAGCGTGCGCACCGACCTGCGCAACAACGCAGGCCTCACCGCGCTCGAGCTAGCCCAGTCCCGCGGCCGCGGCTCGGCGAAGCTCTTCGAGCGCTAGCATGGTCCGCGATCGCCGGATCATTTTCACTGCGAGTTTCCTGCGCGCAGTCGCCAACGGCCTGATCGGCGTTCTGGCGGGGATCTATCTCGCGCAGCTCGGACTCGACCCGGCGGCCTGGGGCGCGGTCCTCGGCGCCGGAATCGCCGGCACCGCTGTGGGCGCGGCGGGGGTGATGTTCTGGGGCGACCGCATCGGCCGCAAGCGCTGGTTGGTCGGGCTCGGAGTGCTCGCGGCAGCGGGCGGCATCGCGTTCGCCTTTTCCTCCCAGATCGTGGTGCTCGGCGTCGCCGCGTTCCTCGGCATGCTGAACTCGCTCGGCAAGGACCGCGCCGCGGCGCTCGCGATCGAGCAGGCGATCCTGCCCTCCACCGGCGACGATGCCGGCCGCACGCGCGCCTTTGCGTGGTACAACGTCATCCAGGACGTGGGGCACGCACTCGGCGCCGCGCTCGCGGTGCTCCCCCCGCTGCTCCGCGATTTCGCCGCGGTGGATGCGCTCGATTCGCTGCGCGCCGCGGTGATCCTCTACGCGGCGCTCTACGCCGTGACGGCGATTCTGTATCTCGGCCTGTCGTCGCAGGCGGAATCGCCGACTGCGGTGCTGCGCGTCGAGGTGAGCCCGCAAAGCCGTTCCATCCTCGCGAAGATGTCATTCCTCTTCGCGCTCGACAGCTTCGCCGGCGGCTTCCAGGGCAGCGCGCTCTTCGCATATTTCTTCCACGCGCAGTTCGGCGCGTCCGAGGCGGCGATCGGCATGCTTTTCGTCGGCGCGCGCGTCATGAACGCGTTCTCGCATCTGGGCGCCGCTTGGCTCGCCGCGCGCATCGGCCTGGTGAACACCATGGTGTTCACGCACACGCCCTCGAGCCTTCTCACCTTCACCATCCCGTTCACCGGAAGCTTCGAGATCGCGGCCGTGCTGTTCCTCCTGCGCGAAGGGCTCTCGGAGATGGACGTGCCCACGCGCCAGTCCTATCTCATGGCGGTAGTGCGTCCCGAGGAGCGTACCTTCGCTGGCGGCGTGACCAACCTCGCGCGCATGTGCGCTCGCGCCATCGCGCCGGTTTTTGCGGGAACCGCCATGCAGGCCCTGACCCTGGGCGCCCCGATCATGGCGGCGGCGGGGTTGAAGATCCTCTATGACGGGCTCTTGTACGTCATGTTCCGCAAGCTCAAGGCGCCGGAGGAGCGCTAGCAGGCGTTGATCAAGGTGAGGACGACGAAGAAGAATCAGAACGCCGGTGCCAAGGCCGGTCGCTCTTCGGAGTGGCGCGTTGACTCGTGGTCTGGGCCAGTTTCCTGAGCCGCCCGATCGCCAGCGTTGCGGCTTCGATGTTCCCCTGAAGGGCCGCGCTTTCCGCATTCATTCCCGGCGATTTCCTCTCACGCGGGAGCAGTTCGTACAATTTGCCGAGCGCCCAGTTGCATGACACGGGAACACCGGACTCTTTTTCCCTTTCCTGACGCTGCATCTCGATGCCCGCAAGGGCGTCGATCAATTCGGGAGTTGCATGCTCTGCATTCACCTGGCGCTCCTTCCGCACATCAAGACGCTCGCAAGTTCGCGTCGATCAACATCTTCGCGGCGCGAGCAACGTTCCTGGCCGGGCCGCGTACCCCTAGTGTCTGGGTAGTGACCTGGGCACCCTCCATCAGGAGAAACAGCTGGTCGGCAAGGAGCCTCGGCTCCCGAGCTCCCATCTGGGTGCAAATTTGGACAAGCCGGGCGCGCAATTTCGCCTTGTGCGCCTCGATCACTTTTCTCGCGGGGTGATCTTTCTCCGTGAGTTCCACCGCCGCATTCGCCATCGGGCAGCCTCGCGCCTTGGGATCGGCAACGTGCTTGGCCAACAGAGCGAAGGCGGCCTTGATCTGCCTGCGGGGGTCCTTGGAATGCCGGTTCGCCATCGCGTCCCAGGTCTGCCAGAAGTTGGCGTCGTGCTCGCGCAGCCATTCAGCCACCAGCTCGTCCTTGGAAGGGAAGTTCCGGTACAGGCTCATCTTGGTCGTGTCGGCTTCCGCTGCAATCGTTTCCACCCCGACCGCACGGATTCCCTTGAGGTAGAAGAGCTCGGAGGCCGTATCGAAGATGCGTTGCCGGGCGCTCGGGCGGTTCGCGTCCCGCTTTCGGAGAGGCGATCGTCCGTTGATCCTGGGGCTTCTGGTCATGTGCAATCTCTCGTTGACAAGAGAGTTACCGGTCAGTATCATACCATCTGCTTCTGGAAGCAACCAGTCGGTATCTCACCGCTAGTATCTCGCCGCTTTTGCTGGCAGTCAGACGGATGGAGGCAGCAAGGCGGGCCAATCGCAGGTCTTTCACCGAGAGGTCAACAGGATGCACACCGGTCTTTTGTTCGAGTCGGCCTGGCGCGATCTGTACCGCAGGTCCGCGCTTCTCTGGGTGGTGCTCCTTGGCTGCATTCCCGGGATCCTGCTGCTCGTTGATCCGCTGAGCGAGCTGTTTTTCCGCGACGGACCGTTTCTCGTCCTCGTTGTTGCGCTTGCCTGGATGCCCGCGATCGCCTGGACTGGAAGCCGAATGGCGAGTTTTATATGCCCCCGTTGCACCGGAGCGTTCTTCAACGACCGGGTTTTTTTCTGGCCGCTCAGGCGCGCCTGCGCTCACTGCCACCTGCCGAAATGGGCGAAAGACATATCGTTGGCGGCAATCGGCGCAACGCGCGTTTCAGCAGAGTTCTCTTAACTACTGGTTACTAATTGAGGATCAAATATCATGATGAAAATCCGCCCCCTGCACGACCGCGTAGTGGTAGAGCGTCTCGATGAGGAGCGCAAATCCGCAGGCGGCATCGTCATACCCGACAACGTCGCGGAGAAACCCGACCAGGGCGAGGTCATCGCCGTCGGCAAAGGCAAGATCCTCGAAGACGGCAAGGTGCGCCCGCTCGATGTCAAGGTCGGCGACCGGATTCTCTTCGGCAAGTTCTCCGGCCAGGCCGTGAAAGTCGAAGGCACCGAGTACCTCGTGATGCGTGAAGACGACATCATGGGCGTCGTCGCAAAGTAAGACCAACCCATTCAGGAGTAAACAAATGTCAGCCAAAGATGTCCGGTTTCATGAGTCCGCGCGCCACAAGATGCTCGCGGGTGTCAATATTCTCGCCGATGCGGTCAGGGTGACCCTCGGCCCCAAGGGCCGCAACGTGATCCTCGATCGCTCCTATGGCGCACCCACGATAACCAAAGACGGCGTGTCGGTGGCCAAGGAAATCGAGCTGAAAGACAAGTTCGAGAACATGGGCGCGCAGATGGTGAAGGAAGTCGCCTCCAAGACCTCGGACGTGGCCGGAGATGGCACGACGACAGCCACCGTTCTCGCGCAATCCATCGTGAAGGAAGGGATGAAGTTCGTCGCTTCCGGTATGAATCCGATGGACCTCAAACGCGGGATCGACAAGTCGGTCATCGCAGTGGTCGAGGAGCTGAAGAAGATCTCCAAGGCCTGCACCACCAGCAAGGAAATCGCCCAGGTCGGCGCAATTTCCGCCAATGCGGACAGCGAGATCGGCAAGATCATCTCCGATGCCATGGACAAAGTCGGCAAGGAAGGCGTGATCACGGTGGAGGACGGCAAAAGCCTACAGACCGAGCTCGAGATAGTCGAGGGCATGCAGTTCGACCGCGGCTATCTGTCGCCCTACTTCATCAACAACGCCGAGAAGCAGATGGCTATCCTCGACAATCCCTACGTGCTTCTGTACGACAAGAAGGTTGCCAACGTCCGCGACCTACTTCCGCTCTTGGAGCAGGTGGCCAAAGCCGGGCGTCCGCTGCTCGTCATCGCCGAGGAAGTCGAAAACGAAGCCCTCGCGACCCTCGTAGTCAACAATTTGCGGGGCATCCTGAAGACCTGCGCGGTGAAGGCGCCGGGGTTCGGTGACCGCCGCAAGGCCATGCTCGAGGACATCGCCGTTCTCACGGGCGGCCAAGTCATCGCCGAAGAAGTGGGCCTGACCCTCGAGAAGGCGACGCTCAAGGACCTTGGCCAGGCAAAGCGCGTCGAAATAGACAAGGAAGAGACCACCCTCATCGACGGGGCCGGCGATCCCAAGGCGATCGAGGCGCGGGTGAAGAGCATCCGCGCGCAGATCGAAGAAGTCACCAGCGACTACGACAAGGAAAAGCTGCAGGAGCGGGTGGCCAAGCTCGCCGGCGGAGTTGCGATCGTCAAGGTGGGCGCTGCGACCGAAATCGAGATGAAGGAAAGAAAAGCCCGCGTCGAGGACGCGCTGCACGCGACCCGCGCGGCGGTCGAGGAAGGCATCGTCGCCGGCGGCGGAGTCGCTTACATCCGCGCCCGCAGCGCTCTGGACAAGATCAAGGGCGACAACCCCGACCAGGAGGCCGGCATCAAGATCGTGCGCCGCGCCCTGGAAGAGCCGTTGCGTCAGATCGTCGCCAACGCGGGCGAGGAGCCCTCGGTCGTGCTGAACAAGGTCGCCGAAGGCAAGGGCAACTTCGGCTTCAATGCGCAGACCGAAGCCTACGGCGATCTCGTAGAGATGGGCGTCGTCGATCCGACCAAGGTCGCACGCACGGCGCTGCAGAACGCGGCTTCGGTCGCCGGCCTGCTGCTCACCACCGAAGCGATGGTGGCCGAGCTGGTGGAAGAGAAGGCGAGTGCCGGCCCCGGCGGCCAGGGCATGGGCGGCATGGGGGGCATGCCAGGGATGGATATGTAAGTCCGGTCCGGACCAGGCGAGCTCAGTCTCGCCTGGCAAGTGCCGGGATGGTCAGCGGCTGGCGAAAACAGGATGCCTACCAGTCTTTCTTTCGAGGCGGCATGGCATGATCTGAATCGCAGGTCCACGATTCTTTGGCTCCTGCTCTTTGGTTGCTTCCCCGGGGTGTTTCTCCTTCTTTACCTGTTGAACGAATTGCTCCTCCAGGACGCACCGATACTCGGTATCGCGCTCGCCTGGATGGCCGCAATTGCCTGGGCCGGAATCCGAATGGCGAGCTTTACCTGTCCGAGTTGCAGAAGGTTGTTCTTCGAGAACTGGTACTTCTTCAAGCCGCTCACGCGCAGCTGCGCATATTGCGGCCTGCAAAGGTAGGCGAAGACATGCCGCCCCGCCGGGACTGAAGATCCTCTACGACGTAGGTCAACCCGGGAACCCGCAGCGATGACCGAACGATATCTCGAGGACTTCGCGGTAGGGCAGACCTTCGGCTCCGGACGCCTGCGCGTCGAGAAAGAACGGATCAAGACCTTCGCCGCCGAATTCGATCCGCAGCCCTTTCATCTGGACGAAGAGGCCGCGCGCGGCTCGCTGTTCCGGGGATTGGCCGCGAGCGGCTGGCACACCGCCGCGATGACCATGCGGCTCCTGGTGGAGAGCGAGTTGAAACCCGCCGGCGGGATCATCGGCGCGGGGTTCGACGAGTTCCGCTGGCCGCGTCCCGTGCGGCCCGGGGATGAGCTCTACCTCGAGAGCGAAATTCTCGAAGTGCGGCCGTCGAAGTCCCGCCCGGAGCAGGGATTGATCAAGGTGAGGACGACGACGAAGAACCAGAACGGCGAGCCGGTGCAGGTTTCCATCGGCCATCTCGTCGTGCCGCGCCGCCCGTAGCCTGGGCCAATTTCCTGAGCTGCCCGATCGCCAGAGTGGCGGCTTCGATGTTCGCCTGGAGGGTCGCGCCCAGTTTCAATCCCCGCGACCTTCGCTCACCCGGGAGCAGTTCGTACAATTTGCCGAGCGCCCAGTTGCATGATGCCGGGACACCGGACTCCTTTTCCTTTTCCTGCCGCTGCGCCTCGATGGCCGCAAGGGCGTCGATCACTTCGGGGGTTGCACGCTCCGTATTCATCCGGCGCTCCTCATAAACGCACACCCAGAAAAAAAAGCCCGGAACGGATTGCCGTTTCCGGGCGAGGTACTTCGAGTGTCTATCAGGGAGGCGATATACACCCATCGGGAATTCTCCCCTTCTGCCGCGAGGCGTTCTGTGCGCTTGCGCACATACCGAAATATTAATATTTATGCAGGCGTCATAGGCCGTTCAGGCCACGGTCGTTGACGGAGCTCAGATCGCGACGTCAGCGCTTTTCGGTCGTTCAAAGAACCGCAGTAAGGATGCGGTCGTCCGGGTCTTCTGCTCGGTGATGTCGTACCCCGCAATGAAGATGGCCTGGTGCTCCGAATCGAACCCCCGGTGCCATAAGAACCATTTGAATGTGCCGTCCCGGCAGCGCAAGCCGAATTCCAACGGCTCGAAGCTGTCCTCGGCCAAGAGCCGCTCCACCAGCGCGGCGGCGGCCTGACCATGCTGCTGCATCAGCTCGCGCAGCGGCCGGTCCAGCAGCTCCTGCGCGGGGTATCCGAGGATTTTCTCCCATGCCGGGTTGAGAAATTTCAGCTTGCCGTCGAAACCGGCGAGGCCCAGCAAAACAGGCGCCGGGTCGGAGGCGAGCCCGCGGTTGCCGCGCCTGAGGCCGGTGAGGCGAGATAGGAAGCGGGTGCCGTGCATTGCAACCTCCTTTTCGGAGAGCCGATTATCTCCCTTCCCTCGAGGGGCTCTGTGCGCCAGCGCACAGAAAGAAAGGGTTTTCACCTCGCACCGGCCATTTTCCTCACAAGCCAGGCCCGCTGCCGACGCTGGCGCGATGGGCAACGACACCGATCAACGACAGCCGTGTAGAGCACGTTTTGTACGATAACGGACATAAAAGCGTAGGATAAGCAGTCTGGAAGGGAGAACCTTGCCTTCGCTACGGTCTTGACGGAGGAGACCATGAGCACGAATCTCGCCGCATCCGCTACCCCCACTCAAAATCATCTGCTTGCCGCGCTGCCCGCGGCGGATTACGAGCGCCTGGTCCCGGACCTGGAGCCCGTGCCGCTGCCGCTTGGCATGGCGGTCTACGAGTCCGGCGCCAGATTGGACTACGTGTATTTCCCCACCGACTGTATCGTGTCGCTCCTCTACGTCATGAAAAGCGGTGCGTCGGCGGAAATCGCGGTCGTGGGCTATGAAGGCCTGGTCGGGGTCGCGCTGTTCATGGGCGGGGAGTCCACGTCCAGCCGGGCGGTGGTGCAAAGCGCAGGCCACGCGTACCGCCTTCCCTCGAAAGTTCTCAAGAGGGAATTCGAGCACGGCGGACCGTTGCAGCATCTGCTGTTGCGCTATACCCAGGCGCTGATCACGCAGATGGCGCAGACCGCCGTCTGCAACCGCCATCATTCGGTGGAGCAGCAGCTGGCCCGCTGGCTGCTCTTGAGCCTGGACCGCCTGCACTCGAGCGAGCTGCACATGACGCAGGAACTGATCGCGAACATGCTGGGAGTGCGCCGCGAGGGCGTGACGGAGGCGGCCGGCAAGCTGCAATCGTCCGGGGTGATTCAGTACAACCGCGGGCACATCGTGGTGCTCGACCGGCCGGGCCTGGAACAGCGGGTGTGCGAGTGTTACGCAGCGGTCAAACACGAAACCGATCGTCTGCTCCCCGCCACGACTGCGGCCTGATCGCCGACGGCGCGATCGCCTGCGGCCGCGAGAGTCACCGGTCTCGGCGCTGCTCTGTGTGCTGACGTACATACGATTCGTGCTCATGCACGCTATTCTTCCGCTCCGCCCGTCCCGGGCACGAAAGAACGACCGCCATGCGCGTCGCGAGCCGAGCACCCGCCGCAAACAGCATGCTTGCCGCCTTGCCGCGCAAGCAGTATCAGCGCCTGCTCACGGGTCTCGAATCGGTCGCGTTGACTTTCGGCGAAGTCCTGCATGAACCGGGGGAGCGTATCCAGCACGTCTACTTTCCCAGCGACTCGCTCGTCTCCTTGTTGACCCTCGTAGAGGGCCATCTGGCCCTGGAAGTCGGCATGGTCGGCAGTGAGGGCATGGTCGGCGTTCCCCTGTACTTGGGAACGGACGTTTCGCCGGTTCGCGCGCTGGTGCAGGGAGCGGGAGCCGCCATGCGGATGAAGTCGGCGCGCTTCTCCGAAGAAATCCGGAAAAGCCCGCAATTGCAGCGAGAACTTAGCCGCTATACGCGTGCATTGATGGCCCAGATCACCCAGACCGCCGCTTGCAACCGCTTCCACGTCGTGCAAGCGCGCCTTGCCCGCTGGCTGCTGATGACCCGCGACCGCGTCCGGTCGGACGAATTCCGCCTGACACACGCGTTCCTTGGCCACATGCTCGGAGTGCGGCGGGTCGGTGTCACAACGGCCGCGCGCGCGCTGCAAAAAAGAAAGCTGATCGCTTACAGCCGCGGCAAGATCAGCATCCTCGACCATCGACGCCTCGAGCGCGCCGCCTGCTCCTGTTACAAGCTCGTCAAGGACATGAACACCCGCGCAAAGACTTAGCGGCAGCGCTTTCCAGTTTCGCGCGCAACCCGCGGCCTTGCGAAGCCGAGGGGCGAATTTCACGTTCGCCTCGACGCGGAAATGGCGTCGCGACCGGCCGATCTGCTACCGTGGTTCTCATGAAGGCTCTGCATTCAATCCTGGTCGGCATCGCGCTGAGCGGGTGCGGCGCAGGTGAGACCGCGAACGTCGGCGCGCCGACTGGCAATGGCGCGCCGCCCGGCGCGACGCTCTCGGAGCAGTATCCGGGCGACGTCGGAATCGGCGGCAATCCGGCGGTCGTCTGGTACGAGGACTTTGAGGCGGCGTCGGTCGCCGCCGTGACCAGTCGCTACGACCAATCGCAAGGCACGGCGCGGATGACGCTCGTCGCCGATCACGCGCCCGGGAGCAGCGGCACGGCGCTCGCGCTGCGCGCGGGGGGCGGCGTCGATGCGGTCGATCTCTTCAAGCAGCTCCCGGATCACGACGAGCTCTACGTTCGCTGGTACGCGAAGTACGAGGCCGGGGTCCCGTGGCATCACTCCGGCGTCTGGGTCGGCGGCTACAATCCGAGCGCCCGATTTCCGAACCCGCATGCCGGCGCGCGCCCGAACGGCGACGATCGCTTCTCGATCTCGATCGAGCCCGTGTGGGGAACCGGCGGCGCGAATCCGCGGTTCGACTTCTACAACTACTGGATGACGATGCACTCGTGGATGGCAGCACCCACGAACGACGGCACCTCGTACTTCGGCAACGCGCTGGTGCACAAGAACGGATTCGCGATCGACGAGGGCCGCTGGGTCTGCGTCGAAGTGCACGCGAAGCTCAACCCCGACCCGGCGACGGGCGCCGGTGCCGTCCTCGAAGTATTCAAGAACGACGCCAACGTGATGCGCTTCGACGATTCGGGCCCGATCGGCTACTGGATCCGCGACAAGTTCTGCCCGACGGGGGCAGACGGCACCGAGTGCACCGACTTCCCGGCGCCCGCAAATGAGAAGCTCGACCTGCGTTTCCGCAGCACGACCGCGCTTGCCTTCAACGCGTTCTGGCCACAGAATTACATCACCGATCCGGCGCAGGGAACCCTGACGCTCGATCAGATGGTCGTCGCAACCCAACGCATCGGCTGCATCCGTTGAGCGTTCGTTCAAAGGAGCGATATATGAACGGAGAAACGAAGAAAGGATTGACACGACTACTGGTGGTGGCGCTGGCATTGATCCTGCCAGTGATGCCTCGAGCGTCCACGGCCGCGACGCCGAGCT
>Ga0209155_1001134_pt1 | contig 12626 bp, 13 predicted proteins | sample GraSoiAngelo_122_FD_185879 | JGI IMG/M metagenome (GOLD analysis project Ga0209155, IMG submission 185879) | Grasslands soil microbial communities from the Angelo Coastal Reserve, California, USA - 14_0927_02_20cm (SPAdes) (version 2) | ecosystem: Environmental > Terrestrial > Soil > Grasslands ...
CAGCAATGCGCTCGCCGCGGCGACGATAGCTGCGGTCTTCATGATCCTCCCGACTACTGCGGCACGACGCCGTCGCGGCCTACGTTGATCCGGCTCGCCTCGAACGTGCCGTCAGGCTTCTTGGTCGCCGCGAGCACGGTGAAGCGCGCGCCCGCCTTGAGATCGCCCTTGCCGCCGACCTCGTAACGGACGATGGGCACGTTCGGCGGAACGACGATCTTCTTCTCGCCGTCCTTGTATTTGACCAGCATCGTCGCGCCATCGACGCCGGCGACCGTCGCGCCCGAGGCCGAGCCGTTGGTCATGGTGCTGTTTGGCACGGGCGCATAGGGCCGGTGACCCTCGCCGGTGCCGCGCATCTGCTCGGGGAAGATGTGCACTTCCAGCGCCTTCTGGCTGCCGTCCGCCTGCGGCATCGCCGCGCTGCCGAGGAAGGTGCCTTCCTTGATGTCCGCCATCGAGGCTTTCACCACGGCGACGATCATCGCATGGTCGGTGAGCGTGAGCTTGAGCTCGGCGCCGTCGCTGGATTTCAAGGTGAGCACGTTGCCGTCGGCCTTCTCGATGGTCCCGCGCACGCGCAGGGTCTGCGCCGTGGCCGCTGCGCACGAGGCGGCGATGATCGCGCCCGCGAGCGCCAATTGAATTGGCTTCATCATATTGTTCCCCTGAAGGTTGACTCGCGCCATCACGAGTGTGGCGGCGCGCACAGTATAAGGCAGGACGGGCCGATTTTCCGCGGCGGCGCCTCAACCCGCGGTTCGAGGGTGCACGGCGGCGAAAAAGCGATTGTGGACAGTCGCTTCGTTGTGTCCCCCGGGTGGCTGGCAGGATGGCGCGGGGTTGTGCTTATACGCCGGATTGCTTTCGGGATCGCCGCGGCGCAGACTGGCTTCAGGCAAGCAATCATCAAGGGAGGTGAACGATGAATAAAATGCTCCTACCCGCGGCGGTTCTCGCCGCTTTACTCGCCGGGCCGCTTCTGGCTCACGAAGACGATGCGGCCGCCGGTGGCGGCCAGAGCCAGTTCGGCAAGGTGAATTTCCCGACTTCGTGCAGCGCGGCCGTGCAGCCGCAGTTCGAGCGCGCCGTGGCGATGCTGCACTCGTTCTTCTTTCCCGAGCACATCAAGGCGTTTCAGGCCGTGACCAAGGCCGATCCCGGGTGCGCAATGGCGTACTGGGGGCTTGCGATCAGCCAGCGGGGGAATCCCCTGGTGCCGCCCTGGCCCGAAGAGAATCTCAAGCGCGCGCTCGAAGCGATCCAGCAGGGCAAGGCGCTCGCGAAGACCGAGCGCGAGCGCGACTGGCTGAACGCGCTCGAGGTCGTCTACAAGGACTACGACAAGGCTCCGGTTTCGGAGCGCAGCAAACGCTACGAGCGGGCGATGGAAGAGCTCGCGCGCAAGTATCCGGACGACAAGGAGGCATCGATCTTCTACGCGCTCGCTCTCCTCGAAGCCGTGGACCACGCCGACAAGACCTACGCGCGGCAGCTGAAAGCGGGCGGAATCCTCGAGCCCATCGACCGCGAGCAGCCCGCGCATCCCGGACTTGCGCACTACATCATCCACACCTACGACTTCGAGCCGCTCGCCGAGCGCGGGGTCGCCGCGGCGGACAAATACGCCAAGGTCGCGCCCGCCGCGCCGCACGCGCAGCACATGCCTTCGCACATCTATTCGATCCTGGGCCGGTGGGAGGATTCGATCCGGTCCAATACGGCCGCAGTCAAGGCTTCGCGCGACTACGCCGCAAAAAATGCCCCCGGAACGACCTTTGCGCAGGAGCCGCATGCGCAGGACTTCATGGCTTACGCGTACCTGCAGCTCGGCAAGGACCGCGAAGCCAGGCGCGTGATCGACGAATTGCGCGCCGTCACCAAGCTCAGTGGCGCACGGAGCTACGGCGCGGATACCGGAAGGCTCGCGCCGGCTTCACGCTATGTTCTCGAGCGCGCGGCCTGGACCGAAGCCGCGAACCTCGCCGTTCCGCCGGATCTGTATACGTACGCGGAAGCGATTCCACGGTTCACCCGCGCGCTGGGCGCCGCAAAGACGGGGAACCCCGCCATGGCGAAGGAGGAAATCGAGCGGCTCCAGGCCTTGAGCAAGTCGGCGGAGAACAGCTACTGGGGCGAGCAGATCCAGGTGCTCGTCCTGGCTGCGAGCGCCTGGCGGGCGCACGCCGAGAGTCGCAAGGACGACGCGCTTAAATTCATGCGCGCTGCCGCGGACCTCGAGGATTCCACGGAGAAGCACGTTTCGATGGAAAACAGGCTTTACCCCATGCGCGAGATGCTCGGCGACCTGCTTCGGGAGCTCGGCCAGCCCGCCGCGGCATTGCAGGCGTACGAGGCCTCCTTGCACGTCGCGCAAAACCGGCTACGCGGTTTCTACGGCGCAGCCAAGGCGGCGCAGGCGTCCGGCGACCGGGTGAAGGCGCGCGCGTATTTCGAGAAGCTCGCAGCGCTCGCCGGGAACGCCGACCCCGAGCGCGCCGAGCTGGGCGAGGCGAAAGCGTTCCTGCTTGCGCAGCGCTGAACGCGCCGTGCGCTGCGCCGCGGCCTGCGCGGCGCTTGTCGTGGCAACCTTCTTCGTCGCAGTCCCGGGATCGAAGGCCGATCCGGGCGAGCAGGACCCGACGACTTCGGCTGCAGGCTCCGACTACGCCGCGGGAAAGAAGGCGGTCGAAGGGAAGGACTGGAAGAGCGCCGTCGAGCGCCTGAACAAGGCGCTCTTGCAGGACGATCGCAACCCGGACATCCACAATCTCCTCGGTTACGCCTATCGCAACGCCGGGCAGCTCGATCCCGCCTTCAGGCACTACCGTCGCGCGCTCGAGCTCAACCCGCGCCATCGCGGCGCGCGCGAATACCTGGGCGAGGCTTATCTCCTGGCGAACGAGGTGCAGAAGGCGCAGGAGCAGCTCGCCGCCCTGCGGGAGATCTGCCTCATCCCGTGCGAGGAATACGAGGACCTCGAAAAAGCGATCACCGCGTACAGCAAACGCGCGGCCAGGTCTCGCTAGAGCGCAGCGACAAGGCGTCGCCGAAGAGCTACCGGCTCGCGGCGGAATCGAAGTCCTGCGTGCTGGCACTCCGCTTCTTGCGTACGGAGCGCGCGGAAGTGTATTGTTACCCGCGTCGTGCCCGGGAGCGGTTCGACCGGAAATCTGCCTTTGGGAGATAGGGGATGGCTAACGACCCCCGCAATCGGCAAAACCCAGCCCGCCCGGGCGCGGCGGGCGCCGGCGCGCGCGACAAGGCGAAGCCGGTCCCTGCCGATGCGCGAAAATCCGGCAATGCTTCCGCGCCGGGCGCGCCCGCGCCGGACTTTCTCGCCGGCCTCGATGCCTTTTCGCGCAGGATCGATGAAGAGCAGAAAGCGCACGAGCGCGCGGATGCGGAGCGGCGCCGCATTGAGGAAGAACAAGCGCGCCGGAGAGCGGAGGCCGAGCGCCGGGCGCAGGCGCTGGAGCTGGCGCAGCGCAAGACCGAAGTCGAAAAACAGAGCCAGGGGCGCCGCTTCGCGGCGCTCGAGATGCTGCGAAAGCAGGCGGCGAGCCGCCCCCCGGGCGAAGACACCGCATCGCGCCGCGCCGCAGCCAAGGCGCTCATCCACAAGAACCTGCTCTCGGCCATGCATTACCTGGCGGAGTTCGCAAAGGAGCTCAACGGGGTGCTCCCGAGCACCGAAAGCACCTACGGGTTCATCTATCTCCAGCAGGCCTCGCCGATGGTGCTCTCGAGCGCCTTTGCAGACTACCGCCTGCGCAAGGTCGACGGCGACGAAGTGTGCGACCAGGTCTTCCTCACCTACCTCGCCCGCTACGCGCAGCCCGCGGCGGTGGACGTGGTGGGCCCCGATATCGAATACTGCCGCCGCTACCTCGCCCTCGCCCGCGTCCCGTTCGAATTCACAGCTTCCAAGAAGAACGATTTCGGCCAGCCGGTGAGCGGTACGTTCGCGCTGTCCGGCGCGATCCCGTGCGAGGTCCACATCCGCGCCGACTACGATGCGCCTGCCGTCCTCGTCGAGCTTCTCAACGTCGGATCGATCGGGGCCGGCCGCTGCCGCTTGGCACCGGAGGCGTTCAACGAACGCTTCGCCGACGAGATCGCGAAACACGCTCTCGGCTCCCGGAACGAGTTCGCAAAATTCGTGACCCGCTGAGGCGAGCCGCGCTCACGGGTTCGGCCAGGAAGCAGGATAGCAGCCAATCAGGGGAGCAGGTGCCTGCGGAAGAACGCCGCGATCCTGCGGTCCATCTCGGGGAGCGCCGAGCGGTCGAAGCCGGGCGGATCGTTCATCAGTTCAGCGGCAAGGCCGGACCGCCCCGTCGGAAAAGGCGACAGCAGCGCGCCGTGACCCCCGTTCGGGAAATCGCCGAGCCGCTCGCACGCGGCGCACGCCTGGAGCACGCGGTCGCTGTGGAAGCGCGGAAGCAGCCACTTGTCCTGCCGTGCGGTCACCAGCGCGAGCGGCACGCGCGGTGCGGCGAGCGAGTCCATATCGAAGTCGGCGGCATACGGGACGGCGGCGACGATTGCGGCGATGCGCGGATCGGCGTAGGTCTGCCACGTCGCGTCTTCGAACCGCCAGCGAATCACCGTCAGCGCGATCGTCTCCTTCATTCCATCGAGGAAGTCGCCGTTCAGCCGGGCCGCGAGGCCCACGCAGCTGTAGAAATCCTCGGCGATGTGCGCTTCGCAGTGATCCCTGAATCGCGCCGGCGACCAGCGGCCGCCCGCCAGGGCGAGGGCCGTGTGCCCGCCCGCGGACATGCCGTACAGGCCGACCTTGTCCAGCGCGAGCAGCGGGGCGAAGCGCGCATCCTGTCCCACTGCGTCGACGGCGCGCGACACCTCGGCCGGCCGGCGCTTCCAGCTCTCGGGCCCCGCTGCGCTCAAGTCCTTGTAGTTGTCGCCGCGGTGCTCAGGGCTAGCCACCACGAAACCGGCCTCGACCAGGGCGCGGGCGAGGTCGGAATGCACCCAGGGGGAACCGCCCGATCCGGGCGAGACGACGATGAGGCGCCCGTTGCCGCGAAGGGGGGCGCCCTGCGAGGCGAAATTGAGAGTGAAAGGACCGCGTTTGAGCGGCTGCGCTTCGCTGCTGGAAGGGTAGAACAGGGTGACCGGGCCGCCGTCCTTGGCGGCGATCTCGGTGACGCCCACCGCGGCCTGCGCCGCGGCGGGCAGGGCGAGCGCTGCGGCGAGGAGGAAGACCGCCGGAAGGTTCCGTAAACTTGCGTCAAGCCGTCTAGAGCCCATGCACTGAGTTTAACTCCTGCGGGATTCCAACTGCTGCTAAGATTATCGAGCTGGATAACGGAGACGGCTATGCCCCACGCCGCTGCCGATGATGGCGTGAAGCTCTATTATGAGGAAGCCGGCGTCGGCGCGCCGATCGTCTTCGTCCACGAGTTTGCCGGCGACCACCGCAGCTGGGAGCCGCAAATGCGGTTCTTCTCGCGCCGCTACCGCTGCATTGCGTTCAACGCCCGCGGTTATCCCCCGTCCGATGTGCCCGCAGATACGGAACGCTATTCGCAGGCGCGTGCGCGCGATGACATCATTGCCGTTCTCGACCATCTCCGGATCGACCGCGCCCATATCGTGGGCTTGTCGATGGGCGGGTTCGCGACGCTGCATGTCGGACTTGCGCATCCGGAGCGGGCTCGCTCGCTCGTGATCGCCGGTTGCGGCTACGGCGCGCGCCCCGGCGAAGAGGAGAAGTTCCGTGCCGAGTGCGAAGTCGCGGCGCAGGCCTTCGATGCCGACTGGCCGGCGGCGGCCGCGAAATACGCGATCGGGCCGACGCGCGTGCAATACCAGAACAAGGACCCGCGTGGCTGGCGCGAATTCGCCGCCGGACTGGCCGATCACTCGCCGCGCGGCGCGTCGAACACGCTGCGCGGGGTGCAGAAGCGGCGCCCGCTGCTCTTCCAGCTCGTCGACGGGATGAGGAGAATCGCGGTACCCACGTTGATCCTGACCGGAGACGAGGACGAACCCTGCCTCGAGGCCGGATTGCTCATGAAGCGGTCAATCCCCGCGTCCGGCCTTGTGGTGATGCCCCGCGCCGGGCACGCAATCAATCTGGAGGAACCCGACGCGTTCAATCGCGAGGTCGCCGATTTTCTCGCTCGAGTCGAAGCGGGCCGCTGGGATGCGCGCGACCCGCGCGCCGCTGCCGGCGGCATCCTCGGATTCGGGCCGAGCGCCGCAGGATGAAACTCGGGCTCGACGGCAAGACGGCGCTCATCACCGGCGGCTCCAAGGGCATCGGGCGCGCCTGCGCCGTTGCGTTCGCGGCCGAAGGCTGCGCTCTGCACCTCGTGGCGCGTGACAAGGCTCGACTGGAGGCCGCGCGCGAGGCGATCCGCGGCGAGCACTCCGTCGCGGTGCATATTCACGCTGCGGATCTGCGCGATGGCGAGGCGGTCAGGCGTGTCGCCGCCGGGTGCGCCGACGCCGACATCCTCGTGAACAATGCCGGGGACATTCCGGGCGGCTCGATCGATCAGATCGACGAGGCGCGCTGGCGCCACGCCTGGGACCTGAAAGTCTTCGGCTACATCAACATGACCCGCGACATGCTGGCGCACATGCGTGCACGGGGCCGCGGCGTGATCGTGAACGTCATCGGCATGGCCGGGGAAAAGCCGACCTGGGAGTACATCTGCGGCGGCTTTGCCAATGCCGGGCTCGCGGCGTTCACCAAGGGTCTTGGGTCGAAGTCGCCGGAGTTCGGCGTGCGCGTGGTCGGCGTGCATCCGCCGCCGACGCGCACCGATCGCATCACCGCGCTCCTCCGAACGGCCGCGAAAAACAAGTACGGCGACGAGTCGCGCACCGAAGACGTGCTGCGCGACGGGACGTTCGGCCGGGTCATCGAACCCGAGCAGGTGGCGGAGACCGTCGCGTTCCTCGCTTCGCCGCGCGCGAGCCACCTCTCCGGGGTGGTGCTCAACCTCGGCACGTGAGCGAAGACTGCGCCGGTCGCCCGCGCGGAGAGGCCCACGCCGTCGTCGCGGCCGGGGTTTTGGGCCTGGCTGCGGCGGTGCGCGCGGGTCGCGTGAGCGCGCGCGACGCCGTCGACTGCTACCTCGGGCGCATCGCGCGCCACGGCTCCGAGCTGGGCGCTTTCCTCGCGGTATCCGACGCGGCGGCGCGCGCCGCCGCGTCGCTGGACCGCCGCCTGAGCCAGGGCTCGCCGCTGGGAGCGCTCGCCGGCGTTCCGTTTGCGGTGAAGGACAATCTCGATGTCGTCGGTCTCCCGACGAGCGCGGGCATCGGCGTATTGCGGGGAACGGTGCCGGAGCGCGATGCGCTTGCCGTCCTCCGATTGCGCGGCGCCGATGCGGTGCCTCTCGGCAAGACCAACATGGATGAGGCCGCGTTCGGCGCAACCAACGACAATCCGCACTTCGGCCGATGCCGCAATCCTCACCGCCTCGAGTTCACGCCCGGGGGATCGAGCGGCGGGTCGGCGGCGGCGGTGGCGGCGGGCCTTGCCGCGGCGGCGCTCGGCAGCGATACGCTCGGATCGGTTCGCATCCCTGCTTCGTATTGCGGCTGTGCGGGCTTCAAGCCCACGCGAGGCAGCATCCCGACCGCAGGATTGATGTCGCTGTCGGCCTCGCTCGACGAAATCGGCGTGCTCGCGCGCTCGGTCGGCGATTGCGCCGCCGTATTCGAGGCGATTCGCGACGCGGGATCGGGCACGGTCGGCTCGCGCACGCGCGCCCTGGTGCGCGCGCGGGTCGGCGTCGTTACCGGGCTCGATGTCGCGCCGGAAATCGCCGCCGCGATCGCCCGGACGGCAGCGGCGCTCGGCGCCTCGGCATGCATCTTAGCCGACTGCGATCTCGCCGGGATCGATCTTGCGCGCGTACGGCGCGCAGGACTCCTCATCGCCGAAGCCGAGGGCGCGCGCGTGCATGCGCGGCTTCTGTCGGACCCGGCGAGCGGGATCTCGCAGAGCTTGCGCGAGGCGCTGGCTTACGGCGCGGCACAGGCGCCCGAGCGCATCGCGCAGGCGAGGGCGCTGCTGCACGAGGCGAGGCGAGGCCTGGACGCGCTGTTCGCTTCGGTCGATCTGCTTCTGCTGCCGACCACGCCGCAGACGGCGTTCGCATTCGCCTCGCCTGCACCTTCCAACCAGGCCGATTTCACGGCATTTGCGAACGCCGGCGGCATGCCGGCGCTGAGCCTTGCGGCGGGGCTTTCCTCGGAAGGGCTTCCGCTGGGCGTCCAGCTCGTCGCTGCGCGCGGAGCGGACGCGCTCGTCCTCGAGGCGGGCCGTGCGTGCGAGGATGTCCTCGGGTTTTTTCCGCCGCCGATGATCGCTGTTTAGCGAGGGCTACTCCAGCGCGGTCTCGGCGTCCGCCCGCACGCTTTCCTCGCGGATCAGCGCGAGCACTTCGCGCTTCAGGGCATTGAACACCGGGGAGGTGGTCGCCTCGATCGTGCGCGGTCGCGCGAGCTCGACCGCAATGCGTTTTTTGATCCGCCCGGGGCGCGCGGTCATGACGTACACGGTATCGGCGAGGAGCAGCGCCTCCTCGATGTCGTGGGTGATGAAAAGCACCGTCTGCTGGTGCCGCTCCCAGACCGCGAGCAGGAGCTCCTGCATCAGCGTTCGCGTCTGCGCGTCCAGGCTCCCGAAGGGCTCGTCCATGAGGAGCAGCTCGGGCTGCATCGCGAGCACGCGCGCGATGCCGACGCGTTGCTTCATCCCGCCGGAGAGCTCCGCCGGGTAGTGCGACGCGAAGCCCTTCAGGCCGACCTGTTCGATGATTCTCTCTGCGAGCGGACGGTAGGTCTGCGCGGACCGGCCCTGCGTCTTCGGTCCGAAGACGACGTTCTCATAGACCGAATACCAGGGAAAGAGCGCCGGCTCCTGGAAGACGACGGCACGCTTCGGCGAAGGCGACGATACGGGCGCACCGTTCGCGCGTACCTCTCCGCGCGTCGGCGCGTCGAATCCGGCGACCATGTTGAGGAGCGTGGACTTGCCGCAGCCCGATGGGCCGAGGATGGCGGTGAAGGAGTGCGGGGGGATATCGAGGTCGATTCCCTGCACGGCTTCGACGCGTCTATCCCCCTTGACGAATTCCTTCCAGACGCCGCGCAGCTCGAGCGCTGCCTGCCCGCCGTTCACGCGCCGGCCTCCAGGGTCCGCCAGCGCAGCAGGATGCGAGAAGCGTACACGATCACGCGGTCGGAGACGAAACCGAGGGCGCCCACCGAGACCATGGTCGCGACGCAGATGTCCATGCGCCCGACGTAGTAGGCGTCCCACAGCACGTAGCCGAGGCCCGACTTCACCGCGATCATTTCGGCGACGATGACCGCGGTCCATGCGACGCCGATCCCCAGCCGCATTCCGGTGAAGATCGAAGGCAGCGCCGACGGGAATACCACTTTCGCGAGCACCGTGCCGTCGCCCGCGCCCATCATGCGCGCCGCGCGCAGCAGCAGCAGATTGGTGTCGCGCACGCCGTGGGTGGTGTTCACCACGATGGGATAGAACGCGCCCAGACCGATGAGAAAGAGGGCGCTCGCGTCGTAGATGCCGAAGACCGCGATCGCGAAGGGCAGCCAGGCCGTGATCGGCACCGGGCGCAGAAGCTGGATCGTCGGATCGACCAAGCGTCCGGTGAGACGGTTCCAGCCGATCATGAGCCCGAGCGGAATCGCGACGAGCGCCGCGAGACCGAAGCCCTGCAGAACGCGCTTTGACGAGTAGAGCACGTTATCGAGCCAGGTCCCCGAGTAAGGCGACAAGCCCCCTTTGGTCACGCCGAAAATCCACACCTCCCAGGAGCGCAACACCTGCGCGGGGGAGGGGATAATACCTTCGGCGACCCAGCGATACTCCACCGTGAGGTGCCAGAGAACGAGGAGCGCCGCCGGGAGCACGAGCGCCCAGGGCGCGCGCAGGACCCTCGCCACGCCCCGGTCCTTCCGCTGCGGCCAGTGTCGCGCGGACTACTGATTCAGCCCGAGCTGCGCCGGCGTCCTGCCGGTCGCCTTCGAGAGAAACTCGTAGGTGTAGTGCTGCGCGACTTCGCCCGAGACGTCGCGGGTGATGACGCCGTTATCCGAGAGGAACTTCGAGATTCGCTTGATCGATTCGAGCGGCAAGGTCGCATCGAGCCGCGTGGTGCGGATCGACTCGGCGGCCACGTTCTCGGGCAGGCCGGCCTTCTCCGCGTAAATGCCGGCCCAGCGCTTCGGGTCCTTGCGCGCGGTCTCGAGTACATCGACGTAGGCGACGACCAGCCGCTGCACGGCGTCGCGGTTCTTTTCCATGAAGCCCCGGTTGACCGCGAGTACGGAGATGAGGCCGCCGACCGTTTTGGAACGATTGTGGTCGATCGTCGGGTAGGCGCCGTATCCGTCCACGATCGCCTGGGCACAGAAGGGGTGCCACACCGCCGCCATGTCGATCTCTTTTCCTTGCAGCGCCTTCAGGTAGTTGCCGCCGCCGCCGACGATGTTGACGATCTTCAGCTTGCCGTATTCCAGGCCGTTCTCCTGCACCGACGCTGCGAACTTGAGCCAGGAAATCGAACCGGCGCCGATGCCGATCCTCTTGTCGGCGAGCGCTTTCCAGTCCTTCATGTCTTCGCCCTTGCGCACGATCAGGCAGTCGTTGCCTGAGCCCACGCCCGCGATCCCGACGAGCGATCTCGCGCCTTGGCCCAGTGCGAGAGAGATGTCCTGCGGACCGAACGCGGTGAGCTGGATGTCGCCCGAGGCGAGCGCGGTGCGCGCGTCGGCGAAGCGCTGGAACATCACGGTTTCGATCTGTATGTTGTATTTCGCCGCGTACTCGGGTAAGAGCCACAGGGGCGAGAGCGCGGGCACGTTCAGCATGCCTTGTTTCACCGTCACCGGGGCAGGCAGCCGCGCTCTCAGGGCATCGGCTTGCGCCAGCACCATCGACGGGGCGGCGCCGGCAAGGAAGAGCAGAGCGCAGGTGCAGCGGATCAGGGGATGAAGGTGCAAGGTCATCGGAACCTCCCAAAAATAAACGTAACGACCGTTACGGCCAATCATGCGCTGGGCAAACGAAGCAGGTCAAGTGTGACGGATACCACCGGGCGCATTGGCTAGGTCACGCGGACGTTGTTCGTCAGTTAGACCCCCACGTAGGTGACGGCACCCCGTTTCGCCTCGGGAATCGACGCCAGCAGTTCGGGAACGAGTGGTTGAAGGTCGGCAAGGCGATTGGAAACGGCGCGCAGCACGATGACCGCAATCGTGAAGGCGGGGAGATGCTGCTGGAAGGAGAGATTCCGATCGACGGTGATGAATACGTCGAACTCTTTCGCGGCCAGCGCAAGCGGTTCGCCGTTCTCGATGGTCGACCATCCGATCTGACGCGCCGTCTTGACTTCGTGGCCGACGATGTCGCGCGCGAGCCGCCAGTCAACACACTCGTCGACAAATACCTTCACGACGCAGTAGCGACCAGACGGTCCTTTGCTTGCTCGAGGAACTCGATGACCTGCTCTCGATTGACGGAGGGAAATCCGGCCAGAAAGTCGTCGATCGACTCCCCGGATTCCAGATAGTCGAGGAGCGTCTGGACTGGCACCCGGGTACCGGAAAAGACCGGAGTGCCTCCCATGATCTTTGGGTTGCGGCAAATGACCGACTTTTTCATGCCGCCAGACTACTACCAAGTCCGAGCGCGGTGCAACCTCATATCTTGCGTGACTCCAACTGCAGCTCGATCGCGATGACCGCGATCGCGAGCAGGGCAAACCAGATAGAAGAAGAGCTCGATCGAGGAAACGCCAGACGATTTTTCGTGCGCGGGAGCGGTCATGGTCACGGAAGATTGGATGGTTGGGGTACCTGGCCTCAAAAGGCGTAGGATCTGTCCGCGCTCAGGTAAACAAGGGATCAGCACGCCCTCAGTCTTGCTTAAACGGTGGTCAATCCACTCTTGAACGTAACATCAAGGATGTACCAAAGGCACGCATCAGTGCGAAACAACGCCTTTCACTCGACCTATCTTGCGGATCGCGTTGGCCGCGCGGTCATAACACCCACCGGCGAATTCGAAGCCGGCAGCTTCGCCTCCATCACGCTCACATACACCGCGGGCTACTTCGGCATCGACGACACCGGTTCGCTGAAGATCGTGCAGCGGTTCGCCTCCGACGCGGGCAGGCCGCAGTTCAACGACCCAAAGGGATGGAATTACGTCACCGCCGAAGCCTCGAACGGCGCGGTGCTGGAGCTGCGTTACGAGCAGAAGGGCAACATCCGACCCTGGGATAGGACCCTCCTCATTCGCGTGCAGCGCGGCTTCCTGCGCGAAGGCGACACCATCACCGTGCGCCTGGGCGATACCCGGGGCGGTTCTCCTGGGCTACGCATGCAGACGTTCCACGAGCCCACTTTCGAGTTCAAGGTCCTGGTGGATGCGTTCGCCGCCTACAACTACGTGGAGCTGCCTGTGCAGCCGGTGGTTGCTATCGTCGCCGGACCACCGGTGCTCTACAAGGCTATCCTGCCGACTGTGCGTCGCGCAGGCCAGACGTTCTCGCTCGGCTTCAAAGGCGAGGACAAGTGGGGCAATCCGAGCCATCTCGTCGACG
>Ga0209155_1001138_pt1 | contig 12600 bp, 9 predicted proteins | sample GraSoiAngelo_122_FD_185879 | JGI IMG/M metagenome (GOLD analysis project Ga0209155, IMG submission 185879) | Grasslands soil microbial communities from the Angelo Coastal Reserve, California, USA - 14_0927_02_20cm (SPAdes) (version 2) | ecosystem: Environmental > Terrestrial > Soil > Grasslands ...
CGCCAGGTTCGGATGATAATAAGTGTGGTTTCCGATCTCGTGCCCGTCATCCACGATGCGACGGACAAGCTTCGGATAACGTTCCGCATTTGCCCCCACGAGGAAAAACGCAGCCTTCACGTTTGCTCCTTTGAGGATGTCCAGGATCTTCGGGGTCCATCGCGGATCGGGGCCATCATCAAAACTGATTGCAACCTGATGCTCGCCGCCGGCCCCTTGATGGTAGAGGGTCGGAAACTTCGGGAATTTTACGTACTTCGCCGTGAGATAGCCCTCCGCGTCGACAGCAAGCTTGCGCATTCCATCTGAACGACTCTCGTCGACAGTGACAATCTCACCGTCACCCACGTCCGTAATCGTGTCCGTACCCTTTAAAACTTCGAGTGACTCGCGCGTTTGATTGTCGATCTTGAAGCCGCGCGGCACGCTTAAAGCATCCCAAATTGAGGGGTCTTCGCTGCCGAGCCGATAAAGCGCGAACCCGCCCGCCTTTTGATCGCGCACTTCCCGCAGTTCATTGAGAAAGGTCACCGCATCCAGAAACCAGACGGCATGCTCCTTGTCCTCATCCTGAAAATAGAAGTACGGGCTATAACTGGGCCCCTTTACCTCCGCGGTCTCCACTTCCGCATCGTTGGCGCGACTCATTACCTCGGGGAAAGTGATCAGGTCCGCTTTTTTTCCGCCGATCATCCAATCATATCCGTAGCTACCGAGCGCAATGATCCAATGTTTGGTGTCCGTGTCTTCGAGTAAGACGCGCAGCCACCCTTCGAACCATGGACGGGACGCGAGCGGGCCAGGCGGATCAATATCGGAAGTCTCGTCAAATAACATTGCCACAAACCGATCGACGTTGTCCGAGAGCTTATCGAAATCGATGTAGTCCAACTCCTGGCCAGGTTGCACGCACAGCCACAGCTCCTTGTCATCGTCGTGCAACGCGTCGGCAAACTTGTCGATGAATGACGCGATATCGTTTCTATAGGCCGGATCGATTTGCTGCCAGTCGATCACCACGCCCGAAGCCTTGGCATTACGCAAGACGGCGAGCACATTTTGAATGAACCGGTTTTGTCGTTCCGCCGGACCATGCGCCAGGTTCTCGACCGCTTCCGGTTGCCAGGTGTCGCCGACGAGGTTAGTCAGCAGCGGCATCAGGGCAATCCCTTTGCTTGCGGCGAGTTTCGGCAAGCGCGGATCCGCGTCGATTTGCAACTCACCCATGCCATTGATCACCGTCATCCATTCCGGGCAAACATGAGTGATCTGCGCTGCATGCTGCTGGAGCGACGCGTAACTGTACGGATCGCCGTTGGTGTAAAATGCGAGCCGTACTTCGCTGTCCAGTGATTTTTTTCGCGGCCGCGCTGGAGGAGCGGGCGTTGGGCCGCCCAGCTTTTTCGCCGCCTGGCGCGCCGCGCCAAATTTCTGCCACAAGAGCGAGCCCGTCGACACTTGCCCGGCCGGATTCTGTTTTTGTAATGCTTTCAACTGTCCTTTTAACTGCCGCAGTGAAAACGGGACACTCATTTGCGGCGCGACAAATAGCGTTTGAACAAACAGCACGGTCGCGAGAAAAAACAGCATGCCCGCAATGAGCAGAATCAGGCGCAAGCGCGGCCAACGTTTGCCGGCCGGATCCGAAAAAACAAAGGGCGTAACCGTTTCTGGAGGAATCTCGTACATGGGGCGCTTATAATCGCGTACGCGCAGGAATAAGAAAACCCGATTCTATCAGCTCCTCGTGAGAATCAAAAGCGGCGGAGCGCCGCCGCAGTCCAAGACGCAGGCGCGCAATGTGCCTCGAATTCACGGCCACGTTTTGGAGTGCGGCAACGCGTCGCCGCTTTTCCCTGAGGTGGCCGCCAATGAAAGAGTTCGGCGGTTGCAAATCAAACATCCAACATCCAACATCCAATCCAATGCATATCGAGCCAGATTCACTGCCAACTGGACACCCCGGCATTGCGGCGCGTTTAAAAAAAGGCCCCACGATCCATTCCAGCGCCTGGGTCGTCCCCGGTGCTACAGTGCTCGGCGATGTGATTCTCGGAGAGGAATCGAGCGTTTGGTACGGCGCCGTGCTCCGTGGCGACATTAATCGCATCATTATTGGGCCCCGCTCAAACGTTCAGGATAATGCTGTCGTTCACGTCGATACCAACTATCCAACAACGGTGGGCGACCTCGTCACCATCGGGCACAGCGCCGTCGTGCACGCGTGCAAGATCGACAATGAAGTGCTGGTCGGGATGGGCGCCATCGTTCTCGACGATGTGGAGGTAGGCGCACGCTCCATTATCGGCGCAAATGCGCTTGTCACTCTCGGGATGAAAATCCCGCCCGGCTCACTCGTGCTCGGATCGCCCGCGAAAATCCGCCGGCAACTTGCCATCGACGAACAGAAGGACATCGCCCGCTGGGCTTGGAGCTACGTCGAAACAGCCAAAGAGTTCCGCGAACTTTGCTAATGGTAGGGTGCGACCGCCGGGCGCGCCGTTGTAGCGGCGCTCTATCAGCGCCGAACGGATAATCCGACGGTCATAGGACCGCCGCTACAGAATTTTTGCCAGCTCGCGTGCATTCTCCCGCAAAAGCTCCGCTGCACGCGACATGTTTTCCGTTTCGCTCATTCCCGGTCGCGCGTTCTGGTAAACGCCGTCAAAAATTTCCCGCACCTGTCGATCTCCATTCGTGCGCCCAACGATCGCGAAAACGCGCTTGCCAAGTTTTCGCGCTAGCCGTGCCACACCGGCCGGCGTTTTTCCTTCGAGTGTTTGGCGATCCAAACTCCCCTCGCCCGTGATGACAACATCGACATCTTTCATTTTCGACTCGAGCTCGACGGCTTCGGCGACGACATCGAAACCCGGCCGAATTTGCGCGCCGCAAAAACTCATCAGGCCGAATCCAAGTCCGCCGGCCGCGCCTGCGCCCGGGTTGTCGCGATAATCGAAACCGAATTCATTCGCGACAACGTCAGCGAATTTAGTCAACGCCCGTTCCAAGATGTCGATCTTATCTTTGCCCGCGCCTTTTTGCGGGCCAAACACTCGCGTCGCTCCGTTTTCGCCAAGCAGCGAATTCTGGACGTCAACAGCCGCGATGATCTTCGGGAGCGCCAAACCCTTCGGCTTTGTGATTTTTGCGAGGTCAAGCAGCTGACTCACCTCTTGCTCCTGCTCATGCCCATGCTCGCGCCCGTAATCGAATCGAAAACCCAACGCGCGCGCCATTCCAAAACCGCCGTCATTCGTCGCGCTTCCACCGAGACCAATGATGATCTCGTCCGCGCCGTGATCTGCCGCAGCGACAATCATTTCACCAACGCCAAAGGTGTTTGCCCGAACTGGGTCGCGCTCGTTTTTCGAGAGTCGCCACATTCCGGCCGCTTCGCTCATTTCCATCACAGCAAGCCGTCGTTCTGCGATCCACGCGTAACACGCGTCGATCTTGCGACCGAGTGGATCGTGCGCTTTGCATTTCAACCAGGAACAGTTGAGAGCGTTGCAGACGACTTCCGCGGTTCCCTCGCCGCCGTCGGCCATCGGTACGATGTCGATCTTTGCGTCACGCAAAACATGGCGCAATCCGAGCGCGACGTTCTCTGCAACTTCGCGAGCACTCAGCGATCCTTTAAACTTATCCGGGGCAATCAGAATTCTCATCGCCTTAGTCGGCAGGCGAGACGCCCGCCGGCCTCGCAGGCAGGATGCCTGTGTTACGCTTTCAATTTACGCTCCAAAATTTCGCCAGCTAATTGCGGATTGGCTGTGCCCTTTGACAATTTCATCACTTGACCCTTAAGAAAATTCAGCGACGCGAGATTGCCTGCTTTAAAATCCGCGGCTGGTTTTGGATTCGAGGCAATCACCTGGTCGCAAAGCGCCTCGATCGCGCTCGCGTCGCTTAATTGCTCAATTCCTTTTTCTTTTACAATTGTCGCTGCCCCCTTGCTGGTCGCGAACATTTCCGCGAAAACGTCCTTGCCCTGTTTGCCGCTGATTTGCCCGCTGTCGATTAGATTGATCAGCTCATCAAGGGTTTTCGGCGAAATCGGACAATCATTGATAGTTTTGCCACCACTACTCAACGCATTTTGCAAATCATTCAAAATCCAGTTGGCGACGTTCTTCGGTTTCTTTGCGCCTTTCGCGGCTGCTTCAAAATAGCGGGCAACATCGAGATCGTTCGCCAGCACGCCGGCGTCATAGGCGCTCACTTGATATTGCTCGACGAAACGTGCTCGTTTGGCTTTCGGTAATTCCGGCACGCGCGCACGCGCATCCGGCAACAGAACCTCGCTTCTCACCGGCACGAGATCGGGATCAGGAAAATAGCGGTAATCGTGTGCGAACTCTTTCGTGCGCATGAGAAATGTTTCGCTGGCAACATCATCCCAGCCACGAGTTTCCTGTTCGAGTTTTCCGCCGCTTTCCAGAACGCCGACCTGCCGCTGAATCTCGTAAGCAAGAGCACGTCGCACTCCGCTGATCGAATTCATGTTTTTAATTTCAATCTTTACTCCGAGTCCGGCCTGTTTGTCGGGTCGGACAGAAATATTGCAATCGCATCGAAGCTGCCCTTTTTCCATGTCGGCATCGCTCACGGCTCCGTAAATCAAAATCTGTTTAAGCGAAGTTAAAAACGCGAACGCTTCCTCGGGCGAATTGATTTCCGGCTGCGTCACGATCTCCATCAGCGGCGTGCCGGCGCGGTTGAAGTCGATTCCGGTGCTGTTTTCGAAATGGAAACTCTTCGCCACATCTTCCTCGAGATGAATGCGCACCAGACGCACTTCCTTGTCGGGGGTCGCGATATTTTTCTGCGCATCCTTTGGATAAGCCAGGTCGTGCAACGGCACGCTGCCATTGGTGCAAAGCGGCATGTCGTACTGGGAAATCTGATAATTCTTCGGCATATCCGGGTAGAAATAATTTTTCCGATCGAACTTGCAGACTGGCGCGATGTCGCACCCGAGCATGAGTCCGGTGAGCACCGTCATGCGCAATGCCTCATGATTCATCACCGGCAGCGCACCCGGCAACCCGAGGCAGACCGGGCATGTATGCGTATTCGGCTCGGCCCCAAATTCAACCGGAGAAGCGCAAAACATCTTCGAGCGCGTCTTCAGCTGAACGTGCACTTCAAGGCCGATGGTGGTGATGTAATTCACTTCTTGAATTCCTCGCACAACGTCCACAAAGATCACAACGAAAACTCAGAAAAGCTTTCTTCGTCTAAGCGACCATTAATGATTCGCTTGATTCCGTTCTTTAGGTGCGCTTCGCCGAAGTTAATGAGCCGACCGAGTTTCAGCCCACTGAGGCGCAATTGCGTAAGGACCTGCTTCGCATGAACTGGAAGCAGCGCTTCCACGGATTTGAGTTCCGCGATAACTTTTCCATTCACGACAATGTCGGATCGAAAAGCTTCGTCAAAGCGGATGTCGTCGTACATGATCGGCATTGCCTTCTGACGCTCTGCAGTTAGGCCTCTCTTTTTTAGCTCGTACGCGAGTATGACCTCATAGACCGATTCGAGCAGACCCGGACCTAGCTTAGTGTGAACAAGAAAGGCTGCGTCTAGAATCTGTTTAGCAGTTTCATTCTCTGTCATGCCGTTGTGTCCTTTGTGATCGTTCTGCGAGATTATTTCTGCCCGACCGCGTAGTCGAGCGCGCGCTGGAGATCGAATTTTTTGAAGCGATCGGCGAGTACCGGATCATTGGCTGCGTCGATGACGCGTTGATTTTGGAGAAGATCGAGATAGCGCCCTTGCGCGATCATTTCCGAAATTTCCGGATCATCTCGCAAAGCGACAATTTTCGGATGCTCGCTTAACTCGCGTGCGCCTGGAAAAGTAAGGAATTTCTGCATACTTTCCGGACTGGAAAATACGGTGCCCACTTTCCCCAGGGTTTCATAAGTATTCGCCGGAACGAGGTCCATTTCCTTGATCGCGTTTCCGAGAGGGCCAATTTCGAGCGAGTTCTTTAGCCGCACCAACGATGTGGCGAGTGCGCTCGATTCCTCATCTGGCGGTGAAGGAAAGCGTTGTCGCACTTTAAGAGCATATGGATTCTTGGCCTCGCCAACATGGACAAAACTTGCCCGACCGCGGACCTGGGCGTCGGCGACAGCGCCGATCGCGCGAACACTCGCCACGATCATCCAAAGAACAAACGCGCCGAAAAACAGCCCGACGATTGCCCCTGCGAATCCAGACGCAAGCTGGACGAGTTTCGAGTTTTGTTCGCCGGTCCGTTTGAACCACATCATTCCGATGCTGGTCATGAGCGCATAGATAACAAGCGCAAGGATTGCGCCGCCTAAGATCGACAGTACAAAATCGGGCAGCTTCAAAAACGCCCGCACCATCGGGGAAAGCAATCTGCCGCCGAAAATTGCGGCCGCGTACGCCGCAGCAAGCGCAGCAACACGCACAATTTGACGGATCAAACCTAGTCGCCAGCCGCGAACGATTTCGAATAAAATTAAAACCACAGCGAAAGAAACAAAGACTGCCTGCCACAACGGCGAGCCGACCAGTGTTTGCACTTCGGGCCTCACTTCGACCGACCCGGCAAATCGATCGCCATTTGCCGCAGCGCGTGATCGCAAAGCACGATAGCGGCCATCGCTTCCACGATCGGCACTGCTCTCGGCAAAACGCAGGGGTCATGGCGGCCTCGCGCCGCGAGCTTGATTTGCTCTTGCGAGCTGGTCACGGTTCTCTGCTCGTGGGCAATCGTCGCGGTCGGTTTAAAGGCGACACGAAAATAAATTTCCTCGCCATTGCTGATCCCGCCTTGAACGCCCCCGGAATTATTTGTGGCCGTCCGGATTTTACCGCTGCGCATTTCAAATGGGTCGTTATGCTTCGAGCCACGCATGCGCGTCGCGACAAACCCGGAACCAATCTCAAATCCTTTGGTCGCGGGTATGCTCATCATCGCTTTTGCCAGGTCTGCTTCAAGCTTGTCAAAAACCGGTTCACCGAGTCCGGGCGGGATGCCGCGAACAACGCATTCAATCACGCCACCAACTGAATCCCCTTCATCGCGAATTTTCTCGATCAGAGACTCCATCTTCTTCGCCGCTGCGGTGTCCGGGCAGCGAACCGCATTCTTCTCCACGTCCTTCACCTTTACGGAGGAACGATTGATCTTTGCAACGACCTCGTGAATCTGCGTGACGTAAGCCACGATCTCGAACTCCGAGTACAAGATCGACAATATCTTTTTCGCCACTGCACTCGCTGCGACCCGGCCGACCGTTTCGCGCGCCGAGGCACGACCGCCACCCTGCCAGTTTCGAATTCCGTATTTGGCCTCATAAGTGAAATCTGCGTGCGACGGCCGAAATGTTGTTTTCATTCGCGCATAATCTTCAGGTCGCGCATCTTTATTGCGCACCACGATCGCGATGGGCGTGCCGAGGGTTGTCCCTGAAAAAACGCCTGAAAGAATTTCGCAACGGTCTTCCTCTTTGCGTTGTGTCGTGATTTTGCTTTGACCGGGCCGACGACGGTCTAACTCGCGTTGAATTTCCTCTTCGGTGATGTCGATCCTGGGCGGGCAGCCATCGATTACCACGCCGATGCCGCCGCCGTGCGATTCGCCAAAAGTCGTGACGCGAAAAAGCTGGCCGATTGTGTTGCCCATGCTCGTAACAAAGCCATCCCTGGCTGTGAATCCAAATTGATCACAGGCAGGATGCCTGTGCTACGTCAAATCGCCTCGAGCGCGAATTTCAAATCGTCGATCAAATCACGCACGTCCTCAATCCCGACGGAAAGCCTTACGAGTGAGTCGGTCACGCCGAGCTTCTCACGTTGTTCTTTCGGCACTGAAGCGTGGGTCATGAGCGCGGGATGATTGATCAGGCTTTCGACGCCGCCCAAACTTTCCGCGAGCGCAAACAGCTCCGTGTTCTCCAGAAAACGCCTCGTTCCTTCGAGATCGGTTTTCAATGTGATCGTCACCATGCCGCCGAAGCCGCGCATTTGTTGCCGGGCAAGATCGTGTTGCGGATGCGATTTTAGACCGGGATAACTAACCGCTTTTACGTGCGGTTGCTCCTCGAGCCAGCGCGCGATTTCGAGCGCGTTCGCGCAGTGGCGCTCCATCCGCAGCGCCAGCGTCTTCAAACTGCGCATAACCAGAAAACTATCGAAAGCGCCCGCAATCGCACCGACTGAATTCTGCAAAAACGCTATTTGATCGCCGAGCTCCTTATTTTCGCCGACCACCATGACACCACCCACGAGATCGGAATGCCCGTTCAGATACTTGGTGGCGGAATGGACCACGATATCAAAGCCGGCTTCGATCGGGCGTTGAATCCATGGCGTGGCAAATGTGTTGTCGCAAACCGAAATGATCTTATGTTGGCGCGCGATTTTTGCGATCGCTTCCAGATCAATCAACTTGAGCAGTGGATTGCTCGGCGTCTCGATCCAAACCATCCGCGTGTTTGACTTGACAGCCTGCTTGAAATCTTCCGCGTCGGTAAGATCGACATAGGTAAAATCGAGATTGGCCGAACGTCTGCGCACTTTGTCGAAAAGACGAAATGTACCGCCGTAAAGATCATCGCTCGCAATGATGTGCGAGCCGCTGTCGATCAGTTCGAGCGCAGTCGCCATGGCGGCGAGTCCCGATGCGAATGCGAACCCGCGCGTGCCGCTTTCTAAATCGGCGACGCATTTTTCGTAGGCGAGCCGGGTGGGATTAATCGAGCGCGCGTAATCGTAACCCTTGTGCTTGCCCGGGCTCTTCTGGACGTAGGTCGATGTCGCATAAATCGGCGTCATGATCGCGCCGGTGGAAGGATCAGGTTCCTGGCCGGCGTGAATGGCACGTGTGGCAAAGCCCTGTTGGTTTTTCATGTTAAGATCCGCGGATCACTGTTTTGGCATGTGCAACCGCAAATAAGAAAGCAAATCGGTGCGCGTGATCAGACCAAGGAACTTATCGCCATCCATCACGATGGCGACGCGACCGCGATCGAAAACCTCCAGCAGGTCATTGATTTTTGCCGTTGGTGGAAGCGTTTCGAGCTTGTCGGTCATCGCTTTTTTCACCGGATCGTTAAAGTGCGAAGGTTCACGGTGGACTTTCACGAGCACATCGGATTCATCGAGAATCCCGACGGCGCGCCCGCTTTGATCGACAACTGGCAATTGCGAAACGTCCGCGTCGCGCATCCGCTTGAATGCCGTCAGCAACGTATCTGTTGGTCCCACGGAAATTACTTCACCAGCTTCGTAGCGATGTGAAATCAAATCGCTCAAATCTCCCTGCGGCGGTCGATGGATGAATCCTTGCTCCGCCATCCAGAAATTGTCGTACATCTTGGAAAGATATTTGTTACCGGTGTCGACAACAAAGCTGACGACGCGTTTCGGCTTTGTTTGTTGCCTGCAATAACGCAGCGCACCGGCCACGAGAGTGCCGGTGGATGAGCCGCCGAAAATCCCTTCTTTGCGCAATAGCTCGCGCACGGTTGCGAAGCTTTCCTCGTCGTCGATTTCGAATGCGCCCGTCACCAACGACATGTCCGCGATGTCAGGAATGAAATCCTCGCCAATCCCTTCGACCGCCCAACTTCCAGCTTGCCCGAGTTTGCCCGTGTTGACGTATTCGTAAAGAACGGAGCCGGTGGGGTCGGCCAGAATCATTTCGATGCCGCGCCGCGGTTTGACCCGATTGAAAAAACGCCCAAGGCCGGTGAGCGTACCGCCGGAACCAACGCCAACCACAATGGCATCAACATCATGCCGCATCTGTTCCCAAATTTCCGGCCCAGTAGTCCGCTCGTGGGCAAGAGGATTCGCCGGATTGCCAAATTGATTCACATAAAATCCGCCCGGAATTTCGTCGGCAAGTCGCGCGGCCACGTCCTGATAATATTCCGGATGACCGCGCGTAACATCTGATCGCGTTATCCGCACTTCGGCGCCGAGCGCTTTCACGTGCGAAATTTTCTCCTGCGACATTTTGTCTGGGATCACGAGGAGGACGCGATAGCCTTTCGCGCCGGCAACGAGCGCCAGGCCCAGTCCGGTGTTCCCGGCGGTAGCCTCAATGACCGTGCCGCCAGGTCCTAAATGTCCCTCGCGCTCGGCCGCTTCGATCATCGAGAGCGCGATCCTGTCCTTAATCGAGCCGCCCGGATTTTCATTTTCCAATTTCAGGAAAAGGTGACACGGCCCGGTGTCGATCTGCGTGATCTCCACCAGCGGCGTGTCGCCGATCAGCGAAAGGATCGCGGGTGGCTTGTCGTGGGAAATCGATGGCGCTGGAGAAGTCTCGATCATTCTAAAAAGCTATTCGATCTTTGGCTCGCCTGTGTGCGACCACTCGGACTGGCTGTCTTCAAGAAATTGCTGGAGCGTTGGAAAGCGGATTTCGCCGTAGTTTAGCGCATAACGGAGATCTCCACCTTTGTAGATCCAGGTTGTTGGAATCCACGAAACCGGCATACCGGCGAACTGTTTGATGTGATCTTTGCCACGTGGACCGGGATCGGCCAAAACCGTGAGGTTCGGCTGATCGGAGAGCTGAAACTTCGCGAGCATGGCACGGCCATCCTGGCCACCGTTCCAGACAGAAATGAAATAAAAATGCACCTGTGGATTTTCTTTCACTATTTTGAGCCAACCGCCGCTTTTCAATTCAGCCTGGCAATTCGAGCACCAGGGTGCCCAGAGATGCACCACACTCAAGCCGGGCGACTTCATCGCGTCGAGAACTTTTTGCTCGACTGGAGATGGTTCGGCTCGAAGCGATGCCATCGCGACGAGCGTAGTCAGGATCGACACGCGTAAGATCGACATGTGGTTCAAATATGGAGAGAAACGAAGCGTGCTCAAGAAATGCATCGTCTGGGGAGCGCGCGCGGCTCGCGTGTTGCGGAGAAGTTGACCAACCTGCCGAAAACGCTTACTATGGCGCTCCGTTTTCGCGCTTGGCCGCGTGGAGATTTCGGCGGTCATAGACCGCCGCTACAGCGAGCGCCTGAAGGAGGCTTTTTATTTTATGGTGCAAATGCAGGATGTGATGTCGAAGCCGATGCCGGACTTCCGCGAGGGGAGCATCGTCAAGGGACGCATACTGGAAGTTCGCCCGCGCGAGGTGTTGGTTGACATCGGATACAAATCCGAGGGCGTCATTCCGAGAGCGGAATTTGATGATGTCGATTCGCTCGAAGTGGGCGACGAAGTGGACGTGTTGCTCGAGCGGCTCGAAAACGACGAGGGCATGGTCGTGCTCTCGAAGGAAAAAGCCGCTTACCGCCAAAACTGGTACAAAATTGTGCATGTTTTCGAGGGTGATGGCCTGATTAAAGGCAAGGTAAAATCGGTGGTGAAAGGCGGTCTGATGGTGAACATCGGTGTGGAGGCGTTTCTGCCGGCATCTCAGATCGACGTCGTTCCGCCAAAAGATTTGCAGCAATTCGTTGGGAACTCGTACGATTTTAAGATCGTTAAGATCAACGACGACCGGAAAAACGTCGTGCTCAGCCGACGCGAGGTCATCGAGCAGGAGCGCAGCGAAAAGCGGCAGAAATTCATGGAAGGCGTGAACGTCGGCGACCGGGTGACCGGCACCGTAAAAAATCTCACCGACTTCGGCGCGTTCATCGATCTCGATGGCATGGATGGCCTGCTCCACATCACCGATATGACCTGGGGCCGCCTCGGACATCCCAGCGAGTTGCTCAAGGTCGGGCAGCAATTGGAAGTCGTGGTGCTCGACATCAACAAAGAAAAAGAGCGTGTATCGTTAGGGCTCAAGCAGACCCAGAAGAACCCGTGGGACCAGATCGAGGAACGCTTTCCGGCTGGTCAGCGCATCAAAGGCAAAATCACGAATCTCGTTCCTTATGGCGCGTTTGTTGAGATCGAGGAAGGCGTGGAAGGTCTCATCCACGTCTCCGAACTTTCGTGGACGAAACGGATCATGCGTCCGTCCGACATTCTCACCGTCGGCCAGGAAGTCGAAGCCGTTGTGCTTGGCGTAAATAAGGAAGAACAAAAAATTTCACTCGGCTTGCGTCAGCTCGAACCGAATCCGTGGGACGAGATCGAGAAGAAATTCACCATTGGCAGCACCGTGAAAGGTAAAATTCGCAACATGACCGCGTACGGCGCGTTCGTGGAACTCGACGAGGGCATTGACGGCATGATCCACGTTTCCGATTTGAGCTGGACCCGTAAGATCAATCACCCAAGCGAAGTTTTTAAAAAGAGCGACGAAGTCGAAGCCGTTGTCATCGACATCGACAAAGTGAACCAGCGGATCAGCCTCGGCATCAAACAACTCACTGAAGATCCGTGGAAGACCATCGATCAGAAATACAAGATCGGCGATTTGGTGAAAGGCAAAGTGACCAAGCTCGCCAGCTTCGGGGCGTTCGTACAATTGCAGGACGACATCGACGGTCTCGTCCACATCTCCCAATTGAGCGAAGACCACGTTGCGAAGGTGAAAGACGTGCTCAAAGTCGGTCAGGAAGTCGAAGCGCGCGTTATCAAGGTGGACAAGCTCGAGCGCCGCATCGGTCTCTCGATCAAAGCCGCTAATTACAC
>Ga0209155_1001141_pt1 | contig 12567 bp, 7 predicted proteins | sample GraSoiAngelo_122_FD_185879 | JGI IMG/M metagenome (GOLD analysis project Ga0209155, IMG submission 185879) | Grasslands soil microbial communities from the Angelo Coastal Reserve, California, USA - 14_0927_02_20cm (SPAdes) (version 2) | ecosystem: Environmental > Terrestrial > Soil > Grasslands ...
GGCGTTGGAATTGGCAAGCGGCTGGGAAGGAACGTTTACCGGCGGCGAGCGATCCGCGCTGGAGATGGTCCTGCCGGGCTGGCTGGAGGGACGCCGCTGGTTCCGCGGCCGGCACAAGGACATCTCGCAGGCGCGGATCGCCGACGTGATCGCACTGGACTCGATCCGCGTGGCCGTGGTGCAGGTCGAGTTCAGCCACGGCGAGCCGGAGCAGTACGTCCTGCCGCTGGCCCTCGAAGCAGGCGAGAAGCCCGCCTCGCCGCAGGCGGTGATCGCCGTCCTCCGCCGCGGCGACGGCTCGCAGCTGTACCTCGTCGACGCGCTCTTCGACTCCGCCTCCGCGACTGCGCTGCTCGACGCCATCCGCACGGGAACCCGCAGCCGCGGTGCCGCCGGCCTCCTCGCGGCGACCGCCCGGCCGGGTCTGCCGCAGGGCGAGGCGCGACTGTACCGGCAGGAGCATCACGCGGCGTCCGTCCAGTACGGAGACGCCCTGCTGCTCAAGTTCTACCGGCGCCTCGGTGAAGGGATGAGCCCGGAGCTGGAGATCTGCCGCGCCCTCACCGAGCGCGCGCCAAACGCGCCCGTGGCCCCGCTCTGGGGATCGCTGGAGCTCCGTCCGCGCCGCGGCGAGCCGGTCACCATCGCGACGCTGCACGGCTGGGTGCAGAACCAGGGCTCCGCCTGGCACTTCTTCCGCGAGGAGCTGCGGCGGTACTTCGAGCGCGTCCTCGCCACCAGCCGCGAGCTGAAGCCGCCACCGCGACCGGCGGGATCCATGGTCGATCTGGCCGAAGGCGAGGTGCCGCCGGCGGCCAGGGAGATGCTCGGGAGCTCGCTGGCGGCGGCGCGACTCCTCGGCAAGCGGACGGCGGAGCTGCACGCGGCGCTGCTCTCCCCGGACGACGCCGCGTTCTCGCCCGAACCCTACAGCGCTCTCGACCAGCGCTCGGTCTACCAGACCAAGCGCAACCTGACGGGCAAGGTGCTGCGGCAGCTTCGCTCCGCGCGGCTGCAAGGCCGTCCCGCCGAGCTGGCCCAGCAGCTCCTCGCGCGCGAGCGCGATCTCTACGCCAGCTTCGAGCCGCTGCTGCGCGGCCGGCTCACCGCCCAGCGCGGCCGGATCCACGGCGAGTACCATCTCGGCAACGTGCTGTGGACCGGCAAGGACTTCGTGATCGTCGACTTCGGGCAGAATCCGGAGAAGCCGCTGCCGGAACGGCGCCGCAAACGGAGCGGCCTGCGCGACGTCGCCTCGATGCTCCGTTCCTTCGACCTCGCCGCGACGATCGCGCTGCGCGATACCGCGACGGTCCGCGAGAGCGAGCGCGGCGCCGCCGAGCCGTGGGCAAAGCTGTGGTCCACCTGGGCGCCGGCAGCATTCCTCGCCGCGTGGCTCGAGGGAGCGAAGGGCTCGCCCTTCCTGCCACAGACGCGCGAGGAGCTCGAGATGCTGCTCCACACCCACGTCATCGAGAAGGCGCTCGACGAGCTCGGCATCGAGCTGGGGCGCCGCGACGACTGGGCGCTGGCTGCGCTGCGCGCGGTGCTCGAGCTACTGGGCTGAAGCGACGCGCCCGCCGCGGCACGAGATCGTGCCGAGGTTCACCGAAGCGCCGGCGTCGTTCGGAACCGTCAGCGCGAACCTGCAGGTTCCCTCGCGGAACTCCACTTCGGCCGCGTGCGCTCCGGCGCCGAGATTTCCGAACCAGAATTGCCCTTCGGCGCCGAGCGGGCTCTTCAGCCGCGCGTCCAGCGTCAGCTCGCCGAACGCCGGCACCGTGGTTCGCCCGTCCAGCTCCACCCGGATCAGCCCCTTCACGCTGGTCACGCGCTGCACGTCGAAGGACACCAGCGCGCCGCCGCGGGCAGTGGTGGCGACGACCTTCTCGATGGCGCCGATCTGGTAGTCGATGGGAATGTCGGCGTCGCCGATCCGCAGGCGGTTGCCGTAGTAGGGCTGCAAGGCGGGGATGAGGAGGTTTCCGCCGCCGTCGGTCCGGCCGATCTCCTGGTTGTTGAGGAAGCCTCGGACTCCCTCGAGCCCCGGAACCTGGATCAGCGCGAAGCCTTCCTGGACGGGTCGGCTCGCCATCCAGTTGCCGCCCACCAGGACCAGTGAGCCCGCCGCGGTCGCCGTCGCCCCGTCGCCCCCACCGATCCGATCGTAGGAGGCCACATAGCTGCCGTACGGCCCCTGGTATTGGACCTGGCCGAGGCCGGAGGTCGGCTGATCGCGATCGAACGTGGAGCGGAGCTGATAGCCCCAGCCCTCTCCGAGCGGCAGCGACTTCTGCACGCCTGCGGTCGCCGTTCCCGCGTGGCTTCCGGCGCTGCCACCGAGATCTCCGGTGGTGCTGCTCCCGAAGCTGTACATCAAGGTGGCGAATGCGAGCCATTCCGGCCCCACGCCGGGGCTGCGCAAACGCGATACGCTCAGCGAGAGCGAGAGCGTGTTCGAAATGTGGACGTCGCTGCGAACGGTGAGCGCGGACGACAGGCCCGTGTCCCGCATCGAATTGAGCTGTCCTTCGAGGACCACGTTGACGCGCGGGAGCAGGGGCGCGCCGACCGCCCCGCGAAGCTGCAGCAGCGGTCGATCGGCGGCGGCGGGAGTGGCCAGGTTGGAGTAGCCCGGCGTCATGCCCCGCACCGAGGCGCCCACGGAGAGACGGCGCGTGAAGACGGTGTAGGACAGCGCTCCCGCGGCGCCGGTCGTCGCTCCGTCCGCGCTGGCGGCAGCATCCAGGTCGAGCTCTCCCACGGGAAGCGCCAGCGCGAACGTCGGACCGCCGCTCGCCAGGAGCGAGGTCCCATCGCTGCGCTGGAGAGCGGACTCGAAGCGGTACCCGAGGGTGATCTTGTCGCCGATGCCGAAGCGATGCCGCGCCAGCAGCTCGGGAGGACCGTAGTGAAGCGATTCCTCTCCGAATCCGATCCGGCGGAATCCGAGGTGGTAGCCATACTCGCTGATGCCGTCGGCGAGGACGCCCGACGCCGAGTAGTACGGCGAGGCGAATTCCTGCGTGCGCCCGAAGGCGTCGCGCACGACATAGCTGACCTGTCCGACCCCACTGCCCACCGGCAGGTTGCGCACCTCGAACGGACCGGGCGCGATCTGCTGCTGCCGCAGGAGGACGCCATTCATGTACACGTCGAGCGTCGAGGGAGTGAGGATGGCGCCGGACAGCTTCGGCAGCGGCTGGCGGACGAAATAGGGATCCAGCGAGAACTCGCGGGTGACGCTGATGCCACTGAGCTGGGCAGTGCCGCCGAGCTCCGAGGAGAGGCCGATGGCGTCGCCGACCTGCACCCGGCGCATCTCGCCCGGATCGTCGACCAGGAAGTAGGAGAGACCGCGCACGACCGAATGATCGGGGAGCACGGAGAAACCCGTGAAGCCGAGATTCCCGCGGAAGCTGGCGCCGACCTCGCCCGCCCCGCTCAGCGTGCCGTGACCGTCAGCGGTCACCGAATAGTTGAGGAACGCGCTGGTGTCCCGGTGCAGCACCATTCCCGGCGGGCGGACCACGGGACGGAGATCGATCGCAGTGGCCTCCAGCAGCCCCGGCTGCGCGACGATCCGGACCGCCAGCGCCTGCGGATCGAAGCGAAACTCGATCTCCGGAGCCAGCGACCGCAGCGAAACGTACTCGCGGCCGTCGTGCAGCTCGCGGGTGCCCCGCAATCCGCGGAGGCCGCCCTTCTCGAGGTCATCCACTGCGACGAGCGCATCGTCAGGGGTTTCTGCTCCCCGCAGATACACGAGCACCGTGTCGCGGGAGACGTCGTTGACGAACAGCTCCAGGTACGCGCGCTGGTCGGATCCGGGCTGCGCGAAAAGCGCCGGGGCGCCGAGCAGAAGCAGCGCCGCGGCGCGCGCGCGCATATCGTTAGGTGTGGCAGGCTCCGCCCGGGGTATCGAGCGGCTCCTGCAACACCTGCTCCTTGTCCGTCTTTACGGACACGACGAGCCGGCGGACCTTCGCACAGGCGTCCTTCGGGACCTCGAGCTCGTACCGCCTGTGGCCACCGGCGAGCACGTACCAACCTTGCGCCTGTTTCTCGAAGAGCTTCTCTCCCCCCTGGGCAAAACCCTCCAGTCGGACGGAATCGACGCGCAAGTGCACGTTGCCGGTGTTCTGCACGTCGACGGCGGCGCCGCCGCCCCCGAGCGACAGCGCGGAGAGCTTGTGGTCCTCGAGGGACTTCACCGGCGCGAGAAAGACGGGAATTCCCACGCGCGTCAGGACCCGCACGGTGGACCGGACCTGCGGCTTCTCAGCCGCGGGCAGCTCCTCGAGGAAGACCCGATACGTCTTCTCGATAGGCCCGAATGGGACCAGGGACCCTACGCGCAGGCTGCGGGTCTCGCCGACCTTGAGCTCGAGGATGATGGGGAAGACGATGATCTCCTCGGTCGGGGCAAGCTTCATCCCCGTCCGCGCGTCCTCGTCCCAGGACATCACCGAGACTTGGTAGCGCTCATCGTCCGGGCCCTCGTTGCGCAGCGTCAACAGCGACTTCGACGCCTCCGGCGTGAGCCACACCTGCACCGGCGAGATGTTGAGCCCCGAAGCGCGCGCGCGCCCGGCTCCGCAGAGGAGACCGAGCGCGAGCGGGATGTACGCCTTGCCGGTCGCGGTCACCTAGAAGTTGACCGTGGCGGTGACGCTGTCGGAGTAGTTGATGGCAACGGGCACGTCCTGGCCCGGGGGAACGATCCCGAAGATGGTGATGGTCTGCGCGTTGATGTTGGGGACGGACGGCGCGAACGTCGAGGTGCCCGAGGTGCCGTCGCCCCAGTAGGCGGGGCTCGCGCTGGTGGCCCCGGGGCCTCCCACGCCGTTCGGCACGAACAGATCATAGGAGAGGAAGTTGCCCGCTGCGGGGGTACCGTTGTTCATCGCACGCTTGCCGGCAAGGTTCTGGCCGAAGTTGAGGTTGGCGAGCGACAGGGAGAGCACCGGCGACGCGCCGCGGGTGCAGGTGAGCGTGAAGGTGGTGTTGCCGGCGAGACCGGTGCTCGCGTTCGCGCTCACCGGGTCGTAACTCCCGAACGCGAGGTCGCCGATGGTGCTCATCACGCACACTGCATCGACGCGCGCGGTGGCGTTGAAGCTCTGGGTGGCGGACCCCGCTGCCCGCGCCGGAGCATTGGCGAAGAGCAGCACGGCGAACACGGCGGCGGTGAGGAGCTTTACAGAGTTCCGGGGCATCTTCGACTCCTTGTTTGCGGGCTTAGAAATTCACCGTGGCGGTGACGGTATCCGTATAGGTGCCGACAGGGACGTCCTGACCGGCGATTGCGGCGCCGTCCATGTTGAAGGTTCGCGCCGCCTTGCTGGGCGGGGCGGAGGGCACGTACGGGGCGGCGGTGGTCCAGGGCGTCGTCGTGCCCGGCCAGTAGATGTCGTACCCGAGGTAGTTTGTCGTCGCGGGTAGCCGCATCGCGCGAGGGCCTGCCGAAGCCTGCCCCGCGTTGAGGCCGTTGTCGAGGCCGATGCTCGGCGCGGACCCCTTGGTGCAGGCGATGGTGACCGTGCCGCCGGTGGCGGCGGCATTCGAGCTGGCGTTAGCCCCGACCGGATCGTAGGTAAAGCTGATTCCGGTGGTGCTGATCGTGCAAAAGGCCACCACCGTGCCCGTCACTGTGAACGGGGTGCTGGCGCTGCCGGCGTTGGCGCCGGGGGCGAAAACCACCAGCGCGAGCAGTGCGGCGAGCGTGTGGCGCGGCAAATGATTGCGGCGAGTCGTCACGGCTTCCCCCTTGGGCTTCGGTAGCCAGATTATGAGCCATGCGTTGCGACGTCAAGAACATGACTATCGAAAATTACAGATAAAACGTAGAGATGAATGGCCCTTTGCAGGGCGTCGTGCGCGTTTTGCACACATTTGCTCCCGGACCCGATGGTTTTGTAATTTTTGTGGAGCCGGAACTCGGAATGGCGCAGGATCACGCGGGTGATCCGCCGCCTTGCTGCCGCCGCTCTCGCATTCGCGGCCGTCGCTGCGCCCTCGGCTCACGCCGCGCCGACTTGCAAGAACATCGCCGTCACCGCGCTCGCCTTCGGAAACTACGACGTCTACAACGCGGTCCCCGCCGATTCCGCCGGGACGATCAGCTACGACTGCCCGAATCCGCTCACTCCCACAGTGACCATCGATGCCGGCCTGGCGTTCTCGGGCGGCCGGCGGCGCATGACAGGCACCCCGGCGACGGATTGGCTCTCCTACGATATCTTCGTCGACGCGGCGCGGACGGTGGTGTGGGCTTCAACGCCGGTTGCGGTACCGGCCGGCATCAACCGGACCGTCTCCTACTATGCGCGCGTCTTCGCGCAGCAGGACGCGTCGGTCGGAAGCTATTCCGACACGCTGGTCGTCACGTTCAATTTCTAGACCCTCTTCCCCCGCAGGAACGCGGAGAGCTCCGGCAACAGCCTCTCGCGCAAGGCGACGTCCGCCCGCAATCGCTCCAGGGTTTGCGCTACCGCCTGCTTCGCCGGCGACAGCTCCTGCGCGCCGAGGAACCTCTCGACCTCGTCGAGGTGCCTCCGCTCCGGCAGGTTGCCCAAGGCCTCGATGAGGCGCCGCAGGAGCATCGGCGAGTCTCCTTTGCGCCGCACTTCTTCCCACCTGCTCTGCACCAGGCGCCAGGTGGCGTCGCGCGCCTCGCGATTTCCCAGCAGGGTTCCCACGTAGCTGGCGAAGTCCTGCATCTGCACGAAGGGGTCGAGCGCGAGATCGACGGCGCGCTGGACCAGCCCGGGGCGCTCGACCATCGCGAGCGCGTGCAGGTAGCGCCGCTTCGCGGCGGGGTCCAGCTCGATTCCGGCGCGTTCGCGCAGCTCCGCGAATCGATCCTCGTCCGCCTCCCGCGCCGCGGCCGCTACCACGATGTCGAGCAGGTTCGGATCGAGCGTCCCCGGATGCGCGAGGTGCTCATTGAAACGCCCGGTCGCTTCGGCGATGGAAGCCGGATCGCGCGCGACCAGCGCCAGCGCGCGCAGGACCGCCGCGCGGCGCAGGCGGCGCTCGTCGTCCTCGCCTTTCGCCGGCTCCCAGCCGAGCTCCGCGCCGGCGCCGGCGAAGAGCGAGCGGATCCAGGCCTGCAACGCGGGCCGGTCGGCCGTTTCGACGCCGCGATGCTCGAGCCAGGCAAGGCGGCCCACCACCTCGTCGAGCACGGTGTGATCCTCTTCCTTCTTCAGGCTGGCGAGCAGCTGGAGGAAGGCGTCCACTTTCACGGCGTTGGCGCGCACGAGCGCCCACTGATCGGAGACCAGCGCCATGCGCTCCTCGGGCCGCAGCTCGGCGATCGCGGAGACGAGCCGCCGGAGCAGCTCCGGATCGTATGCGGTCCGATAGAACCCGCGCGCTCCCGCGTTGCCGAGCACCCAGCCGATCTTCCCGCCCGTGTCCACCGTGTCGCTGGGCGACTTGAGCAGGGTGCGCCGCTCGCGGCCGTCGACGCGCAGGACGAGCGGCACGAGCCATTGGGTCGGTTCCGGCGCAGCCTGCGAGTCGGAAAAGAAGCGCCGCTGCGTCACCGTGATCCTGCCGCCTTGCTCGGTCAGGGTGACCAGCGGGTACCCCGTCTGCCGGATCCAGCCGTTCGCGAGCTCGAGGATCGGCTGCCCGGAAGCTTCCGCGAGCGCGCCCCAGAGATCGTCGGCGGTCGCGTTGCCTTCGCGATGCCGCCGCATGTAGAGGCGGATGCCCTCGCGGAACTTCTCCTCGCCGAGATACCCCTCGATCATGCGGAGGATGGCGCCGCCCTTCTCGTAGGTGATGGCGTCGAAGCTCTCGCCGGCTTCCTCGGCGTTGTGGATCTCGGCGCGGATGGGGTGACTGGACTTGAGAGCATCGAGGTGCAACGCAGCGCCCTTCCCGGCCTCGAAATCCATCCATACCCGCCACTGCGGCCGCCACTGGTCGACGATCTTGTAGGCCATCCAGGTCGCGAACGCCTCGTTCAGCCAGAGGTCGTCCCACCACACCATCGTGACCAGGTTGCCGAACCACTGGTGAGAGAGCTCGTGGGTGATCACCTCGGCGACCCGCTTCTGGACGTTGAGAGGCGCGGTCTTCGGATCGAGCAGCAGCGCCACTTCCCGGTACGTGATGCAGGCCGCGTTCTCCATCGCGCCCGCCTCGAAGTCCGGCACGCCGACCTGGTCGACCTTTCCGTAGGCGTAAGGCTGGGCGAAATAATCCTCGAGCAGGGGAAGCACCGCGGAGGCCACTTCCTGGCCGAACGCCGTGAGCCCCTGCTTCTGCGGCACCGCCCAGGTCCGCACCGGGTACGCCCGCACCTTCTGCTCCGGGCTGGAGGCGAGGTCGCCGATACAGATCGCCACCAGATAGCTGCTGAGCGGGGGAGTCTCGGCGAATTGGACGGTGCGGCCGCCGCCGGGCTCCTTCTGATCCTTGACGACCTGGCCGTTGGAAATGGCGGCGAGCCCCTCGGGCAGACCCACGAGCTGGAGGTTCCATCGCGCCTTGAACGCGGGCTCGTCGAAGCAGGGGAATAACCGGCGCGCATCGGCGGCCTCGAATTGGGTGACCGCGATGGGGCCCGCGCGATAGAGGCCGCGAAGCCCTGGGCTGAACTTTCCGCTCCACGCGAGGTCCAACATCGCGTTGCCGGGCGGCAGATCCTCGTCGAAGCTCAGCGTCAGCGTTTCGCTTTCGGCATCGGCGCCGACGGCCGCCTTCAGCGCGCGATCCTGGATGCGCGCGCGGGCGCGGGAGACTTCGAGGCCGATGCCGTGGAGATGGATCTCGCGCCGCGGCGCCCGCAGGCGAATCTCCAGCTCCATGCGGCCCTCGAATGTCCCTTTCTCCAGGTCGGGAGCGAGGTGAGCGCTGTAGCGCAGGGGCTTGCAGTCGGTGGGGAGCCGGAAATTCTTGCCGAGGGCCACGGGGCGGACCTCCATCAGGAGGGCCTTCTTACGCACAGGTTCCCGCGGCCGTCACCCGTGAAAAGCGCGCGATGTATTCTCCGCCCGGATGCTCATCGTCGTGCAGCACGAGCCAGGCGAAGGCCCGGGCAGCCTGAAAGCTTTCCTGGGAGGCGCGCGAATCGTCCGCACCTTCGCGGGCGAACCGGTGCCCGACGAGTGCGACGCGCTGGTCGTCCTCGGAGGCGGAATGGGCGCATACGAGCAGGACCGGCTCCCTCATCTGCGCGACGAGATCCGCCTGTTGGGGCGGTGCATCGAGCAGGAGAGACCGGTGCTCGGGATCTGCCTGGGCAGCCAGCTGCTCGCGGCCGCGCTGGGCGGGCAGGTCGCGCCGGCGCCCGCCAAGGAGATCGGCTTCTATCGCGTCCGTCTGACGCCTCAGGCGCGCGAGGATCGTCTGTTCGGCTCGGCGCCAGGGAATTTCGTCGCCTTCCACTGGCACGGAGACGCATTCACGCTGCCGCGCGGAGCGGTGGCGCTGGCCTCCAGCACGCTGACGCCGCTGCAGGCATTCCGCTTCGGCGCAAGCGCCTGGGGAATACAGTTCCACCTCGAGGTCGACGAAGAAGTGCTCTCCGCCATGATGAGCGGCGAGGGGGAGCTGCGCGACGCGGGTGTCGACGTCGATCACTTGCGCGCGCAGGCAACGCGCGAGCTGCCGCGCCTCCGGGCGGTCGCGGAGGACGTCTTCTCGCGCTGGGCGAAGCTGCTCTGACCTTACTTCCTGGGCACTGCGTCGCCGAAGGCCTGGTCGACGAGAAGCTGTTGCTCGTACTTGTGGCTCTTCTCGCTGCCGGTGGCGGGGCTCGCGCTCTCCGCGCGAGCGACGGGAATGAGCCTTCCCTTCCCGACCACCTCCGGCCAGCGTGCCCGCACGTGGTACCAGGCGCCCATGTTGAAGGGCTCCTCCTGGACCCAGATGAGCTCGGCTCCCTTGAAGGGCTTCACCACCTCCGACAGCGACGCGTCCGACAGCGGGTAGAGCTGCTCGAAGCGCACGATGGCGACGTCGTCCCGCTTCTTCGTTTCGCGCGCCGTGATCAGGTCGTAGTAGACCTTGCCGCTGCAGAGCAGGACCCGCGTCGCCTGCTTCGCGGGTGGGTCGACGATGATGCGCTGGAACGACCCGCGCGCAAGGTCACGCAGCGACGAGACCGCGAGCCGGTGCCGCAGCAAGCTCTTCGGCGTCATCACCACCAGCGGCTTGCGCCACGGGCGCAGGACCTGCCGGCGGAACAGGTGGAAGATCTGCGCCGGCGTCGTCGGGTAGCAGACCTGGATGTTGTCCTCGGCGCAGAGCTGGAGGAAGCGCTCCAGCCGCGCCGAGCTGTGCTCCGGACCCTGCCCCTCGAACCCGTGGGGCAGGAGCAGGACGATGCCGGAGAGGCGGTTCCACTTGTCTTCGGCCGAGGAGATGAACTGGTCGATCACCACCTGCCCGCCGTTGGCGAAGTCGCCGAACTGCGCCTCCCAGCAGCAGAGCGCCTCCGGCATGTCGAGGGACCAGCCGTAGTCGAAGCCCATCACGCCGGCCTCGCTCAGGGGCGAGTCGAAGATGTCGAAGCGGCCCTGTCCCTCACGGAGGTGAGCGAGCGGTGTGTACCGCTTGCCGTCGCGCGCGTCGGCGAGCACTGCGTGGCGGTGGCTGAAGGTGCCACGCCGCGCGTCCTGGCCGGAGAAGCGGATGGGAGCCCCGTCGTCGAGCAACGTGGCGAACGCGAGGTGCTCGCCCACGCCCCAGTCGAAAGGCTCGCTGCCGTCGCCCTCGGCGAGCTTGCGCCGGCTCTCGAGCAGCTTCGCCACCTTCTCGTTCGGCGTAAACCCCTGGGGAACCTGTGAGAGCTTCACCAACAGCTCGCGCAACCTCGGCTCCGGCACGGCCGTTGGAACCTCCGGCGTCGCAGAGTCGGGACCACCCCGGTACTTCGACCACAGGCCGGCCATGGCGGAGACGGTCCGCTTCGCGCCCTCCTTGCGGGTGCGCTCCAGCTCGGTTTCCAGGCGCGCCATCCGCGTGCGCATCAGCTCGTCGGCCTCGCCGCCGGTGGCGACGCCTTCTTCGGCAAGGCGCTGGGCGTAGACCGCGCGCGGGGGCTTCTTCTGCCGGATCACCTCGTACATGCGCGGCTGGGTGAAGGCAGGCTCGTCGCCTTCGTTGTGGCCGTACTTGCGGTAGCTGTAGAGGTCGATGAGGACGTCCTGCTGGAACTGCTGCCGGTAGTCGACGGCGAGCTGCACCGCCCACACTACCGCCTCGGGATCCTCGCCGTTGACGTGAAAGACGGGCGCCCGGAGCACGCGGGCGATGTCGGTGGCGTAGGGAGTGGAGCGGGCGTCCTCGGGATTGGTGGTGAACCCGACCTGGTTGTTGACGATGACGTGGACGGTGCCGCCGGTGGCGTATCCTTCGAGGTTCGCGAGATTGAGCACCTCCGCGACGATGCCTTGACCGGCGAAGGCCGCGTCCCCGTGGATGATCACGGGCAGGACCTTGCGCCGCTCCGGATCGCGCGGCGCGGGCTCGCCTTCCCAGTTGAGCGTGCGATCCTGCTTGGCGCGCACGCGGCCTTCCACGACGGGATCGACGATCTCGAGATGGCTCGGGTTGAAGGCCAGCGAGAGATGCATCGTGCGGCCGTCGGCCAGCTTGCGGTCGCTGGAATACCCCATGTGGTACTTCACGTCGCCGCGCCCCATCATCGTTTCGACTTCGGTATCCTCGAACTCGGCGAAGAGCTCGTTGAATCCCTTGCCGAGCGCGTTGACGAGGACGTTGAGGCGGCCGCGGTGCGCCATTCCCATCACGATCTCCTCGCCACCCTGACGGCCGAATTCCTCGACGAGCCAGTCGAGCAGCGGGATGAGGCTCTCCGCTCCTTCCAGCGAGAACCGCTTCTTGCCGATGTACTTGCGGTGGAGGAACGTCTCCAGCGTCTCGGCCTCGGTGAGCCGCGCCAGGATGCGCAGCTTCTGCTCGCGGGACAGCGTCGGCGTGTTCTCCGCCGCCTCCATGCGCTCCTGCAGCCAGCGCTTGATGGCGGGATCCTCGCCGTGCATGTACTCGACGCCGATGGTGCGGCAGTAGGTCCGGCGCAGGCGGGCGAGGATCTCGCGCAGCGTCATCTCGCCCTTGCCGCCGGCGAAGTCGCCGGTCGCGAAGGTCTTGTCGAGATCCGCGTCGGAGAGGCCGAAATGCTCGATCTCCAGCTCCGGCGGCGGCGGCTGGAGGAGCCCGAGCGGGTCCAGATTGGCGAAGAGGTGGCCGCGGATGCGGTACGCGTTGATCAGCTCGGCGACCTTCTCCTGGAGGATCTCGGCGTGAAGGCGATTCTGCACCTCCGGAATCGAAATGACGTCGAAGCCGAGGTGCGGCGGAGCCGAGAGGGCAAGATACCCGTTCCCGTCTCCGTCTCCCGCAGGCGTAGCGACTCGCTGCGACCAGGCGCTGGCCTGGAAGGGCGGCGCGGTCGGCAACCCGTGGAGGCGGGCGAAGTACTGCTGCCACTCGGGGGAGACGGCGGCGGGGTTGTTGCGCCACCGCTCGTACTGATCCTCGACGAAGACCTGGTTGATTCCGAAATCGCGGTCGAAGTCCATG
>Ga0209155_1001145_pt1 | contig 12556 bp, 11 predicted proteins | sample GraSoiAngelo_122_FD_185879 | JGI IMG/M metagenome (GOLD analysis project Ga0209155, IMG submission 185879) | Grasslands soil microbial communities from the Angelo Coastal Reserve, California, USA - 14_0927_02_20cm (SPAdes) (version 2) | ecosystem: Environmental > Terrestrial > Soil > Grasslands ...
TTCGAACACGATATCGAGATCCAACGCTTCGCCCGGAGCATGCTGGAAATACCATTTGAGTTTGCCGTCGTCGGGATTGATCGCAACGGTCGAACTGGAATAGAGAGCATCGCCTTCCGTGCCGCGAGTGAGCGGCATCCAGGGTTTGGCTTGAGCCGTTCCCCAGTACATCAAGTTGAGAACGGGATCATAGCTGCCGGTGATCCACATTTCGCCGCCCGCGCGATTCCGGCGCGGGTCTCAATCGCTCGCATGACGAGATGGCTCGCGTGCTGGTATGGACCTGCGGTCCTGCCGTACCACGCGTCGTTCGTGATGTTCACGAGGAAATCGGCGCCGGCGCGCCGGTACGCCCGGGCCAGCTCTTCGAAGGCGGACTCGTAGCAGATCGCGACACCGAAGCGGCCGAGCGTGCTGGGGTAAAGGGGCAGGCTCCTGCCGCGACCGAATCCGCCGGACCAATGCCCGATCCCCGGCACGCCCTGCATCAGCCGCGCTGGAACGAACGGCACGCGCTCGACGACCGGCACCAGGTAGCGCTTCTCGTAGACCGGATAGCGACGCCACGCGCCGGAGGAATCGAAGTAAAACGCCGCGTTGAAGTATTCGTACGATCCATCGGGACGATCCTCGGCGTAAATGCCGCCCGTGAGAATCGGCGTGCGGCTCTCGCGCGCAGAACGAGCAACCGCGGAATCCCACGCCGGTCGCAGATAACCGGGGATTGCGGCCTCGGGCCAGATCATGAGATCCAACGGGCCGCGCGCCTCCAGGTCGCGCGACATGGTCACCAGCTTCGCCACGACGCTATCGGCGTGACGAGGATCCCATTTCTCCCGGAAGCCTTCGTTCGGCTGGATGAGGCCGACGGTGCCGACCTCGCGGATCGGGAGCGTCCGCTCGCGCCACACGCCGTACGCCCACGCACAGAGTACCGTCGCGAGCACCGCGGCGACGGGACGCCACCGAAGCGTACTGCTCCCTGCTCCCTGTTCCCTGCTTCCAGGCAACGCCTCCACGAGCATCACGTTGCACCACGCCAGCCACAGGGTCACTCCCCGCGCGCCCGCCAGGTCGGCCCACTGCACGAGCACCGCGGCATCCGTGAGCGAGCTGCCCAGGCCGAGCCAGGGAAAGCGAATGTCGCCCTGATGGCCCACCGCCCATTCCACCGCGGTCCAGACGACGGGAAACACGATCGCCAGCGGCATGAGGGGCAGGCGGAGACGCACGCGGACGACCAGCCAGAAGAGCAGCGCATGCCACACGCCGAAGAGCACGATCGTCGCGAGATAGCCGAGCGCCGACAGCGGGGTGAAGTGCCACAGCGCCACCACGAGCCAGTAGAGCACGGCGCCCTGGGTCACGAAGCCATACCAGAACCCCCAGCGCAACGCGCCGCGCGCGTCGCCCTCGCGTTCGAACCGACGCAGCAGGACGACCGCCGGTGCGACGGCGAGAAAGCTCACGACGGGGAGACGGAACGGGGGGTAGCTGGCGGCGAGGAGAGCGGCGCCCAACGCGACGAGGGCCGCGGCTTGTCGGGTCGGCGTCGTCACAGGAGTACGTCGCGCCCTTCGTCGGCCGAGCGATAGATGGCATCCAGCACGCGGTGCAGGGCGAGCTGGTCGCGCGGCGGCGGGGCGTTCACATCCCCCTTCATCACGGCGAGGAAATACGTCCACTCGGCGCGGTAGGACTGGGCGAATGGCGTCTCGCGCCCGCTCGCCCCGGTGGGCGTCACGTCGGTGACCGACCCGTGCATCTCCTTGAACACCCGCAGCGGCTGGACCCGGGCCGACCCTTTGGTCCCCACCAGGTCGAACCAGAAGCGCTCGGCCTCACCCATGTGACGCCAGCTCACATCGATGGAGAGCGACAGGCCGTTCTCGCACACCACCAGCGCCGTCGCCATGTCCTCCACGCTGTCTTTTCCCTGCCCCATCGTGTGCGCCGCGATGCGTTTGGCCGCCGGCCACCCCGCGAGCCAGAGTCCGAGGTCGAGCAGCTGCAGGCCGAGATCCAGGAAGGCGCCGCCGCCGGCCTCCTGGCGGCGCAGCCGCCACGCCACCAGGTTGCGACTCGGCTGGAACGTGTACCAGCCGCAGCGGATCGCCTGCAGCACGCCGATGTCCCCGCCCGCGAGGAAGCCGCGCACCGCCTGCACGTCGGATCGAAAGCGGTGGTTCATCCCGACCATCACGCGCCGGCCGTACTTCTCGCTCGCTTGCAGCACCCGCTCCACACCGGCGAGCGTAAGCGCCAGCGGCCGCTCGCACAGGACGTGCGCACCGGCCGCGAGGGCGGAGACGACGTGGATCTCGTGGAGGTGGTTCGGCGTGCAGATGGCGACCGCAGTGGGACGAGCGTACTTGAGCACTTCCTCGATGTCGTCGAACGTCTCCTTGACATCGAATCGCCCCGCGAGGGCCTGAGCCTTACCCAAGTCCGAGTCGCAGATGGCGCAGACCTCCACGCCCGACAAGCGTCGCAGCACCGGGAGGTGGGCGACCTGAGCGATCGCGCCCGCACCGATCACCGCCACGCGGACCGGGTCGCTCACTTCGGCGTCCCGGGTCTCTTGTCGCGCGAGCCCGCCCAACGGTACATCACGCCGCTGCGTAGCGAGCCGGTGGACACACCGCTCGACAGGACGCCGCGGGCCTCGAGCGTGAACCGCCAGCGGTTGGCCCCGACCTCGGCGCCGATCGTGCCGTTCAAGCCCGCGGTGATCGAGTTCAGCGCATCCTGCACGAAGGTGCCGTTGATGGCGGGACCGCTGCCGTGCCGGATGTGGGCGCCGAGCCCGATCCCCAGGTATGTGATCACCGCCCGCCCCTGGGGCAGGACGTACTGCAGGTCCACGTCCCCAGTGACGTCGCTCCAGGTAATGCGGCCCAGGCGGATCGTGTCGTCCGCCGATGGATCGATCACGACGCTTTTGAGGCGCTGCTCGAAGCGCGCGCGCGCGGCCGAGCTGAAATCGGCCTTGTAATACGAGACGCCGAGCAACACGCGCACGTGTGGCGCAATGAATCCGTAATCGAGCCGCAGGCCGCCGGTGAGCGTGCCCCGGATGTTGTTCCCACCGACCGGGCCGAGATCGAGCTGGAGCGCGCTCGGCTTGAGGTTGTCGTAGGAGAACTGCGAGAGAAAACCCTGGGCGGACAGGCGGTCCGGCCGCCCGACGGTCAGGAGAATCGCGACCAGACAGACCGCCCGTCCGCCTGACCGCCTGACCGCCTCAGTAAAGGCGCTCAACATTGGTCCCCGGAAAATAGGTGGTGACGATCTTGCGGTAGTCCTGGCCCGCGCGGGCCCGGCCCACCGCACCCCACTGACAGAACCCCACACCGTGACCCCACCCCGCGCCCGCCGCGACGAGCCGGCTGACCTGGCCGCCGTCCTTCGTCACCGAGAGCTGGAAGGACGTACTGCCGAGCAGCTGATCGGGCGCGGGCCGCAGCACCGCGCGTACGTCGGGGCCCGGCACCCGCACGTCTCCGTGCTCGAACACGATGCGCAGCTCGCCGACCCGGCCCGAGGCCGTCGTGCGGGTGACGGCGATATCGGTGATGCGTTGCAGCCCGCCTCCGCCTGCGTTCATCATCGCGGGAAGCGTCCGCGACAATATAGCGCGCAGCTTCGCGCCGTCCCATTCCTCGCGCCAGCGGAACCGCGGAGAGAGCTCACAATAGTAGTGGCCGCCCCCGGACGCGTCCGAGACAGGCCGCAGGTAGGGCTGGCTCTGGGCGGTCTTGAATGCCTCGTCCGCACCGGCGGTCGAGAATCCGCAGGTCGAGTGGAAGTAGGCGTAGATCAGATCGCCGTTATAGCGGAGCACCTCTCCCCGGGTAGCGCGCAGGGCACCCCACACCTCGGCCGTCTCCCCCGCGATCCCGCTGTAGACCTGGTCCCGCACATCGGCCCAGGCATCGAAGCCCTGGGGTTCCCAGCGGCCCCGGTTCTTGAGCGCGAACGTCCGGGACACCACGGCCTGTGCGAGCATCGCCTGGCGTTCGTCGGCTCGTCGGGGTCCCAGTTCGCCACCGATCACCCCCGCCAGATAGCTCTCGACGGGTACCCGGTTCGTCACGGTGAGTCCCTCGGAATCGCGCAGCACGTTCAACCGCCCGCGATACCGGCGCCCATTCGCCATCGCGAAGCGGTTCTCCGTGACGTTCACCGCAGAGATGCCGCCCCGCCGCTCGCCGCGGGAGCCGTCCGGTTTCACGAGCCTGATGCCGAGCGTGTCGCTCACGACCGTCCAGGCCGTCCCCGCCGGGATCGACCCGATCGGCTCCCCGTTCGCGTCGTCGGTGATGAACAGCTCGCCATCGCCCCCCAACGTGACACTGGGCGCACCGGCGACGAGTCCGATCCGCAGCTCCGGCTCGGCGCCGGGCGTGAGGGGGGAGGGTTGCGGCCGGCCGCATGCGCCGGCGAGGGCGAGGGCGCTAGCGAGCCCGCGCCTCGCCCAGCGCCTCGTCGAGTTGTGTGATGGTGGTGTCGATGTCGGCATCGGTATGCGCGCTGGAGACGAATCCTGCCTCGAACGCCGAAGGCGCGAGGAACACGCCGCGCGCCAGCGCGGCCCGGTGCCAGCGCGCGAACAGGCTCGCGTCCGCAGCCTTGGCCTCGGCGAAATTCCTGACCGGGCCGGGCGCGAAGTACATCCCCCACATCGAGCCGGCGTGCCCCGTCGTGACCGGGACCCCGTGTCGGCGCGCGGCGTTCCCTATACCCGCGACCAGCCGCGCGGTTCGCCGCTCGAGCGTCTCGTAGAACCCCGGTCGCTCCGTCTCGCGCAGCGTGGCGAGGCCCGCTGCCATGGCCACCGGATTTCCCGCGAGCGTGCCAGCCTGGTAGACCGGTCCTGCGGGCGCGACCAGCCGCATGAGGTCCGCGCGCCCGCCGTACGCCCCCACCGGCATCCCCCCGCCGATGATCTTGCCGAGTGTCGTGAGGTCGGGTCGCACGTGGAGCCGTTCCTGCGCCCCTCCGGCCGAGACCCGGAAGCCGGTCATCACCTCGTCGAAGATCAAGAGGGCGCCGTGGCGGTCGCACAGCGCGCGGAGCGCCGTGTGGAACTCCGGCTCGGGCGCGATGAACCCACAGTTCCCGACGTACGGCTCGACGATCACGGCGGCCAGCGTGTCACCCCGTCGCCGGAACAGCTCGCCGAGGGCGCGGGTGTCGTTGAAGGGCAGCGTGAGGGTGAGACCGGCGAGCGCGGCGGGGACGCCGGGGCTGTCGGGCAAACCGAGCGTGGCGACGCCGCTGCCCGCCTTCACGAGGAAGCTGTCCGCGTGCCCGTGGTAGCAGCCCTCGAACTTGAGGACCACCTCGCGGCGTGTCGCCGCGCGCGCCAGGCGCAGGGCGGCCATGGTCGCCTCGGTTCCGGAATTCACGAACCGGGCCATCTCCACGGCGGGCATGCGCTGGCGCACCGCTTCCGCCAGGTCGACCTCGGCTTCGCACGGTGCGCCGTAGGTCCACCCCCGCTCCGCGGCTGCGCGGATCGCCTGCAGCACCGCGGGGTGAGCGTGCCCCAGAATCAGCGGACCCCACGAGCAGACGTAATCGAGGTACGTCCTACCGTCCACGTCGGTGAGCCGGGAGCCCTCCGCCCGGGCGACGAAAAAGGGCGTCCCGCCCACCGCCCGGAACGCCCGCACCGGTGAATTCACCCCGCCCGGCAACACCGCTTTCGCACGCTCGAAGAGCTCCTCCGAGCGACTCACGTCAGGGCGACCGCCCGGAAGTCGTAGTCTTCGCTGGCCGTGAGCCGGGCACGCAGGAAGCACCCGGATTCGGCCCAGCCGCCCCGCTCCACGTATGTGACGCCGTCCACGTCGTCCGCCTGCCAGGCCACCCGCCCCACATGCGTCGCGCGCTCCTCGTCGGGATCGGCCACACGGTCCACCAGCACGCGGACCTCCCGCCCCACGAACCGCGCGAGACGCTCGGCCGAGATGGCGCGCTGCACCTCGAGCAGCTCCTCGAGGCGCTCGCGCTTCACTGCGTCGGGAACGTCGTCCGGGTACTGGGTCGCGCGCGTGCCATCCTGGGGGGAGTATGAGAACGCGCCCAGCCGGTCGAACTGCGCCTCCTCGAGGAATGCCAACAGCTCCCGGAAATCGTCGTCCGTTTCGCCGGGAAAGCCCACGAGGCAGGTGGTGCGGATCGCGAGATCCGGGATCGCCGCCCGCAGCCACCCGAGCTTCTCCCGTAGCGTGCCTTGACGCTCGGGGCGGCGCATCCGTTCGAGCATGCGGTCGGCGGCGTGCTGAATCGGCATGTCGATGTAAGGAACGATGCGCGGGCTCCGCGCCACGAGCTCGACCAGCCGCTCGGTGAGACCCGCCGAGTAGACGTATAACAGGCGATACCAGGGCACCGAGGTCTCGGCGAGCAGTGCTGCGAGCAGGTCTGGAAGCTTGGGTCCGCCCAGGCCCAGGTCCCGGCCGTAGTGGCCCAGGTCCTGGGCCACGAGGTTGATCTCTTGCGCGCCCTGCGCCTCGAGCACCTGCGCTTCACGCACCAAACGCTCGAGCGGTTCCGAGCGGTGCTTCCCGCGCATCAGCGGGATGGCACAGAATGCGCACGTGTGGTCGCAACCCTCCGAGATCTTGAGGTAACGAACGTGGGTCGCGTCCCCGAGGAATTGGCGGACGCCCGGGTGGCTCGCGAGCGGGTCCTCGATCAGCCCGCGCTCGGCGAGCGCCGGCACCAGGTGATGCAGGTCGGAGAACCCGAGGAACAGGTCCACCTCGGGGATCTCCTCCTGCAGCTCCTTCTTATAGCGCTCGACCAGGCATCCGACGGCCACCACCGCTCTGACGTTGCCTTGCGCCTTAAGGCTTGCGGCTGACAGCATGGCGTCGATCGACTCCCGCTTGGCGGCGTCGATGAAGCCGCAGGTATTCACCAGGATCACGTCGGCCTGCGGCAGGTTCGGGGTCACGACGGCACCATGGCCCACGAGCTGGCCCACCAGCCGCTCGGAGTCGACGGTCGCCTTGTCGCAGCCGAGCGAGATGACGCCGAGTTTCATCCGCGGTAATTCCCGAACTTGAGCTCGATACCCCAATCCTGCGTGCGCAGGAAGGCCATGACCTCCTGCAGGTCGTCCTTCGAGGGCGACTGCACGCGGATCTCGGTGCCCTGGATCGAGGCCTGGGCTTTCTTGAACTTCTTGTCCTTGATCGCCTTGACGATGGCCTTCGCCTTCTCCTGCGGGATGCCCTGGGTGAGCGTGATCTCGCGCCGCACGGTGTCGTTCGCCGCCGGGGTGACGGCTCCGAGCTCGAGGTTCTTCACCGGCACGTTGCGTTTGATGAGTTTCGACTGCAGCACGTCGAACAAGGCCTTCATCTTGAAGTCGTCGTCGGCGACGAGGGTGAGGACGGCCTTGGCGCGGTCGAACGCGATCGAAGCCTTTGACCCCTTGAAGTCGTAGCGCTGAGCCACCTCTTTGGTGGCTTGATTCACCGCGTTGTCGACTTCCTGGAGGTCCGCTCCAGTGGAAATATCGAAAGATGAAAGCCCAGCCATGGCGAGAATATAAGGGTGCGCGGTACGAGGTGCGCGGTGCGCGGTTACATCGGAGGCAACCGCGCACCGCGCACCGCGGACCTGCTTCGTTCTAGAACAGGAAGCTTTCGAGGGCGCGGGCGCGACTCACGTGGCGGAGCCTGGCCAGGGCCTTCTCCTTGATCTGCCGCACCCGCTCCCGCGTGATGCCGAGCAGCGAGCCGATTTCCTCGAGCGTCATGGGCTCCTGCCCCTCGAGACCGAAATACAGCCTGAGGATCTTGGCCTCGCGCTCCTTGAGGGTCGCCAGCACTTCCTCGATCGACTCGGTGAGCGCGTGCTCGAAGATCTGATCGTCCGGCCCGGGGCTCTGCGTGTCGGGGAGGTAGTCGAGCAGCTTGTTGTCCTCGCCGGGGGTGAGGGGAGCATCGAGGGAGAGGTGCGCCTGCGAGATGGACAGCGTTTTGGCGACTTCATCCTCGGAGATATCCATGCCTTCAGCGATCTCTTCCACGGTCGGCTCGCGGCCGAGCTCTTGCAGGAGCGAGGCCGAGCGCTTGCCGATGCGATGCAGCGTCCCGGCGCGGTTGAGCGGCACGCGCACGATGCGCGACTGCTCGGCGAGCGCCTGGAGGATCGCCTGGCGGATCCACCACACGGCGTAGGAGATGAACTTGATGCCTTTGGTCTCGTCGAACTTGTGGGCCGCCCGGATCAGGCCGAGGTTGCCCTCGTTGATCAGATCCGAGAGGGAGACGCCCTGGTTCTGGTATTTCTTGGCTACGGAGACGACGAACCGGAGGTTGGAGCGGACGAGCTTGTCCAGCGCCTCTTCGTCGCCGCGCTTGATGCGCTGGGCCAGCGTGACCTCTTCCTCGCGCGTGATCAGGGGATACTGGCTGATCTCGCGCAGGTACTGATCGAGCGATCCTTCGTCGAACGAGGCGCGCTTCGCTGTGTTCAGTTGCATGGCCTCACCCTCCAGGCGCGAACGACCTTAGCGAATGATCGAACCGAGCCGGTGCCAGCGAATATCGGTCAACCAGGGCAGCGCATCGTGCGCCTCCCGGTCGTAGCTGAAATACACGACCAGTGGCCGTCCCTTGATCGCCGCGGCGTCGACGAAGCCCCAGTAACGCGAATCCGCCGAGTTATCGCGGTTGTCCCCCAGCACGAAATACCGTCCGGCCGGGACGACCAGCGGACCCCACGTGTCGCGGGTCGGGTGATAATTGCGGGCCACGCCCGGGCCGCCGAGCAGATAGTCCCGCTGCCAGTTGAACTCCGGATCGTACACGTCGTGACCCGGGTCCACGCGCTGCACGTAGCGCTCGGCGAGGGGCTCGCCATTCACGCGCACTTCCCCGCCGCGCATCTCCACGGTGTCGCCCGAGACGCCGATCACGCGCTTGACGTAGTTGAGCTCGGGATTCTTGGGGTAGGCGAATACGATCACGTCGCCGCGCCGCGGCGACTCGAACCCCGGGAGCCGGGCCTTGGTCCCGGGAATCTGCGCGCCGTACACCGCTTTGTTCACGAACAGGAAGTCCCCCGCGAGCAGGGTTCGCTCCATGCTGCCCGAGGGGATCTGGAACGCTTCGACGAGGAAGGTCTTGATGATGACGAAGAGAATGACGGCCATGCCGACCGAGCGCAGCCAGTTATCGAACCAGCGACCGAGTCGCGACTGGCGCTTCTCGAAGGGGGCGATCGGTAGCGGCGCGCTGCGCGCGCTGGAACCTGCCCGCGGGGCCCCCAAGTCCTGCATGCCTTTTACGTTACCCACGCCGCACGCTGGACGCAACGGTAATCGCCCATCCGCGGGCCGCGCCCCAGCGCCGCACCCGATCGCGGAACGCGTCCGGCGGATCGCTATGCATTACTCGGGCCGCCAGGCACGCCGTCTCACCCTCGCGTTCCACGCGGGCCCACGACACCGTAACGTCGCTCAGTGCACCGAGCGCCGTTCGCTCGAGCGGCGAGCCACCGAGCGACAGAATGATGACCAGCGATTCGTGACCCACGGACGCACGCTAACGCGTCCGGGGTGAGGAGCGTCACCTTCTTGTTGCAGTCGGGATCAATCCCGCGCGCTACACTATGCCTCGGTGTCGATCTGCGCGCGCTGCAGGCGCCCGGAGAAGTCGACGTACACGACCTTCGTCTCTGAATAGAAATCGTACACTTCCCAGCCGCCCTCGCGGTGTCCGTTGCCGGTCTGCTTCACGCCGCCGAACGGCAGATGCGCCTCGGCGCCGATGGTCGGGGCGTTGACGTAGGTGATGCCGGTGTCGAGATCGCCCATCGCGCGAAACGCCGCGTTCACGTCCCGCGTGTACAAGGAGCTCGAGAGCCCGTAGGGCACGTCGTTGTTGACGCGGATCGCCTCGTCGAGCGAGCCCACTTTGATCACCGCGAGCACCGGACCGAAGATCTCCTGCTGCTCGACCCGCATCCCAGGCGTGACGCCCGTCAGCACCGTGGGCTGGTAGAACCAACCGCGCTCGAGCCCCTTGCCCGTGGCCCGCTCGCCGCCGATCTGCACGCGGGCGCCGTCCTCGCGGCCGACGCCGACGTAGTACTCGACCTTCTTCAGGGCGTCCTCGTTGATGAGAGGGCCGACGTCGGTCCGCTCGTCCAGGCCGGGGCCGAGCCGCAGCCGGCCGGCGCGATCGCACAGCATCTGCACCAGCCGGTCGTGCACCCGTTCGTGTACCACCAGGCGGCTCGTCGCGGTGCAGCGCTGGCCGGTGGTGCCGAACGCGCCCCACAGCACGCCTTCCAGGGCGAGGTCCAGATCCGCGTCGTCCATCACGAGCATGGCGTTCTTGCCGCCCATTTCGAGCGACAGGCGCTTGTGCATCCGGCCGCACGTGGCGCCGATGAGCGCTCCCGTTTCGGTCGAGCCGGTGAACGAGATGACCGGCACGTCCGGGTGCTCGACCATCGCCCGACCCACGACCGACCCCTCCCCATGCACCAGCTGGACCACCTCGGGCGGCAGGCCGGCCTCGAGGAGCACCTCCACCAGCAGGTGCGCCGTGTGGGGCACGTCTTCGGCCGGCTTCAAGATCACCGCGTTCCCGCACAACAGCGCAGGAAACATCTTCCAGGTCGGGATGGCAAGCGGGAAATTGAACGGCGTGATGAGTCCCGCGACGCCGATCGGCCGGCGGAAGCTCATCGCCCACTTGTTGCGCAGCTCCGAGGGCACGGTGCGGCCGAACAGGCGCCGGCCCTCCGTGTGCGCGTAGTGCGCGGTGTCGATCCCCTCCTGCACGTCGCCCCGGGTCTCGGCCAACACCTTCCCCATCTCGCGCGTCATGGCGCGCGCGATGGCATCCTTGCGCTCGACCAGCAGATCGCCCACGCGGTGCAGCACCTCGCCCCGGACCGGCGCGGGCGTTTTGGACCATTGCGCGAACCCGCGCTGGGCCGACGCGACCGCCCGGGCCACGTCCTCGGGACCGGAGCGCGGGAAGCACCCGATGACGTCGTCACGATCGGCCGGGTTGCGGTTTTCGAAGTACGCGCCCGTCGCGGGAGCGACCCATTGGCCGCCGATGAAGTTCTTGAAGTTCTCAGTCATGCGTCGTCAGCGTGGTGTGGGCGTGACATCGGGACAGATCCAGACCGCCGTCGCCCCGGCGCCGACCCGGGGCAGCACTTCCCGCGTGAGCAAGAGGATACCCCAGATGATCAATACTTGTGAGATCACGTGGGCCGCGCCGAGCCGCCGCTTCCAGGAGGAGATGCTGGACCACAACCCCGCGGCGATCACGGTGGTGAGGCCCGCCAGATAGAAGATCAGGTGCAGGCCGCAACCGTGTGTGTAGGGCCAGACGCCGGGCGCGACGCCGATGCCGACGAGCACACCAAGCGCCACCTTGGCCCACGTGCCGAGTCGCCCGGAGCCGCTCGGCGGTGCGACGCCGCCGCGCGGCGTCACGGTGGAGAGCGACGGCTTTTTGGCGGTCGGCTCGAAGCCAGCCCCGCGGCCCAGCGTCGGGTCCGCGTTGGGGAGCTTCTTGAGCAAGCGGTCCACCTCCGCCATCTCTTTGTCCCAGTCCCGCTCTTTGTCGCCTGGCGCCACTACGCCTCCCGGGCCAGCCCGTAGCGCTCGATCTTCTTGTAGAGATTGCTGCGCGGCATATCCAATGTGCGCGCCGTCTCGGACACATTCCAGTCGTTCTCCTGCAGCTTCGCGAGGATATAAGTCCGCTCGGCGACCTGCTTGAACTCCTCGAACGTCGCCGCCCGCATCCACGGCGCGCTTGCGACGTCGGCCGGACCCGTCCCGCCTCCCCCGTCCCCCCTCCCCACACCGGCGATGCGCTCCACATCGGAAAGCGTGACGGTGGGCCCGGTCGCGAGAATGAGCAGGCGCTCGACGGCGTTGCGCAGCTCGCGGATATTGCCCGGCCAGTCGTACGCCGCCAGCCGTTTCAGGGCATCGGGGTCGAAGCCTTTGGCCTGCAGCCCGCCGCGCTCGGTCAAGCGGACGGTGAAGTGCTCGACCAGCTGCGGCACGTCGGCCCGGCGCGCGCGCAACGGCGGCACCTCGATCGGGACGACGTTGAGCCGATAGAGCAGATCCTCGCGAAACCGCGCGGCGGCGATCTCGGCGCGCAGGTCCTTGTTGGTGGCGGCGACGACCCGCACGTCCACCGCCAGCGTCTTGCCCGACCCGACGCGGGAGATCACGCCCTCCTCGAGCGCCCGCAGCACCTTGGCCTGGGCCGAGAGACTCATGTCGCCGATCTCGTCGAGGAACAGGGTGCCCCCGTCGGCCAGCTCGAACTTGCCCGCGCGGTCGGCGAAGGCGCCGGTGAAGCTGCCCTTCATGTGCCCGAACAGCTCGCTCTCGATCAGCTCCGTCGGGATCGCCGCGCAGTTCACTTCGACGAAGGGCTGCTGCGCGCGCGGCGACAGCGTGTGAATCGCGCGCGCGACCAGCTCCTTGCCGGCGCCGTTTTCGCCGGTGATGAGGACGCGCGCCGCGGTGGGCGCCACCTTCTCG
>Ga0209155_1001151_pt1 | contig 12529 bp, 8 predicted proteins | sample GraSoiAngelo_122_FD_185879 | JGI IMG/M metagenome (GOLD analysis project Ga0209155, IMG submission 185879) | Grasslands soil microbial communities from the Angelo Coastal Reserve, California, USA - 14_0927_02_20cm (SPAdes) (version 2) | ecosystem: Environmental > Terrestrial > Soil > Grasslands ...
GCGCAGTCCGGATTTCGACCTGCACGGCGCCGTCAATCAGGTGCTGAACGACGTCGGGCTGTCGACCTCGGACATTGGCGGGAAACTCACCTTCTACGGAAGCGATCCAATTCTCCAAAGCCCGCTGAGGTTTGGGACAATGGCTGCAATCGGCCTGGCTGCAAGGAGTGTAGCGGTGGCCGCTCTTTGGAGACAAGCCACCGGTGAAGGACAGGACATCTCGGTAGACGTGCGAAAGGCGCTGCGGCGTTTCTGCGGATTCTTTGATGGCAAATGGGAAACCGTCAATGACCGACCGCCCTCCCCAGGTGGTTATGCGGTTAGCCCATTCCTAAAGATGGCGGATGCGTTCTTTCGCGAGACACGCGACGGACGACACGTGGTGGCGCTGGACATTTATCCTCAACTCCTCGTACGCACCCTCGATTTTCTGCGCTGCAGCCCGAGTACCGAATCCATCAACAATGCCATACTCAAATGGGATGCTGCGGAATTAGAGCAGGCTGCGGCGGCCGAAGGGTTGGTTCTAGCGATGGTGCGTACGAACGAGGAATTTCGTCGCGAAGCGCAATATGAACAAGTCCTCTCGAAAATGCCGCTAATCACGGTGGAGAAAATTGGGGAGAGCGACCCCGTCCCGCTCAAGGCGAGCGCCAATCTCCCCCTCAATGGCATCCGCGCATTCGGAATGGGTCATGTCATCGCGGGGGGCGCGATGGGAAGAGACATGGCTCTATACGGCGCCGACGTGCTCAACATCTGGAGACCGCGCGATTCGGAGATCGAAGCCTTCGCGTGGGATGTCCAGGTGGGAATGCGTTCAACCATACTCGACGACTCGAAGGAGGATCGCGCACGGTTCAATCAGCTTCTTCAGGATGCTGATGTATTCTTTGCCAATAAGCGCCCAGGATTTTTGAAAAAGCACGACCTCGACGCCGAGGTGCTTTGCGAGCAGAAGCCCGGATTGATTCACGCAACCGTCGTTCTCCACGGTGAGAAGGGACCGTGGTCGAACCGGCCGGGGTTCGATGAAATCGGCGCCACGGTGTCTGGCCTCTTCACGATTGAAGGCTCCTTAACGCGGCCAAAGCAGCCGCCGATTGTGCCGATTTGCGACAACGTGGTCGCCTGGTTAGGCACGACGGGAATCCTTGCAGCCCTGCGCCGGCGCGCGATCGAGGGCGGCAGCTATCGCGTCACCGTTTCTCTAACCCGCACCGTGCTGTGGCTGCTTTCGCTTGGTATTTTCGATAAGGATTATGCGCGAGAGACTGCCGGATCTTCCGACGAGCACGCGTACATCGCACCGGATCTGTTTACAGCGGAAACGCCGCTTGGAACCTATCAAGGAATGACGGACCAAGTGGTCCTGTCGCGGACCCCCGGCTCGTTCAGAACCGTACTTGTGCCGCGAGGCTCGAGCAAACCCGAATGGCTGGTGCGTTGAGAGCGCCAATGCCGAAAGGGAGTTGCTGGGCCATGAACGACAAACAGCCCGAACGAGGTGAGCCATGAGGTCGTGTCGGGAAACGTGTGCGGCTTCTGTGCGATGAACATCGACGGCAAAAAGGACGCGACAAGATGGATTACGAAGGCTTCTTCAAACAGCGTCTCGATGAGCTTCGCTCGGAAGGACGCTACCGCGCTTTCGCCCATCTCGAGCGGCGTTGCGGCGTTTTTCCGCGAGCGTTCGATCACCGCATCGGTCGCGAAGTGACGGTGTGGTGCTCGAACGACTATCTCGGAATGGGGCAGCACCCGGTCGTGCTCGATGCAATGGTGCAGGCCATACGCGCGCTCGGCGCCGGCAGCGGCGGCACCCGCAACATCTCCGGCAACACCTACCTTCATAACCTGCTCGAAGCCGAGCTCGCCGATTTGCATGGGCGGGAGGCGGCGCTCGTTTTTACCTCGGGCTACGTCGCCAACGAAACCGCGCTGTCGACGCTGGCGCAGACGATTCCCGGGATGATCGTTGTGTCGGATGCGCTGAACCATGCGTCGATGATCGCCGGCATCCGCAACAGCCGCGCCGAAAAGCACATTTTCCGCCACAACGACCCGCATCACCTGGCCTGCATACTGGGCGCGCTGCCGCGCGAAAAGCCGAAGCTCGTCTGCTTCGAGTCGCTCTATTCGATGGACGGCGACATCGCGCCGATTGCCGAATTGTGCGACGTCGCCGAGGCCTTCGGGGCGTTGACCTATCTCGATGAGGTGCATGCGGTCGGGCTGTACGGGCCGCGTGGCGACGGCATCGCCGAACGCGATGGCGTGTCAGGTCGCCCGACTGTGATCCAAGGCACTCTGGCGAAGGCCTTCGGGGTGATGGGCGGTTATATCGCCGCGTCGGCCGCATTGGTGGATTACGTCCGCAGCCATGCGCCCGGCTTCATTTTTACCACCTCGCTGCCGCCGGCTCTGGCCGCTGGCGCGCTGGCGGCCATCCGCCACCTGAAGACCAGCCAGGCCGAAAGAGACCGGCACCAGGAGCGAGTGGCGCGAGTGAAGGAACGGCTACTCGCGGCCGGTTTACCTGTGATGCCGTCGCAAAGTCATATCGTGCCGGTGCTGATCGGCGACGCAAGACGCTGCAAGGCGATGTCGGATGCCCTCTTGGAACGGCATCGCATCTACCTGCAGCCGATCAACTACCCGACCGTTCCGACGGGCACCGAGCGCTTGCGGATTACACCGACCCCGCTGCACAGCGACGCCGACATCGATGCACTCGTGGACGGGCTCGCCCAGGCTTGCGGCAGCGTCACGCTGCGCCGCGCCGCGTGACGAGGGAGATTGGGATGACCGAATTGCGCACTGAGACTGACAGTATCGACAAGACCGAGGCGCCGACCGACAGAATGTCGAGCGCGGAAGCCCAACGCTCGTTGCAGCACTTCACCATCGACCGGGATTTGCTCGAGGCGAAGGTGCCCCGCATCGTCATAGTCGGCGGCGGCTTTGCGGGGCTCGCGGCGGCACACGCGCTGCGGCACAGCGATGCCGAATTGGTCCTGATCGACCGCCGCAACCACCACATATTTCAGCCGCTGTTGTATCAGGTGGCAACGGCGGTTCTCTCCCCCTCGGAGATCGCGGCGCCGATCCGTCAGCTCGAGGCGACGCAGCGAAACGTTACCGTACTTCTGGCGGAGGTAACCGGCATCGACATTGCCTCCCACACGATCGAGGCGTCCTCTCCGGGCGTCGGCGTCCGCAAGATCGGTTTCGATTACCTTGTGATCGCGACGGGCATGCGCCCGAGCTACTTCGGGCACGATGAGTTCGCGCGTTATGCGCCTGCGCTCAAGAATCTCAACGACGCCGAGACGATCCGAGCTAAAATCCTGGGCGCATTCGAACGAGCCGCAACGACGGAGGACGAAGGCGAACGCGTGCGGCAGATGACGTTCGTACTGGTCGGCGCGGGTCCCACCGGCGTGGAGCTCGCGGCGTCCTTGGCGCAGATGGTGAAGGTCACGTTGCGGGGCAACTTTCGCCGCATTGATCCGGCGAAGGCCAGCATCATTCTGCTCGACGCGGGCAAGCGGGTTCTGCCGACTTTTGCCGAGTCTTTATCGCGCAAGGGGGCGGGGCATCTCGACAAGCTCGGCGTGACGGTCCTACCCGGAGTCAAAGTCGAGACCGTCGACGAGCAGGGCGTGATCGCCGGTGGAAACAGGATCCCGAGCGCCACGGTGCTTTGGACTGCGGGGGTCATGGCATCGCCGATTCCGAAGATGCTCGGTAGCAAGACCGACCGCGCGGGGCGGGCGCTCGTTGACCCGTTCCTGAAGGTCGTGGACGCGCCGGGAGTGTTCGTGGTCGGCGACGCGGCATCGGTCATGCAAGACGAGCATCCGGTACCTGGTGTCGCGCAGGCGGCGATCCAGGAAGGGCGCTACGTCGGGCGGCTGATCGCGAAAGAGCTGAAAGGACGGAAAGTCAAACGTCCGTTCCGCTATTTCGACAAGGGCAACATGGCCGTCGTGGGCAAGAATTACGCGGTGCTGCAGCGGGACTGGCTACGCACAAGCGGTTTCCTGACCTGGCTGGTGTGGGCGTTCGTTCACGTCCTCTCCCTGCCGCAGCTGCAGAACCGGCTGCGCGTGCAGCGCCAGTGGCTCTGGTCATATTTCACCGGCCAGCGCAGCTCGCGTCTGATTCCCGAGCCGCCATGAACGCCAACCGTACCGAGCTGACAATGTCGGGATCACGTTCGACATGGCGTAGAATGCGGTCATGAGCGGTCGCGGCGACGAAATGATCGACCTCGTCAAGACCAATATCTGGCGCTGAGGACAAGTTGGATGCGGTTACCACTTGCACGTTCCCGATTGTATCGATTGGTGCTGGTTGGCGCCGCGCTGTTCGTCGCGGCCTGCCGCCCGGTAGGCGTGTTGGATCCGCAGGGCCCGATCGCCGCGGCGGAGCGTCTGGTGCTGATCAACTCTTTGGCGATCATGCTGGTCGTCGTGGTTCCGGTCATCATTACCACTCTGGCTTTTGCTTGGTGGTACCGCGCATCGAACCCGCGTGCCGTCCGCAGCCTCGATGTCGCCTATGAAGGAAGGATCGAGTTCGTCACCTGGTCGATCCCGGCGCTGATCGTCATCCTGTTGGGCGGGGTCACCTGGATCGGCTCGCATCAGCTCGATCCGAAAGCGCCGATTGCCGCAGATGCCAAGCCGCTGCGCGTCGATGTCGTCGCGCTCGATTGGAAGTGGCTCTTCATCTACCCCGATCAGGGTATCGCCGCGGTCAACCAGCTCGTGGTGCCGGCCGGCACGCCGGTGCAGTTCCGGCTTACCTCGGCGACCGTCATGAACTCCTTCTTCGTGCCGCAGCTCGGCAGCCAGATCTACACGATGGCCGGCATGGAGACGCATCTCAACCTGCTCGCCGACAAACCGGGCGAGTATCCCGGCATCTCGGCCAATTACAGCGGCGACGGCTTTGCCGATATGCGCTTTACCGTGAACGCCGTGTTGCCCGGCGATTTCGATAAGTGGATCGCACAGGCACACGGCGCCGGATCATCGCTCGACGCGGCCGGGTACGCCGCGCTGGCGAAACCAAGCAAGGCCGTGCCACCGGCCACCTTTGGCTCGGTCGAGGGGAACCTGTTCGAGCGCATCGTCAATGAGACGGCGGCGGGTTCCGACTATGGAGCTGCTGGCGCGGCCTGGTGTCCGCCGGCACTGCAGGCGGGAGGTTGACATGCTGGGCCGGTTGAGTTGGGCGGCGATTCCTTTCGACGAGCCGCTACCGCTGATCAGCATGGCGGTCGTCATGCTCGCGATCCTAGGTGTTCTGACGATTGTCACGGTCAAGGGGTGGTTGCCCTATCTCTGGCGCGAGTGGATCACGAGCGTCGACCATAAGCGCATCGGCGTCATGTACATGCTGCTCGGCCTTGTCATGCTGCTGCGCGGCTTTTCGGACGCAATCATGATGCGCACGCAGCAGGCCATCGCGGTCGGCGGCGCCCAGGGATATCTCCCGCCCGATCACTACGACCAGATCTTCTCGGCGCACGGCACGATCATGATCTTTTTCGTGGCGATGCCGCTTGTTATCGGGCTGATGAACTTTGTCGTGCCATTGCAGCTCGGTGTGCGCGACGTCGCCTTTCCGGTGCTGAACTCGGTCAGCTTCTGGCTGACCGCCTCAGGCGCGCTCTTGATCAACGCCTCGCTTGTCATCGGCAATTTCGCGCGGACCGGCTGGATGGGGTACCCGCCATTGTCCGAGCTCGCCTTCTCGCCCGATGTCGGGGTCGATTACTACCTTTGGTCGTTGCAGATCTCCGGCATCGGCACATTGCTCAGCGGCGTCAATTTCGTGACGACGATCCTGAAATTGCGTGCCCCGGGCATGACTTACTTTCGGATGCCGGTGTTCTGCTGGACCGCGCTGGCGTCGAGCCTGCTGATCGTCGCGGCATTCCCGATCCTCACCGCGACGCTCATGATGCTGCTGCTCGATCGCTACGTCGGCATGCACTTCTTTACAAACGACGCCGGCGGCAACCAGATGATGTACGTCAATCTGTTCTGGGCGTGGGGCCACCCCGAGGTCTACATCCTGATCCTGCCGGCGTTTGGGGTGTTTTCCGAAGTTGTCGCGACCTTTTCCGGGAAGGCGCTGTTCAGCTACCGCTCGATGGTGCTGGCGACGCTGGGGATCTGCGTCCTCTCCTTCACGGTGTGGCTGCATCACTTTTTCACGATGGGAGCGGGCGCCGATGTGAATGCTTTTTTCGGCATCATGTCGTCGATCATCGCGGTGCCGACCGGGGTCAAGGTCTTCAACTGGCTGTTCACGATGTTCCGCGGCCGCATCGTCTACCGGACACCGATGCTGTTTGCGATCGGGTTTCTCGTGACCTTCGTGATCGGCGGCATGACCGGCGTGCTCCTGGCAGTGCCGCCTGTCGATTTCGTGCTGCACAACAGCGCCTTTCTGGTCGCGCATTTTCACAACGTCATTATCGGCGGCGTCGTATTCGGCGCCTTCGCGGGCTACAATTATTGGTTCCCGAAGGTGTTCGGCTTCACGCTCGACGAGCGTTGGGGCAAGGCCGGCTTCTGGTGCTGGCTCGTCGGTTTCTATCTCGCGTTCATGCCGCTCTATGTGCTGGGTCTCCATGGCATGACGCGGCGCCTGCAGCATATCTCCGACCCCAGCTGGCAGCCCTGGCTCCTCGTCGCCGAGGCCGGCGCAATCGTCATCATGTGCGGCATTTTCTGCCAGGTGGCGCAGCTCTATGTCAGCATCCGCACGCGCGAGCTGCGCCGAGACCTGACCGGCGATCCGTGGAACGGCCGAACATTGGAATGGGCGACCACCTCGCCGCCGCCAGCCTACAATTTTGCGGTGCTGCCCCAGGTCGAGACGATCGACGCCTTTTGGGAGATGAAGCGGCGCGGCTTGACCCCGACACAACCCATCTATGAAACGCTAGAGATACCGCGCGGCAGCCCGCTCGGCGTCGTCACCGCCTTCTTTGCCTCGGTCACGGGTTTTGCGCTGATTTGGCACATTTGGTGGATGGCGATCCTTGGTCTTCTCGGAGCCGCCGTCGCGCTGCTCGTGTTCGGCTGGAGCGACGACCGCGAGCGCGAACTCACCGCTGCAGAAGTTGCGCAACTCGAACGGGCCCGGCGAGGCCTGAGGCAGCCCGCATGACCGTCACGACAATCGACACCGCGCCGGCCGCAATTCCGACCGGAGTCGCCCGCGGCCGCGGCGGCGGCGGCCCGGCGCCGACCCGTATCGTCGTCGCTTACGGCTTCTGGATTTTCATCCTCAGCGACATCGTCATGTTTTCGGCGCTGTTCGCGGCCTACGCGGTGCTCTCGGGCAATACCGCCGGCGGACCGAGCGGCCGCGAGCTGTTCAACCTGCGCAATGTCTTCATCGAAACACTGTGCCTGCTGTTCTCGAGCTACACATGCGGGCTCGGGATGCTCTCGGCCGAGCGGCGCCAGGCCGGGCACTTCTTGATATTTGCCGCGCTGACCTTCGGGCTCGGCGCGGCCTTCCTCCTCATCGAGATATCGGAATTCGCCGGCATGGTGAGCCGCGGCGCGGGTCCGTCGCGCAGCGCTTTTCTGTCCAGCTTCTTCAGCCTGGTCGGCACGCATGGCGCCCACGTCACCGCCGGCCTCGTCTGGCTTGTCTATATGGTTGGACAGGTCCTTGCCAAAGGCTTGCGAGCCGCCGTGCTCCGTCGTTTGGCGTGCTTCAGCCTGTTCTGGCACGCGCTGGATATTGTTTGGATCGGCGTCATGACGCTGGTTTACCTGATGGGAGCCCCGTGATGGATGGCAGCGCCCGCCTGTTCGGCGATCGGCCCCCCGGCGTCGAACAACAGGAATCTACCGCCAATTTCCTCTCCTACACGGTAGGGCTTGGGCTCGCGATCCTCGCGACGATCGGTTCCTTTGTCGTGTCGCAAACGGACCTGTTGTGGGCGCCGGGCATTCCGGTCGGACTGGTCGTGCTCGCCTTCGCGCAGATCGGTGTGCACCTTGTCTTTTTCCTGCACCTCGGCAGCGGGCCCGACAACACGAACAACATTCTGGCGCTCGCTTTCGGCGTGTTCATCGTCTTCCTCGTTATCGGCGGGTCGTGCTGGATCATCGCCAATCTGCACGCCAACATGATGGCCATGCCGGCGCAGATGTTGCATTGAGCAGGGTGCGTGCCGGTGTCCGTCATCGAAGCGAGCATTGATTCAGGCGCCGTGGCCGCGCCGCGTCGCGGAGCTGCCCGAATTGGCGATTTCCTGGCGCTGACGAAGCCGCGGGTGATGTCGCTGGTCATGTTCACGGCCATGGTCGGCTTCGCCGTCGCGCCCGGCCGGCGAGATGCGCTGGCCGGCTGCATCGCGCTGTTGTGCATCGCCGCAGGAGCGGGCGGCGCCGGTGCCCTCAACATGTGGTACGAGGCTGACCTCGATGCGGCGATGACCCGAACTGCCGGGCGGCCACTTCCCCGCGGTCGCGTCTCACGCTCGGAAGCGTTGGCATTTGGTCTCGCCCTTGCGGGCGGCGGCGTTGCGATCCTCGGCCTGGTGAACGCCGCTGCCGCGGCGTTGCTAGCGTCTACGGTCTTCTTCTATGTCGTCATATACACGATGTGGCTGAAGCGTCGAACGCCGCAGAACATCGTTATCGGCGGCGCGGCGGGCGCGTTGCCGCCGGTCATTGGCTGGGCCGCCGCGACGGGCCATATCGCGGTCGAGCCGCTGCTATTGTTTCTGATCATCTTGCTGTGGACGCCGCCGCACTTCTGGGCGTTGTCCCTCAACCGCGCCGGCGAATACGCCCGCGCCGGCATTCCGATGCTTCCGGTCGTCGCCGGAAAGGATGCAACCAAGCGGCAGATCCTGCTCTACAGCGTGCTGCTGGTGGGAGCCTCGCTGCTGCCTTGCGCATTCGGCTGTGCCGGCGCGCTTTACGGTGCGGTCGCGTGCATCGCTGACGCGGTGCTACTCATTTTGGCGATGCGGTTGCACGCCAGCAAGGATGATCGCGACGCCGCCCCCGCGCGCCGCCTCTTCGGGTTTTCGATCTTGTACCTGTTCCTGCTGTTTTCCGGCCTGCTGGCAGATGCGGCGCTGCCGCGATGATCGGTCTGACATCGTTCAGCCTGGAAATGTCGTCACCTGAAAATGCGCGAAGATCGTTCAAATAGTGGCAGACGAGTGCAAGCGTCCCGTCAACACGGCTCATAAATAATATTGAACGCGCTCGTTGTCCCAGAGCGCCGTGGTCGAGGGGATAAGAAGAAATCGTGACACATGGGGTTTTGCGATGAGCAAACGCGTGGCCGATCTACTGGTCGAAACGTTGGAAGCTGCGGGTGTGCGGACTTGCTATGGGATCATCGGCGACACGCTGAACCGGATCGCGCACGCGATCGATCGCAGCGAGATCGACTGGGTCCACATGCGGCACGAGGAGGCAGGCGCTTTCGCCGCCCAGGCTGAAGCGCTGCTCACCGGCCGCCTGACGGCCTGCGCTGGAAGCTGCGGTCCCGGCAGTCTGCACTTCATCAACGGTCTCTACGAAGCCAACCGCAACCGCGCGCCGGTCATCCTGATCGCAACGCAGATCATCCGCCAAGATATCGGGTTCGAATCGATCCAAGAAATCGACTTCAGCGATGTGTTCAGGGGCTGCAGCGTGTTCTGCGAGATGATTGTCACGCCCGAGCAGGCCCGGCGTAAAACCGTTGCCGCCTGTCAAGCAGCTCTGACCAAACGTGGTGTCGCCGTCCTGGTCGTGCCGGCGGATGTCGCAAATGCCCCCGCACACGACGAACCACTATACACGGTACATACGCGACGCCCCCTCATTCGCCCGAATGAGGCGGATCTCGACGCGATCGCGGCGATCTTCAACAAAAGCGATGCGATCACGCTCTACGCCGGCGCCGGCTGCGCCGGTGCGCATGACGAGGTCGTGGCTGTGGCGGCTCGCCTCAAGGCGCCAATGGCGCACACCTCGCGCGGCAAGGACTTTGTCGAATACGACAACCCGTACGATGTCGGGATGACCGGTATCATCGGCGGGAGGGCCGGCTATCGCGCGATCCTCGACTGCGATGTGCTGCTGCTGCTCGGCGCCGACTTTGCCTGGGGGCAGTTCTATCCAAACAACGCGACGATCATCCAAATAGATGCCGATCCCACCCACCTCGGCCGACGCCACCCGGTCACGATCGGCGCGGTCGGCGATATCAAGACGACCCTGGAGGCTCTACTGCCGCGCCTCCAGCAACATGACGACGGCGCGTTTCTGGCAATTCATCGGGAACGGTTCGAGGCGGATACCGCGGCGGCGAAGGCCGAAGCGGTATCGGGCCCAGATGCCGCGATTTCAGGGACCTACCTGACCAAGATCATCAACAAGCATGCAGCGGAGGACGCGTTGTTCGCGGCGGACGACGGCACCGCCGCCGTATGGATGCTTCGCCACATCGATACCAACGGCAAGCGCCGTACCTTCGCCAGCCTGCTTCACGGAACGATGGCCAGTGGGATGCCATCGGCCCTCGGGTTGCAGAAGTGCCAACCCGGGCGGCAGGTCATTTGTCTATCCGGCGACGGCGGGTTCGCCATGCTGCTTGGCGAGCTGCTGACGGTGGTTCAGGAGAACTTGCCGATCAAGATCGTCATCTATGACAATGGCAAGCTCGGGTTTGTCGATATCGAGCAGAAGGCCGCGGGCCTAGTGCCGGTATACACCGACCTGAAGAACCCCGATTTCAGCGAGGTTGCGCGGGCGATGGGCCTTTGGGGGCACCGCGTCTCAAAGGCTGGCGACCTCGAGGACTCGGTGCAGGCCTGGCTGGCGCAGCCCGGTCCGGCGTTGTTGCATGTGAAGGTGAAGCCGATGCAGCTCGTAACGCCGCCCTCACCCTTTGTGTCACCGGAGGCGGTAGTCGGCATGGCGGTCTACAGCGCCCGGGCGATGCTGCAGGGCAAAGGCAATGACGTCTGGGAAATGCTCGTCGACAACATCCCCTAAGGGTGTCGAACATCGCGTTCTGGAGTCGGGCGAACCATGCTCACTCACCTAAATCGGCGCGTCTTCCTGCCGCCGGAGGCATCCCTTGCGGTGGGCCGATTTGAAGCGACGCTGCGGGCGGCCGGTCCGCCGCTGCTGTTCGGACTGCGACTCTGGGCGTCGGTGACGCTGGCTCTTTACATCGCGTTCTGGCTGGAGCTCGACAACCCGTTTTGGGCGGGCACGTCGGCGGCGATTGTCTGTCTGCCGCAGCTCGGAGCGTCGCTGCGCAAGGGCTGGTTCCGGATGATCGGCACCTTCGTCGGCGCAGTGATGAGCGTGGTGCTGGTTGCTTGCTTTCCGCAGGACCGTATTTCCTTTCTAGGCGCGCTGGCAATGTGGTGCGCGGCGTGCTCGTTCGTGTCGGTGCTGTTGCGCAACTTCGCGTCCTATGCGGCGATGCTGGCCGGCTACACGGTGGCGATCATCGCCGGCGACCTGCTCGGCGCAATCGGTGGCGTGGATGCCAACGACGCCTTCCTGCTGGCTGTGACCCGAGCCAGCGAGATTTGCATCGGCATCGCCTCCGCCGGCGTCGTTCTCGCCGGCACCGACCTTGGCGGCGCTCGCCGGCGGCTGGCCGCGCTGTTCGCGGATTTGGCGGCCGGCATCTCCGGTGGCCTCGGCGATACACTCGCGATGGCCGGGCGCGAACCCACCGACACCCCAGCGGCGCGCCGGGAATTTCTCCGCCGGGTCATCGCTCTCGACCCAGTGATCGACGCAACGATCGGCGAGTCGTCGCAGATCCGCTATCGCTCGCCGATACTCCAACAAGCGGTCGACGGGCTGTTCGCGGCGTTGAGGGGTTGGCGTGCCGTGGCCGATCATCTGGCCGGGTTGCCGCTCGACGGAGCGCGGGATGAGACGGCGCTGATCCGGCCGCAGCTCCCCGCGGAGCTGCAAGCGCGGCCGGCGCAGGCGAAGGCGGCGCGCTGGCTGGCCGACCCGACTGGCTGGCGCCGGATCTGTGAGACAACAGTGCAGCGGTTGCTCTCGTTGCCGGCGGAGACGCCGTCACTACGACTGCTCCTAGACAAGACAGCCGAAGCGCTGGCGGGTCTGGCGCAGGCGCTGAACGGCGTGGCCCTGCTCGTTGCTGAACCGGCCAGTCCCGCCCCGCGACGCTCCGGCGTCGTCCGGGTGCGTGTGCCCGACTGGTTGCCGGCTCTTGTTACTGCCACTCGTGCCTTTGTCGTCATCGGCACGGTCGCACTGTGCTGGACTGTCACCGCCTGGCCGGGTGGCAACTTCGCGATAACCGTTGCCGCGATCGTGGTTCTGCTGCTCGGGACCCGAGCCGATCAGGCCTATGCAGCTGCGCTTCTGTTTATCGTGGGCATCGTCCTTGCTCTCGGTGCTTCCGCCATTATCCTCTTTGCGATATTGCCGGGGTTGCACGCGGAGAGCTTTGCCGGGTTGAGCCTCGTTATTGGGCTTTATCT
>Ga0209155_1001156_pt1 | contig 12515 bp, 10 predicted proteins | sample GraSoiAngelo_122_FD_185879 | JGI IMG/M metagenome (GOLD analysis project Ga0209155, IMG submission 185879) | Grasslands soil microbial communities from the Angelo Coastal Reserve, California, USA - 14_0927_02_20cm (SPAdes) (version 2) | ecosystem: Environmental > Terrestrial > Soil > Grasslands ...
TGCCGAGCTTCGGAGTTCCGGGTAAGTGATCCCATTGCATGACCTGGGGTGGGAACACCTGCCCGCAATCGGTGCATGGCCGGCCGCTCTTTAGGCTTAGGAGCCACTCGGCGCGACCCCGTTCCCAATTGCGGGTTGGCACGCGCGTGCCACGGATCCTCTCGTACCGAGAGTGATCGATCACCGCTCGGCACGGTTTGCAGTAGGTCTGCACCCCATCCCGTCGGCCGCGGTGGATGTGAAACTCGGAAAGCGGCTTCGTCTCGCCGCAGCGCGCGCATCGTTTCACTAGTTAGCCCATCCGTTCGATATCAACATAGATATCGACACCTGCTTGCGTCCCGAGGCTGCCCGATCCGTTCGGTCACCATGCCGCTGTGAAATCGCGCTCTCTAGCCCTCTCGGCGACGCTCGCGCTCGTCCTTCTGCCGTCGCAGCTGCCGGCGGCGGCGCTCCCGCTTCTGCGCACGGAATGGAACGCGTCGAGCGCGGCACTCGGCTGGGTCGTCTCCGCGTACCTCCTCGGCTACGCCGCCGCGGTGCTCGTCGTCCTCCCGCTCACCGATCGAATCAGACCGTCACGCGTCATCGCCACCGGCGCGGTCCTCACCGCGCTGGCGAACCTTGGCTTCGCGCTCGCCGCGCACGATGTCGTCACCGCCTCGGCGCTGCGCGTGGTCGCGGGCTTCGGTCTCGCGGGCGTGTACATGCCGGGCGTCCGCCTCGTTGCGCAGAGCTCGGACCCCGCGCGTCGCGGCACCGCGGTAGGTCTCTACGTCGCCGCGTTCTATCTCGGCGGCTCGCTTTCATTCCTCGCCACCGGACTTCTGCTCGAGCCTGTCGGATGGCGCGGGGCGGCGGTGATCCTCGGCGCGGTCGCGCTCGCCGCCGTGCCGATCGCCATGTTCAGCTCGCGCGGGATCCCGCAAACCACCGGCGAGCGCGCGCATCTCGACCTGCGCGTTCTACGGAACGCGCCGCTGGTCCGCACGATCGTCGCGTACGTCGGACACTCGTGGGAGCTCTTCATCCTCCGCGCGTGGCTCGCCGCGTTCCTCGCCGCGGCGTTCGCGCTGCGCGGGCTCTCGCCGACCGATGCTTCGGCGACCGCGAGTCAGTGGGCGGCCCTTCTGCTCGCGCTCGGCGTGCCCGGCGTGTTCGTCGGCGGTTGGCTGTCGGATCGCGTGGGTCGCCTGCGCGCGGCGATCCTCTACGCGCTGGGCAGCGGCGCGATATCCGTCGGCTTCGGGACGCTGCTCTTCGCACCGTGGCCCGCGATCGTCGCGATCGGCGGCATGTACGGCGCCCTCGTGGCGGCGGATTCGGCGGTCTACTCGACCGCGGTGACCGAGCTCGCTCCCGCGGCGCGCATCGGATCGGCCCAGGCGCTTCAGGCGGTCGCCGGATTCGGTATCGGGTCGCTTGGCCCGGTCGCGGCGGGCGTGACGCTTGACCTTGGACTGGGGTGGGTCGGACCATTTCTCATCGCCGGCGTCGTCGGGATCGCAACCGCGCTCCCCCTCCTGATCGGCCTTCGCGAGCGGCCGCTCATCAGGGTCGAACGCACGTGATCGTTGTCGTCGAAGGCCCGAGCGGTTGCGGCAAGACGACCTGGTGCCGCACGCACGGCGGGAGGAACGCGCTACTGGAAAGGTTGCCGGATCACGCGACCGTGCCGCCCGAGCCTCGAGCGGCCGCGCGGTTCTGGATCGAGCGCAACGTCGCAAGATGGGAGGATGTCCTCGCGCGCGAGGCCCGTGATGGTCTCGTTGTCGTCGACACCGACCCGTTCAAGCTGCACTACGTCTGGACGCTCTTCAAAACAGGGCAGGCCGCCGAGATCGAGTGGACGATGCAGCGCGACGCCGCCCGCGAGGCATTCGCGACCGGCCGCTATGCCCTCGCCGATCTATTCCTCGTTTCGGACATCGACGACGCGACGCTCCGCGCGCGACGCGATGCCGATCCGACCCGCACGCGGCGAAACTTCGAGCGCCACGTGCTCTTGCGTGACGCGCTGTTGCGCTGGTATCGCGCCATCGATCGCCTCGAACCGGGCCGTGTCGTGTTCGGTCTTCCGGCCACCGGTCTCGCGCCGGGCCTACTCGCAAAGGGGAAGCGCGCGACGCGCTCGGGGCGCGACCTTTTCGATCAGCTGATGAGCGAGGTCGCCGCTCTCTAGGCGCCGCCCATCCGCTCGAGACCAGCCGCAAAAAAACACCTCCCCGTCAACGTACGCTTAGCGCGAAAGCTCGGAAGGGGTGGGAGTCCATGTTCGCGGCCTGGGGACGGTTCGTGTACCGGCGGCGCTGGCCGGTCCTCGCGGTGTCGGGCCTACTCCTCCTCGCGTCGATCTTCATCGTCATTCAGGGCGGGAAGCTGCAGTCCGGCGGCTTCATCGAAACCTCCGAATCCGGTCGAGCCTCGCGGCTGATCGAGCGTGAGCTTCCGAGTGCCGGTGCGGCCACGTTCACGCTGATCCTCTCGAGCGACACGCTCTCGGCGACAAGCCCCGAGTTTCGCGCGGCCGTCGACGCCGCGCTCGCACCGCTCCGGAGCGACCCTCGCGTCGCGCCGATCGTCACGCCGTACGACGGCACGGCGCTCGACCCGACGAGGCTCATCTCGAAGGATGGGCACGCGGTCGCGGTCGAGGTGCCGGCGAAGGACGATCTCGCTACCGCTCGCGACTATTACCCCGAGCTCCGTGCCAAGGTGCGGTCCGACACCCTGAGCATCCAGGCTACCGGCCTTCTCGCGATCAACAACGGATTCAACGCAGTTCTCCAGGAGGATCTCCGTCGGGCCGAGACCGTCTCGCTGCCGCTCGCGCTGGTCCTCCTTCTTGTCGTGTTCGGATCGATCGTCGCGGCTCTCGTGCCGCTCGGTGTGGGGGTGCTTGCGGTCATCGGCGGGATCGCCGGGATGTTCCTCGTCGCGCGCGTCACCGACGTATCCGTCTACGCCCTGAACGTTGTGACGCTCATCGGTCTCGGCGTCGCGATCGACTACTCGCTCTTCATCACGAACCGTTTCCGCGAGGAGATGCGGCGGGGGCATAGCGGCAACAACGCGCTCGCCATTGCCATGGCGACCTCGGGGCGTGCGATCACGTTCTCAGGGCTCACCGTGGCGATCGGCCTATCCGGGATGCTCTTCTACAAAGGGACTTTCCTCTCGTCGATGGGCATATCGGGCGCGATAGTCGTCGCGAGTGCGGTGTTCTACGGCTTGACGTTCCTTCCCGCGCTCCTCGCGATCCTGGGGCGCAACCTCGGCCGCGGGCGGATTCCGATCTTCCAGCCGGATTCGTCCGGCACCGGCTGGTGGCACACCATCGCCACGACAGTCATGCGTCGACCGATCCTCATCCTGGTCCCGGTCGTCGCGTTCATCCTCGTGCTGGGTTCGCCGTTCCTGCACCTTCGTCTCGCGAACAACGACGTCACCGCGCTACCCAAGCACGAGGAGTCCCGTGCCGCGTTCGATCGGCTGGTCGATGAATTTCCCGGCGGCAACCAGACGCACATCAATCTCGTGGTGGAGTACCCGAGCGCCGATCCGCTCGCGCCCGCACGAATCCCCGGGATGGTCGCCCTGGCGAAGAGGATCGCGGCGCTGCCGAACGTCGATGCGATCACGAGCCCGGTCACCGCCTCGGGTGACTCGAGCGTCGGGGCGGCCCAGTGGGCTGCGCTCTACTCGCAACCGCGGTCACAGCTTCCCCCGCAGCTCCAGGCGCTTATCCGGGGGACGGTCGGCGAGCACATCGTTGTATTCGACGTCGTTACGCAGAAGAGCATCTACAGCGACGAAGCCCGGCAGCTGGTGCGATCGCTTCGCGCCCTGTCACCGCCAGCAGACGCAGCGCTCTCGGTGACCGGCTTCACGGCCATCGACCTCGACACGGTCGACTTCATCGCGAGCCACACGCCGGCCGCGCTCGCGTACATCGTGGTCGCGACGATGCTCGTGCTGTTCCTCCTGCTCGGGTCGGTCGTCCTGCCGCTCAAGGCGGTCGTCATGAACCTTCTCTCGATCTCCGCGTCGTTCGGCGCGATCGTGTGGATCTTCCAGGACGGCCACTTCGCGGCGCAGCTCGGATTCACGCCAGGCTCGATCGATCCCACGCTGCCGGTGATCATGTTCTGCACCGTGTTCGGCCTGTCGATGGACTACGAGGTGCTGCTGCTCTCGCGGATGCAGGAGGAATACCTCCGCTCGCGCGATAACACGAGTGCGGTCGCCATGGGCCTCGAAAAGAGCGGTCGGCTCATCACCGGCGCCGCCGCGATCATGGTCGGTGTGTTCGCGGCCTTCGCGCTCGCCGACATCGTCCTCATCAAAGCGATCGGTCTTGGTATGGCGCTCGCCGTGGCCATCGACGCAACGCTGGTGCGCGCCCTGGTCGTGCCCGCGACGATGCGCCTCCTCGGCGATCTCAACTGGTGGGCGCCGGGACCCCTCGCGCGGTTGCAGCGGCGCATCGGTCTCTCGGAGTCGACGGCCTAGCAGCCAAGCCCTATAGACCGTCCCCGTAGCATTGGCGATCGTGCAACCGGTTCCTGCGACGCCCTCGGGCGGCGCGACGCTACGACCTCTCGGTATAGGGGACGTCCTCGATCGCGTCTTCGCGATCTATCGTGCACGCGCGATCGGCCTCTTCGTCCTGGGCCTGATCCTCTTTGTTGCCCTCGTCATCGCGTGGATCGTCCTCGGCGTCGTTTTCGCGTTCGCCGGCCGATCGACCTTCGTGCGGGTTTCGCAGCAGCCGACCAACGATCCCGTCGCGCTCCTCGCGAATCCCGCCTTCCTCGAGCTCATGGGCGGTCTTTTCATCTTCTTCATCGTCGGATGGCTCATCAGCCTTCTCGTCGGTGCTGTATTCACCGGAGCGGTCATCGACGCGGCCGCCGCAGCGCATCTTGGCCAGGAACGCTCGCTCTCCCAATCGTTCGTCGTGGGCTTCCAGTCGTCGCTGCGTATCTTCTTCGCCGGCGTACTGGTGACGATCGCGCTCGCGCTCATTGGGGTGGTGTTCAACGTCGCAAGCGCGTTCGTCAGCAACGGCATCGTTCTCTTTCTGATCTTCTGCGTGTATTTCTTTGTCCAGGTCTACGTGCAGGCTTCGTGGTTCGTGTCGCCCGTGATCGCGACGATCGAGCGCCACGGCCCGGTCTCATCGCTGCGTCGATCGTGGCAGCTCTCGTCCGGTTTCCGCTGGCGCATCGTCGGCCTGGTCCTCCTCCTCGTCGTCCTGTTCCTGGTCCTCTTCGTCCTCGTCGTCTTCCTCATTACGCTCATCGCCGCGGCGAATCAGAGCGCCGGCGCTGTCGCCATCTTCATCGCGGCCTTCGCGGCCGTGCCGCTTTGGATGCCGCTCTTTTTCGGCACGATGACGGTGCTCTATTACGATCTGCGCGTTCGCAAAGAGGGATTCGATCTGCAGCTCGCAGCGGAGGCCATGCCGCGCGCCTAGTCTCTGTCCTCACATTCGTCGTCATCCTCACCGCGGCCACGGCCGGGATCGCGAACGCCGACACTGTGAACGTCGCCGCCTACCGATCGCGGCTTCGCGATGCGCGAATGGCTCTCCTCCAGGCGCGCGTCGCCACCGACGCGCAGCGCCCTGCGTTCGTCGAACGTGCGCGGACCACGCTGTCGCAGACGACCGCCGTCCAAACCGCCGACGGCTCGGTCATCGTGCTCGACGACTCGCGCGTGGCCCGCCGGCTGGCGACGACCACCGCCGCGATCGACGCGAGCGTCGCCGATGTCGACCAGCTCATTGCGATCGCCGACCGCGCGGCCAGTCCGCCCTTCAACGTCGCGCAGGCCAACGCCAAGCTTCGCGACTTTGCCGTCGCCGAAGAAACGCGTTCCGGCAGCAACGATCTCTTCTCGGCCATCGGGGCGCTCCTCGCCCGACTTTTCCCGTCAGCGGGCGCGCAGCTCCCTCCCGGTAGCGTCGAGCTCACCCTGACGATCGCCGGCATCGGACTGCTCGTCGTCATTCTCGCGATCCTCGTGCGCGGCGTCCGCGAGCGAATCCGGCGCGAGGCCGTGCAGCCCGGCGCGCACGCCGAGGCGGCGGCCAGCGCTGCCGTGCAGCTTGCCGCCGCGGAGCGGGCGGCGCTTTCCGGCGATCCGCGCGCCGCGCTCCATGCGTTCTACCGCTACGCGATCCTGACCCTCGCCGAACGCCGGATGGTCCGCTACGAGCCGTCTCTCACCGACCGCGAGCTCCTCGAGCGAGCCTCGTCGCTGCCACAGGTCGAGACGTTGCGCGAGCTGATCTCGCTGCACGATCGCGCGTGGTTCGGACTGAAGGGAGCGACGGTGGAGGAGGCCGACCACGCGCGCGACCTGGCGGAGCGGGCAGTCGCATGAGAAGGCGTGTCCGGATCGACCCGCTCTACGTTGTTGCCGCCGTTCTCGTCCTCGTGGTCGTGGGGCTCGCGATCTTCGTCGGCACGAACGCCCAGTCCCCGGTCCGATCGGGATCGGCGCTCGACAGCACCAGCGGCGGCGCGGCGAGGCTGCGCGCGCTTCTGGATGAGCTCGGGGGCCGCACCGTGATCGTGCAGGGCGAGCGCTTCGCGCCGAGCGAAACCGCGGTGACCGTCCTCTTCATGCTCGGCGCCAGCGAATTCGTGAGCGATGTGGATGCCGTCGCGGCGAAAACCTTCCTGCAGGGCGGGGGCACCCTCATCATCGCGACGGATCAGGGCCTCGCCGAATCCGCGGTCCTCCGTCCGTACGGCGTGAGCCTGGGCGAAGGCGCGGGCGCAGGTCACTACGACGCGAGCTCGGTGATCGCGGCGACGGCGAGCGCCGCCCAGATCTCCATCGATCGCGGGCGGATCCTCACGCTGAGCGATCGCTGGTCGCCGGTGATGCGCAGCCAAGGACGGACGCTCGCGGCGATGACGCGTGAAGGCACGGGCACGCTCATCGTCGTCGGGAGCCTCGCGCCGTTCGTCAATCAGTACCTTGGCGTGGCCGATAACGGCCGCTTCGCCCTCTCGCTCGCGGCTGCGGGGTTCGGGCCGGGGCGCTCGATCGGGTTCGACGAATACCACCACGGCGCGCACCCATCTGCCGAGCTCATGGCCGTGCTCGAGCGGACATGGTTCGGACGCGCCATGCTCCTCGCCGGAGCCGCGGTGTTCCTCTTCCTGTGGTGGTCGGGCCGCCGATTCGGCCCGGCGCTTCCGGCGGATCCGCGGCCGCCGCGCTCGAGCCTCGAGTACATCCGCGGTTTCGCCGGACTCCTGCGCCGCTCGGGGAAAGACGAGATCGCGCGCGAACGTCTTCGGCGTGACCTTCGCCTTGGGCTCGCCACGCGCTACGGCCTCGATCCGGCGACACCGCTTGATCGCATCCTGGCGACCGCCGAGGCCGACGATCCGGGCCTCGCGGCCGAGGCCCGGGCCACCGACTCGGCGCTCGCAGGCCGCTTGCGCCAGAGCGAGTTGCTTCGTACGGTCGCGCGGGTCGAAGGAATCGTCGCGAAGAAGGAGAGACGGTGAGCACGAAGGACGTCGCCCAGCGGTTCGCCGACAGCGTTCACCAGGTGATCGTCGGTCAGGACGAGACCATCCGCCTGGCGTTCATGGCGCTCGCGCTTCGCGGCCACATCCTCATCGAAGGCGTGCCGGGCACGGCGAAGACGCTGCTCGCTCGCACGGCCGCGCGCCTCATCGGTGGCAGCTTCAAACGGATCCAGTTCACGCCCGACCTCATGCCGAGCGATATCGTCGGGACGAGCATCTTCGAGATCGCGACGAGCTCCTTTCGCATCCGGCTCGGTCCGGTTTTCGCCAACGTGGTGCTCGCGGACGAGGTGAACCGCGCGCCCGCAAAGACCCAGGCCGCGCTTCTCGAAGCGATGGAGGAGCGGCAGGTCACGCTGGAGGGCGAGCCGCACCCTCTGCCGGACCCGTTCATCGTCATCGCGACCCAGAACCCGGTCGAGTACGAGGGGACCTACCCGCTCCCCGAAGCGGAGCTCGATCGTTTCCTCTTCAAAGCGATCGTCGCTTACCCGCAGCAGCCAGAGGAGGCGGCGATCCTCCGTCGGCACGAGAAGGGGCGTCCGCTCGACCTGGTCGAGACGCTGGACCCGCTCGGACCGAGCGATCTCGGCACGTCGCGCGACGAGATCGAGAAGGTGACCGTCGAGGATTCCGTCGTCGGTTACATCGTCCGCATCGTCGAAGAGACGCGCCGGTCCGGCGACCTCCAGCTCGGCGCGAGTCCCCGCGCCGGGGTCCATTTGCTGCACGCCGCGAAAGCCGCTGCCGCGCTTGACGGACGCGATTTCGTCACGCCTGATGACGTGAAGTCGCTCGTGCCGCCGACGCTTCGGCACCGCGTTGTCCTCAAAGCGGAAGCGGAGATCGAGGGCGTCGACGCCGATGCGGCGCTTCGCAGGGTCCTCGCGCGTCTCGACGTCCCGCGTTGATCCAGCCGCGCAAACGGCGCGCCAGTCGACTCCCGTTCGTCCCGCTTCCACGCTTGCTCGCGTTCGTCCTGTTGAGTGCGATACCGCTCGCGCTCGCGACCTTTTACGAACCGCTCGCCTGGGGCGCGGTCGCAATCTGGGCTGCTGCGATCGTCCTCGCCCTGATCGATGCGCGAGCGACGCGACCGCTCACTGCGGATGACGTTTCGCGCCAGATCACCGAGCAGCCGTCGCTCCGCGCCGCAGATCCGGTCCGCCTCACGGTCCGGAACCCGCTCGCCCGCCGTCTTGCCCTCACGATCCGAGATGAGCCTCCTGCCTCCTTCGACGTCGACCGCCGCTCTGTCCGTGTCGAGGTCGGGGGTCGCGCCTCGGCCAGCGCCGAATACGCGGCGCGACCGCGGCACCGGGGCACGTTCCAGTTCGGGGATCTCCACACGCGGCAACCCGGTCCGCTCGGGCTCATGGAGCGCCGCGGCCGCGTGGACGCCGCCGTGGAGGTGAAGGTCTACCCCGACCTGCGCGAGATCCGCCGCTACGAGATCACCTTGCGCCGCGGTCTGGCGTATGACGCCGGCCAGCGGCGTGCGCGCATCCCGGGCGCGGGCAGCCTCTTCGCGCGACTTCGCGAATACGGACCCGACGATGACCCACGCTCGATCTCGTGGGCCGCGACCGCGCGGAGGGGCCGGCCGATCGCCGTCGAGTACGAGACCGAGCGGCAACAGCGTCTGCTGATCCTTCTCGACGCCGGCCGGATGATGTCGAGCACACTCGGGACCCTCACCAAGCTCGACCATGCCGTCAACACCGCCTTGATGCTCGCGTACGTCGGCGCCGCCAAGGGCGACGAGGTCGGCCTGCTCGGATTCGCCGACGACGTCCGCAGCTATCTGCCGCCCCGCCGCGGTCGGGGCCAGTTCCTACGGATCACCGAGGAGCTTCGCCGCATAGCCGTGACCACGACGGAGTCGGACTATCGCTCCGCGCTCGAGTTCCTACGTGCGCGCGCCGCACGCCGGGCGCTCGTCGTGCTCTTCACCGACCTCGTCGACGAGGAAGCCTCGCGATCGCTGGTCGCGGCGGTGACGCGGCTCGCGGGCAACAATCTCGTGCTCTGCTGCCTGCTGGCGGACCCTGAGCTCGCCGAGGTCGCGGCGCGGGTTCCGGACTCGACGGTTTCGCTGTACGAGCGTGTCGTCGCCCGTGAGGTGCGTGACGCGCGCGCGAAGGCGCTCGCCACCTTGCGGCGCCGCGGCGTGCACACGATCGACGTACCGTCGGATCGCCTCACGGTCGCGACGATCCAGCGCTACATAGAGCTGAAGAAACGCTTTCTCTGAACCCGGCGCAGCCGGAGCAGGCGGTCGGCGAAGAGCACGTAGCAGAGGACGATCGCTCCGCTCCCGAGTCCTACCGCGACCTTCACAGCAGTCGGCGCGGTGCTCGGCGAAACGTAGACCTCGATGAGCCCGGCAAAGCCCAGCATCACGATCACGAGCAGGAGGATCCGCATCGCCTGGACCCCAGCGAGCCGCAGTGCCGTCCCGCGTGTTCGCTCACCGGGTTGGAGGATCGCCCACGCAAAGCGCAGGCCGGCGGCTCCCGAGAGAACGATCGCGGAGAGCTCGAGGACACCGTGGCCCGAGATGAATGTGAGCAGCGTCCACGAGAGACCGGCCGCCTGCAGAACCGCGAACGCCGTGCCGAGGAGCGCGCCGTTCGCGACGAGGATGTAAACGGTGAGCAATCCGACGGTGAGCCCGCCGGCAAATGCGATGATCGCGACCCGAACGTTGTTCACGATGATGGTGGGGCCCGCGCCAAGGCGCAGGGCTTCCGGGAGCTCGGTGCCCGGTCGGCGACGCGCAAGCTCGTCGCGGAAGGAAGCGGGAAGCGCACCTGCCGCGATGTCGGGCGAGAGAAGGCCGGCGAGAAAGGCCACGAGCGCAGGGCCGAAGAGAAGGATCGCCGAGGCGAGAATGAACCTCGCGTTTGCGCGGACGGTCGCCGGAATATCTCCGAGCACAAATCGACGAAGGCGCCGCACGCTCGTCGGCGACTCGCTGTACACGAGGGCATGCGCGGCGGCGACAAGATCGTTCAGCTCGAAGGCAACAACATCGCGTGGGAAATCGCGCTGAGCGATCGCGAGATCTCCGGTTGCCGCGCGGTAGAGCCGACCGAGCTCCAGGACCTCGTCCGCCTTCAGGCGATCGACACGACCCGCGGCGGATGAGACGAGGTCTGCCAGGCGCGACCAACGACCGAGGTGATCCTCTACGAATCGGTCGATCGCGCCCGGAGCGGCGATCCGCGGCACGGCCGGAACGTAACATTTATCGATGACAATCGCGATGGGCCGGCTCGAAATTGAGACGCCCGATCACGTCGTGCTCCGCTTTCAGCTCGCCGGCGCCGGCAATCGTGGGTTCGCGGCGATGGCGGACTTCGTCATCGTCTTCGTACTCATGTTCGCAATCGGGTTCGCGTTCCAGAAGCTCACCGAGATCGACCCATCCCTCGACGATTGGTCCGGTTGGGTGGTCTTGTTCGAGCTCTTGATCGCGTGGCTGTACTTCGTCCTCCTCGAGTGGCTCTGGAACGGCCAGACCATCGGTAAGCGATTCTTCGGCCTGCGCGTCATCAGCGAGGATGGCGAGCCCGCGCGATTCGTCGCCGTCGTCGTGCGCAACCTTGTCCGGGTCGTCGACTTCCTGCCGTTCTTTTACGGCTTCGGCCTCGTGACGCTCATCGTGTCATCGCGCTCCCAGCGTCTCGGGGACTACGCAGGCGGCACGTTCGTCGTCCGCGCGCCGCGCCCGCGCCGCAACTGGTCGGCGCTCCGGACCCTGAGCGCTCTGCCACGCTGGAATCTCGCCGAGGGTGAAAAGGCCGCGGCGCCGACCCTCCGCGTCCTTCCGGGCGAGGCGCAGCGCCTCGTGCGGGAGTTCGTCCTCCGCGAGCAAAAGCTCACGCCCGCTGCCCGGACGGCTCTGGCCAGGCAGCTCGCGGAGCGGCTCCGTGGGCTCCTTCCGGAATTCCAGGTCGCCGACGATGTTGAGCTGATACGCACGGTCGCGCGGTCGCTCCGCGCCAAAGGGGACGAGAACCGCTGATGGATCTAGTGATGCGCTGCCCCTGCTGCGGTGCCGGTCTCTAGCCCGCCCGAGCGAGCATCCACCGCGCAGCGCGACCTCGTCGTTACGGGGATGACGTGCGCGTCGTGCGTCGCGAGCGTTGAGGACGCGCTCAGGGGGATCGCCGGCGTGCGCGGCGCGGACGTGAACCTCGCGACCGAGCGCGCGCGTGTCGAAGTCGACCCCTCCCGCGCCGACGATGGGGCTCTCGTGCGCGCGATCGAGCGCGCGGGCTACGGAGCTCTCGTCCTCTCCGCCGATCGCGCCGAGCGTGCCGCGACCGAGGCGCGCGAACGCGCGCTGCGAATGACATATGTCCGAGCGCTTCGCCGCCGGCTCATCGTCGCGGCGGCTCTGGCGGTCGCAACGATGCTCCTGTCGATGGCCGACCTCTTCTATCCCGCCGTCGCTCAAGCTGCATGGCGTCCGTTCGTTCTCTTCGCGCTCGCCACACCGGTGCAGCTCTGGTGTGCACTGCCTTTCTATCGCGGCGCGCTCTCCGCCGCGCGGCATCGCCGCACGGACATGAACACGCTTGTCGTGGTCGGGACGACGACGGCCTACGGGGTCTCGGTGCTCGCGACGTTCTTCGGCGCGGCATTCACCGCGGCCGGCCTGAGCCCGGACCGCTTCCTCTACTACGACACGGCGACCGTGATCGTCACTCTGGTGCTCGCGGGCCGCTACCTCGAGGCGCGCGCCCGCGCGCGGACCGCGGACGAGGTGCGCGCGCTCGCCGCCCTCGGTGCGAAGAGCGCTCGCGTACGACGACCCGGGGGCGTCGAAGAAGACGTGCCTATCGATCGCCTCGCCGTCGGTGATGTCGTGATCGTGCGCCCGGGTGAGATCGTCGCGGCGGACGGCCGCATCCTCGCGGGTTCGTCCGCGGTCGACGAGGCGATGATCAC
>Ga0209155_1001162_pt1 | contig 12495 bp, 9 predicted proteins | sample GraSoiAngelo_122_FD_185879 | JGI IMG/M metagenome (GOLD analysis project Ga0209155, IMG submission 185879) | Grasslands soil microbial communities from the Angelo Coastal Reserve, California, USA - 14_0927_02_20cm (SPAdes) (version 2) | ecosystem: Environmental > Terrestrial > Soil > Grasslands ...
CGCCGACTTCGTTGGAATGAATGCCCGACGTGATGAGGACGATGGCCTTCCCGCTCCGCAGCGCCTCGTCGACGTCCTGAGCGCGCCTGGCCCGGGGGTCCGCGAGCGTGGCATTGAGCTCCCGATAGCGATCCAGCAGCCGCAGGTTCTGGGGGCTCGAGATCGCGAGCGCGAGGAACGGCGCGCCCAGCGTGGTGTGCCCCAGGTCCCGGTATCGGATGCGGTCGCTCGCCTTGGCGAGGGCCTGATAATAACGGACCAGCGTCGGCCAGTCGGCCAGTTTGCGGTCTTCGCCCGGATCGAAGCCGAGCACGGCACGCGGCGGCGGGATCCGGGCCGCGGCGGGGGCGGGTGGGGCCGGCCGACGGCGGGCCGGGGCCGGGCGTCGGGAAGGGGAGGGGCGGTGTTGCGCCGAGGCGGGCGCGGACAGCGAAATGGCGACGAGAGCGCAGCAAGACAGAAGGGGGACGTGCCTCATGGCGGGGCCAAGATATCGAGGCGCGCCCCGTCTGACCACCGCCGTCAGGGCAGCTTGTGCAGCTCCACGCGACGGTTTTGCGCCCGCCCGCTGGCGGTGCTGTTGGGGGCGACGTAGCCCGAGCCGCCGTATCCCTTGGCCACCATGCGCATCGGCGCTACGCCCTTGCGCGCCAGATAGAACCGCACGGCGGCCGCGCGCGCCTGCGACAGTCGCAGGTTCGAGAACTTCGTCCCGGTGCTGTCGGTGTATCCTGCCACCTCGATCCGGATCTCCGGGTTCGCCACCAGGGACGCCGCCACGGCGTCGAGCACCAGGTACGAGTCGCGCGTCAGCACCGACCGGCCGGTCTCGAAGTTCACGCCCCGCAGGACCAGCGTCGGTCGCGGCGCCGGCGCCCCCGGCGTGGCCGGTCGCGCCGGTTCCGGCGCGAACAGCACCAAGCAGCCATTCGCGTCCACCTGGCTTCCCGGGGGCGCGGGCGGGCATTTGGCGGGCGCGGCGGCCTGGGGGGCAGGGGTCGGCGTCCTCACGGCCTCGACGGGCAGCGGACACCCGGTGGCATCCACCCTTGCGCCGGCCGGCGTGTTGGGGCATTGGTCGATGCCGTCCGGCACGCCGTCCAGGTCGGAATCGAGCGGGCACCCGTTGGCGTCCACGGTGGCGCCCTTGGGGGTGTTGGGACACCTGTCGAGGCCGTCGGGCACGCCGTCGCCATCGGCGTCCATGGGGCATCCCTTGGCGTCGACCGCGACGCCCGCGGGCGTGTCGGGGCATTGATCGACGCCGTCGGGCACGCCGTCGGCGTCGGAATCGATGGGACAGCCCTTCGCGTCGACCTTGAGGCCGGCCGGGGTGTTGGGGCACTGGTCGAGCCCGTCGGGCACGCCGTCGGCGTCGGCGTCGGTGGGGCAGCCGGTGGCGTCGACGTGCGCGCCGGCGGGCGTGCCCGGGCACTTGTCGAGCCCGTCGGGCACCCCGTCCTGGTCGGCGTCCAGGGGGCAGCCACGCTGATCGACGACGGCGCCGGCCGGCGTGCCGGGGCAGGCGTCCTTACTGTCGGGCACGCCGTCGCCGTCGGAGTCCTTGCGCTCCGTGCCGAGATGGAGCACCGAGAGGCCGACGGTGCCGAGATAGTGCGTGACACTCTGGAGGCCGACGTACTTCGTACTCGGGGTGACGATCGCCCGGCCCTCGACGCGCACGGCGATGCGATTGGTGAGAAACAGACGGATGCCGGCGCCGCCGTGCACGGCATTGTCGGTGAAATGGTACGGCGCGCGCGTGCCGAAATCGAGCAGCGAATACCCACCCAGTGCGTACAGGGTAAGCCGCGGCGCGCGCAACGCGTTGACGACGAGCGATGCGCCGGCGATCAGGGGCTGTAGCGTGTTGGCCGTCCCGCCCGGCGGGGTCACCGTGTACTCGGGCTGGAACAGCACGTCTCCCTCGACGCCGATGAAGTTGTTCAGGAAATAGCCCAGTCGCACACCACCACCCGGCTTCCGCCCGAGGCCGAACGCAGGGTTGTAGCGCGTGTAGGCGCCGAACGCGCCGGCCTCGAACTGTCCGGGGCGCTGCGCCGTGAGGGGGCGCGCGCCGAGCGCGAGCGCGCCCGCCAGCAGCGCGATCCGTCTCATGGCAGCTGGTGCAGCTCGACGCGCCGGTTCTGCGCGCGTCCCGCCGCGGTCGTGTTGGGCGCGATCGGATTGGCGGGTCCGTATCCCTTGGCGACCATGCGGTTGGGCGTGACGCCGCGGGTCGCGAGATACATCCGGACCGCCTCCGCCCGCGCCTGCGACAGACCGGCGTTGGTCGCCGCGGCGCCGGTGTTGTCCGTGTAACCGGCGATCTCGATGCGGATGTCGGGATTCGCCTGGAGCGACTGCGCGACGATGTCGAGCACCGTGAACGACTCCGGCTTGAGTGCCGACTTGCCCGTTTCGAAGATCACGCCCCGCAGGATGACCGGGGTGCGCTCGGGCGTGAACAGAATCGGGCACCCTGCGGCGTCCACGCGCGTGCCGTGCGGGGTGTTGGGGCACTTGTCTTTGGTGTCGTCGACGCCGTCGCCGTCCGAGTCCTTGAACCGCTGGCAGCCCACGCTGTCGACTTCCACACCGGGCGGCGTGTTCGGGCACTTGTCGATGCCGTCCGGGACGCCGTCAATGTCCGAGTCGAGGGGGCAGCCGGCCTTGTCGACCATGGCGCCCGCCGGCGTGTTGGGGCATTGATCGATGCCGTCGAACACCCCGTCGCCGTCCGCGTCCGATGGGCATCCCCGTGCGTCGACCGTGGCGCCAGCGGGCGTGTCGGGGCACTGATCGATGCCGTCGACCACACCGTCGTGGTCGGAGTCGAGGGGGCAGCCGGACGCGTCGACGTGCGCGCCGCGCGGCGTGTTGGCGCAGCGGTCGAGACCATCGAGCACGCCGTCGCCGTCGGAGTCGGAGGGGCAGCCGCGCGCGTCGACCGTCGCCCCGGCGGGAGTGTTGGGGCAGGCGTCGCGGCGGTCGGGCACGCCGTCCCCGTCGGAGTCGGTCGCCGGGCCTCCGCCGGCGAACACCGACAGCCCCACCGACCCGACGACATGACCGGCCCAATCGGCGCCGGGGAAGCCGGTGTTGGGCGCATAGATCCCCCGCACCTCCACCCGCAGCGCCGCGCGCTCGCCCAGGAACACCCGGTCGCCCAGCGCGCCGTGGATCGCGTTGTCGGTGAAGCGGTAAGATGTGGCCTGCTCGTAGTCGAGGCGGGAATAGCCGCCCAGGATGTAGAAGAGATTGCGCGCGCCGCCGAAATTCAGCACGAGGCTCGCGGTGCCGACGGCGAGCGTGGGGGATGTGCCGGCGGTCCGCGGCGTGAGACTCTGATAGCCGCCGTCGAGCTCGGCGCTGACGACGTTATTGAAGAAGTATGCCAGGCGGCCGCCCCCGCCGACCTGGTTGTCGAGATCGAACATACGGTCGTAGCGCGTCAGCGACGCGAACGCCCCGAGCTCGAACTGATGCGCGCGCTGGGCGTCGAGGCTCGCCGGAGCGCCGGCGAGCACCGTTACCGAGACGAGGACGATCGCGAGCGTGCGCACCGGCGGCCGATCCCTCCTGAGGTCGCACTACGGTAACAATTCGGCCCCCGGTTTGAAACCCCGGAGGCCGCTTCCGCGTGACGCGCATCACGCTCTACTAGCGTCCGTTTTCGCCGCGGACAAACCGCACGGCCTTGGCGAGGTGGTCGGCCAGCGCCGCCAGCTCGCTGGCGCCGCGCGCCAGCCCTTCGATCGCCTGGAGCTGCTCGGCGGCCGCGGCCGCGACCGCTTCCGCTTCCTGCGTGGACGAGTGCGCCCCGCCCTTCGCTTGCTCGAGCGACCGGCCGATCGTGCCCGCCCGCTCGCGGATACCGTGCGCCAGCTCCGCCACCCGCTTGCCCGCGCGGGCCGTGCCGGCCGCCGCTTCGCCGATCCGCGTCAGGTCCTGAACCCAGTCCGTCGACCCCTGCACCACTTCGCCCAGGTCGCTGCGGATGCGCTCGAGCAGCTGTGCCGCGCGGTCCAGCGCGCGGCGCGTGTCCTGCGCCGACTTGCCGACGTTGCGTGCCTCGCGCCCGCTTTCCTCGGCGAGCTTGTGGACCTCATCGGCCACGACCGCGAAGCCGCGGCCGTGCACGCCGGCGCGGGCCGCCTCGATCGTCGCGTTGAGCGCCAGCAGGTTCGTCTGGTTTGCGATGAAACCGATCGTTTCCGAGAACTTCTCGACCTGCTCGGCCACGTCGCGCAGGCGGAGCACTTCGCGCGCGCTTTCTTCGGTGGTCACGCCCAGGTCCGAGAGTCGGCGCACCGCCGCCTGGGTGGCGAGTCGGATCTTCTGCGTCGTCTGCTCCATTTGGGCGCCCGACGCGCGCGTCTCGTCGCCCGCGGCGGCGACCTCGCCGGCGTGCTGCGCCAGCTCCGCGGCTTCGCGGGCGAGCGCGCTCACCAGAGCAGCGGCCTGCGCCGCGCCCTGGCTGGCGCGGCGCGCGGAGGCGGCCACCTCCTCGCTCGACGCATGAATCTGCTGAGTCGTCGCGGTGAGGGTCTGCATGTAGGCGCTGGTCCGGTCGGACGCGCCCACGACGGGCTGCACCGAGCCCTCGATGGCGAGCATGAGCGCGAGCTGCGGCGCGAGCAGGGCCAGCATGTCGCCGTCGGAATCGCGGTACATGGCCGGATCCGAGTGACGCACGCTCCACACGCCGACCAGCTGCGCCGCGTGGTACAGCGGCACCAGCACCTCGGATCCCGGGGGCTCCTGCCCGGGCGTCACTATCTGCTGGCGCGCGAGCGCGCGCCCCACCACCGGACGCCGTAGCCGGAGCACTTCGCTCGTGAGACCGGCGGCGGCGTCGTAACGGAGCCTGCCCCCGGGCGTGGCGGCGGTGTCGGCGATGAGCTCCATCTCGTTGGTCGCGGCGTCGTAGCGGGCGAACCCCATGTGCTCCCACGGCACCAGTCGCCGGGCCAGCTCCTGGATCCGGGGAAAGCTCTTCGCGAGGCTGATGTCGCGCGCGATCGCCTGGCCGAGCCCCTGGATCAGCGCCAGCTCGTCCGCCCGGACACCGCGGCGGATGACCGAGAGCGTCGCCGCCGTGGCCCCCGCGAGCCCCGCGCCGATCACCACGAGGACGGCCGTGTCGACGCCCGCGGACAGCAGCGCGAGCCAGCCGAGCGCGAGGCCAGCGGAGCAGGCATACACGACCGCCTCCCAGCGCGCCGTCAGGCTGGGATCGACCCAGGCGAGGGAGCGTCCGAGCGCGAGCTCCAGGTAGAACGTGGCGTTCACGACCAGGGGGACCAGCAGCAGGAATATCACGAGCGGGGGGAGGTTCGCCGCCGCGAGGGCCGCGGCCCCCGTCGTGCCCCCGAGCCGTTCGTACACGAGCCCGGCTGCCGCTCCCCCGGCGGTGAGATGGGCCGCGTTATCGAGCGCGGCGGCGAGCGGCAGCCGGCGCAATGCCACGTCGCCCACGACCATCGCCACAAGGGCGACCACGACGCCGAACGGCCAGCCGCGATCGAGCGTGGCGTACGCCATGACGCCGAGCATGTAGGAGGTAAAGCCGGTTCCCGGGAGGGCGATGCCGAACCGCCGGGCCAGCGCGCCCACGATCACGAGCACGACCAGCTCTTCGGCGACGTCCGCTCCGAGCGCCGGGCGTCCCGCCGCGAAACGGGCCGCGGCGGCGGCGATCGCCGCGGCGGCGCCGAGCGCGACCAGCGCGCGTATCAGCAGACCCGGCGACGCCTTGAGGCGGGAGAGGGAACTCATGGCAAGCCCCGAGCAAGGTCGGCCCCTTGGCGCGGCGTGTCAAGCGCGACTATCGTTTACGTCATGCGTGTCACGATTGAATACTGCGTCGTCTGAAATTACGAGCCGAGGGCCGCCGGTCTGGCGGCCGAAATCCGCAAGACCTATCCCCACGCCGACGTGAAGCTGATCCAGTCGTCGGGCGGCGTGTTCGAGGTGGAGGTGGATGGGCGCCGCATCTTCTCAAAAAAAGCACTGGGCCGCCACGCCGAGCCGGGAGAAGTGCTGCGCCTGATGCAGCAGGTCGCGCCGCCGGCGCGGTGAGCGTCGGGGACGGAAGCTGACCGCGGTAGGTGACACGCCGCCGGCCCGCTACTCTGCCGCACTGCAATCCCAACTATCGCTCGCAGCAGCCGTTAGCCCGCGGGTCGAGCCGTGGCACGGCCTTTCCAAGTGGAGGCCGGCGCCAGGGAGGTGACATATGAAACACATGATCTGGGCGATCGGGTTGGCGCTGGCGCTCGGCGCCACGCCGGCAGTGGCGCAGACGCGCGTGAGCGTGGCGGTCGGATTCGGCGTGCCGCGGCCGTTGGTGCGCGGCTTCGTCGTCGTGGGCCGGCCGTTCGCGTACTATCCCCCCGCCTACGTCGTCGTGCGGCGTCCCTACTTCTACCGGCACCGGCGGCCGCTGCTGTTCGTGCGGCGCGTCTACGTGGGGCGCTACCATCATCGACATCGCTGGGACGACGACGAGTAACTGAAGCGACGGGCGTCGGTCGAGCCATGGAAAGCGGGAGGCGCGCATGCCTCCCGCTTTTCGTTCCGCGCCTTTCTATATTGCGACCGTGCGCCCGTCTCGCGATCACTTCCTTCCCCCCGATCCCTCCGCCTTCCTCGCTGCCGAACCAGCGACCGGGCGCGTCGTCGTGATCGCCCCGACACGGGCTGCGTGCGAGACGATCGAGCTGGCGATGAGCCTCGAGATCGACACGCTGCTCGGCCGCGAGCACGGCGACGATATTCGCCGCCTTGCGGCTTCGGGACGCGGCTTCGGCATCGTCGCGGCGACGGGCACGGGCAAGACGCTCGCCATCCGGCCGATCGCCGCCACCGTGCTGGGCGCGCCTCTCAAGGTCGGCGTAGTGAACCGCGAGCGCGAGGCGACGCCCGAGACGCCGACCTGGAACGTCGTGATCGTCACCACCGGGATCGCGCGCCGCTGGTTCGAGGACGGCCTGATCACGGCACGCGACACCCTCGTGGTGGACGAGATCCATCAGACCTCCGCGGAACTGGAGCTGTGCCTGGCGCTGGGAAAGCGCGCCGACTGCCGCTTCGTGTGGCTGTCGGCGACGGTCGACCCGTCGTTTTACGCCCGCTACCTCGGCTCGGTGGAGGTGCTCGAAACCCGGGCGTTCGACCCCGCCAAGGCCGCCCGCGTGCGCGTGCTGGCGCAGCAGCCCCTCCAATTCCTCGACGACCGCTTCATGAAGCGGGTACTGCGCGAGCGACGTGGCGTGGCGGTGTTCGTGCCCACCCGCGCCGAGGTCGAGCAGATCGCGAAGGAGCTCGGCAGCCGCTGGCAGCGACTCCCGACGGCGTTCTACCACGGCGGCGAGCCGATCCGGGTCATCCGGCCCTTCCTCGACGGTCAGGTGCGACGGCCGTTTCTCCTGGCGATGACGGCGGCCGGGCAGTCGGCGCTCAACATCCGCGGCCTCGACACCGTGGTGATCTACGACGCGCGTTACGCCAACGTGGTGGAGCGCGGCCGCAACGTGCTCACCCGTCTCTACCTCGGCGCCAACGAAATCCTCCAGATGGCGGGACGGGTGCACGGGCGGGTGGACGCCGGCGAGGTCTACATCCTGAGCGATCGGGACGTGGTGTTCGAGCAGCTCGAGCCGACGCCACCCGAGTTCCAGCTCGCCGGCGATGCGGAGCGCGTGGCCATCACGTGCGCGGCGCTGGGCGTGGATGCGCGCGACCTGGACCTCCCGGTGCCGCTCGACCGCAAGGCGTACCGCGACGCGGTGGAGCTGCTCACCGCACGCGGTCTGATCGAGCACGGGCGGCTCACGCGCTACGGCCGGGAGGTGGAGGCGATGCCCGTGGAGCGGCCGTGGGGCGAGCTGTTGTACCACGCCGACGCCGAGCTCATTCCCATGGTAGCAGTCGCCGCGAACATCGAGTCGCTGCACCGCATGACGCGAGAGGAGCGGGACCTGCGCGGGCTGATCGTCTCGGGCAGCGATCACCTCACCGCGTACAACGTGTACGCCGAGGCGGTCAACAAGCACGGGTACCCGGGGGAGGTCTACGGATTGCCGCGTCATCTGTTCCGCGACGGTGTCGACGCCTGGGCGGAGGGGCGCGGCGTGCTCGTCAAGGCGATCGAAGACGTGGCGCTCGGCACAGCGTCCGTGTATCGCCAGCTCGAGCTCCCGCTTCCCGAGCGGCTGCCCTACGCCGGCGACAAGACGCTCGGGGCGTTCGCGGACCTGGTGGCGAGGGTCATGCCGTTCGACCTGGTGATCGACGAAGCGACGGCCGACGGGCGCGAGGCGCGCGTGAGCCGCAGCTCGGTGTGCGGCAGCTGGGGGGCGGTCGCGGGCACCCTGCGGTACTTCGCGGACCGGTTCGGCGTGCCGCGCGCGAGCATCGAGGGCACGGGGCTTCCCGAGCGCGCCATCCGGCGCTATGCGCGCCGCGGCACCCCTACCGTGGTGTTCGAGCGGCTGCGGCGGCGCGAGGGTCTCATGGTGGTCCGGACGGTCGAGTACTTCGGCTTCGTGCTCGAGCGTGATGTCGAGCCCCTGCCCACGCCGTTTCCCGTGGAGCTCGGCGACGCCGCGCGGGCGGCCCTGGTGGAGGCCCTGCTCGCCGGTGAGACGCCGCACCCCGACCAGGGACCGCTGCGGCGGGCGCTCGAGCGCCTGGGGTTCTACTGGCGCCGCTCGGGTGGCCGGCTCGCCGCCGCGGCCACGGAGCAGGTCGCGGCCCGGCTCGGCGCGCAGCTCGCGCGCGTCGCCTCGTGGCAGGAGTTCCTCGGCACCCGGCTGGCACTCGACGTCGACGCTATGATTCCAGCCGACGACCGGCGCGCGCTCGAGGCGCTGCCATCGTCCGTGCACCTGTACGGCGACCGGGTACCCGTGGACTACGAGGTCGAACGGGGCGTGGGCGTCGTGCGGCTGCGCCTCAAGGAAGGGCAGGCCCGGAGGCTCCAGCCGTCCGACGTGCCGCCGTTCGATCGCCCGCTGCGTTTTACCGTGCTGCGCGGCAAGCGTGAGGCGCTGCGCTCGGACTCGCTCGAGGAGCTGCGTCGCGGACTGAGCGGGCTGTCGCGCGCGGAACGGCAGCGCCTGGTCCGAGACGGCAGGAGGGGACGGCGGCGCTAGCACCCGAAGTGGCCCCACCCGGGTGTCACAGCAACGCCACAACCCTTTCGGTCGTATTCCCGGGTGGGACACGCCTCGTGGAGGCGCGCCGCCCCGGCCTGGGATGTGACGTTGCCGTGTGTCGCGGGTCACTTCTTTTGGGGTCGGTGCTCTCTGGAACTTTGACCCGGGACTACGGCTATGCAAGGACGTATGTCATCGAGAGAGAAGAACTCCAGTCTCCCATCCCAGCCGGCGTTCGCGCCGCTCGGTCAGGCGGTGCTGGAAACGTTCGGTGAGGGGGTCGCGGTGTTCGACCCGTACGGTCGGATGCTGTACGCGAACCAGCGGGCCCGTCGCGTGATCGAAGGGCTCGGAGATGGCGCCGCCGGTCACGGCGATCACCTGCGCGAGCGGCTCATGGCATTCGGCGGCCGCGCGCGCACCCTGAAGCAGGGCTCCATGGAGCTCGGCGAGGCGGTGTTCCTGCCGGAGGGCGATCACGGCCGCACGCTGGCCGAGCGCGAGCGGCAGGCCATCCTCGACACGCTCGAGGTCACGCACGGCAAGCTGGCCGAGACCGCTCGTCGGCTCGGGATCAGCCGTACCACCCTATGGCGCCGGTTGCGCGCCTACGGGTTGCGACCCAACGGGCAGGCTGGCCACGTGACGGGCGCGCGCGCCTAGGGCGCGCCGCTCCTCCGTCCGATCCTGGCGTCGGCGTTTCGCGCCGTCTAGCTTCCCGCTCGGCTCCCACCCTGCGGGACGCGATGCCGGCTACGCCCTACGTCATCGAGGAATACGTCCGCTGGTCCGACGTGGACTTCGCCGGGATCATCTTCTACGGTTCCTACGTCCGCTTCTTCGAGATCGCCGAGACGGAGTTGTTCCGCTCGTGCGGCCTGGCGTACGCCCGCGTATTCGACCGCTACGACATCTTCCTCCCCCGCAAGGCCGTCCACAGCGAGTTCTACTGGCCGGCCCGCCTCGACGACCGGCTCCGCGTAGCGACCTACGTCGGCCGTGTGGGCACCAAGTCCATGACCCTCAACTTCGACGTGCTGCGCGACGGCCCGCCCGCGCTCGGCGCCGCCGGTTGGATGGTGCTCGTGTGCGTTAACCGCAAGCTCCTCCGTCCCGAGCCGTTACCGGCGGGGCTCGTGCAGGCGCTCGCTCCCCATACGCTTACCACCACGGCCGCCCGCGCTCTGCTGGGCGTGCCGTCGCCGCCCGACGGGGGGAGGGGGGCACCCGCCTGAACGGCCGGGCGGCCGCTGCGCTCGCCCTCAGTGTGCTCGGCACCGTCTGGTGCCGGGCGACCCGCCACGAGCCGCGCGTGCGGGTGGTCCTGACGCGGCAGGGCAAGGACACCGTGCGGATCGACGCGCCGGTGCGCGCGTTTCGCTGCACCGGCCCCCGCGCGCAGATCGGAGGCGGCCTGCTGCTCCAGGGCGTGGACGGCGGCAACGGCGTGCTTGTGTGGCTGCGCACCGCGGACTCGCTGAGGGTCGGCGCCTGGCCGCTGCTGCAGCGCGGCGACACGCTGTCTCCCCGCGGCGCGACGGTGGGCGTACGCTTCATGCTCGGCGACGCGGCGCGCGGCGCACTGCTCGACAGCGGCACGGTCTGGATCACGCGTGCCGACAGCATGGTCGCGCTCGTGGCGCGGGGCACGGGGAGCGAAACGCTCACGGCGACGCGCATGGCCGTCGAGGCGACGTTCGCCGCCGCGCCGGTCGGGGCCGACACCGCCTCGTGCCGCGCCCAGCTGTGAGCGTGCGGATCGGGATCATCGGGACCGGGTTCGCCCGCCGGGTGCAGCTCCCGGCCCTGCGGCTCGTGCCGGGGGTGACGGTCACGGCGATCGCGAGCGGCAGCCTGGAGCGCGCCCGCGCGGTGGCCGCCGAGTTCGCCATCCCGCAGGCCTTCGGCAGCGGCGAGGAGCTGGCGCGTGCGCGCGACGTGGACCTGGTGCTGGTCTCCTCCACCCCCGACTGTCACGCGCGTCAGGCGATCGCGGCGCTCGAGGCGGGCAAGCACGTGCTGTGCGAGAAGCCGATGGCGCTCGACGTGCGCGAAGCGGAGCGCATGCTGGAGGTCGCCGCGCGGAGCCCCGGCCTGGCCCGGATCGATCACGAGCTGCGCTACGAGCCGAACCGCGTGGCGGCGCTGCGGCTGCTGCGCGAGGGGGCGATCGGTCCCCTGCTGCACCTGGAGCTGGTGCTGCGGCCGTACATGCGCGGCGACGGCCGTCCCCAGGCCGCCGACGCGCCCTGGACCTGGTGGTACGACGCCGCGCGCGGCGGCGGCATTTTGGGCGCGGTCGGGTCGCACCTCATCGATCTGTGCCGCTTCTGGACGGCGAGCGAGGTCGTCGAAGTGAGCGGCCGGGCGGCGACACTCGTGGCGACCCGCGTCGACGAGCAGGGCGTGCGGCGCGCCGTGACCGCGGACGACTACGCGAGCTGTGTGCTGCGGTTTGCGAGCGGGGCCATCGCCACCATCACGCTCACCACCATGTCCGGGCACGGCCCGGGCCACTTCGCGCAGCTGACCGGGCCGGACGGCACGCTGGTGCTAACCGGCGAGACGCGGCTCGAAGTCGGCCGTCCCGGCAAGCCGCTCACCGACGCCAGCGCGACGGACGAGCTATGGGAGCGCACGACGCCGAACAATATGTGGGCCCGCTCGTTCGTGCGGCTGATGCGCGATCTCGTCGCCGTGCTCCAAGGGCGGCCCGCCACGGGAACTCCCGCCACGTTCCATGACGGGTGGGCCGTGCAGCGGGTGATGGACGCGGTGCGCGCGGGCTCGAGCGTCCGGTTAGATTGACGCCGTGGAGCAGACTTACTTCCGGCGCGGCTTCGGCCTCAAGGGTGACATCGAGGGCGCCCTGGCCGCCGATTACCACAGCCGGGTGGTGGACCGGATCCGCGCCCAGGGGTACGCCCTCACGCTCGGTGACCTGACCTTCAAGCTCGCGCGTGAGTTCGGGTTCTGCTACGGCGTGGACCGCGCCGTCGAGTACGCCTACGAGACCCGCACCAAGTTCCCTGACCGCCGGCTGCTCTTGGTCGGCGAAATCATCCACAATCCCCACGTCAACGCCAAGCTCCGGGCCATGGGCGTCGAGTTCCTGCATCGGCCCGAAGGCGCCGAGTTCGATGTCGGGAGCGTCACGGCAGCCGACGTCGTGTTGCTGCCGGCGTTCGGCGTCACGGTGCAGGACTTCGAGCGGCTGCGCGCGATCGGGTGCGTGCTGGTCGACACCACGTGCGGCTCCGTGCTCAATGTGTGGAAGAGGGTCGAGTCGTACGCCAAGGACGGGTTCACCGCCCTCATCCATGGCAAGCAT
>Ga0209155_1001166_pt1 | contig 12481 bp, 10 predicted proteins | sample GraSoiAngelo_122_FD_185879 | JGI IMG/M metagenome (GOLD analysis project Ga0209155, IMG submission 185879) | Grasslands soil microbial communities from the Angelo Coastal Reserve, California, USA - 14_0927_02_20cm (SPAdes) (version 2) | ecosystem: Environmental > Terrestrial > Soil > Grasslands ...
CTGCACAAGCAGAAATGACAGCAGCGCCGCGGAGACGACGAGCACGATCTCCTGGGCCCAGGCGATGCTCGACATCTCGAGCCCGAGGCCGAGCGCGGCGTAGCCGAGACCGACGAGGAGCACGAGCCGCGCACGTCCGCCGCCGAGCACGCCCGCCGCCGCCCGTGCCGCGGCCGGCGGCGCATCGCGCCAGCGGGGAAGGAACGCGACGCTCCCCGCCACGACGATCGGCAGCGCCATCGCGCAGGCGAAGACGCCGCGCGATCCCAGGACGGCGACCAGCCAGCCCGAGGGAAGGCCCACCGCGATACCGCCCGTCAGCGTCGCCATCCGCCCCAGCGTCTGGATCTGACCGATCTCCTCGTCGTTACGGGCGATCTCGACGCTCAGGGCGTCGGCGACGACGTCCTGGACCATGTAACCGATCGTCACGAGCAGCATGGCCGCGAGATAGGCGGCCTTGCTCCGAACCGTCGCGGCCAGGGCCGCGTACCCGCCGAGCGAGCAGAGGGCCCCGACGATCAGGTAGGCGCCGCGTCGGCTGCCGAAGATCGGGCGCGCGTCCGAGGCGACGCCGACGACCATCTTCATGCTCCAGGGCAGGCCGAGCCAGAAGGCGATCCCTGCCGCCTCGCCCGGCGTCAGCCCGAGCGTGTCCTTCTCGAAGTAAAGGAGGGCGATGCTGGTGACCATGCTCGCCCCGAAGCAGAGGTAGGTGAGAAGAACCGGGAGGTAGGCGACGCGGAAGCCGCCGAACCACCGTCGAAACGCCGCGCCCACGACTTTCATCCTACTACCGAGTCCGACGCCGCCCTGCATGGTGGTAGGGACGGGAAGGGTGGGGAAGAACTTAGCGTCAGATTTGGGCGTTTACCGATCAGGGAGAAAGGTTGTTAAAACGAAATTTCAATATGTTATACCTCTATTCCATGATTGGCAGGACCTTTGCTCCCCTGTTCGACAGGATGCAATTCGTACATCGGGCCTTCGGGCGATGGCGGTCCAGGCAACGGCCGCGTTACGCTCTGGCCCTGGCCGGTGGCGGCGTCATCGGCGGCATGTACGAGGTCGGGGCGCTCGCCGCGCTCGAGGAGCGGCTGAACGGCGCCGGCCGTGGCTTCGACATCTACGTCGGCTGCAGCGCCGGGTCCGTGGTTGCCTCGCTCCTGGCCGGTGGCGTCCGCGCCGCCGAGATCTATCAGATCCTCGAAGAGGACCTGGACGACGCGATCAACTTTCGCCGCAACGCTGTCTTCGCCGGCGACGCCTTCCGCCGCGCATGCGGACGGTTCGGCCGGCTGATCTGGGCCTTCGGCAAGAGCGCCATCCGCGGCCGGGGCTCCATCCCCGACATGCTCGCGCGTGCCGAGCGCGACATGCCGCCCGGCTTCTTCTCGCTCGACGCGCTGGAGTCCTACCTGCGTACGGCCTTCGCCTCGCGCGGCCTCTCCAACGCCTTCGCCGAGCGGTCCCGAACGCTGCTCATCCCGGCCATCGACCTCAACACGGCCGAGCGCGTCGTCTTCGGCGCCGGCGAACTGCGGGACGTACCGATCAGCCAGGCGGTGGCGGCGTCCTCCGCGATCCCCGGCTTCTTCGATCCGTACCCGATCGGCGGCCGTGACTACGTCGACGGCGGCGTCGGGTTCAGCGGTCACGCCGACCTCGCCGCCGAGGCGGGCGCCGACGTGGTGTTCGTGGTGAACCCGCTCGTGCCCAACGTCCACGACGGCAACGGCTCCATGACCGCGCGCGGCGTCTACACGATCATGGAGCAGGCCGGGCGCATCTACAGCCAAAACCTCTTGACGCTCGGCCTCGCGACACTGGCGGTGAAGTTCCCGCGCACCGCGTTCTACCTGCTGCAGCCGCCGCGCACCAACGGCCTGCTCTTCGGACCGTCCATGGGCTTCGAGGCCAGCCGCGCGGCGCTGCGCTACGGCTACGCGTCGACGAAGGAGTGGCTGGATCAGCAGGGCGCGCCGCTCGTTCGCCGCCTGTTGCTCGCGCCGGCTGCTTAGGCCGGCTCCTTAAGAGCGGTGTTAGAGGAGCGACCCGGCTTTGCCGGGGGCGCTCCGAACGTTGGGTTTGGGGGGTCATATCGGGGCGCCCTATCTAAGCCGTCGGTTTAGAGGGGCGACCCGGCTTTGCCGGGGCGCTCCGAACGTAGGGGGGTTTGGGGGGCCATATCGGGGCCCCCCATCTAAGCGGTCCGCCGCGCGAGGGCGCCGAGGCCGTCGTAGGCGGCGTACTTGTAGGCGTCGCCGAGCGACGGGTAATTGAAGACCGTGCTGATGAACGCGTCGATCGTCCCGCCCACCTGGAGCACCATCAACCCGACGTGCACGAGCTCGGCCGCGATCTCGCCGATGACATGCACGCCGAGCAGTGTCTTGTCGGGGTAGCGGAACACCAGCTTCAGCTCGCCGCCGAGGTCGCCGGCGATCTGACCGCGCGCGTTGGTGCGATAGAGCGCGCGGCCGACGCAGTAATCGATGTTCTTGCCGCGGCACGACTCCTCGGTCTCGCCGGCCATCGCGATCTCGGGGATGGTGTACACGGCCAGCGGGAAGATCGGCGCCACCGCCGTCTTGTACTTGAGGTCGAAGGCGTGGACCATGGCCACCCGCGCCTGCTCCATCGAGGTCGAGGCGAGCGCCGGGAAGCCGATCACGTCGCCCGCCGCGTAGATGTGTGGCACCGCCGTCTGGTAACGGTCGTTCACCGTCAGCAGACCGCGGTCGTTGACGGCGACGCCCGCGCGGTCGAGGGCGAGCCCGGCCACGTTGGCCACGCGGCCGGCCGCCACCAGCACCGCGTCGGTCTTCAGCGCGTCGCCGCCCTCGAGGTCGAGCCGGATGCCATCGGGGTCGGTGTCGTAGCGGATCACCGTCTCGCCCAGCCGCACGTCGACGCCGAGCAATTGCATCTGCAGCCGCAGGCGGTCGGCCACCTCGCCGTCGAGGAAGCCGAGGAGGCGATCGCGGCCGTCGATCAGCGCGACACGGATGCCGAGCGCGGCGAAGATCGTCGCGTACTCGCAGCCGATCACGCCGGCGCCGACCACGGCCAGGCTCTTCGGCAGCCGCGTCATCGCGAGGATCTCGTCGCTGTCGTGCACGCGGGGGTCGGCGAACGGCACGCCGGCCGGGCGCGTGGGCACGGAGCCGGTCGCGATGAGGACGACGTCACCGCGCAGCCGGCGCTCGCCCACGCGCACCGCGTGCGGGTCTTCGAACACGGCCTCGCCCCGGATCAGGTCGATCCGGTGATGCTCGATGTTGGCGTTCACCACCTCGCGGAGCGAGCGGACGACCTCCTGCTCGCGATACATGAAGTCGTGCACGGTGAGGTCGGGCTTGACGGAATAGTCGACCCCGTAGAGTCCCCGCTGCCGGAGCCCGGAGAAGTAGAGCGCGGTCTCGCGCAGGGTCTTCGACGGCACCGTGCCGGTGTTGATGCCGGCGCCGCCGACGTGCAGCGCCCGCTCGACGAGCGCGACGCGCTTGCCGAAGTACGCCGCCTGCGCGGCGCCTTTTTCTCCCGCGGGCCCGGATCCGATCACGACGAGGTCGTAGCGATCCACGCTCGCTTACCGTACGTCGGAAGAAGCGCCGGGTGCAAGGCCGACGATGCTATCGTGGACGGAGTTGGCCAAGCGTTACAAGCTCGGTTCGGATGAGATCCGGCCCCTCGCGCCGGGACGCGGGACCTGTCTCGCGAGCGACCACATCACGGTCGAAGGGCGGCCCGTCGGGTTCATGTATCGGGAGGAGCCCGACAGCGAGTTCGACAGCGGCTGGCGCTTTCTGAGCGGGCTCGAGACGGACGCCTACGTGGACGACCTGGCCAACGTCGGCCTCCACGACGTCAACACCATCGCCAATTACGATCCCGACGTCATCCCGCTGCTCGACGCGCCTGCAGGCTCCGCCTTCGAGCGCGACGACGACGGGCGCTTTTTCTCGGTCGGGTTCGAGCCTCCGGAGGACTGATGGCGCGACGACTGGCCCCGCTCGCGGTGTTCGTCGGCGTCGCCGCGCTGCACTTCGTGCTCAGCGTCGCGGGGCAGATCCTCGCCCTCCGTGTCGCCTTCGACAGCCAGCCCGGAGGCACGCCGAGGCCGCTCGAGGCGGCGGTCGTACGGCTCGCCGAACTCCTCCTGGCCCCGCTCATCGTGATCCAGCACGTCGCCCCGCGTCTGTCGACGCCGAGCGGCTATCTCGAGACCGCCGTCACGAGCGCGAGCTTCGGCATGGCCGCCGCCGGCATGCTGTGGCTCCTGCGCCGCCCGCCCGCCGTGCGGCGGCCCTAGCGACGGCCGCCGGCGAGCCGGGCCGCGTCCGGCGCCGCGCGCAGCCGGGCCATCGCGACGACGCCCAGCGCCGGACCGATGGCCAGCGTGGCGAACGCCCAGCGCCAGCCCACCCCCGAGACGATCGGCGGCAGCAGCCAGATCGAGACGTTGGTGAGCGCGAAGCCCACGCACGTCTGCATCGTCAGCGCGGTGCCGACGTAGGCTGGGGGCGAGAGCTCGGTGACGGCCGTCGAGAACTGCGCGGAGTCGGCGACGACCGTCACGCCCCAGACGAGGGCCAGCGCCAGCGTCACCGCCGGCGGCCCGCCGAAGGTGAGCCCGATCGTCGCGGCGCAGAGTGCGCTTGCCGCCATGGCCGCCATCGTGGCCGCGGTGCGGCCCCAGCGGTCGGAGACGACGCCGCCGAGCCAGCAGCCGAGCGCGCCGATCGCGATGACCACGAACGTCGCGGTGCTCGGGGCGAGGCCGGCGTAGCCGGTCGCGGCCGCGGCGCGCGCGCTCTCGAAGAGGAACAGGCCGATCCAGGCCCACATCGCGTAGAGCTCCCACATGTGGCCGAAGTAGCCGAGGCACGCCAGCCGCGGTCCGCGCTCGCGGAACACCGCCACCGCCATGCGCGGGTCGAAACGGGCCGCGGGAAAGGGATTCGGACCCTCGCGGACGACGACCACCACGACGACGGCGCCGAGCAGCGCCAGACCCGAGGCGGCCAGTAGCGTCTGGCGCCACGGCAGCGTGGTGACGCCCCGGATGAGCCAGGGCGTTGCGGAGCCCACGGTGAGCGCGCCGATCAGAATGCCGATCGCCAGGCCGCGGCGCTCGCGGAACCACGTGGCCATGATCTTCATCGCCGGCGGATAGGCGCCAGCCATGGCCACGCCCGTCACGAAGCGCAGCACGAGCGCGGGGCCGAGCGCATCGACCGACAGCGCGAGCGCGGCGTTGGCGACGGCGCCGACCAGCGCGCTGCCGGCCATGAGGTGGCGCGCCGACCAGATGTCGGGCAGGTTGGTGAGGGCGCTGGCGAGCGTGCCGGCGATGAAGCCGAGCTGCACGGCGATGGTGAGGCCGGCGCTGCCGCCGGGCCCGAGTGCCCACTCGCGCTGGAGCGCCGGAAGGACCGCAGAGGCGCTGAACCAGAGACTGAGCGCGAGCAGCTCCGCCAGCGACAGCGCGGCGAGCTGCCGCCAGCGCTCGGGCACTGTTTCTACTCGACGACCTTCTTTTCGCGGAGGGCGGCGATCTCCGCGGCCGACAGGCCGAGATCCTTGAGGACGAGGTCGGTGTGCTCGCCGGCGAGGGGCGCGGCCGTGCGCACGCTGCCCGGTGTCTCCGAGAGCTTGATGGCCACGCCGACCTGGCGCACGCGCCCGTGCGTCGGATGCTGGGCGTCGACGATCATCTGCCGGTGGTTGATCTGCGGGTCGCGCACCATCTCCTCGACGTCGTAGACCTTGCCCACGCAGACGTCGGCCTTCACGAGCAGGTCGTACCACTCGTCGCGGTCGCGCGTGCGGATGATCTTCTCGATGTCCTCCCGGGCGGCCTGCTCCTCGCGGTTGGCGGCGCGCACGAACTGGTCGGGCTTACGCGCGAAGCGCTCGAAGTCCGGCCGGCTGATGGCGCGGCAGAAATTCGCCCAGAGCCACGGCTCGGTGCAGCCGATGGTCAGCAGCTTGCCGTCGCGTGTCTCATAGATCGCATAATAGGGATACGAGCCGCCGAGGAAGCCCTCGCCGCGCTTGGGCGCCTGGCCGTCGGAGAAGAAGAAGCGCATGTTCGGCGTGGCGGCGAGCAGCGAGACCGTCGTGTCGAGGTAGGAGACGTCCACGTGCTGGCCGCGGCCCGTGCGCTCGCGCCCGAACAGCGCCAGCACGATGCCGAGCGCGCCGTGCAGGCTGGCCCCCGCGTAGTCGGCCACGAGGTTCAGCGGGATCACGGGCTTCTTGCTCCCGGCGTCGCCGATGAGGTTCAGCACGCCGGCCAACGAGAGATAGTTCATGTCGTGCGCCGGATAGTCTCGGTACGGCCCGTCTTGCCCGAATCCGGACAGCGAACAATACACAATCCGCGGATTCAACGCCCGAATCGTCTCGTAATCCGCCCCGAGTCTCTTCATCACGCCCGGACGAAAGCCCTCGACGATGACGTCCGCGCTCGCGGCGAGCTTGCGGAAGATCGCCTGGCCCTCCGCGGCCTTCATGTTGAGCGTCATCGAGCGCTTGTTGCGGTTGGTGAACGAGTGGATGGTGCGGCGCACCCACTCCTCACCCTCGGGCCGCTCGGGGTCGGGCGAGTCGATCTTGAGCACCTCGGCGCCCATGTCGGCGAGCATCATCGCCGGCATCTCGGCGGGCGGCACGCGCGCCAGCTCGAGGATCTTGATTCCGTCCATGACGCCCATGGCGTTACTCCTGCTCCGCGACGAGCCGCGAGGTCAAGGCGCGGACATCCGGCACGTCCTCGAGGCGGCGGATCTGCTCGGCCACGCCCTCCGCCGCGTCGGCGCCGAGCACGGGCACCGCGCAGCCGAGGAACTTGGCCGTCAGCTCGGCGTCGCTCAGCGGCGTCGCCGGATGCCCGGAGGCGCCACGGGCCGTGGACGCGAGCGTGGTGCCGTCGGCCAGGCGCACGGTCACGCGGCTCCACGCGTGCTGTTCCAGTCCGTGCGGCAGCGCGGGATCGACCACCATCGTGACGCGCTCCATGAGGTCGCGCGTGGCGGCGTCGCGTACCGCGCCGTCCTCGAAGTCGGCGACGCCGACGGCGCCGCGGGCCAGCGCGGCCGCCGCACAGTACTGCATCGAGAACTTGCGCTCGAGCCCGTTCGACGGCCGCGCGTGACGCAGCACGTCCGGCACCACCGCGTTGACGCCGACCTCGACCGCCGCCACCTGCGCGGGGTCGACGCGATGGCGCGCGCGCAGCTCGAGCAGCGCGTCGATGGCGGAGTGCGTGAGCGCGCACGAGGGATACGGCTTGACCGCGATGCCGGAGGCGGTCAGCTCCCAGCGGCTGCCCAGACGGTCCAGCGCGTCGGCCGGCAGCGTCGCGCCCGAGAACGCGGCGACGTAGCCCTGGCGGCCTTCGAGTGCTGCGTCCGAGGCCGTCAGACCTTCGCGGGCCAGCTGCGCCGCCCGCAGTCCGCTCTGCGCGGCGTGACCCGCGTGGTACGGCTTCGTCATCGAGCCGAAGTTCTCCTTGAGCCCCGACGCCATCGAGGCCGCCATGCCGAGCGCGTGACGCGTCTGGTTGACGTCGAGCCCGAGCAGCCGCGCGGCGGCCGCCGCGCAGCCGAGCGTGCCGATGCTGGACGTCGCGTGCCAGCCACGCGTGTAGTGGGCGGGGTTCAGCGCGATGCCCAGCGCGGCGTCGATCTCGAAGCCGATGACGTAGGCCAGCATCAGCGCGCCGCCGTCGGCGGTCTCGGCCTCGGCGCCGGCCAGCGCGGCGGCGAAGAGGGGAACGCTCGGATGGCCCATCAGCGCGAAGTTCGTGTCGTCGAAGTCGTGGGCGTGGCCGGCGGCGCCGTTGGCGAGAGCGGCCCAGCCCGGCGCCGTGCGCAGGGACGTCCCGACCACCGTGCACAGGGGCGTGCCGCCCTCGGCGCGCGCGACCGCCCGCACGCCGGCGGCGACCGGCTCGGCGGCGCCGGCGAGCATGACGCCGATCGTGTCGAGGGCGGCCCGGCGCGTCTGCGCCAGCACCGCGTCGGAACAGTCGCGCAACGACGTCTTGACGACGAACTCGGCGAGGCGGGTGGTGGCTGTCATGGCACGCACGATAGCGGAGGGTCCGGGCGGTTGCAAGGGACGGGCCGGTGAACGACAATCCTCGGCATGACGAACCGCCGCGTGCTGCTGCGCAACCGTCCCGTGGGCGAGCCCAAGGCGAGCGATTTCGAGATCGTCGACGCGCCGCTGCCCGAGCCGCAGGACGGCGACATCCTCGTGCGCACCATCTGGCTCTCGCTGGATCCGTACATGCGCGGCCGGATGAACGACGTGAAGTCGTACACGGCGCCCGTGGCGCTGGGACAGCCGATGGTCGGCGGCACCGTCGGCGAGGTGGTGAAATCGCGCGACGCCGCCTTCACGCCGGGCGATTTCGTGCTCTCTTACGGTGGCTGGCAGGCGTACCACGTCGCGAAGGCCGCCGGCGCGCGCGTCGGGCCCTTCGGTCCGCTCAAGCTCGACCCGCAGGCGGCGCCGATTTCCACCGCGCTCGGCATCCTCGGCATGCCCGGCCTGACGGCGTACGTGGGCCTCTACGACATCGCCCAGCCCAAGCCGGGTGAGACCGTCGTCGTGTCCGCCGCCGCCGGCGCCGTCGGCTCCGTCGTCGGCCAGCTCGCGAAGATCCGCGGCTGTCGCGTCGCCGGCATCGCGAGCACCAAGGACAAATGCGAGTACGTGCTGAAGGAGCTGGGCTTCGACGCCTGCGTGTCCCACCGCGTGCCGGACCTGGCGGCGGTGCTGCGCGACGCCTGCCCCAAGGGCATCGACGTGTACTTCGACAACGTCGGTGGCGAGGTCCTCAAGGCGGTGTTGAAGAACGTCAACCCGTTCGCGCGCATCCCGCTCTGCGGCATCATCTCGCAGTACAACGCGACCGAGATGCCGCCGGGGCCGAACCTCGCGCCGGTGCTCGTGAACCGCGTCACCATCCGTGGCTTCCTCGTCAGCGATCACGCCGACCGGCTGCCGCAGTTCCTCGCCGATTGTGGGCGCTGGCTGCGCGAGGGCAAGCTGAAATACCGCGAGGACATCGTGGAGGGCCTGGAGAAGGCGCCGGAGGCGTTGATCGGGCTGCTGCGCGGCCAGAACACCGGCAAGATGCTCGTCAAGGTCGGCGAGGATCCCACGCGGCGGTAGACTGATCGGTATGGCCGTCGAGTTTCGCGAGGAGCCCTGTCGCAGCGCGCTGAACCGCGTGCAGGGCATGCCCTTCAAGTGGTCGCTCAATCCCTACATGGGCTGCGCCCACCGCTGCACCTTCTGCTACGTGCGCGGCTTCGAGCGGCGCGCCGACCGCCCGTCCGGCGAGGCGTACGGCCGCTCCGTCCGCGTGAAGCTGAACGTGGCCGACGTGCTGCGGCGGGAGCTGGCGCGCAAGTCCTGGAAGCGCGAGGTCGTGGCCATCGGCGCCGCCACCGATCCCTATCAGCCCGCCGAGGGTCGGTATCGCCTCACGCGCGCCTGCCTCGAGGTCTTCGCGGAAGCGCGCAGCCCCTTCAGCCTCATCACGCGCGGGCCGATGATCCTGCGCGATCTCGACGTCCTGCGGTACGCGGCGACGCGCGCCGACGTCCACGTCACGTTCTCGATCCCGACCCTCGACGCGGAGATCTGGCGGCGCACGGAGCCGGGCACGGCACCGCCGCGCCAGCGCCTGCGCGTGCTCCGGATGCTGATCGACGCCGGCATCGACGCGGGGGTCGGCATCGCGCCGGTGCTGCCGGGCCTGTCCGATCGTCCCGATCTGCTCGCCGACGTCGTACGCGCCGCGCGGGACGCCGGCGCCACCGCCGTCTGGTGCAACGTCCTGTACCTGCAGCCCGGCACGCGCGAGCACTTCATGGAGCACCTGGCGCGCGACTGGCCGGAGCTGGTGCCGAGCTACCTGGCGCTCTATCGCGGGCCGTATCCCGACCGCGCCACGACGGAGCCGGTGAAGAGCACCGTGGCCGCGCTCACGAAGCGCTTCGCGATCGCCGACCGCCGCGCCCGGCCGCTGGTAGCTCGGCCCGCCGCCGAGCAGCTCGCACTCGCCATGTAGATACGTCTCTCGCGCGTCACACTAGGCGCCGCGCGGCGCGTCGGCTATCATCGCCGCATCATCCAGACCGAGTTCGTGCACGAGACGGTCCGACGCATCTGGGGTTATGGCCGCTTCCTTCCGCTGCAGCAGGAAGCGATCGACGGCGTCCTCGCTGCCCGTGACTCGCTCGTCGTTCTGCCCACCGGCGGCGGCAAGTCGCTCTGCTACCAGGCGCCGGCCGCGCACCTGCGCCGTCTCGCCGTCGTCGTCTCACCGCTGATCGCGCTCATGAAGGACCAGGTGGACGGCCTGCGCCAGGCCGGCGTCCCGGCGGCGATGGTCAACAGCAGTCAGACCGCGGCCGACCGTGCCGCCGTCATGCGCTCCGTCGACGCCGGCGGCGTGCAGCTGCTCTACGTCGCCCCCGAGCGCCTGGTCATGGACGGGTTCCTCGAGCGCCTGCGACGCGCGCAGCCGGCCTTCGTCGCGGTGGACGAAGCGCACTGCATCAGCCAGTGGGGCCACGACTTCCGGCCGGAGTACCGGCAGCTCCGCGTCCTGCGCGACGCGTATCCCGCGCTGGCGGTCCACGCCTACACGGCCACGGCGACGCCGCCCGTGCGCGACGACATCGTCGCGGAGCTGCGGCTGCGGGACCCGCTGGTCCTCGTCGGCTCGTTCGACCGTCCGAACCTCGTCTACCGCGTGCGCCCGCGCACCGATCGCCTCGCGCAGGTGGCCGCCGCGATCAACCGACACCGGGATCAGGCCGGCATCGTCTACTGCATCCGCCGCAGCGAGGTGGACGAGCTGACCGCGGCGCTCCGGCGGCGGGGCCTCCGCGCGTTGCGCTACCACGCGGGGCTGACGGACGACGAGCGCCGCGCCAACCAGGAGGCGTTCGTCAACGAGCGGGCCGACATCGTCGTGGCGACGGTCGCATTCGGCATGGGCATCGATCGCTCGAACGTGCGCTACGTGATCCATGCCGGCATGCCGAAGTCGCTGGAGCACTACCAGCAGGAGGCGGGCCGCGCGGGCCGCGACGGGCTGGAGGCCGAGTGCCTGCTGCTGGTCAGCGGCGGCGACTACGGCCTGTGGAAGTCGGTGCTCGCCTCGGACGGCGCCGCGCCGCCGCCGGGCGCCCTGCGCAAGCTGGGCGAGATGTACGCGTTCTGCCAGGAGGCGCTGTGCCGCCATCGCGCGCTCGTGACGTACTTCGGCCAGACCTACGAGCGAGACGATTGCCGCGCGTGCGACGTCTGCCTCGGCGAGACGGTGCAGGGCGACGCCACCCCGGGCGCGGTGGCGCGCCTGCTCGAGGCCGTCGACGCCCTGCGCGGCCGCTTCGGCGCCACGCACGTGGCCGACGTCGTGGTCGGTGCCGCCACCGGCCGCATCGCGCAGCTCGGCCACGACCGCCTGGCCGCCTACGGCGCGCTGCGCGGCGAGAAGAAGGCCCAGGTGCGCGCGTGGATCGATCAGCTGATGGCGCACGGGCTGCTCGCGCGGACGGACGACGAGTACCCGACCGTCACGCTGACCGGGCAGGGCGGGGCCGTCCTGCGCGGCGAGGCGGCCGCGCCCGCGCTGATCAGCGCCCGCGCCGTACGGGCCACGGCCGCCCACGACTCGGAGCCGGCGGCCGGTGAGCGGGCCACGCGCACGACCGTCGACGGCGTCGTCTACGACCGGCTGCTCTTCGACGAGCTGCGTGCGCTGCGACGGCGCGTGGCCGAGGAGCGCGGCGTGCCGCCGTATCTCATCTTCAGCGACGCCTCGCTCCGCGACATGGCGCGCCTGCGCCCGACGACGCTCGCGCAGTTCCGCGAGGTCAAGGGCGTCGGGGACTGGAAGCTCGAGACCTTCGGCGAGCGCTTCCTGGCCGTGGTCCGACACGCCGTCGCCGGCGTCCCCGACTAGCCCTCAGTTGACGGCCTACGCGGACGGTGTCGGCCGCCGCAGGTAGCGGCCGCGTGGCGGCCCGACGGCGCGCCCATCCTCCCACGCCAGCTCGCCGCGCAAGAATGTCGCGGTCACCTGGCCGGTCAGGCGCTGGCCCTCGAAGGGCGTGTAGCCCTGGCCCGAGGGCGAGTCCGCCGCGCTCACCGTGAACGCGCGGTCGGGATCGAGCAGCGCCAGGTCGGCGTCGAAGCCCGGTGCGAGGTCGCCCTTGGCGAGGAGACCGTAGCGCCGCGCCGGGTTCCACGCGGTCAGCGCCGCGATCCGGTGCAGCGGCAGCCCGCGCCGCCGGCCCTCGCTGAACACCCCGGCCAGGAGGTACTCGGTCCCTCCGAATCCCGACTTCGCGAGCCAGATGTCGCCCCGTCCGCCCGCCCCCGCGCCCTTCGTCTCCGCGGCGCAGCACGCGTGATCGCTGACGATCCAGTCCACCTGGCCCTC
>Ga0209155_1001172_pt1 | contig 12423 bp, 7 predicted proteins | sample GraSoiAngelo_122_FD_185879 | JGI IMG/M metagenome (GOLD analysis project Ga0209155, IMG submission 185879) | Grasslands soil microbial communities from the Angelo Coastal Reserve, California, USA - 14_0927_02_20cm (SPAdes) (version 2) | ecosystem: Environmental > Terrestrial > Soil > Grasslands ...
CCCTTTGCGGCTGAAGCCACGCTCGCCCTGGAGCAGCACCGCCTGTTTCGCATCGAACCGCAGGCTGTAGCGGAAATCGCGCGCCGCGACCTCCGCCGCGTAGTCGCTCCCGGTTTGCTTGAGCGACCAGTCTTCGATCGCGACCTCGCTGCGGCCCTCCTCGGCACGGGCGAGCCCGAAGCCCGCGCGCGCGGCGCGCTGGTCGTGCAGCAGCCCTGCGGCCGCCGGATCGGCGAGCGCCGCATGCGCGAACAGCAGCTGCCGCGCCGCGAACCGGCTGGCAAGTTCTTCGGCGACGCGCGGACGGTTGCGAAAGAAAGTGAGTTGCACGCCGAGCTCCCTGCCGCCCGCCGCCTTGAGCCATCCGGTGATGTACCACCATTCGTTGCGGAACTGCGGATGGCTGCCGTGATCGCGCGGGAACTGCAGCGCGGCGCCCAGGCGCACCGTCGGATAATCGCCCTGTCCGTGGACGAGGATGGGGCACAAGGCGAGCGCCAGCGCCGGCGCGAACCTCACCAATCCTCCTTCACCGCGCGCACGGCCTCCCCGCTCATCGCCTGGCGCCCGCTCGCGATCGCGGTGAATGTCGCCAGCACCAGCATCACCGCCACGAATTCGGCGAGGAGCCGCCACGGCAGGTGCAGCTCCATCCCCCAGTGGAACGAATGGCGATTGACGACGTGGATGAGCACGAGGCTGATCACCCAGCCGAGCGTGAGGCCCACCGCGAGACCCAGAGCGCTCACCAAGAGCCCTTGAGCGGCGAGCATGGAGCCGATCTGTCGCCGCGTCATTCCGAGGTGGCGCAGCACGCCGAACTCGCGTCGCCGCGAGAGCACCAGCGCGCCGAAGCTCGAGGAGAGCCCGAAGAGGCCGATGACCACAGCCACCGCCTCGAGCGCATAGGTCACCGCGAAGGTGCGATCGAAGATCTTGAGCGAGACTTCGCGGATCTCTCCGGGGCCGGCGATCTCGAGGTTCGCCGCGCCCGCGACGCGCGCCTGGATCTCGCTCGTCACGCTCGCCGCGTCCGCGCCCGGCGCGAGCCACAGTGCCGCGTCGTCGGCGTAGGCGTCGCCCGTATGGCGCAGGTACTCGTAGCGCTCGATCAGCACCGCGCCCTGCTGGCGCGCGTAATCGCGCCAGATGCCTGCGACGGTGAAGCGCGCGCGCCGCCCGCCGAGCGGGATCTCGATGACGGCGCCGGGCCGCCACCCGTACAGATCGGAGGCGACTTCGCTCACCCATGCCGCTGGCGGCTCGCCCGCTTTGAGCGCATGCGCGGAACCGAGCAGCGGCGGCACCCTCCCTTCGGCCTCGACCGCGCGGGCAAGGAGCGTGAGAGGCGGCCTGTCCGGAGCGACGAGCAGGCGCTGGCTGCGCAGGAACTCGGCGCGACGAACGCCGGGCAGCGTTGCGATGGTCTGCTGGTCGGCGGGCGAGAGAAAGGCCGTGTCCGAGCCCGGCCCCGCGCGCACATAGAGATCCGCGGGCAGCACGCGCTCCAGCCACTCGTCCAGCGACTGGCGGAAGGAGGCGACCATGATCGCCATCGATACCATGAGGCTCACGCTCGCGACGATCGCGGCGAGGCTCACTCCCGCCTGTCCCGGAGCGCCGCGAAGCTGCGCGAGCCCGATGCGCGCCGGTACCGGCCCGAGGAGCGGCGCGACGCGGAAGCCGAGCACCGCGATGCGCGGCATCAGCATCACCGTGCCGATCAGAAGGAGCGCGATGGCGCCATAGCCGAACAACGGCAGCCCGCTCACCGGCCCCGCCTGGGTGAGGGCCGCGCCCGCGAGAAGCACCGCAATTCCCGGCCGCACCGGCTGCAGCCGCCGCAGCGCGCGCTCTTCATCGCCCGCCTTCAAGGCGGGCGCGGGCACCGCACCGGCCGCTTCCAGCGCGGGCGCGAGGCTGCCGAGCACCGCTGCGAGGATCCCGAGCGACAGGAACAGCGCGAGCGCCGGCCAGTCGAGCACAGGCGAAGGCGCGAGGCCGCGGAAATATCCGCCCCCGAGCTCTGCACCGAAGCGCTGGAGCACGAAGGCGGCGCCCGCATGGCCGAGCGCGATTCCGGCGAGCGCCCCCATGGCGCCGACGATGGCGGCTTCGGCGAGGAGCATCGCAACCAGCTCCCGCCGCGTCATGCCCAGGACGCGAAGCAGCGCGAGCTGCGCGCGCCGGCGCACCACGGCGAGAGCTTGCGCCGAAAAAACGAGCAGCCCGCCGGTGAAGAGCGCCACCAGCGCCAGCACGTTGAGGTTGACGCGGTAGGCGCGCGACAGCGCGCCGCTTCGCTCGATGTCGGCGTCCGGCCGCTCGATGAGAGTGCCCGGCGGCATCTCGGCGCGCAGGCGCTCGGCCAGGCGCTCCGCGTCGGCCCCCGGGCGCAGCCGCAGGTCGATGCGGTTCAAAAGGCCCGGGCGCTGGAAGATCACCTGTGCCGCACCGATGTCGATGATCGCAAATCGCTGACGGCGGGCCTCGCCCAGCACTCCGGCGACCTGCAGCGAGCGCACGCGCAGGCCCACCTGGACGGAAAGCGCGTCGCCTTTCTTAAGCCCGAGCGACTCGGAGGCGGCTGCGGAAAGAAAAATCCGGTCCGGGCGCAGAAAATCCAGCCGCTCGCCCCAATCCCCGGCCGACAGAAACGGCTGGATGCGGGCCGCGCGAAAGAGATCGAGCCCCAGGATCCTGAGCGGCTCGCGGCGCCCGGGGAGCCGCGCCTCCACCTCGAGCACCGGACTCGCCACCGCCACTTCGGGCAGCCTTGCGATGCGCGGGTACAGCGACTCGTCGAAACCCGCCCGGGAGCCGCGAACAGCCAAATCGGCCTCTCCGGAGAGCGTCTGCACGGCGGCGGCGAATTCGTTGATGGCCGCCTGGTTGATGAGCTGGACGGCGTAGCCGAGAGCGACGCCGAGCGCGATGGCGAGAACCGAGAGAGCGAGCCTGCCCTTGTGCTGCGCGAGCGGCGCGAGCAGGAGGCTGCGGCGGACCGCGTGCCGGCTCATTGCGCCATGTTAGCGCGCGGCCCGCGCGCCGCGGGATCAGCCGCGGCTCGGCGGGCTCTGGTTGATCAGGATCCAGTACATCCCGAGCTGGGTGACCGCGCCCGCGAAGGCGGAGAAGTCGATCGGCTTGCGCACGTAGCTGTTCGCGCCGGACTGGTAGCTGCGCAGCATGTCCTCGTCCTCGCTCGACGAGGTGAGGACGACCACGGGGACGAGCCGGGTGCGCGGATCGGCGCGTATGCGGTGCAGCACGTCGATGCCGTCGAGCTTGGGAAGCTTGAGATCGAGCAGGACCACGGCGGGCATCGTCGTCGGCTCGCGCCCGGCGTGCTTGCCCGTTCCGAACAGGAAGTCGACCGCTTCCTGGCCGTCCCTCGCGACGATGACGCTGTTGGCGATGTTGGCCTTTCGCAGCGCGCGCAGCGTCAGCTCCTCGTCGTTCGGGTTGTCTTCGACGAGCATGATCGTCTTTTCCATCATCCCTCCACGGCGCCGGGCGCCCTCAGTTGAATTTCCCGGCCGGCGGCCGGATCGAGCCTGCCGCCAAGAGCTGCGCCATCGCCCCGGGGTGAACGGCGGGGGAAAAGAAGTAGCCCTGGGCCTGATCGCAGCGGTGCATGCGCAGGAAGTCCAGCTGCTCCACGGTCTCGACCCCTTCGGCGATCACCCGCACGCCGAGCGAATGGGCGAGCAAGATCACCGTCTGGATGATCGCCGCGTCCTGCCGCCGGCGGGCCTGGCTCACGAACGTGCGGTCGATCTTAAGGCAATCGATCGGCAAGCGCGAGAGGTAGCTCAGGCTCGAATAGCCCATGCCGAAGTCGTCGACGGCGATCTGCACGCCCAGCTCCTTCAGGCCCTTGAGGACGGCGACCGTCCGGTCGCGGCTCTCGACCAGCACGCCTTCGGTGAGCTCGAGCTCGAGATTGCGCGGGGCTAGCCCCGATGCGCGCAGGGCGCGCTCGACGGTATTCACGAAACCGGGGCTGCGGAACTGCCGCGCCGAGACGTTCACCGCGAGACGCAGCTCGGCGGACCCCGCATCTCCCCAGACGCGGATCTGCCGGCAGCTCTCGGCGAGCGCGAACGCCCCGAGCGGGTGGATCAAGTCGGAGTCCTCCGCGACGGGGATGAACTGCCCGGGGGAGATCGATCCGCGCTGCGCGTGGTTCCAGCGCATCAGCGCTTCGACCCCGACGATGCGCCCGTCGGCGAGCACGACCTGAGGTTGGTAGTGCATCTCCAATTGGTTCTTCTCCAGCGCGAGCCGCAGCTCGTTCTCCAATTCGACCCGCTCGGCGGCCTGCCGGGTCATGGCGGCGGCGTAGAACTGGAAGCCGTCGCGGCCCTCGGCCTTGACGCGGTGCATCGCCGCGTCGGCATTGCGCAGCAGCATGTCGAATTCCTCGCCGTCGCGCGGAGTGACGCTCGCCCCGATGCTCAGCGTGACGTGGAGGTCGCGTGCCTCGAGCCGGAACGGCGAGTGCATCGCCTCGCGGATCTTGCGCGCCACGGAGAGAACGTCGTCGGGACGCGCGAGATCGGTCGCGAGCACCGCAAAGGCGTCTCCACCGAGCCGCGCCACGGTGTCGCCTTCGCGTACGGCGCTCTTCAGGCGGTCGGCGACCATTCGCAGCAGCGCATCGCCCGCGCCGCGGCTGTAGCTCTCGTTGACCAGCTTGAAGCGATCCAGGTTCAGGACCAGCAGCGCCGCCGGCCGGCTCGCGCGCCGGGCGTGCGCGACCGCCTGCAAGGTGCGGTCGCCGAGCAGGTCGCGGTTCGGCAGGCCGGTCAGCGGATCGTAGTTCGCCAGATACTGCAGGCGCGCTTCGTAGGCCTTTCGCTCCCGTATGTCGCGCGCGATCGTCGAGAAAAAGCGTATCTCCCCGCCGGGTCCCCGGTGCGCGATGATCACCTGCGAGACGGGGATCTCCGTCCCGTCGGCGCCCAGGATCGCCGTTTCGCCGGTCCACGCGCCCGTGCTCGAGGCGACCGGCGTTCCCTCGCGCTCGATCAGCTCGCGCGCCCACGCGGGATAGATCTCGCCCGTCGACTTGCCCGCGCCTTGCGATTCCGGCGCGCCGATCAATTTGCGCCCGGCGGCGTTCAGATAGGTGATCGTTCCCGCCGGGTCGGTCATGCAGACGTAGTCGCTGGTCGCCTCGAGGATCTGCACCAGGCGCGCGCGCTCCTCCTCCGCGACGCGGATGCGCTCGCGTTCGCCGGCCTCCGACAGGGCGCGCCTGACGACCGTGACCAGCCGCCGCATGTTGTTCTTCAGGACATAGTCGGTCGCGCCGAGCCGCATCGCCTCGATCGCCCGTTCCTCGCCGATCGTGCCCGACAGGAAGATGAACGGGACGCCCGGGGCGAGCTCCTTCGAAAGGCGCAGCGCATCGATGCCGTCGAAGCGCGGCATCGAGAAATCGGAAAGGATCGCGTGCGGCTGCGACGCGCCCAGGGCCCGCTTCAGGTCCTCTTCGAGGTCGACTCGGTTCCATGAGACCTCGAACCCGCCCTGCTCGAGCGAGCGCAGCGCGAGCTCGACGTCGACTTCCGAATCCTCGACGAACAGCACCTGGATCGGAGTTCTATCCATGGGCCTTCTTCCCGACCGCCCCTTCGTCGGCGGCCTCCTCCGCGACGAGCGCCAGCGTGAAGAAGAAAACGGCCCCCTTGCCGACTTCCCCTTCGGCCCAGATGCGCCCGCCGTGCCGGTGCACGATGCGCTGCACGGTCGCGAGCCCGATGCCGGTGCCGGCATACTCGGTTGCGGAATGCAGGCGCTGAAACGCGCCGAAAAGCTTGTCGGCGTAGGCCATCTCGAAGCCCGCCCCGTTGTCGCGGACAAAATAGGTCGTGCGCCCGTGATCCTTCAGGGCGCCAATCTCGATGCGGGGCTTGGCCGACTTCGAAGTGAACTTCCACGCGTTTCCGATGAGGTTGTCGAGGGCGGCCCGCAGCAGTTGCGGATCGCCTTCGGCGCTCATCCCGTCCCAGACCGAGACTTCCACCGCGCGACCGGGCTCGCCCTGTTGCAGCTCGGCGATCACCTGTCGCGCGACCTGGCCGAGGTCCACCGTGCGGCGCTCGAGCGGCCCGCGCGACACGCGGGCGAGCTTGAGCAGATCCTCGATCAGCTGGCCCATGTGCTGCGTCGAGGCGCGTATCCGCGACAGGTAGCGCTTTGCCTCGTCCGGAAGGTGCTCGGGAAAATCCTCGAGCAGCGCCTGGCCGAACCCGTCGATCGCGCGCAAGGGTGCGCGCAGGTCGTGGGACACCGAATAGGAGAACGACTCGAGCTCCCGGTTCGCCGTCTCGAGCTGCGTGGTGCGTTCGCGCACCCTCCCCTCGAGCTCGGCGTTGAGGCGCAGGATCTCCCGCTCGGCGCGGCTGCGCTCCTCGGCCTCCTGAGCGAGCTTCGCGTTCGACGCCTCGAGCTCCCGGGTGCGACGATCGATCTCCGTCAGCATGTCGTTGAACGAGTCGACCAGCGTTCCCACCTCGTCGGCGCTCATCTTCACGGCGCGGCGGGAATAGTCGCGCTGCCCGACCACCTCGCGGGCGACCTGGGCGATCGCGAGGATCGGCCGCGTGACGATGTTCTGCATCCACGAGGACATGAGCAGCGCGACCAGCATCGCGGCGATCAGGACGACGGCCGCGATCCCGAGGTAATCGTAGACCCGGGAAAAAAGCTCGTAGTCGGCGCGCAGGTACACCGTTCCGAGGATCTCCCCGTCGCTCACGATGCGCTTGAAAAGGACCAGGTCCCCGTCGTCTACGCGGGCGCTGTCGGCCTCGGGCAGTTTCGGAAAAGCGCGCGCGGCGTCGGCCCGCGCGTAGGTCGCGAAGAGCGCCCCCCGCGCGTTGTAGACGGCGGCGGAGCTCACCGGCGGCCGGAACCGGAGCAGGCTCAGGTTCTCCTTCGCCATTCGGGTGTCGTCGAATGCCAGCGCGGGAGCGATCGTGCGCCCGAGCAGCTCCGCCTGCGTGGTCATGTCCGATACCAAGGTCCGGTGGTAGGCGCTCAGGTCGTAACCGATCATCGCGGCCAGGGCGACGATCAGAGCCACCAGCGTGGTGACGAGCACCATCCCGAGCAGCTTTTGGCGCAACGAGCGCGTGGAGGGGAGCTTCACGACGATTTCGATACGACTTTGCGCGCGACTCCGAGAAGGCGCGCGCTGATTTTCAGGTTGCTCGATTCGAAGGGGGGAGGCGCAATGTCGAAACGCACCTTGTCCTCGACCACCACGAAATTGATCATGCTGCCGAGCTCGAGCGCTTCTTCCGATTCCGTCACCGTCAACAACGGTTGGCCTTTCGCGGCGGCCAATATGTCGGCGAGTCGGCTGCTGTCCGATCGGCCGACGAAAAGGACGTGCAAGCGCGCGACCGCCTCTCCTGGCCGGAGCTTGCGCACCGTCACCGGCCGGCCGTTGATCGTGCGGCCGGCAACGATCCGCGCGAGTTCCTCGGCCAGAGCGTCCGCACCGATCACCCCGATCGCGATCGGACTGTCCGGCTTCGCAAAAACTCCTTGCGGCCATTCGACGTAGCCTCCAAATTTGTAGAGAAATGCGGCCTTGACGCGGTATTCTGCTGTCTGCGCATCAGACTGCGCCGCGCACGGGCCCGCGATACCGGCGGCGACTAGGATTGAAAGAGCGCAGGCGCGCAGCGGACGCTCAATGGTGCGAGCAAGTTCCCGCCAGAGCTCTCGGCACGATCGTTTGTTCAGAAAGTCCATCTCAGTTTCACATACGCTCCGCGGGCGATTTCGCTGCGCCCGGGTTCAGCGCCGAATTCCGGATGACCCGGATCAAAAAGGTTTTGTCCGACGACCGAAAGCTCGAGGTCGCGCCGCACTCGCCAGGCGCAGCGCGCATCCACCGCCGTATAAGCGGGAACACCTGGATTCGGTAGCGCAGAAACATGACGGACGCTGACGTCGAACTCCGCGTCGGTCAGATCGAGCGACGAGCGCAAAGTCCACTGCAGTTTCGGATCGTTGCCTTCGGCTGCCACACCGAACACCGTGTCTGCGCTGTCGGGCTTAAGTTTCAGGCGCTGCCTGAGCGTCAGCGTTCCGGCGCTCAGGCGCCAGTTCCGCGTCGCTTGATAACTGCCCCAGGCTTCGACCCCGTCGCCCGTGCCTTCTATCTTGTTGGCGATGACGAAGGCACCTCCGGCGGCGGGCTCGACGCTGCGCAGTTTGTCGTAAATATTGTGGAACAGGGAGATCGAATACGATGCTCGCGGCGACGGCTGAGCCCGATATCCGACTTCGAAGACCTTGACGACCTCGGACACGAAGTCCGGTCCGCCCGCGAACTGAACCGGCGGGCCGGTAAAGAAGTCGCGGTCGATGCGCGATGGCGCCCGCACGGCGCGCGAGACCGCGCCCCAGACGAGCTGTTGCGGCTCGGGCTTCCAGGCGAGCCTCACCGAAGGCAGAAACTCGGTGCCGGTGTAGTAGTTGTTCTCGAACTTGCTGCCGAGCGTGAGGCGCCAGTTCTCTTTCAGGGTGATTTCGTCCTGCGCGAACAGGTTGGTCCAGTGCAGTTTCACATTCGGCGGCAGAAACGCAACTGTGCCGTTGGTGACATAGTCGTACGCCACCCGATGGCCGCCGCCCCAGGTGATCGCGTTGTTTTCAGTGGGCTTAAGGCTGTACAGAAACTCGACGTCATAGGTGTTCAGGCGCTCCGCAAACGCTCCGGGAATATCGCGCTCGGTGTTGTCGAAATAAACCTGAACCTGCAGATGGTCGCCAGCGGCAAGGTCGCCGTTCCAGCGCCCGAGGAGATTTCCGCCCGACGCGTGAGTCTTTCCCGGATTTGGATCTGTGGGAGTGGTCCGGTCTTCCAAGCCCCGGTACGCATCGCCCTGCAGCGTGAAGCCGTTTGCGGTCGTACCCCAGTCGGTCCGAAAACCCAGCTGCCCCTTCTCCCAGCCGTCTCTCGCCGTGTCGCCGTTCGCAGTAGTGGTATTAAAGACGTCGAAGAACTTGCCGTAGATGCGGAACGAACCGCCGGATTCCCTCAGCGCCCCGCCATGGCGGAGGTTGTAGCTACGCCCCTCGTTGCCGGCCCGAGCGGATGCAAACCCGCCGTCCGCGGAACGCCGCGTGATCACGTTGATCACGCCATTTACGGCGTTCACTCCCCAAAGCGTCGCGCCCGGGCCGCTGATCACCTCGATGCGCTCGACGTCCTCGAGCACCACATCCTGGACGTCCCAGAAAACCCCCGAGAACAACGGCGTATAGACGGCGCGACCATCGATCAGCACCAGCAGCTTGTTTCCGGCCGTATTGTTGAAGCCGCGCGCGCTGATCGAGTAGGAATTGGCGTTGACGCGCGCGACCTCGAGATTAGGCGCGATCCTGAGGGCTTCCGGGAGACTGGTCGCGCCGGAGCGGCGGATATCCTCGGCGGTGATGACGAAAACGGATGCGGGAGCGTCCGAGAGTCGCTCGGCGTGCCGCGACACCGAGGTGATCTGGATGTTGCCGAGCTCCTCGATGCTCAGATCCGCGAGGTCCGCCACGCGCATGGTTTGCGCGCCGACGCCCGCCGAGGCAAGCAAGGCGCTGAAGACGAGCGCGCGCCGCCAGCGCACTCTCGCCGGCATCGAGCAAGTGCTTGAAATTCCAGTGCGGACCACCCTCCCGCCCCATATCTCGGCTTCGACGAACCGAGCCTAAGCACAGGCCTGAGCGGCGTCCATCGGGGAAACCCAACACATCGTGTCGGGAAAACCCGATAAACGAGACGAATCAGCTGATTAGTCCGTGCCGCATCGAGAACTTCACGAGCTCGACGGTATCGCGGACCTTGAGCTTCTTCATGATGCGCGCGCGGTAGGTTTCCACGGTCTTGGGCGAAAGCGACAGCGCCTGCGCGATCGCGGCGTTGGTGCGCCCCTCGACGACCAGCTGCAGCACGTCCCTCTCGCGCAGGGAGAGGCTGTCGAGCGGACTGACGTTCGCGCCTTCGCGGAGATAGTCGTCGATCACCGTCTCGGTGATGCGGTGGCTCAAGTAGCGCTTGCCGGCGCGCAGCGTGCGGATCGCCTCGACGACTTCCTCGCCCGCGGATTCCTTCAGGACGTACCCTTGAGCGCCCGCCTGCAAGGCGCGGTAGATGTGCTCCGCGCTCAGATACATGGAGAGGATCAGCACGCGCGTCTCCGGACATTTCTCGACGATGCGCCGCGTCGCCTCCACGCCGTCGAGCTCCGGCATGGCGATGTCCATGATGACGATGTCCGGGCGCAGGCGCAGCGCCTCGGCGACCGCCTCGCGGCCGTTTCCCGCTGTCGCAACCACCTGCAGGTCGCCCGTTTCGAGCAGGGCACGAAGACCGTCGCGGACGACCGCGTGATCGTCGGCCAGCAGCACCGTTACCGTCATTTCACACTCCCGCTTTGTACGTGGTACTCCACGAGCACCTGCACGCCCGCATGGAGGCGCGCCTTCAGCGAGAACTGGGCCCCGACGGCCTCGGCCCGCTCTCGCATGATCAACAGTCCCCAGCCGGCTTCACGGTTGGATCTCTCGATTCGCTTCGGGTCGAAGCCGATGCCATCGTCGCGGACCGACAGGGTCGCCAGGCCGTTGGCGCGCCGGATCGCGATTTCGACGCGTTGCGCGTTCGAGTGCTTGGCGACGTTGTTGAGCGCCTCCTGGGCGATCCGGAACATCGCGAGGTCCACCGGCTTGGGCAGGTCGGCCGCCGGAGCGTCCCCTTCGAAGGCGACGTGGATTCCCGTTCTGCGCGAGAAGCCCGTGGCGAGCGAGCGCAGAGCGGCCGGAAGCCCATAGTCGTCCAGCGCGTGGGGCCGCAGCTCCGCCATGACGTTGCGCATCGCGTCGACCGTGCCTTCGACGAGCGAGCTGCATTCCTCGAGGCGCCCGGCGAGCTCGGGCTTGGACCCGGCGGGCAGGCCGCTCGCGACGATGCTCAGATTGATGCCGAGCGCCGTGAGATTCTGCCCTACCCGGTCGTGCAACTCCCTTGCAAGGAGCCTGCGCTCCGCCTCCTGGACCTCGACCAGGCGGCGGGAGGTGACTTTCAGGCGGTCGGCGTAGCTGTGGAGATCTTCCTCGGCGCGTTTGCGCTCGGTGACGTCGTGGGTGATCTCGGAGAACCCGCGCGGCTTTCCGGTCTCGTCGAGCAAGGGCGTTACGATGACGTGGGCCCAGAACTGCGAGCCGTTCTTGCGCACGCGCCAACCCTCGCTTTCGTACCGCCCCTGGATCGAGGCGAACTGGAGCTGCATCCCGGGATCGCCCCGGGCGGCGTGATCGGGCGGGAAAAAGCAGGAGTAATGCTTGCCGATGATTTCCTCGGCGCGGTATCCCTCGATGCGCTCGGCTCCGAGGTTCCAGCTGGTGACGTAGCCGTTCATATCCAGAATGTAGATGGCGTAGTCGCGGACATTCTCCACCATCATGCGGAAGCGCTCCTGGCTCGCGCGCACCTGCTCTTCGGCGAGCTTCCTCTCGGTGATGTCCTGGCAGACGCCGATGATCCGCACCGGCCTGCCCGACTCGTCGCGGTCCACGCGCGCCTGATTGTGCACGGTGCGGACGACGCCGTCCGGGCGCACGATGCGAAACTGGTTTTCGTAGTCGGTGCCGTTGCGCAGCGCCTCGTTCGCGATCTTCGCCGTGCGCTCCCGGTCCTCCGGATGGACGAGCGGGTAGAAGCCGTCGAAAGTCGATGGCACCTGATCGTGGCGGACGCCGAAGATCCTCGCGAGCTGGTCCGACCACCTTCGCGAGTTGGTCCGCACGTCCCATTCCCAGCTGCCGAGATTGGCGAGCGCCTGCGCTTCCTGGAGCTGAACGTCGCGCGCCCGCAAGACCTCGTCCTGCCGCCTCCGCTCGGTGACGTCGCGCGCCACCGCGACGATATGCGCGACACGACCTTGCGAATCGAACACGGCGCTGCGGTGGCTCTCGATCCAGCGTACCTCTCCGCTCGGAAGGAGAAAGCGAAACTCCACGTCCCGATTCTGGCCGTCGCGGACCATATCGAAGAACGCCTTCTCGACCTGCTCCTTGTCCTCGGGGTGAACCTCCCGAAACGCATCGGTCCCGACGAGATCCTTCTCGTCACCGAACAGCCGGCCGTAGGCGGGGTTCGCGTAAATCCGCCTGCCCTGCGGGTCGATCAGAAGGATCAGATCGGAGGCACTCTCGGTGATCAAGCGGAAGCGCTCTTCGGTTTCGCGAAGGTCCTTCGTCATCTGGGCGGCGAGCTTGAGGGCGCGGCCGCGGGACAGGGACAAGGAATAGAGGACACCGAAAAGAAGCAGGCTCGAGAGCATGCCGCCAGCCAACACCCCGGAGGGCCAGAGGGTATCGAGATGCCCGATTATTTCGTCTTTC
>Ga0209155_1001173_pt1 | contig 12406 bp, 9 predicted proteins | sample GraSoiAngelo_122_FD_185879 | JGI IMG/M metagenome (GOLD analysis project Ga0209155, IMG submission 185879) | Grasslands soil microbial communities from the Angelo Coastal Reserve, California, USA - 14_0927_02_20cm (SPAdes) (version 2) | ecosystem: Environmental > Terrestrial > Soil > Grasslands ...
TCGCGCCGCTCGCCAGAATGCTGATCGCGGCGAACCCCGAGCGCATCCTCTGGGGAACGAACTGGCCGCATCCCAATTCGGGCTCCGGACGCAAGGCGACCGAGCTGACGCCGCTGTTCCAGGTCGACGACGGCCTCGTGCTGAACTTGCTGCCGGCGTGGGCACCCGATGCCGTGATTCGAAAGAAGATCCTCGTGGACAATCCCGCGAAACTTTACGCGTTTTGAGCGATAGGTCAGCGCGCGTGAACAGACAGGCCAGGGCTAGGCCGAGCCATTTGTTCCCTGTCGCCGACAGCTGCTCGTCAGTCCAGTCCCACCTGTCGAAGTTTTCTGACGCATTCGTCGACGAAGGCGCGCACGGTGGTCGACAGCCGCCGGGTGTGCGGATAAACGACCTGCACCGGCATCGGCTCGATTTCAAACTCTTCCAGGACGTACCGGATCTTGTTCGACTTCCGGTACGGCGCGGTCTGATAGGACAGGAACATGCCCAGACCCAGGCCGTTCACGCACGCGTTCAACGTGCTGTCGATCTCGTTGCTGACGAGCGCACAGGTGATCGGAATGGCCACGGCGCGTCGGCCGACGCGGAAGTTCCATTCGTTTCGCGGCGACGTGCCCGCGTGCCTGACGCAGCGATGCGACCGAACCTCCTCCGGATTGCGCGGGACGCCGTGGCGGCGAAGGTATTGCGGGCTCGCGCAGACCACGCGGCGAACCTCGCCGATCCTGATCGCCACCAACGACGAATCCCGAAGATGTCCGATACGGACTGCGACATCCAGGCCTTCCTCGACCACGTTCACGACGCGATCAACGAACAACATTTCCACGTTGACGTCCCGGTGGCGCCGGATGAATTCGCTCACGATCGGCGCGACGTAGCGCCGGCCGAATAACACCGACGCAGTCACCGTCAGCCTGCCTTGCGGCTCGGCCTGACTGGAGTTCAGTTTCGCCTCGGCGTCCTGCACCTCGGAAAGAATGATGCGACAGCACTCGAGATATCGAGCGCCTGCGTCGGTCAGATGGATCCGGCGCGTGGTGCGGTTCAGCAGCGACACGCCCAGCTGGCGCTCGAGTGCCGCCAGGGTCCGGACCACGGTCGGCAGGGACGTATCGAGAGCGTTCGCGGCCGCAGTCAGGCTCCCCTTGTCCACGATGCGTACGAAGACCGTCATGGCCAGAAGCTTGTCCACGGCAGGAATTATTACTCCGATTTCTGGAAGAGTCTATTACCGATTGCGATATTTATTTCACACAAGGAAGCTGCGATACTGGCGCGCGGCGAAGCTACGGGGGCGCGCATCGCCGCGGCAAATCCAGACCCCATAAGGAACACCTGACAAGGAGTTCACCGTGAAAGCGAATTGGATTTCGGCGCTAGTTGCCCCTGCGTTCCTCGCGACTGCCGTGCTAGCGCATGACGACGGCGCCGAAAAACTCGGCACCGTGCATTTCTCGACTTCATGCAGCCCGGCGGTGCAGCCGCAATTTGAGCGCGCGGTGGCGCTGCTGCATTCTTTCTGGTTCGATGAGGGGCTCAAGGCATTCGGCGCCATCGCGCAGGCAGACCCAGGTTGCGCAATGGCCCACTGGGGAAGCGCGATGCTCATGTATGGAAATCCCTTCGCTTGGCCGCCTTCTCCCAAGGCACTGGCCGATGGCGGGGCCGCGGTGGAAAGAGCCAAGGCTGCGCAGGCCAAGAGCCAGCGCGAACGCGACTACATCGGCACGATCGAGGCGTTCTACAAAGACTGGGACAAGGTGGATCATCGCACCCGCGCGCTCGCGTACGCGAACGCGATGGAGCAGCTCGCGCGGCGCTATCCCGAGGACTCGGAAGCCTCCGTGTTCTATGCGCTCGTCCTCGATGTGACCGCGCTGCCCAGCGACAAGACCTTCGCGAATCAGTTGAAGGCCGCAGCGATTCTGGAGAAGGTTTCCGCCGCGCAACCCGATCATCCCGGCGTGGCTCACTATCTGATCCACAGCTATGATTATCCGCCGATCGCCGCGCAAGGCCTGCCTGCGGCGCGACGCTATGCCAGCGTTGCGCCGTCGGCGGCGCATGCGCTGCATATGCCGGGGCACATCTTCACCCGGCGCGGGTTGTGGGACGAGTCGATCGAGACGAATCTTCGTTCCGTGGCGACATCAAAGAACCATTTCGACAGCCTGCACGCCTTGGACTATCTGGAGTACGCGTACCTGCAGCAAGGCCGGGACAGCGACGCCAAACACGTGCGGGACGAAATCGACGTCCTCAAGACGGTAAGCCCGGAGCATTTCGTCACCGCCTATGCGCTGGCGGCGATTCCTTCGCGTTACGCACTGGAGCGCGGGCGCTGGGCGGAGGCGGCCAAGGTTTCCCCGCAGCCCGGCGAACGGGACTTTCAGTGGGAGAAGTTTCCGCAGGCCGCCGCCGTGATGGTCTATGCACGTGCTCTTGGCTCTGCACGCAGCGGGGACGCCCCTGCCGTTCGCAGGGCGATCGATAAGCTGCAGTCCCTGCGCCAAGACATGATAGAAGCGAAGATTCCCTACTGGGCGCAGCAAGCGGATATTCAGATCAAGGTCGCTTCCGCTTGGGCCACGTTGGCCGAAGGAAACAGGGAGGAAGCGCAGAGGATGATGCGCGAAGGTGCCGACATGGAGGATGCGAGCGAGAAACACCCGGTGACTCCCGGGCATGTCGTTCCGGCACGCGAGTTGCTGGGTGACATGCTCCTGGAACTCAATCAGCCGGCGCTGGCGCTGAAGGAATTCGAAGCGTCGCACAAGATCGAGCCCGGCCGCTTTCGCGGACTTCTCGGCGCGGCGCGCGCCGCTGAACTATCCGGAGATAAGGCCAAGGCAAAGGGCTACTACGCCGACCTGCTGAGACTTACCGCGAAATCCGACGGCCAGCGCTCCGAACTCGCGCGGGCAAAGGAGTTTCTGGCCAAGAACTAACGCATGGGTCGAACCAGGTCGAAGTCCAGAGGCTCGCCGGTGTTCGTTGCCTGGCTGCTCGTCTCCGCGACAGTCCAGGCACAAGCTCCCGACGCCGCCGACATCGCCGAGGGCATGAGGATTTTCCTGCAGAAGGGAAATTGCCAGGCGTGTCACGGCTGGGCCGCGGACGGCCGCAAGGTGGACAACCAGATGCCCGACGGCGCGAATCTGCGCGAGACCAAGCTCGAGCGCGGCGATCTGATCGTGGCGATCAAGTGCGGGCGCCCCGGGAGGAGCATGCCCGCCTTCGACAGGCTCGCCTACAGCGACGGGCGCTGCTACGGCATGAAGCAGGCGGACCTCAAGTCGCGTGGCTTGGGTCTGCCCGATCCGCCGGCGACGCTTCAGCCGCGCGAGATCGAATTGCTCGCCGACTTCCTGTACGCGAAGATCATCGGCAAAGGTGCGATGAACCGCGCGCGGTGCGCCGAATACTGGGGCGCCGAGGTCGAGGCCTGCGGCGAGTTCCCGAAATAGCTCAGTTCAGCGCGAAGACGAACAGGTAGCTGGAGTTCTCCAGCTTGTCGAACTTCACCGGGTGCAGGTGACGCCCGCCCGACTGCACGGCGAGATACTGCTTCGGCCCGATCGCGTAGGTGACGGGCGCGCCTTTGAGCGGCGTGCCGAGGTTGAAGCGCCACAGCTCCTCGAGCGTCTCGTCGTGATACGCGATCACCCAGCCGTCCTGCAGCGCGGTGAATACGAGACCCCCCGCCGTGACGATCGCGCCCGAGCGGATCTCGATATCGGTGATCGCCTTCGCGATGACTTTGTGGCGGGTGGTGTCGAAAGCCGTGACCGAGCCGTAATAGAGGTCGCTCGAATACTCGCGTTTCTCGCTCGCTTTCACGTCGACGTCGCCGTCCTTGGATTTGAACACGACGGCCGCGCCGTTCTGTGTGAAGCAGCCTTCGATGCCGACTCCGTAGGCGATTTTCTTCACGGGATGGTAGGCCGTCGGCTGGTGAGCGACGCCGCCGTGCCAGGTCGGGCAGGCGCGCTTCTTTCCGTCGCCGCGCAGCGCCCGCGCTACCGGGTTGTAGATCTGTACGTCGACCTTCGGATCGTAATCGAGCGGCCTGCCGGTCTTGGGATTGATCCCCTTGGTCCAGTTGAGATCGTTCACGTACTGGTCGGCCTTGATGAATTTTCCGTTGGTGCGGTCGAGCGTGTAGTAGAAGCCGTTGCGCGCGAAGTGGCCGACGATCTTGCGCTGCTCGCCGTTGATCGTCGCGTCGTAGAGCATGTGGACGCCGACTTCGTCGTAGTCCCAGGAGTCGTTGGGCGTGTACTGGAAATGCCAGACGGGCTTGCCGGTATCGACGTTGAGCGCCACCGCCGAGTCGGTGTAGAGGTTGTCGCCCGGCCTGGCTTGCGGGTCGTAGATCGGGAACGGGTTGCCAGTGCCGACGATGTAGAGACGGGTCGCCGGGTCGTAGGACCCTGTTTGCCAGATTCCGCCGCCGCCGGTTTTCCAGGCGTTGTGGTCGTCTTTCCAGGTTTCGCTGCCCGGGTCGCCGGGCTTGGGCACGACGTACCAGCGCCACAATTCCTTGCCCGTCCTCACCTCGAGCGCCGCAATCCATCCGCGCGTTCCGCCGTCGCCCGCGCCGTTCTGCACGATGACCTTGCCGTCGGCGACCAGCGGCGCCGTCAGGAATTTCTCCTGCCTGCCGAATTCGGTCTTTCCCGCGACCTGCTTGTCCCACACGATCTCGCCCTTGTCGCGGTCGATCGCGATGACCCGGCCGTCGGGAAGGTTGGCGATCACGAGGTCTTCCCACAGCGCGATGCCGCGCGTGCGCGGTGCGTTGCCCTGGTGCTTGACGCCGGGGTCGGCAATCCATACGAACTCGCCCTTGTTGGGATTGCGCGCGTCGATCTTGTACACCGTGCCCCAGCCGTCGGTCGTGTACATGAAACCGTTGTCGATGAGCGGATTGACCTCGTTTTCAGGGCCGTTCTGTCCGACGTCCTGCATCCCGCCGAGCGCCATCGCCCATACGAGTCGCAGGTTCCTGACGTTGTCGCGGTTGATCTGGGTGAGCTTCGAATAGCGCGTGGCGCCGTAGTCGCCGTTCATCAGCAGCCAGTTGTGCGGCTCGTTCTGCGCGTTGACCAGGCGGTCCCTGTTGACGGTCATCTGGTACTCTGCGGCGAACGCCCCTGCGAGAGCCGCAAGCCCGACTCCGATGAATCCGACTCCGATGAATTTCCGCGCGCGATGTCGCATGATTGTCTCCCCTCTTGTCGACTGCGTCAGTTTAGCGCGCGAGCGCTCAGGGCTCCACCTTGATCCCGCTCGCGCGGATGAGCTCGGTCCACCTGCGCGTGTCTTCCTTGAGGAACCGGGCGAATTCGCCGGGGGTGAAGTTCGACGGCTCGGCTCCCTGCGCGGCGAGCTTTTCCCTGACGTCGGGAGCCGCGAGCGCCCTGACGACGTCCTCGCGCAGGGTGTCGATGGCTTCCTTCGGCGTCCCCTTGGGGAACGCGAACCCGAACCAGTTGGTGACGAGGTAATCGACGCCTTGCTCGAGCGCCGTCGGCACGCCGGGAAAGGCCGCCGAGCGCCGCTCCGTGCTCACCGCGAGGCCCCTCGCCTTGCCGCCCCGGATGGGTCCGAGCGCCGTCGGCGAAGCGGCGATGATGAGGTCGATCTGCCGCGCCTGCAGGGCGACGCTCGCGTCGCTCATGCCCTTGTAGGGAATGTGCGTGAGGTTCACGTGCGCCTTCGCGTTGAAGAGCTCGCTCACGACGTGGATGACGCTGCCTACTCCGGCCGAGCCGAAGTTGAGCTTCCCCGGCCGCGCGCGGGCATCGGCGATGAGCGCGGCGAGGCTCTCCAGCTTCGACCCGGCGTTGACGACGATGACGAAAGGCGTCTGCGCGATCATCGCGGCGGGAACCAGGTCGCCTGCGACGTCCCAGGGCAGCTTGTCGTACAGCCCGGGGAGCATGGGATAGGTGGCGTCGATGAGCGCCGCGGTCGTGCCGTCGGGCGCCGACTTCGCCGCCGCCTCCCAGGCGATCCTGCCCCCTGCGCCGGTGCGGTTCTCGACGACGAAGGTCTTGCCCGTCTGCTCGCTGATCTTCAGCGTCGCGATGCGGGTGTAGGTGTCGCTCGCGCCGCCCGCCGAGAAGGGCACGAGGATGCGCAAGGCGCGCGGCGCGGTCTGAGCCGACGCCGCGAAGCTCAAGGATGCCAGGGCGAGGGCGAGGACTCGATTGCGCAATGTCTTCACATCAAGCCTCCACGAGCGGCCAGCCGCTGACGTCGAAACCGTCGGGCACGGCCACGTGCACGAAGCCGCGCACGCCGCGAAGCGACCGCGTAATGTGGCCCTTGCCCCGCACGTCCTCGGCAAAGATGAGATCTCCCGGCATACACAGGGTGCGATGGCCGTCGCTCGCCTCGAGCTCGAGGATGCCCGAAGTGAGGAAAATCAGCTGGCGCCGGGGAGCGTTGTGAAAATCCTGGACGTGGCCTTCGGGCGTCTCGCGGAAGAAAATCGAGTCGCATCCGAAGGTTCCCGACGCCGGCCTCTCGGCCCCGGTCATCGGCACCTCGCGGATCTCGATCGCCGATTCCCCCGAGTTCTTCGTGAATATCCTGACGACGCGCATGCGCGATTATAGGGGTTCAGGGCCGAACCGCTCCCCGGGCGAAGCTTGGGCGTACTGCCTGCCCACTTTGCGCGGATGGGCAAGAGTGAGCGCCTCGTTTTGTGGACGACTTCCCGAAGACAGTTTGCTACACTTGAATCGAAACCGAGCCTGTCCGAAGAGTCGGGCCGGAGCCTGATCTGCATCCATGCTGGTCGCAAGAAGTCCCGCGGCGCGCCGCGGTATCGCAACTTTCACTTCGGAGGGGAACCAAGATGTGCATACTGTGCGATAAAGGATTTCCGCAGAGCCATGCGGGCTCGCAACTCGGGCGCCGCGATTTCCTGAAGACGACGGCCGCAGGCGGAGCCGCCGCGGGCCTGGGTCTGTTCGCGGCGCGCCCTGCCGCAGCTCAAGGCGACGACGCGCCGGAAGACAGCGGCGGGCGTGGCCGGCGCTATATCATCCGCGGCGGCGCGGTGATGACGATGGACCCGAGCATGCCCAACAAGGGCGAGTTCGCCCAGGCGGACGTGCTGGTCGAGGGCAAGAAGATCGTCGCCGTCGGTCCGAACCTGCACGCGGGCGGCGCGGCCGAAATCGACGCGCGCGGCAAGATCGTGATGCCGGGCTTCATCGACACTCACCACCACCAGTTCGAGACGGCGCTGCGCAGCTTCCTTGCCGACGGCGTGCTCATCAACGACGGGTCCGGTTCGGTGGCCGGGAGCACGACCTACTTCGAATTCATCCTGCTCACCTTCGCGCCGAAGTACCGGCCGCACGATGTCTACATCAGCGAGCTGTTCGGGGGACTGGCGCAGCTGGACGATGGCGTCACCACGGTGCACGACGTCTCGCAGATCCACCACTCTCCGCAGCACTCGGACGCCGCCATCCAGGCGCTGTTCGACACCGGGCGCCGCGCCGCCTTCGGCTATTTCGAAAGCGCGGGCGGGGTCGCCGGCAATCAATATCCGTTTGACGCGCCCCGCATCAAGAAGCAGTGGTTCTCCTCAAGCGACCAGCTCGTCCACATGATCATGGGCGGCGAGGTTTATCTCGGCAATCAGAGCACCGACGACTCGTGGAGGATAGGGCGCGACCTCGGCCTACAGGTCGCGGCGCACATTCTCTCGCCCTTCGGCATCCGTCCGATTTTCGACTCGCTCGCCGCCGGAACGGGCGGCAACGGCAACACCGGAATGAGAGGGGACAACCTGTTCATCCACATGACCGGGATGTCCGACACGGCATGGCAGAGGGTCAAGGACGTCGGCGCGCAGGTGTCGATCGCCTTCCCGATCGAGATGAACATGCGCCACGGCATGCCGCCGATCGTCAGGATGCAGATGATGGGGATGGAGCCCTCGCGCTCCACGGATGTGGAAGTCACGATGACGGCGGACTTCTTCACCCAGATGCGCGTCGCCATGAACCTGCAGCGCGTGGTGGTGAATCAGATGATCCTCGACAGCCCGAACGGGAATCAGAACCTTCCGGATCCCCGGAACTGGGAGCTCCCGCAAACCGCGGTCCAGGTCCCCGGGCCGTTCCCGTTCTGGCCGACGCCGCCCGCCGGCGTCCCGGCCCCGCTGACGACGCGCGACGTGCTGCGCTACGCCACCATTAACGGAGCGAAAGCCCTGCGGCTCGAGGGCAAGACCGGCACGCTCACCCCGGGCAAGGAGGCAGACATCGTCATCCTCGACGCGACCGCGATTAACGTGGCCCCGGTCAACAACGTGCCCGGGGCGGTCGTATCGCTGATGGACCGCACCAACGTCGAGACGGTGATCGTCGCCGGCAAGGTGCGCAAGTGGAAAGGCAAGCTGCTCGACGTCGACCTCAACAACTTGCGCCGGCAGCTCGAGAACTCGCGCGACTTCATCTTCAACGCGGCCAACATCCCGGCCGACCTGCGCGGGCCTTTCGGCAAGCAATAGCGTTTCCGTCGCAAGCACGCGGGGCGGCTCCGGCCGCCCCGGTTTTTCCTGGGAATCGTCCGCGCTACTCGAGCTTGATGCCGGCCTGCCTGACCACTTTTTCCCAGCGCGCCAGATCTTCGCGGATCTGCGCCGCAAACTGCTCGGGAGTGTTGCCCACCGGCTCGATGCCGAGTACACCGTAGCGCTCCTTCACGACCGGGTCGGCGAGAACCGCGGCGATTTCGCGCTGCAGGCGCTCGATCACCGGTAGCGGCGTCTTGGCGGGTGCGAGCACGCCGACCCAGGAATCCACGACGAACCCCGGGAGACCGCTCTCCGCGAAGGTCGGGACATCGGGCAGCGAAGACGAGCGCCTGGCGGAAGACACGCCGATCGCCTTCAGTTTCCCCGATTTCACGAATTGCTGCGATGAGGCGACGGCGGTAAAGACGAGCGGGATCTGTCCGCCGACCGCATCGATGATCGCCTGGCCGCCTCCCTTGTAGGGCACGTGTGTCAACTGCGCGCCGGTGCGCTGTGCGAGCATCTCCCCGGCGAGGTGGGGCGTGCCGCCGGTGCCCGAGGTGCCGAAGGCGAAGGGCCTTGCCTTCGCCTGAGCGATCAGCTCCTGCAGCGAATTCGCCGGGACCGAAGGATGCGCGACCAGGATCAGCGTTGCATCGCCGAGCTTGGTGACGGGCGCGAAATCGCGCAAGGTGTCGAATGGAATCTTCGCGAACACGTGCGGATTGATCACCATCGTGCCGTCGAAGCCGAGCACCAGCGTATGGCCGTCGGGCGCACTCCTTGCGACCTGCTCGGTACCGATGTTGCCCGAGGCGCCCGGGCGGTTCTCGACCACCACCGGCTGTCCGAGGCGCGCTCCGAGCGGGTCGGCGACCGCGCGCGCGCTGGTGTCGGTGACGCCGCCGGCGGCGAAGGGCACGACCAGCCGCACCGGCCGGGACGGGAAAGCTTGCCCCGAGCTTGTCGAAGGGTTCTGCGCAAAGCCTGCATGGGCCGCGACGAGCGCGAGAACCGTCGTCAGCACTATCGATCGCAGCACGAGCTTTTCCTCCGACGCGGTGTTGCGGGTTCGCTCAAGCATACAATAGCGCTCACATCGAGGAACAGCCCCCCATGCTCGATTTCGCCGGGTACGTAAAGATCTTCGTGGCGCTGCTGGTGATCGTCAATCCCATCGGGACGATGCCGATGTTCCTCGGCCTGACTCACAGGCATACGGTCGCCGAGAAGAAGCGCATTGCGCGCGTGGCGAGCATCTCGGTGGCCGTCGTCCTGACCGCCTCGGCCATCGTGGGCGAGCACCTTCTCGGGTTCTTCGGCATCACCATCGCCTCGTTCAGGGTCGGCGGGGCGATCCTCATACTGTTGCTCGCCATATCGATGATGCACGCCGCGGCCAGCGGCGAGCGGCAGACCCCCGAAGAGGCGAAGGAGGCCGAGGACAAGGAGAGCGTCGCCGTCGTGCCGCTCGCCCTTCCGCTGCTCGCCGGGCCGGGAGCGATCTCGACGACGATCATCTACGCGGCGCAGCGTCCCTCGCTCGCCCACTTGGCCGCCGTGGTCGCTTGCTGCCTGCTGGTCGCGCTCACGACCTGGATTGCGCTCAGGGCGGCGACCCAGATCGGACGCCGGCTCGGGAAGATCGGCATCAACGTCGTGATCCGGATCATGGGATTGCTGCTCGCCGCCGTGGCAGTTGAAATTTTCGCGAGCGGCATCGTGGTGCTGCTGCCCGGGCTGGGAAAGTGATGGCGATAGTCCTCGCGCTCGCGCTGCTCGTCGCCGCGGCGATTCCGGCCTCCGCGCAGCCTTATCCTTCGAAGCCGGTGAAGCTCGTCGTGTCCTCCGCCGCCGGAGGATCGCCCGACCTGCAGGCGAGGATCTACACCCAGCGCATGACGCAGCTCCACGGCTACATCTGGGTGATCGAGAACCTGCCGGGGGCCGGAGCCAACATCGCGCCCGAGCGCGTCGCGAAGGCGCCCCCCGACGGCTACACGCTGCTTATGGCCTCCGCAGGGCCGCTGTATTTCAATCCGACTCTGTATACGAAGCTTCCCTACGACATCCAGCGCGACTTCGAGCCGATCACGCAGGTGTCGAATGTGCCCAACATCCTCGCGGTGCACCCGAGCGTCCCGCTTCGCTCGGTGAAAGAGCTGATAGCCTACGCGAGGGCCAACCCGGGCAAGTTGCGCTTCGGCTCGCCGGGCAGCGGCAGCTCCCAGCATCTCTCGGGCGAGCTGTTCAAGAAAATGACCGGGGTCGACATGCAGCATGTTCCCTACAAGTCGGTCGCGCAGATGACCACCGAATTGGTGAGCGGACAGTTCGAGCTCTCGTTCAACAACGCGCCGCTCGTCCTGCCCTTCATCAAGGCAGGCAGGCTGCGCGCGCTCGCCGTCACGACGAAGACCCGGCTCGCGCTCGCCCCCGACGTTCCCACGCTCGACGAGTCGGGGCTCTCCGGGTACGAAGTCGGCGGGGGTTCCGGTGTGCTCGCGCCTAAAGGCACGCCCGCAGCGATCCTGAAGAAGCTCGAGACCGACCTGCGCGGCGTCCTCAACTCCGCGGAAGTGCGCGAGCAGTACGCCGCGAACGGCTTGATCGCCGTCGGCTCGGGCTCGGCGGAATTCGCCGCCTACATGAAAAGCGAGATCGCGCGCTGGGCGCCGCTGATCCGCGCGACCGGCGCGACAGTGGACTAGAGCGATCCCGCCATCGATCCGCGACGCCGGGTCGCGGAGACTACGCTCGCGTTCGCATCCAGCCGTTGCGGGTATTGCTCCGCCCCAGGCCGATGCTGTCGGTCCATCTCTTCAACTTCGCGAACCGGTCCTCGGGCATGAGGCTGGCGGGCGTCACGGGTTCCGGATAACCGACCCCGCGGAGCACCGCATCCATGCTGCCGCCGGGCTGGAGCTCCGGCGCGGTGGCATAGCCCGGCAAACCGCCATCGGCGTAGCGGACCGCTGCAGCGGGAAGCCCGTAAAGCCGGGCCGAGTTGAGGCCGAGAATGTGCCGCTTCGCCCCTTCCGTCAGCGGCGGATAGCCCCACCGGCTTGCGATATCCTCGGGGATCTGCGAGCGCCACAGCGCCTCGATCTGCCATTGCGGGCCGCCGTACCAGAGCGAGTCCGAGCCGAAGACGATGTTGGTTGGCCCCATGTAGTGCAGGAGCTGGCCGATGAAGTGCGCCCACACCGTGGGGAACGTCACGATCATCGACGCCATCGTCGTGCCGAGCTCGGCGTACACGTTGGGGAGCCGGTGCAAGCTCGAGGGCGACGCGGACGTCGGTTCCGCCCCGGCCACGTACCTGCCTCCGGCGATCTGCGCGAACTGCGTGGACCACCGGATGTTGGGAACGCTGTGCCCATGGCTGTCCGTGAGCAGCGTCGGCGGCATGGCTCCCGGCAGATTCTCGATGTCCATCAGGGCTTGCAACACCCAGAAGCTCGGCCGGATGCAGGAGTGATACATGATCCAGTTGAATTGCGGCCAGTCCGTGGCCACCTTCACGATGTCGTCGGGGTTCCCGAAATTCGGCAGGTTGTTGGCGCCGCCGGGTTGCGTGGCGTTGGCCGACAGGCCTTTGTGGATGCAGATGTTGAAGAAGCCGGGGTGCTTCTTGAGCTGATCCTTGTTCCTGGCGATGACTTGGTACGTCGGGTAGGCGATCGCCTCGTCATCGAGGCGCCAGCGCGCAAACGCGGTCCCGGGAGCCGCGCTGGCCGCGAACGCGACGTTGTAGCCCTTCCACGAGTCCGGCTGCATGTTCTCGATCTGCCACTGCGTGTAATCGCCGAAGAGCGGGTCGGCGAGATTTCCGGGACCGGGATAGAGCTG
>Ga0209155_1001179_pt1 | contig 12379 bp, 10 predicted proteins | sample GraSoiAngelo_122_FD_185879 | JGI IMG/M metagenome (GOLD analysis project Ga0209155, IMG submission 185879) | Grasslands soil microbial communities from the Angelo Coastal Reserve, California, USA - 14_0927_02_20cm (SPAdes) (version 2) | ecosystem: Environmental > Terrestrial > Soil > Grasslands ...
TAACTGCGTGTACAGGCGTGCGGCCTGTCGGAGTCGCGCGAGGCGGATAGGTCGTGGTCATAGGCCCGTGTAATCTAGTGTCGGAACTGCCGCATACCGGTCAGGATCATGGCCAGATCGTGCTCATCCGCCGCCGCGATGACCTCCGCGTCCCGCACCGACCCGCCTGGCTGGATTATGGCGGCTACACCGGCGGCGGCCGCCTCGTCCACCCCGTCGCGGAACGGAAAAAAGGCGTCGCTGGCCAGCACGGCGCCGCTGGGATCGTGACCCTGCTGCCGGGCCTTGTGGACGGCCAGGAACGACGAGTCCACCCGGCTCATCTGTCCGGCGCCGATCCCGACGGCGGCTTCGTCCTTCACGAGGATGATGGCGTTGGATTTGATCGAGCCGACGGCCGCCCAGGCGAAGCGCAGGTCGTTCCATTGCGCATCGGTGGGGCGGCGGGTCGTGGCCACCTGCCACTTGGACTCGTCCGCGACGTCGCGATAGCGGAAACGGTCCTGCACCAGGAATCCGCCCCGCACCCGTTTGTAGTCGAGCGCCGGCTGGTCGTCGGTTCGGGGTAGCTCCACCACGCGCAGGTTCTTCTTTTCCTTGAATACGGCGAGGGCGTCGGCGTCGAATCGCGACGCCACGACGACTTCGACGAACAGCTCGCGCATCGCCTCGGCGGCCGCGCGGTCGACGACGGTATTGAATGCGATCACCGATCCAAACGCCGAGGTGCGGTCCGTCGCCAGCGCGCGCGTGTACGCGTCCGCGGCGTTGCGGCCGAGCGGATTAGGATCGTCGTCAGCAGCGAATCGCGCCTTGCTCATGGGGTGCCGTACGACGAGGTCGACCTCGCGCTCGACACGTTTCCCTTTCCGGGTATCGCGCAGACCTGCGAGTCCCTTTGGATGGGCGTCCCCGTCGTGACGCTTATCGATCCGGACCGCGTAATCGAGCGCGAAGGTCTCGGGGTCGCAGTAAGTTCCGCTGCGCAGATTCCCGCCGCGGTCAGACATCTTTTGGGCGACGCGACTGCCTTGAAAGCGGTAAGCGATCGTTGCCGTGCGTTCATCGAGCGGGAACACGGTGAAGAAAAGGTTCTGGCGGCCTACCTCGATACGTTCGAGCACGTCACGCGCATTGACAACACCAACGCCGAGATGACCGTGTCGGGCCAAGCACGCCATGTCTGAGACGCCTTTCATCATCACGATTGACACCGAGGGCGACGACCTTTGGTCGAAACCGCGGGAGATCACCACTCGTAATGCAGAGTATTTGCCTCGCTTCCAGTCGCTTTGCGAGCGATTCCGCTTCAAGCCCGTCTACCTGACGAACTACGAGATGGCGATGTCCGATGTCTTTGTCGAGTTCGCGCGCGACGTGCTCGCCCGCGGCGCCGGCGAGATCGGGATGCACCTGCACGCATGGAATTCGCCGCCGCTCGTCCCGTTGACGAGCGACGATTTTCGCTATCAACCCTACTTGATCGAATATCCCGACCCGGTGATGAAGGAGAAGATCAGGATCGTCACCCGACTTCTCGAAGACCGGTTCGATCAAGCGATAGTCAGCCATCGCGCCGGACGACTGGGTTTCGACGGTCGCTATGCCGCCATGCTGCTTGACGAGGGATATCGCGTGGACTGCTCGGTGAGCCCGGGGCTCGATTGGAGCGGAACCTCCGGCGATCCGAACGGGAAAGGCGGCACGGACTACACGCACTTTCCCCACGACCCCTACTTCTTGAGCCCCACCGACATTTCGGCGCCGACGAGCGCTGGGCTGATGGAAGTGCCGATGACAATCCGCACGAGCGGCCTGTTCCGGGGAGCGCCCTGGGTGTATCGCATCCCGCTGCTGCGCCAGACCGCCAACAGGCTGGTGTCGCCCGCGCTCAACCACTTGTGCCCGGCAGAGAGCAATCTCCGCGGAATGTTGCGAGCGACGCGCACCGCGCGGGCTGAAGGCGCTGCTCACCTGGATTTCTCGCTGCATTCCTCGGAGCTCATGCCGGGCGGAAGTCCGACATTCCGCGCCGCGACCGATATCGAGCTCTTGTACGAGGATCTGGAAATTCTGTTCGAGGAGCTTTCCACCTGGTGCTGCGGCATGACCCTAAAGGAGTTCCACGCGTCGTTCAGGAAGTCGCCGGGCGAAGCGGTATCGGACATCCCCGGGGACAGGATCTGCGGTGCCGCCACCAATCAAGAAATGGTCAGGGCCTGAATGATCCGGATCAAGGGCCACACTGCTGTCTACGGGGAAGTCTGGTACGAGGAAGAGCTGCCGCGCGATTCCGGAGTGGACATCGTCCTCTACCGCCAGAGAGAGACTCCGAGCGCAGATGCGCGAACCACAACGTTCCTCACGATGGTGACCGATCTTTCCGCCGAGGCGGACGCGATCGCGGAGAAATTCGGCAAGGATTGCCGCTACAAGATCAGGCGCGCTGACACGAAGGACGGCCTTCGCATGGAGTTCATCACCGACCCGGAGAGCCGGTTGGATGAGTTCCAGGCGTTCTACGACGCGTTTGCGGCGCAGAAGTCGGTCGCCCCCTGTTATCGTCAATGGCTGCTTGCCGCCTGCAAGGCCCGTCAGCTCGTGCTCACCTCGGCCTGTCGGAACGGCGAGGCCTTGGTTTGGCACGCCTACCTCACCAGCGGAAAAGCCGCCTGGCTCCAGTACACGGGTTCTTGTTTCAGAAACAAGGAGAACGATTACCGCGCCCTGGTCGGGCGCGCCAATCGCTGGCTTCATTGGAAGGAAATGCTGCAGTTCAAGGAGATGGGAATAACGCGCTACGACTGGGGGGGCCTCTTCGAGGACGAATCCGTGCCGGAAAACGCCGGAATCAACAAGTTCAAAAAGGACTTCGGCGGACAGCAAGTGCGCACGTACGACTACACGCTGCCGGTGACCCTCAAAGGCCGCATTTGGCTTCCTCTTCGTGATGCCTGGCGGCGTCGAAACTCCGCGCTCAGCTAAGCAACGGTCGCTTCCCTTCCTCATCAACCGGTACTCGGTATCTGCCCAAATCCGGATGCTGGAAGCCGCCGGCTTCGAGACCGTATGCAAATGCGCAATCACGGAAACGACGGAATGTCTCGGCCTGAACTCAGCGCGCCTTGGAAGGACATGTCGAACGACGAGATGACCTGCGGCGACCTATTCGTGCAAGCCCGTAGAAGGGAGTAGCCGGCTCGCCACAAAGCTGTCGGGAAACGGTGTTCGACTGCGCCTGGTGGACTATGCGCCAAGAATGGCGCCCAGCACCGCTATGTCATAAGTCTCCGGTATTTTGAAGACTTTCCAATGAGGGGAGACAACCATGTCCCAGAGCGCGCTTGTCCTATCTCGTGACATGCTCGGGGCGTTCACCCTGCTCATAGGCATCGCGCTGCCGGCATCCGCAGCTACAGACGTCCGCGTGAGCGAGAATTACGGCAAGTTTCCGCTGCACTTCGAGGCGAACCGCGGCCAAATACACAAGAACGTTCGCTTCCTCTCGCGCGGTCCCGGCTACAGTCTCTATCTGACCGCGGGCGAGGCCGTGCTGGTGCTCTCCAAACCCAACGCGGACACAAAACGCGATTCGCGCAGCACGCCGGAGCAGGGCGATGCGCAGACACCAGTGAAGGCCGTCGCGCTGCGCATGCACCTCGTGGGTGCTGCGCCCAAGCCGCCGGTGAGCGGGCTTGACGAGCTCCCCGGCAAAGCGAACTACTTCATCGGCCAGGATCCGGCGAAGTGGCGCACTAACGTGCCGACCTATGCGAAGGTCCAATACGAGAACATCTATCCTGGTATCGACCTCCTCTACTACGGCAACCAGCGCCAACTGGAATACGACTTCGTCGTCGCACCGGGTGCGAATCCGGAAAAGATCGTGCTCGGTTTCAGGGGCGCGGACGAATTCGAGATCGAAGCGCGGGGCGAGCTCGTGCTGCACACGACCGGAGGAGACATACGTCAGCACAAGCCGATCATCTACCAGGACATAGACGGAGTCAGGCGCGAAATCGCCGGCGGCTACGTACGCAAAGGCGTCAATCGGGTCGGCTTCGAGGTGGCCGTGTATGACGCCAGTCGGCCGCTCATCATCGACCCGGTGCTCTCCTACTCGACGTACCTCGGAGGGAGGTCGAATGGCCCCGACTGCGGGTGCGGTAACGACGAGGCCTTTGCCGTTGCGGTGGACGACGACGGTAACGCTTATGTGACCGGACAGACCACCTCGCTCGACTTCCCGACGACCTCGGGCGCATTCCAGACCACCCGCGCTTTCGGCAAAGACGTGTTCATAACCAAGCTCAACCCCGCCGGCTCCGCCCTGGTTTACTCCACCTACCTCGGCGGAAATGATTTTGACGCGGGCAACGGGATCTCCGTAGACGCCGGCGGCAACGCCTACGTGACGGGCACCACAAAATCGACCAACTTCCCGACAACACCGGGGGCCTTTCTGTCCGCACCCGGCTTCGGTTTCGTCACAAAGCTCGACCCCACGGGATCGACCCTCGTCTACTCCACTTATCTGGATCCGAGTACGCAAGGCGGCGGAATCGCCGTGGATGCCCAGGGCAACGCCTACGTGACAGGACAAACTGGTTCCACCTTCCCGACGACGCCGGGAGCTTTCCAGCCGGCCTTCGGCGGTGGCCCGGTGGATGGCTACGTGATGAAGCTCAACGCCGACGGCTCGGCCCTCGTCTACTCCACCTATCTCGGCGGCAGCGGCATCGACTCGACGGGCGATATCGCCGTGGATGCCGGCGGCAACGCTTACGTCGCAGGCTCGACGACTTCCCTCAATTTCCCGTCGACACCCGGAGCCTTCCAGGCCGTCCCCGGCAGCGGCTCAAGCAACGGCTTTGTAACCAAGCTCGACCCCACGGGCTCCAGCCTCGTCTATTCCACCTTCCTGGGCGAGGGTTGCGCCGGGCTCGCCCTGGATACTCAAGGCAACGTCTATGTGACGGGGCAAACCGGTTCCACCACCTTCCCCACAACCCCAGGCGCCTTCCAGCCCTTCTTCGGCGGTGGTGGCGCGGATATCTTCGTGACGAAGCTCAACCCGGCCGGCTCGGCTCTCGTCTACTCGACCTACCTCGGCGGCGCGGACAGGGACATCGGTGGAAGGATCGCCGTGAACGCCGCGGGCAGCGCCTACGTGACAGGCTCCACTTTCTCTACCAACTTCCCGACGACTCCCGACGCTGTCCAGCCGGCTTTCGCGGGCAACTGGGACGCGTTTGTCACGATACTGAATCCCGCCGGTTCCGCCCTCGTCTACTCCACCTACCTCGGCGGCTTCAATGGGGATAGCGGAACGGGGATCGCGGTGGATGCCGCGGGCAACGCTTACGTGGCGGGCGAAACCGATTCCAGCAACTTTCCGACAACACCCGGTGCCTTCCGCCCCTTCTTCAGCGGTGGCGGCGGACCCGGCCGCAGCGACGGCGACGCCTTTGTCGCGAAGATCGCCGACGTGGTGCCGCCGCCCCCTCCGACCACGACCGGCTCCGGCACGACGCGCTCCGAGGAGAGCGCAGCGACCGAGATCGGCTTCTGGACGAGCTACGGCGCGGAGACCGGCAGCTTCAGCGGCGGCACCATCGTCGCTTCCAATGTAATCGCGTCCACCGCGATATTCAGCTTCACCGGAACGGCAGTGAGCTGGATCGGCGTCAAATGCAACGTCTGCGGCATCGCCCTCGTGTCCATCGACGGCGGCGTGCCCACCACGGTGAATACCGCCGGTCCCAACGCGCCGGGCAGCCTCACCTCCGAATCGGTGTTCTCCGCCTCGGGCCTCGCCGCAACGAGTCATATGATCACGATCGCCGTGACGGGCATGAGCAGCTCCGGCGGCCGCTACGTTGCAGTGGACGCCTTCGATGTGACCGCGGGCAGCGGCACTTCTCCGCTCTTGCCGACTGTGGTGCTGCCGCCGCAGCTGACCCTTCCCCCGTTGCCCCCGCTCCGGGGATTGTGATCGGCACGTGGATAGGCGCGCGCTCAAATCTCTCCTCATTTGCGCGCTGGGGCTGTTCGGCGCATGCGGCCAGGTTGCGAGCGGAGCCGGGGAAACGACCGCGACGTTTCCGCGGCTGATGGGCATGAACATCGGCGCGAAGAACTACGAGGACGCCGACTACCAGAAAGACCTGGCGCGGATGGACGTGGTGATTCTCGGCTTCTACCGGGGATGGCGGCCCGACGGGTACGCCCCGACCGCAACCCTTGCGATGCGGAAGGTCGTCAAGGCGATCAAGGCGCTGAATCCGAAGATCCTCATCGGGCAGTATACGATCCTCAGCGTCGCGTATGACGATCCCAATAATGCGGCAGATCAAGACAAGCGCGACAAGCTCTACGCGAGCAAATGGTGGCTGCTGAACACCGCAGGGCGAAAGGTCCAGTGGATGCCTCGATACCGCACGTGGGAAGTCAACCTCACGACTTGGTCACAAGCGGACGCCAGCGGCCGACGCTGGCCTCAGTGGCTCGCGGAGCGCGAGCACGCCGTTTTTTTCCGCGACATCCCGGAATTCGACATCGTGTACCTCGACGACGTGGGGCCGCCTCACGTGACTGCGGACTGGAATCTCGATGGAAAGAACGATGATCGCAGGGACCCGGGCATTCTCTCCGCTCACTACGCCGGCCACTTGGCCGAGTGGAACCGGCTGCGCGAACTCGCCCCCAAGCTGCTCCTGGTCGGCAACACCGACAACGACCTCGCCAATCCCCAGTGGAGGGGCCAGCTCGATGGCGGCTTTTTGGAAGCGCAAATGGGTTGGGACTGGTCCTTGGAAACGCGGGCCGGGTGGGGCAAGATGATGGAGCGTTATAGCGCGGTATTGAAGAACACCAGGCCGCCCAAGATCGTCGGCTTCAACATCCAGGGGAGCCCCACGGACTATCGTTTCTTCCGCTACGGATATACGTCTTGTCTGCTCGACGACGGCTATTTCTCGTTCACGGACAAGTCGCGGGAGTACAGCAGCGTGCCGTGGTTCGACGAGTACGACCACAAGCTCGGCTACGCGCGCTCCGGACCGCCGACCACCGCGTGGACCGAAGAAGTCTGGCGCCGGGATTTTCAGAACGGCGTCGTACTTGTCAATCCGACGGGCTCTAAAAAAACGGTCAAGCTCGAGCCCGGCCTGCGCCGACTCGCAGGTAATCAGGATCCTGCGGTCAACGACGGCTCCGCGGTCGGCCAGGTGACCCTCGGGCCCAAGGACGGGATCGTCCTTCTCAGGCAGCTTGCAGTGCAGGAGCCTTCGCGATGAGCCTCGTCTCCGTGATCGTCCCGACGTACAACCGCAGGGAAACGATCCAGGCGGCGATCGCCAGCGTGCAGCGGCAGACGTTCACCGATTGGGAGCTGATCGTTGTGGACGACGGTTCCACCGACGACACGGCCGCGCTGATCGAGGGCTCGGACCCCCGCCTGGTCCTGATCCGGCAGAAGAACCAAGGCGTGAACGCGGCGCGGAACAACGGCATGCTCAGCGCACGCGGCCAGTACATCGCCTTCCTGGACTCCGACGACGAATGGCTCCCGCACCATCTGGAGCTCAGCGTGGCCTTTTTCCGGGCCTTCCCCGGGGAAGACTTTCTCTCCGGGGAATTCTGTGAGGACCGGGGCTCCGGGAGTCTTGTCTACTTCCTGCGCAGCGCGCTGACCGAGTGGTACCCGCCGCTCGCCGAGCGTGCGGGCTCCTCGTTGCTGAGGCTGCCTCCCGGAGAGAGCGACCCCTACCGCAGGGTGTTCGCAAGCGTGGAGCCGATCGGGGGGTGGGGCTTGGACCTCGTGGCCCGCACTCCCTATCGCGACGCGCGCCTATACCGGGGCCGTGTTTTCGAGCATATGCGCTTCGGCTTCCTCTTTGCCCTGCAGCCCACGGTGATTACGCGCCGCGCCCGGGAAGCGGTGGGCCTGTTCGATGCGCGCTACCGGATCAGTGCCGACTACAGCTACCTGGCCAATCTCTGCCGCCGGTTCAACGCGAACTTCTTTCCGCTACCCATGGCAATCAAGCACGAGTACGCCCGCGACGGCACGCAGCTGAGCGAGGGACACCTCTCGACCGGCTCGACGCGGTTCGAATTCGAGCGCGACCTGCTGCACCAGTTCGAGGAATTGTTCGGAGCAGAGCGAAGCGAGGACCCCGAAATTGTCGCCCTTCGCCGGGCGAGGCAGCTCGTCGTAGGCCGAGCCGCCCTCGGGCAGGAAAACCGCGCCGAGGCCCTCCGCTACTTCGGAGAAGCGAAGCGTGGCCAGGGCCTGTCGCTGGCAGCCGCCCTCTGGTGCCTGGTGCGCGTCACCCCTACCCCGGCCGTCGCGCATCGGATTTACGCCGGACTGCGGCGCGCGAAAGCGCTCGGATGGGAGCTCCTCACGAAACGCGCCGCCTGGGGTCGAATCGCCCGCAAGGCTTGGGGCCACTACCGCGACAAGTTCACGCTCAAGACGAAAACATGACCCAGCGCCGCAGAAACCCAGGGTCGCTTAGGCGCTGACGATGCTGCGCGAGGTCGCCGTCTGCTGCTGTCGTGTCCGGACCCGATTCCTCACCCACTCCCGCGCCGGCCTTTCGATCCAGTGGAAAGTGAAATAGGACATGGCGATGATCATCACCAGGTAGACGACGTAAGCCACATCGCCATGCCATAGCTGGGTTCCCAGAAAGTAGAAGTCGTGCCCGTCGATCTCGCGGTGCGTAAAAAGGTCAACGTGCCACAGCTTGGCGAGCGTGCCGCCCGAGTTGAACAATCTTTGCTCGATGAAGACGTGCGTCATGTAGATGGAATACGAGATGGTGCCCAGGAAAACCAGCGGCCGCAGCCTGAGGAGCGCGCTCGCGGTGCCTGCCTCAAACGCGAAGACGAGCACGACGAACGCGAACACGTAGGGCGCGGCGATCGACAGCTGCGTCGTGCCGGCTACGGTCACGAACGCCACGACGAGTCCGAGGGCGCCCCACTCGACCATGCTTCCGGAGAGCCATTTCCCGAGCTTTCTATTCCATTTCTCATAGATGTTCCACGACAACGCCCCGGCGGAGAATCCATAAATGCACCGAATAATCCCCCAGTCGAAATGGATGTTCATGTAGCGCTCGCTCAACATCGCGATCAAAACCGGGCCCCCGATCATGGCTAGAAGCAGCGCGATCCACACATGCCTGCGAAGTCCGACCAGGCACACGGCGAAGACGACGTAGGTGTAGAACTCCGTGCTGATGCTCCAGCTCGGCACGTTCCAGGTCAGGAAATCGTATAGATGGAGGCTCTGAAGAAGCAGCAGATTCGCGAGAATCGTGTCCGGCGCCTGCTGAGGGGTGCTGAAGAGCGCGACCGGGTTGGTCGCCGCAGACCCCAGGACCAGAGTCTTCCCTAGAGCCTTCAGCAACTCACAGCCGACAAAAAGCGCGAGCATTGCGAAATGGAGGGGGTACAGCCTTCCCAGCCGCAGAAAAAGAAACCGTCCCACCCCGAAGCCGTCGCGCAATCGTTGTTGGTAGTTCGCGGCGATGACAAAGCCGCTCAGGACGAAGAAAAAATCGACGAAAAGCCAGGAGTTGCGCAGGAACGGCACTCCGTACAGATGGCTGTAGGCGTCCAGATGGAACAGGGCCACCAAGCACGCAGCGATTCCGCGCCAGCTGTCCAATACCACGAATCGTTCCATGTTCGACCCGAACGCTTGGTTTGTCTTGGTCTAGCGGCTCACTCTGACGTGCAAACGATTCGGCTCCGATTGTGGGCCACGATCACCCGCCGTAGTTCCACGGCGTTGCCGCCATGGTCAAGGGCCGGACCCGTTCCTGGCATTCGGCTTCCACCGCCCGTAGGATCACCACCGCGTGATCCCCGTGCGTGTCCACGATCTGCTCGACGTGGCATTCGATGTGCGCGGGCAAGTTGGGCAATACGGGCGCGGCGGTCTTTCCGTCCATGAACGTTTCGCCGTTTATCGTTCCGCATGCCGCGTGGGTCGGGAAGAAGAATCTCCGGGCGATCTCCTGCTGTCGGTCGCCCACGATGTGCAGGACGGCGCTGCGGCTCTCGGCCAGGCATTCGAACACGTTGCTCTCCCTGCGGACCGCCGCCATGATCAGCGGGGGCTTGAAGGACGCCTGGGAAACCCAGGTTACGGTGGCTGCGCCGTATCGGTCCTCGCTGCGCGAGGTCAGAACGTAGACGCCATTGGATAGCATCCGGAGCGTTTTCTGTTTGACTTTCGCATCCATTGCCGTCACCTCGACCGGGCTCAGGGCTACCCGCAAACCGCTTCCTGATGCGATCGTTCCATCCGATGCCAGCGCTCCTCATCGAGCTCCCTGTGCTCGCTCGCAAGGAGATCGAACAACAGGCGATCGTACGGGCGGCCGTCGATGGTGTGACATTGCCGCTGCCTGCCGATGAAACGAAAGTTGAGGCGCTCCAGGCTCCGAACAGAGGGATTGCGGTCGACGATCCACGTGTCGACCACGTGAAGCCCGAGATCGCGGAACGCGAGGGTCAGAAACTTCGAACTGGCGAGGCTCACATAACCCCGATGGGAGAAGGACTTCTCCCCGGCCACTGCCCACAGCGTCCCTGTTTTGAAGACCCGGTCGACGCTGTTCAAGCCCACGATCCCGATCGGGCGGTCGTCCCTGTCCCCGGTATAGGCCCGGAGAAAATGCGTATCGCGCTGCGCCATGATCTTGAGCAGTGTGGGCGTGACGATCTGCCTTCCGTTTCCGAAATCCAGCCACTGGTAGTTCTCCTTTTGCGCGAGCCAACCCGCGACCAGGTCGAGAATTTCGGACGAAGCCAAGGGGAGAAGCTTCATGTTTCGACGCCCCGCGCAGCGGGCGAAACGCGGGAGGAATGCCATAGGGCTTCATATGCGGCGAGCAGTTTTGGCGCTTCGTGGCGCCATTCGAGCTCGTTCTCCACGCGGCTGCGCCCGTATTTGCCCATCTCCGCGCGCCGCGCCGGATCATCCAGCAGGCCGACGATCTTCGCGGCCAGATCGACGGCGTCATTCTTTTGCGCGTAGAGAGACGCCCGCCGCGCCGAATAACGCCCTTCCGCCAGATCGAACTGCACGATCGGCTTGCCGAGCGCCATGTACTCCATGATCTTGTTCATCGTCGACTTGTCGTTCAGCTCGTTGACGACGTCGCAGTTGACGCAGACGTCGGCGGTATTGAGCATCGCCAGCATCTCGCCGTCGGGCACGCGCCCCGTGAAAGTCACGTGGTCGCCGACGCCCAGCTCCTGCGCGAGCGCCTTCATCTCCTCGAGCGAAGTGCCGCCGCCCACCAGGCCGAAGTGGACATCGCTGCGCCCGAGATCGATTACGATGTGGCGCGCGGCTCGCAGCAAGTAGTCGATGCCCTCCTGCTTTCCCATCACGCCGACGTAGCCGACCAGGTAGCGGCGGCCGCGCTTGAGCCGCCCGTCGGGCGGCAGGATCTTCAGGCGTTCCAGACTCGGCCCGCTGCGCACGACGAACACCCGTTCAGGAGGCATCCGGCCGCGCTCCATCGCGATGCGCCGGTAGGACTCGTTGGTCGCAATGGATACGTCCGCGATCCTGAAAGTCCAGTACTCGAGCTTGAGCATCAGTCGATGGAAGAAATCGCGCCGGCCGAACTTTGCTTCGTAGAGCTCGGGGTTTAGATCGTGATGATCGAACAGGAATTTCTTACCGAACAGCCTGAAGAACCCGCCGATCAGGAAGAACAGGTCGGGCGGATTGCAGGCGTGAACGACGTCGAACCCGCGCGTGAGGAGCACCCGGCAGGCGAGCACGAATGTCCAGGCGAGCGCGACTGCGTACTCCACCGCGTAGCCGGCTGCCCCCGATGCTTCCACGGGCAGGGGGTAGCGGAAGACGTGGATTCCGTCGATCGCTTCGAATTTCCTCTCGTAGCCGCGCCCGGTCGGACAGATGATCGATACGAGGTAGCCCGCGTCGCGCAATGTCGTCGCTTCCTGCCACACCCTGCGGTCGAACGGGCTAGGCAGGTTCTCGACCAAGATCAATACCCGCCTGGGCTGGACGACGTTGCTTTCAGCGTTTGTTTCGCGCATTACCAGCAGATCCCTTCGTAGACGCCGGACACGCTGCGCGAGTCTGTAATGCGGACAAAATCGACGACGGTTTGATCATCCTTCAGGCGCTTGGGAATGTCGTGAAACTCCGGCGCCGCGTTGCCGATGACGATGGTGTCGGCGTGATCGAGCACCTCGTCGATGGTCCGGGTCATCAGCCGCGAGATGTGGGGAATGTGGTTGAGGATGTAGTCGCGGTTGGCCCCATGGATGGCCGCGAGCTTGACATTGGCATCGTAGACGCGCAGGTCATAAC
>Ga0209155_1001182_pt1 | contig 12367 bp, 14 predicted proteins | sample GraSoiAngelo_122_FD_185879 | JGI IMG/M metagenome (GOLD analysis project Ga0209155, IMG submission 185879) | Grasslands soil microbial communities from the Angelo Coastal Reserve, California, USA - 14_0927_02_20cm (SPAdes) (version 2) | ecosystem: Environmental > Terrestrial > Soil > Grasslands ...
AGTGAGATGAGCGCCCGCCCAAGCCGTTATCGCAGCGATCTCAATTTTGCCATCGAACAAAAATTCCGCGAAGCGGGAATCGAGATCGCCTTTCCCCAACGCGATCTCCACATCCGCAGCGGGGTTCTCAAAGTGGAAAGCGTAGCGGCGGAAGAAAAGGCAAACAGCCCGAGTCATAAAACGTAAGTGATATTCCCCCGATTCGGGGAGCGTAGGCGACCCGCGCACCCACGACTGCGGTTCGTACTCGCGAACTCTTGCCTTATGCAAGGATTCCGCTTTTAAATGCGGAAAAATCCGACGATCCGGTATCCTTTTTCCAATGCAGCATGCAAACACCATTTCGCTCCCGCAGGGCGTGGCGAAGACCGTTACGCGCGCTGAGCTGCAGGATTGCGACGCATGGGAGCGCGCGTTTCGGAACAAATGCAAAGACCATCGTTACTACGAAATCGTTGATGAGACGTTGGAGGGCGGTTTCGAACATCATTACCTCGTGCTCGAGGATGATTCGGGCGAGGTGCGAGCAATACAGCCGGTGTTTTTTGTTCGGCAAAATCTTGTCGAGGCTGTGCCGGGTAAAATTCGGTCGATTGTCGATCTTGTCCGAAAAATATTACCGCGCTTCCTGACTATGCGTGTCTTGATGGTCGGCTGCGCGGCCGGCACTGGCGACCTGGGCGCTTGCGACGAAAAAGATGAAGTGTGGGTGGCTAGAGCGTTGCACACCAGTCTCGGGGCTTATGCCCGGCAAAACAGAGCTTCCCTTGTTGTTTTAAAAGATTTCCCAGCGAAATATCGCCCGGCGCTCGAAACTCTGCGCACCAACGGCCATGCGCGCATCCCGAGCATGCCGATGACACGACTCGCCCTGCATTATCGCAATTGGGACGAATATTTTCGCACACTGAGCAAGGCAACCCGGAAAGACCTGCGCCGGAAATTCCGCAAAGCCGAACGCGCGCCGAAGATCGACATGGAGGTCGTGAACGACATCGCGCCCTGGATTGACGAGGTCTATCCGCTCTACCTCGCCGTGCATGAGCGTTCGCCGTTTAAGTTTGAGACTCTGACCAAAGATTATTTTCGCGCGATTGGACAGCGGATGTCGGAACGGGCGCGCTTCTTTATCTGGCGGCAGAGCGGCAAAATTGTCGCGTTCAGTTTTTGCCTGGTGTGCGACGATGCCATCTACGATGAATGCATCGGGCTGGATTACAGCGTCGCGCTCGATCTGCACCTCTATTTCTACACGCTGCGCGACATTATCTCGTGGTCGCTCCGACAAGAATTGAAATTTTACTACAGCAATCCGCTAAACTATGAGCCCAAGTTGCACCTCGATTGCGAGCTCGTGCCGCTTGATTTGTATGTCATGCATACGAACGCGCTTTTAAATCCGCTATTTCGCCGCGTCATCAAATACCTCGGACCAACGCGGCATGACGCGATCTTGCGCAAATTTCCAAACGCTGATCAGCTTTGAACTTCGAATTCGGTTGCTACGACATGACGGTGGGTTAAAAAGCCGGATGCAAAATCGACCGTCCGGTTTCGGCAACCCGTGGCTGCAACTGACGTTGAGCGTGCTGTGCGTATTCGTCTCCGAATTCCTTTTGAAACGCGGCGCGACAGATGTTGCCGAGCCTGACAGCGCATTTTCCTGGACCGGAATCAACGGCCTGACTTCGCCGCTGGTGTGGTGGGCGATTCTTCTCATCATCGCCAGCTTCATCAGCTGGCTCTACGTGCTTCGATATATTCCTATCGCTGTCGCTTATCCCCTCTCTCGCGTGGTCGACGTCCTGGTGCCGCTCGGCTGCTGGATTTTTTTGGGCGAATTTATCTCAACTCTTCGATGGTGCGGCATCGCGCTGGTTGTGATCGGTCTGGCGTTGGTTGCCAAGCCGGTGGCACAAATAGAAGAGCGTCTATGAGTTTCCTCGCCTTCTTCTTCATCGTTGTCTCCCTGCTGAGTTTTGTCGTGGCTCAGCTTGTCCTCAAAAAAGCCATGGAATTCTCGGCCAAAAGCGGTTTGCACAATTCACGGTTCATTTCGCTTATCTCCATTGGGATCGCTTTAATGACGATTTCGTTTTTCCTGACGCTCGGCCTGCTGCAACGATTCGATCTGAGTTATCTCTATCCGTTTCAAGGTTTGAGCGTGATGATCATCACGCTCATGGCAGCAATGATGTTGAAGGAAAAACTGAACTTGCGACTAACGATCGGCGCGCTGTTGATTACCGCCGGGATCGTGCTGGTTTCACTGAGCTAGCGCCGGCCAAAGTTTTGCCAGGGTGGCCGAGTTAATTCCGCGAATCCTGTCGGCAGCTGGCAACTGAACTTTCGGGTGGTCGAATTCCGCGGCAAAGCGCTGTTTGCAACGCGCGTAACGCGGCAATGAATAGGCGCCGCAAATGTCGCCACCGATAATCCGACAAGACTCGCGCAATTTTTCCAAAGCCCACTGAAGATCGACAGTCGTGAATCGACCACTCTCCCAGTTCGTCACCGCCTCTTCAGGACGAAGACAGTCGAGATCAATCGTCACGTAAACGGTCGGGATACCGAGCGTTGTTAAGAAGCGCTCAAAGTGCTCCCGCCAGTTGTCGCGGAAAATGGCGCCCCGACGTTGTCGATCTTGCACCGGCCGGTCGTCTGCCCAGGGATGCACTTCCAGAATGCCTGCGCGCTCGGCGCGACGGTTGCCGAAAATCTGGTGGGGCCACCAGCATTCAAAATTTCCGCAACCCCAGACTGCGACGTGCTTCACGTGGGGCAGCTCTAACGCGCGATTCACCCAGCCGCCGCAGCCCCATTTCGGCGGGCGCACATCCCAATCGGGATGGTTATCGAATGACAAAAGAACGATCGGTTCGGTAAATCGGCGCAGCCGGAGCGCCGTTAAATAATGAAAGTCGCCCGAGCCGTAAAGCAGAAAAGGCGACGCGAGATCTATTTCGTGTTCGCGGTAAAACTCGGCGACCAAACGCGGCGGCGCAGAGAAGCGCAATTGCGGGTCCCACTCGCGAGCGTCGGCAACAGGCAGGCCCAACGGCGCATTCGGCCACGCGTCATCCAGATTGAGGTGCAGCGCGACTGGATTCATCGGGACGATTTATGTCCACTTGGGGTACGGCATTTTTAGACCGCTTCAATCGGTCTCCGAATCTGATTGCTTGGCCTGCCCCGTTCGCAGAAAAATTTTGCCGGTTGGGCATAACCCTAAGACTTCACACTGACCACAGTCCGGCTTGCGCGCAAAACAGCGACGGCGGCCATGCCAGATGAGCCAGTGACTCCAGTCTGTCCAATGCTCGCGTGGCACCAGTTTCATCAAGTCGAGCTCGATCTTCACCGGATCCTTGTGTTTTGTCAGGCCGAGCCGCTGCGATAGCCGGATCACGTGCGTGTCCACCACGATGCCTTCGTTCTTATGGAAGGCGTTGCCGAGCACTACATTCGCCGTCTTACGCCCAACGCCGGGCAAGGCGTATAACTCCTCCATCGTCGCCGGGACTTTGCCACCATGCTTCTCGACGATGGCGCGCATCGCGCCGCGGATGCTTTTCGCTTTGTTGCGATAAAAGCCTGTGGATTTGATCGCGTTCTCCAACCCGGCCTGCGGCGCGTCCGCATAATCCTTCGCGGTGCGATATTTCTTGAACAGCGCAGGCGTGACCATATTAACCCGCTTGTCGGTGGATTGCGCCGAGAGAATTGTCGCTACCAGCAACTGGAGCGGGTTCCGAAAATCCAACTCGCAGTGCGCGTTCGGGTAAACTTTCGGCCAGGTTTTAATTAGCCGTCTTGCCCGCTCGCGCGCCGTCATAGGCTTCGCGCTACCAGCATTCTTTGCGTTGTCATCCTGAACGAAGTGAAGGATCTCACAACGGATGATCGATCACGCAATAAAATTTGTGTATCCAAAACTTCGATTGCGAGGTCCTCGCTCCGCTCGGAATGACGAGACATCGGCCCGACGATTGATCTTATGCGGCGAATCGTTCGAGTTTTTGCGCAAGTTCGGGCGGGACGTGCGCGATGATCAGGGCGTCGTTCCCTTCGTAACGCAATTCCAGTACGTGACCGACTCGATGGATCTCGGCGATCAAGGCCGATTCATTCGATGGAATGCGCAACCGTGAGCGCAACCGCCATGAACTGAGCGCATTTTCCAACGTTTGCACGAGTTTGTTAACGCCTTCGCCGGTGCGCGCAGAAATCGCCACGCTGCCGGGAAAGCGCTTCACGTAAGATTCGGCCAGTTCGCGGTTCGGCAGATTGTCGATCTTGTTGAACACGATCAGAGTTTGCTTGCCGTGCGCGTCCAGCTCCTTAATCACGCTATCGACCGCTTCCATCTGCTCATCCACACGCGGATGGCTAAGATCGACAATGTGAATGAGGAGATCGGCTTCGCCCACTTCTTCGAGAGTCGCCTTGAACGATTCGATCAAGGTGTGAGGAAGTTTTCGCAGGAATCCGACGGTGTCGGTAAGCAAGACCCGCTGTTTGTTAGGCAAAACAAAACTGCGCGTCGTCGGGTCGAGTGTGGCGAAAAGTTTGTTTTGGGTCACGACATCGGCCCCAGTGAGCAGATTCAATAGAGTCGATTTGCCTGCATTGGTGTAGCCAACGACGGCAGCGACCGGCCATTGGTGCCGCTTGCGACCTTGTCGCTGGATCGCGCGGGTCTTGCGCACCGCTTCCAGCTCCCGCTCGAGTCGAGCGATCCGTTCCTGAACGCGCCGACGATCGACTTCCAACTGCGTTTCACCCGGACCACGCGTGCCGATTCCACCGGTCTGCCGCGACAAGTGATGCCACATCCGGGTGAGACGCGGCAAAAGATATTGCAATTGAGCCAGCTCGATTTGCAAACGGCCTTCACGGCTGCGTGCGCGCTGTGCGAAAATATCCAGGATCAATTGCGTACGATCGAGAACTTTGCGCGCCAGCAAATTCTCGAGGTTCCGTCCCTGCGCAGGCGAGAGTTCATCGTCGAAAATGACCGAAGTAACATGCCGATCCTGGCACGAGTTCTTGATCGATTCCGCTTTACCTCGGCCGATATAGTAGGGCGCGGTGGGTTTTCGCAATTTTTGAGTGACCGTGTCGACCACTTCCGCGCCGGCGGAATTCGCCAGCTCTCGCAATTCGTCAAGCGAATCCTGCAAGTCCCATTTCGAAACACCTTCCTTTTCCAGGCCAATCAAGAGCGCGCGCTCCTGAGTTTTTTGCGGACGCGTCTCAATCATCCCTGTGCGCGAAGGAGCGGCGTGCCCGTAGCAGAATCCATTTCACAGCTTCGTTGTGAGTGAGAAGCGATAAGTTCAGCGGTTCAAAATTAGTTTGCCGCCGAAACCAGGTCAACTGTCTTTTGGCATAACGTCGAGTCGCCTGCTGAATCGCGGCGACGCATTGCAAGATCGACATCTTGGCTGCGAGCAATTGATGAATCTCGCGCCAACCAATCATCTTCGACGCGGTCGAACTCATAGCTTCGGCGGCGCGGACTTCTTCGATCACGCCATTTTCAAACATGGCTTCCACTCGGTTGTTAACTCGGGTGTAAAGCTCATCGCGGTCGCGAAACACGAAGACACCGCTGGGCGAATCGGCTACAGCCCATTGCCCGCGCTGCTCAGAGGTTCGCTTCCCTGTCGCGATACAAATCTCCAACGCGCGCACGAGACGACGGCGATTTTTTGGGTCAATCTTGCGCGCGGTTTCGGGATCAAACTGCATAAGTTGCGAGCGTAATTCATCTATCATCATCGCATTCAATTTCGCGCGCAGCTCCGGATCGACTTGTGGCAGGACTGCCAATCCGTGAGTCAGGGCTTTGATGTAAAGCCCACTTCCGCCAACGACGATCGCCATTTTTTCACGTGAATGAATTTCTTCGATCGCGCGGAGCGCGGCAGTGCGGAACTTTTCCGCGTTCATTTCTTCGTGAAGCGGCACTGTGCCGATTAAATGATGCGGGGCTTTGGCGAGTGTTGCGGCGTCGGGCTTTGCCGTCAGAAGATTAACCCCGCGATAAATTTGAAATGCATCCGCGCTAACGATTTCCGCGCCGATTTCATGCGCGACGTCGGCCGCCATTTCGGATTTCCCGGCTGCGGTTGGACCAACGATGAAGAAGGTGCGCGGTATCAAGTTAAATTGCTAAAAGCAAATCGGGAGACGCGCGTGCTTCAGGCATCACGTCTCCCGATTGAATGTATAAGCTCGTTAGCCTTGGACCTGATGTTCGCTGGACTTTGCGCCACTCACCACGAGCCTGCGGCCGAGGAATTCTTTGTCGTGCAATTCCTGGACGGCGCGTTTTGCTTCTTCGATAGTTTGCATCTGCACAAAGGCAAATCCCTTCGAGCGCTGGTTATGCCGATAACTCACGACCTCCGCGTTTTGCACGTGCCCCACACCGTTGAACAACTCGAAGAGATCGCTCTCGGTGGCGTCGAAGGACAGGTTGCCGACGTAAAGACGCGGCGAGGTGACTTCGACCCGTTCAGGTTTTCGTGCCGGTCGGGAAGGTTGCGCACCGTTGCGCGCGACCACGGCTGTCTTCTCGATCCCTCCCTTGCCGTTTCCAAAAAACGCAGCGAGCCGCTGCCAGAATGTCTTTTTTTGAATTTTCGCTTCTCCCTGCCGACCCCGAAAGCGTTCGGGGCCCCTGCGGCGGGACCCGCCGCGCGAACGGCGCGGGCGTTTCCCGGATGAATAAGAGTTCATAATGATCCTTAAGTTTGACCCAATTGTTAAATGGGCGGAGCGCATCAATGGATGCACCGTCCGCGGCGCGCGAATCAGCCAGGGTTCGTTCAAACAATTTACACGCACTCTGCAACGCCGCCGGAAACTCCGCCTCGTCGAGCCGGAAATGAACTTGTCTCGAACCGTAAGCCGGCGCGCTCAACCAACGAAGCAGTGAAGATGCAGAAGATCGCATCATAGTTTCAAAAAACCCGAATCGTCGTAGAAAGCGGAGGCTCGGAAGGTCGAAGAAGATTTCCGACATCTCGCGGGGATTATGGCTCGTGGTGAGCCCGATTGCAAGTGGAGATGGAGGTAGGGGCCATTGATCTCAATCGCCCCTCGCGCACTTGCCACACGCGGGGCCCGGGCGGTTCACGTGAACCGCCCCTGCCTCCGAATCCAGTCGTCGCGCAGCGAATAGGCGCGCGACTTGATGTATTCCTTCGGACGTTCGCCACGAATCGGCCTCATAAAATATCGCAACTCGCGGCGGCTCAGCCTCGGCTCGTAGCCAAATTCCGGCATAAGATCGCGGCAATGCCATTCCACCCAGCCGATTTCGTCTTCGGAAAGTTCGCCCTGCCAGCGCGTCGCCGGTTCCGGACTGATCTGGGAAAAGTTGATCCGCGCCGCTGAGTTGCCGCTCCAAAACTGACCGACTTTTGTGGGGGTCAGTACTGTATCTGGATCAAAGTCGATCTGCAGATAGGCGCAGACTTTTTCCATCATGCTGGCCGGATCACACACCAGTTGCTCGTAAGGCACGACCAGCCCGGGAATTTCACCATCGCGCACGCGTCGCGCGAGCCTGGCAGCTACGCGCCAGTGGGCGATCACATAATACGTTGAAAACCTTCCGGTCTTTCTTGTTTTCTCGAGCGCGATTTGCGCCGCAAGAATGGCACGCGGATCGCGGATCGTGACGAGAATTTTCGCGCGCGGGAAGCGAGCCAGGATCGCGGGAATGTGATTACGATTGGCCGGCGTTTTTTCCACCCAGCGCCCGACGGTGTCGAGCGGACGCTCCAGCGTTGCCGCGTACGCTTTGACCATGAGGACAAGCAAATCTTGTTGCGCGTTCGCTGGATCGAATGCCGCGCGCTCGAATGTTTCCAGAAATTTCTCGCGCGGGAAAACAGCGTAATTTCGTTTGCTCCACTTGCACGGCCCGCCGAACAGCACGTTGGAAAGCGACTGTTTCGTCAGGTAATCGAACTGCGCGCGCCGGCCCCGCGGCGCGTATTTGGTGAGGACAGTCGGGAAATAGGCGGTTTCTTCCGGCAACACGAGCAGCTCCGGATGATTGTCGAGCAACGCCACCAAAAGCGTGGTGCCGGATTTGGCCTGGCCGGCAATGAAACAAGCCCGTTGATCAAACGGCAATTGCAAGATCGACATCTTCATTTCGCGACGCGCAGAAACCAATCGACGAAACGTGGCAGACCGTCGCTTAATCGCGCGGTTGGATTGTAGCCAAGCAATTTTCTCGCTTTCGATATGTCCGCACAGGTCAGCGGCATATCGCCGGGCTGCTCCGGCAGACGGTTGATCTTTGCTTTTTTTCCGAGCGCATTTTCGATGGCGGCGATCAAATTCCGTAGCTCAATGGTTTCGCTCTCACCGAGATTAAAAATATCGAAAAGCGGCCCGGCGTAATTGAGCGCGGCCATTGTGCCTTGAATCACATCCTCGATATAAGTGTAATCGCGGCGCGTCGTGCCGTCACCGAATTGCTCGATCGGTTGCCCGGCGTAAATGCGCCGGGTGAATCGATGGATCGCCAGATCTGGCCGCTGGCGCGGACCGTAAACAGTAAAATATCGCAACGCGACCGCACGCATTTGGTGCAGATGCGAGTAGGTCGAGCAAAGAAATTCGCCGGCGATTTTCGTCGCGGCATATGGACTAAGCGTCTGAGTAAGATGTTGATCTTCTGAAAAGGGAACTGTTTTCGAGACCCCGTAAACGGATGAGCTGGACGCGAAGATGAATCGTTCCACGCCGGTCATCCGCGCGGCCTCGAGAAGATGCAATGTGCCGCTGACATTTGTATCGTAATAAAGTTGCGGTTGCTGAATGGAAGGGCGCACGCCGGCGCGGGCGGCCAGATGTGCGATCGTCTCAAATTTTTCGCGATGAAATACGTTCCGTACCGACGCGCTGTCCCGAAGATCGACATGGTGAATGGTCACGTCTTTGGCTACGGCGGCAATGTTTCCGTGCTTGATTTGCGGATCGTAAAAATCATTGAAGTCGTCGAGGATGGCGACTTCGTGCCCAGCCGCGAGGAGCTTCTCGACAAGGTGCGACCCGATGAAACCAGCGCCGCCAGTGACCAGAATTCTCATTAACCACGAATAAACACCAATAGATTAAATGACGAAATCCGAATGACGAATGACGAATCAATGACAAAGTTTCAATGACGGGACCTCGATCCGTCGCGGTTTGTTCGACATTTTGGCGTTTCGCAGAAACGCCCTACAATCTTTAGAACGCCCGCCAGTGGCTCAGCAGATAAACCCAGTTTAGTGCAAGTGCGGCGATCACGATCAGTCGCGTGGAGTTCTTCCCTGCTTCCGTTTGAAATGTGATCCGTAGACGCGGCGCGCGAATTGCGATTACGGTGAAAGCGTAAAGATCAAACACGGTCACTCCGCACAAAAACGCGAATATCAGAGGATTCCAGCGCAGCGCGGCAAGAAAATTTCCGTGGAAAAATTGGATAGCCGATCGCGTCATGCCGCACGTGACGCACGGCAAACCAGTGAGCTCGTGAAATACGCAACGCGGCCATGGCAAACCGAGCGCAAACCAAAGCACTGCGACACCGAGCGATCCGAGCGAAACGCTCAGCCAAAGCAGCTCGTGATCGATTTCATGCGGCGCGAGGCGATGGCGGCATGAGACTTGCATCGATCATTCTAGTGTTGCGACGCGCTCCACGCGCCCAACGCGCCGAACATCATTGCAATCAACAGCACCGCTCCACAGCAAATGATCAGGGGCAATAAAACTGCAATTACGGCACGACCGGTATCGGTTTCATGGGCGCGCGCCAGTCCAATGCAGTAAAGGACGATTTTCCAAATCCCGGCGATCAGTCCGCCACAAAACGGAATCACAAGAAGCGGGCTGACCGATCCTTCTACGAAGCAAATCACTCGGAAAGTAGTCTCAAATGACTGCTTCGCGCCGCCCACGATCATCAAGCAGACGTGAAGAATCGCCGAGCCAATAAACGTTCCGATAACGACAAAGAGGGGAGCCAGAATCAAGAGGAGAATCCAGCCGAGACCCCCCAAAAGATGTGCAAGGGCGCCGTGCCTGTCGCCGAAGGGGGTAAGCGATCGGAGGACAAAATTGTAAATCACGGCAAACGCCATGCCGAAAGTTCCGCCAATGACGGCATAGAAAAGCGGCGCGCCGAGACCGCCCTCGCGCTTCATCGCGGTGAACGCGGCGACCGGTCTACTTAAAACCATCTGCAAAGTTTCAATAAACGCGTTGAACAGTCCTTTCGTCTGGCGCTCGTCCCATGGCAATCCGCTGCGCGGCATGGGCATTTCCGTGACTGCGGATGTTGCGCCAGCCTGCGGAGGGGGCACGGCAGGCGGCGCCACTCCACCAAGCTCTGGAAACTGCGAGAGCGGCTTCCAGGCTGCCATTCCTTCGCGCCAGCCGAGATCGGTGGGAAGGAAACGGCCGGTTCGCAATCCGTCGCGAACATCTTCTTCGGAAAATGCGCCCAAGCTCGTTGCGCCCCGGTTTACATTGATCATCGCCATAATCCGGGCGTTTTACTGAGGAGCGGAGCGGAGCGCAAGTGAAATGGTTAAAGGAGTAGCCCTCCTTAACCCTTCTAACCTTGCGACGCTTTTAACTTTGTAACTTTTCCGGCGCATCCAGCGCGCGCCAGAAATACCACGCGGCGATCGAGCGGTAGGGACGCCATTGCTCGCCAAATTTCGTGAGCTGTTTCGGTGTAGGCAATTTTCTCCTGCGAAAAGTTTTGGCAAAACCTTTGCGCACACCGTAGTCATCGACCGGCCAGACATCGGGCCGGCCAAGATCGAAGAGAAGAAGCATCTCCACGGTCCAGCGACCGATGCCGCGCACCGTGATTAACCGCGCGATGATTTCATCATCGCTCATACGGCTAAGTGCACGCCCCAAAGGGACCGTGCCGTCGATGGTTTTCGCAGCAAGATCTTTGAGCGCGGCAATTTTGTTGCGCGACAGACCGGCCGCTCGCAATTGCGCATCGGGTGTGGCCAGGACAAGCTTCGGATTGAGATATTTTCGTCGCGGATAAAGCGCCCGCACGCGACTCCAAATGGTGGCGGCGGCTTTTCCGTTCAATTGTTGGTAAGCAATCGATTCGGCCAGCGCATCGAAGGGACGGATCGACAGCGACGGCGCAATATCATAGCGGCGCGACCGGGCGATGAGGGCGGCCAGACGCGGATCGGTCGCACTGAGATGTCGATGCGCGTGATCGTGGTTCATGTGTCGATCTTAAGTAAAATGACGAAGCCCGAATGTCGAATGACGAAAGAACGTTTAATGACGAAACCCGAATCGCCAAGCGCGTAAACGACCTTCCGTCATTCGACCTTTTGTCATTGCTTCGTCATTGTTGCTTGCCCAGTGAAATCTTTTCGGTTTCGTGACAAGAATGGAAACGCAGCTCACTTGGTATGGTCAGTCGGCTTTTAAAATCATCACGCAGACTGGCAACGTGCTTCTGGTCGATCCTTGGTTGACGAATCCAGTTTTTGAAAAGGGCAAAGATGAAATCGCCGCGCTGAAGCGCGTTGATCTAATCCTGGTCACTCATGGACATTCCGATCACGTAGGAAATGCGGTCGAGATCGGAAAACGAACGCAAGCCAAACTTGTGGCGACGTACGATCTTTCGGCAGCGATGACAACAGTGCTCGGTTATCCGGCTGAGCTGGCTAGCACGGATTCGACGGGACACTTTGGCGGCACGCTCAAGCTGCTTGAAGGCGACGTAAATGTGACGTTTGTCCCGGCCTGGCATGGCGCTGCAGTAGAGAAAGACGAAAATTCGCCAGCTTATTACGGCGGAAACCCCAGTGGTTTGATCGTCGCCATCCGCGGCGGCCCGACCATTTACCACACAGGCGACACGGATTTGTTTTCCGACATGGCGCTCGTATCTCGATTCAACAAGATCGACATCATGCTCGTCTGCATTGGCGACCATTTCACGATGGGACCGGCACGGGCAGCTGAAGCGGTAAAGCTGGTCGAGCCGGGCAGGGTGATTCCGATGCACTACGCGACATTTCCGGCACTGACCGGCACACCGGAAGCGTTCGATCGGGAATTAAAACAGCGCAAAGTAAAAGTCGAACTGCGGGTGATGAAGATCGGCGAGACAATCGCTATACGACCGTAGGGGGCGATAAGGTCGAATAGAAAGGGACAATGCCAATTGGGAAAAATGGGACAAGTTTGGCAGAGCTGCTTATACCTCAAGCTCTAACCAACGCCGCAGCGCCGTTTGTTGATTCGTTAAAGATCAATTCGATCTCGGAGGACGTTCGCCGCGGACGGCGCATAAGAA
>Ga0209155_1001183_pt1 | contig 12363 bp, 9 predicted proteins | sample GraSoiAngelo_122_FD_185879 | JGI IMG/M metagenome (GOLD analysis project Ga0209155, IMG submission 185879) | Grasslands soil microbial communities from the Angelo Coastal Reserve, California, USA - 14_0927_02_20cm (SPAdes) (version 2) | ecosystem: Environmental > Terrestrial > Soil > Grasslands ...
GACACTGTATACGGGGCCGCCCGGGTCGGTGCGGCTCTCGATCAGCGCGAATGCGTCGAAGCGCCACAGCACCGGTTGCACGGCGAGCGCGGCTGGCGCGTGGGCAACCTTGCGCGCCACGGTGACATGCGCGCGGAAGGGCTTGAGATCCGGACTAAACCCAGCGGCCGTGGTTTCGTTCTTGAGCGTCGCCGAGAGCTCCGGCGCGCCCGCCGTCATCGCCTCGCCGCGCTCAGCGGCGGCCGGCGCAGCCCCGGGCTCGCCGGTGCCGAGCGCGCACAGGATCTGCGCTCGCGCCCAGTGCGCCAGGCGATCGAAACTCAGCAGCAGCGGTTGCCCGCGCGCGGGGAATACTTGCGCCACCCGGCGCGCGATCCGGTCGAGCTCCGCGACGCGCCCCTCGGGCACGGCGCCGAGGAACGCCAGCGTCACGTGCAGGCCCGGCACCGGTACCGGACGGCCGCCGCAGGATCTGACGCCCTTGCGGGTGGCGTGAGCGAGCGCGCCGCGCTGCTGCGCATCCGGCCACAGCGCAAAGAACAGCCGCCGTGTCGGCTCGCGCGAGGGGCTCAAACCGCATCCGTGCGCGGCGTGGCTTGCGCACGCACCGGCAGATCGAGCCGCAGGATGAGCCGCAGCGCATGCTGCACCGAATGGCGGCGCACGGACGCGCGATCCCCGCCGAAGAGCTTCTGCTCGGCGGTGATGTCGATCGAGCGCGCCTGACGGGCGGCGGCGCAGAACCACACGGTACCGACCGGCTTGCTCGGCGTGCCGCCATCCGGACCGGCGATGCCGCTCACCGCCAGCGCCACGGTGGCGCCGGAAACGCGCAACGCCCCTGCGGCCATCTCCCGCACGCTCTGCTCGCTCACCGCGCCGAAGCTCGCGAGCGTACGCGCCGCCACGCCCAGGTCGCGCACCTTCGCGGCGTCCGAGTAGGTCACGTAGCCGCACTCGAACCACCGCGAGCTGCCGGGCACGTCGGTGAGCGCCTTGGCGACCCACCCGGCGGTGCAGGACTCGGCGGTGACCAGGCGCCGCTCGGCGGCGTGGAGCTTCAGGCCGACGCGCTCGGCCAGCTCGTAGAGCTCAGGATCGCTCACCATGGCGCGAGGCTAACCCAGCCGTGAGCCCCGACGGTAGCCTCGGCCGGGGTGGCCGGGCGCGGGCACCTTCGCCCGCTGCCACCGAAGCCCGCCAAGGCGGCCCGTCTTGCGGTAGCCTTCGCGCACCATGAACGACGCGCCCCGCTCGCCGCATACGCCGGTGATGCAGCAGTACCTGCGCATCAAGAGTCAGCACCCGGACATGCTGCTCTTCTACCGCATGGGCGATTTCTACGAGCTGTTCTACGACGATGCCCGCCGCGCTGCGGCGCTCCTCGACATCACCCTCACCACGCGCGGGCAATCGGCCGGCGAGCCGATCCCCATGGCCGGCGTGCCGTTTCACGCCGTGGACAGCTACCTCGCCCGGCTCGTGCGCAAGGGCGAGAGCGTCGCCATCTGCGAGCAGCTGACGGATCCGGCCGCCTCGAAGGGACCCGTGGAGCGCGCGGTGGTGCGCATCGTCACGCCGGGTACCGTGACGGACACCGCGCTCCTCGAGGAGCGCCAGGACACCCTGGTCGCCGCCGTGGCCCGCGACGGCGAGCGTTTCGGGCTCGCCTGGCTCGACCTCGCCGCCGGGCGCTTCACGGTGCTGCAGGGCGAGGGGCGCCAGGGGCTCGCGGGGGAGCTCGAGCGGCTGCGCCCCGCGGAGCTGCTGCAGGCCGAGGGCGCGGGCGATGAGCCCGTGACGCCATCGGGCACGGCGCTGCGCACGCGACCGCCGTGGCACTTCGAGCTCGCCAGCGCCTCGCGCCTGCTGACCGACCAGCTCGGCACGCTCGATCTCAGGGGCTTCGGGGCGGATGAGCTGCCGCTGGCCATCGCCGCGGCCGGGGCGCTGCTGCAGTACGTGCGCGACACGCAGAAATCGGCGCTGCCGCACATCCGCGCGCTGCACGTCGAGGAGCGTGGTGAGGCGCTGATTCTCGATGCCGCCACCCGCCGCAATCTCGAGCTCGATGCGAGTCTCAGCGCTCGTGAGGACGCGACGCTGTTCGCGGTGATCGACAGCTGCGCCACCACCATGGGCTCGCGGCAGCTGCGACGCTGGCTCAACCGCCCACTGACCGCTCACCCGCTGCTGCGCGAGCGCTACCACGCGATCGGCGCCCTGATCGAGGCGCGCGCTTTCGACGGCGTGCGCCGCCACTTGAAGGGCGTGGGCGATGTCGAGCGCATTCTCGCGCGGGTGGCATTGCGCTCGGCGCGGCCGCGCGACCTCACGCAGCTGCGCAGCTCGCTCACCGCCGTGCCGGCGCTGCGCGCCGCGCTCGTGGCGCTCGATGCGCCGCTCCTCGAGCAGCTGCGCGCTCGCATGCACGAGCACGAGGACGTGGTGGCTCTGCTCGCTGCCGCCATCGCCGCCGAGCCCGCCGCACTGGTGCGCGACGGCGAGGTGATCGCCGCCGGCTACGACCCCGAGCTCGATGAGCTGCGGCGCATCGCCACCCACACCGATGAGTTCCTCCTCGAGCTGGAGAGGCGCGAACGCGAGCGCACGGGGCTCCCCACGCTCAAGCTCGGCTACAACCGCGTGCAGGGCTTCTTCATCGAAATCCCGCGCCGCGATGCCGAGCGTGCGCCGAAGGACTACGTGCGTCGCCAGACCGTGAAGTCCGCCGAGCGCTTCATCACCGAGGAGCTGAAGCGCTTCGAGGAGCGGGTGCTGGGGGCGCGCGATCAGGCGCTGGCGCGCGAGAAGCAGCTGTACGAGGAGATTCTGGCGCGGCTCATCGACGCCTTGGGTCCGCTGCAGGCCACCGCCGGCGCGCTCGCCGAGCTCGACGCCCTGGCCGCTCTCGCGGAGCGGGCCTGCGTGCTCGAGTGGACCCGTCCGGAGCTGACCGCGGAGGCGCGCCTCACGATCGAGGGCGGGCGCCACCCGGTGGTCGAGCGCTTCTCGCAAGGTGCGTTCGTGCCCAACGACCTGCGGCTCGATGCGGAGCGGCGCATGCTCATCATCACCGGGCCCAACATGGGCGGGAAGTCGACCTACATGCGCCAGGCCGCGCTCATCGCGCTGCTCGCGCACATGGGCAGCTACGTGCCCGCGGAGCGCGCCGTGCTGGGGCCGATCGATCGCATCTTCACGCGCATCGGAGCGGCGGATGACCTCGCCGGCGGGCGCTCCACCTTCATGGTGGAGATGACCGAGGCCGCCAACATCCTGCACAACGCCACCGCGCGCAGTCTCATTCTCCTCGATGAGATCGGCCGCGGCACCAGTACCTTCGACGGGCTGTCGCTCGCCTGGGCGATGGCGCGTGACATCGCCACGCGCGTGCGCGCCTTCACGCTGTTCGCCACGCACTACTTCGAGCTCACCACGCTCGCCACCGAAGTCGAGGGCTGCGCCAACGTGCACCTGGACGCGACCGAGCATGGCGAGGGCATCGTGTTCCTGCACGCGGTGAAGGACGGGCCCGCCGATCGCAGCTATGGCCTGCAGGTGGCGCAGCTCGCGGGGGTGCCGGTGAGCGTGATCGGGGAGGCGCGGCGCTACCTCGAGGCCCTGGAGTCGCAGCGCGATCGCGAGCGCGCCTCGGCCAACGGCCGCCGCACTCCCGCGGCACAAACGGAGCTGCCGCTGTTCGTGCCGCCCGCCGCGGATGCACTGCGCCAGGCGCTCGAGGCCATCGATCCGGATGAACTGTCGCCGAAAGCGGCGCTCGAGGCGCTCTACACCCTGCGGCGTTTGCTCGCTGAGTCCTCACTCAGCGGGTTTACTTCCACGGATTGACGACTCTGATGGCGCAATGGTCGAAATCCGTGATATTGCGCGTCGCGAGAGTCGCGCCGGCCGCGCGGGCTATAGCCGCAATTTGGGCGTCGAATACTGCGATCGGACGCCCTCGCCGGCGCCGCTCGACCGCAATATGCGCATACGCGAGTGCGGCCTCGCTGCCGAACGCCAGCAGCCGTTCGGCAAAGTCCTCGGAGAACATTGCTTGCGCGGCAGCTTCGAGCGCCTTACGCCGGCGCCCCTGCGGCAGCAGCATCACCCCGTGCATGATTTCCGCCTGCGTGATGCTGGTGACGTAAAGGCTGCTCGCCGGTTCGCGCTCCATCCAACTAACCACCCGCGCCGCCGGTTCGGGCTTCATCATCTCGGAGACGACGTTCGTGTCCAGAAGGATCATCGGTCCGGCACTGGTGGTTCCCGCGCCAGCTCACGCTCGGGCAGACGCAGGTCAACGCCACCGAGCGGCGCGAAACGCCGACGTATGGCGTGCGCCAGGTCAGGCGAGCCTGCGACGCTCTGTGACAACGCCTTGCGCAGAATGTGTCTGGCCTCTTCCTCCATCGATCGTTTGCCATGCGCAGCGCGGACCCGCAACCGGGCCTTGGTCCGTTCGTCGAGATTCCTGATGGTGATGCTGGCCATATTCGCAAGCAAGTGCAATCAATGACTGCATTGTAATCATTGATGGCACTAAAGCCAAGAGGCGCCGTGGCCGCGAAGGGCCTAACGCAGCGAGAAGCGCCCCGCGGTGAGGAACGAGCCGGTCTCGCGCGCCACGCGCGCGGACAGGAGCATCCCCAGGTGGCTGACCGGCAGCACGATGTGATCGGTGGCGCCGGGCATGCGCGTCTCGCTCACCGCGACGGTGCCATCGTTCTCCTCGGCGAAACCCGCCAGTAGCTGCCCCACGCCGATCGGCTGGCTGCCGGCGATGATGCCGAGCGGCCGCGCCTGCACCCAGCGCCGCTCGTGCGGCTGCAGCAGCTCCTGCGCGACCGAGCGCCCCATGAGGTGCGCGACCGGCGTGAAGCGGGCGGCCCGCTCGGCCGCACGACTGCCCACGCACGGCGTGCCGAGGAACACCGCACGGCCCGGAGGCTGGTCGGGAAAACGCTCGAGGAAGCGATGGATGACGAGCCCGCCCAAGCTGTGACCGAGGAAATGCACCGCCGGGGCCTTCAGCTCGCGCACGAAGCTCTCCAGGTGCGCGGTGATATCGTCCATGCTCGATGAGGCCGCGGAGTAGCGGAAGGCCTGCAGCGCGAGCTCGAAGCCGTGCGCGAGCCGGTGACGCAGGATGAGGGACTCCTCACCGGGCATCCACAGGCCGTGCACGTAGACGACCGGCGCTCTCAAGGCTGCGGTACGCGCACCCGCACGTGCAGCTCGCGCAGCTGCGCTTCGCTCACTTCCGTCGGCGCATCGGTGAGCGGATCCGCGGCCGTCTGGGTCTTCGGGAAGGCGATCACCTCGCGGATGCTGTCGGCGCCGGCCATGAGCATGGCCAGCCGATCGAGCCCGAAGGCAATGCCCCCGTGCGGCGGTGCGCCGAATTTGAGCGCATCGAGCAGGAAGCCGAATTTCTTCTGCGCCTCCTCGGAGGCGATCCCGAGCAGCTCGAACACCGTGGATTGCATCTCCTGGCGGTGGATGCGCACCGAGCCGCCGCCGATCTCGGAGCCGTTCAACACCAGGTCGTAGGCGCGCGCGAGCGCCGCGCCCGGAGCCGCGCGCAGCGCCGCCAGGTCATCGTCGCGGGGCGCGGTGAAGGGGTGGTGCATGGCGACCCAGCGCTTCTCGTCCGCGTCCCACTCGAACATGGGGAAGTCGACGACCCACAGCGGCCGCCAGCCCGGCTCCAGGAGCTTCAGATCCTGGCCGATCTTCACGCGCAGCGCGCCGAGGGAGTCGTTGACCACCTTGGCCGTGTCGGCGCCGAAGAAAATCAGGTCGTTGTCGGCGGCGCCGGTGCGCTCGAGGATTCCCGCGAGCGCCGCATCACTGAGGAACTTGATGATCGGGGACTGCAGCCCGTCGCGCCCCCGGGCGCGCGCGTTCACCTTGAGGTATGCGAGCCCCTTTGCGCCGTAGCGGGCCACGAACGCCGTGTAGTCATCGATCTGAGAGCGCGGCAGCGCGCCGCCCCCCGGCACGCGCAGCGCCGCGACCCTTCCGGCCGCGTCCTTCGCCGGGCCCGCGAACACCTTGAAGTCGCACGCCTTCACCAGGTCGGCGACGTCGATGAGCTCGAGTGCGATGCGCAGGTCGGGCTTGTCGGATGCATAGCGGCGCAGGGCTTGCGCATAGGTGATGCGCGGAAACGGACGGGGGAGCTCCGCCCCCAGCACCTCCCTGAAGAAATGGCGCACCAGCTCTTCCATGAGTCCCATGATCTCGTCCTGCGCGAGGAACGAGGTCTCGATGTCGAGCTGGGTGAACTCGGGCTGGCGGTCGGCGCGCAGGTCCTCGTCGCGGAAGCAGCGCACGATCTGGTAGTAGCGATCGAAGCCCGCGATCATCAGCAGCTGCTTGAAGATCTGCGGCGATTGCGGCAGCGCGAAGAACTTGCCCGGATGGGTGCGGCTCGGCACCAGGTAATCGCGCGCCCCCTCGGGCGTCGCCTTGGTGAGCATCGGCGTCTCGAGGTCGATGAAGCCGTGGGTGTCCAGATAGCCGCGCATCGAGCGGGTGATGCGATGACGCAGCCGCAGGCGCTGACTCATGATCTCGCGACGCAGGTCGAGATAGCGGTAGCGCAGCCGCACCTCTTCACCGACCTGCTCGTCCAGCTGAAATGGCAGGGGCTCGGAGCGGTTCAGGAGCTCCAGCTCGCGCGCGAGAAGCTCCACGCGCCCCGAAGCGAGGCTCGCGTTCACCGTGCCCGGGGGCCGCTCGCGCACCTTGCCCGTCACCCGGATGACGAACTCGTTGCGCAGCCGCTCGGCTTCCCCGAAGACCGCGGCGGCGCCGGGGTCGAACACGATCTGCAGCAGCCCCTCACGATCGCGCAGGTCGACGAAAATGACCCCGCCGTGATCACGCCGGCGGTGCACCCAGCCGGCCACGCTGACCTCCTGGCCGAGGTGCTGCTCGTTGACCTGTCCGCAGTAATGTGACCGCATGAGGCGCGCGATGTTACCAAAAAGCGGCCCCCACCCCCGCAATCGACCCGCCGCGGGCCCCGCAACTCAATGGCCCGGCATCTCCAGCACCGCGGCGCCCTCGAGCGCCCCGCTGCGCAGCCGCTCGAGGGCGAGATTCGCCTCAGCGAGCGCAAAGGGCTGCACGGTGGCGGTGAGGCCCATGCGCGTGGCGAGCGCGAGGAACTCCTGTCCGTCGGCGCGGGTGAGATTCGCGACCGAGCACACCGCGCGCTCGCCCCACAGCAGCCGGTACGGAAACGCCGGCACGTCGCTCATGTGAATGCCGGCGCAGACCACGCGCCCGCCGGGTCGTACGCATTTCAAGGCGGCCGGCACGAGAGCCCCGACCGGCGCAAACAGGATCGCGCCATCGAGCCATTCGCCAGGGTGCTCGTCGGAGCCACCGGCCCACACCGCGCCGAGCTCGCGCGCGAAACGCTGGCCGGCTGCATCCCCCGGGCGAGTGAAGGCGAACACCCGCCGGCCCTGGGCGTGCGCCACCTGGGCGAGCAGATGCGCCGCGGCGCCGAAGCCGTACAGGCCGAGATTGCGCCCCTCGCCCGCGGCACGGTAGGCGCGATAGCCGATGAGCCCGGCGCACAGGAGCGGCGCCAGTTCCGCGGCCGCCCCCGCGGGGGGCAGGGCCAGACAGTAGCGCGCATCGGCGAGCGCCTGCTCGGCGTAACCCCCGTCCCGGGTATAACCGGTAAAGCGCGCCCGCTCGCACAGATTCTCCTGCCCCGAGCGGCAATAGGCGCATTCCCCGCAGGTGAAGGCGAGCCACGGCACTCCCACGCGATCACCGATGCGAAACTGTGTGACCTGCGGCCCGAGCGCCGCGATGACGCCGACGATCTCGTGGCCCGGTGTCACGGGGAAGGGTATGGCGGGCAGCTCCCCATCCAGCAGATGCAGGTCCGTGCGGCACACGCCGCAGGCCTGCACGGTGAGCAGCAGCTCGTGCCCGGAGGGCGGCGGCAGGCTCACCTCGGTGAGCGTGAGCGGCGCGCCCGGCGCCAGCAGACGCATCGCCTTCACGGCGGCCGTGCCCCCGGCCCTGCGCCGGGGCGCCGCTGCTCAGGCGGCGGGCAACGCCCGCTGGGCTTTGGGGGCGCCCGTGTGGGAAGCATGCGGAACCACCACACCACAGGTGATGATCATCTTCATGGCCTCATCCACCGACATGTCGAGCTCGACCACCTGGCGGCGCGGCACGATCACCAGGTAGCCGGCGGTGGCATTGAGCGCGGCGGAAATATACACCGCCACGTGCGCCTCACCCATCTTGTCGCTCACTTCCGGAACATCCTCCGCGGTGAGAAAGCCGATGCTCCAGGCCCCGGCACGCGGGTACTCCACCATCACGACCTTGCGAAAGGAGTTGGATTGCGAGAAGACACTCTCGGCGAGACTCTTGACGCCGCTGTACACCGTGCGCACCACCGGAATGCGATTGAGCAGCTCCTCGCCCCACACCACCAGGCGCCGGCCGATGAGGTTCGTGACCAAGAGCCCGGTCAGCAGCAGCACGATCAGCGCGAACAGCGCCCCGAGCCCCGGGAGCGAGAAGCCCACCAGCGCCTCGGGCCGGTAGCTGGGGGGCAAGAGCAGCAGCGTGCGGTCCATGATGCGCAGCATGAAGCTCACCAGCCAGACGGTGGCGAGGATCGGCAGCCACACCAGGACGCCTGCGACCAGGTAGCGCCGCAGGGTGCGTTTTTTTCTGGCGCCGCCGTTCATGGCTAGCGCCGCCGCCGGCGCGCGCCCTTCCCTCTCGAGGCGCGCGTCGGTTTGCGGGCCGCGGCGGCCCGTGCCGCTTTGGCGGATACGCTCACGCGGTTGCGCGTCGACGTGCCGGCACTGCCGCCGGCGGCCGTCTTGGGCGTCGCCGGCTTCGCGTCTGCCGGTTTCGCGTCCGCGGGCTTCGCATCCTTGGCCTCCTGCGCCGCCGGCTTGCCCTCGGCGCCTTCGGCCTTCGCCGCAGCCGCGGGCTCCTCCTTCTCGGCGCCGTGCAGGTTGCGCTGCTTCTCCTTGTCGGACTTGAAGTCGGTCTCGTACCAGCCGCCTCCCTTGAGACGGAACACCGGCGCCGACAGGAGTTTCTTCAGGCTGCGCTTGCCGCACGACGGACAGCGGATGAGCGGCGTATCCGTGATCTTCTGCATGACCTCGGTGTAGAACTTACAGGCCTGGCATTCGTATTCGTAGAACGGCATCGATGTTGTCTTCAGGGGTGCTGCGAGGATTATAACGAACGTGGGCAGCACCCGCGCCCGGCAACGCGCCGGTGAGCGTGCTTATGGTCAACCGCGCCCCGCCTTGCGCTCATCGACCTTCGCGAAGCTGAGCTGGCCCTCGTGCGCCGCAATGCGGATGCGGTCCCCGGGCCCGAACTCTCCCTGCAGGATCTTCTGCGCCAGGGGATTCTCGATCTGCTGCTGGATGGCGCGCTTGAGCGGCCGTGCGCCATACACCGGATCGAAGCCGGCCTCCCCGAGCAGGTCGCGGGCGCCATCATCGAGCGTGAGATCCATGTTGCGCTCGGTGAGGCGCTTGCGCAGGTAGATGAGCTGGATGTCGACGATCGCGCGGATCTGGCGCGTGCCGAGCGGATGGAACACCACGATGTCGTCGATGCGGTTGATGAACTCCGGCCGGAAGCTCTGCTGCACCACTTCCATCACCGCGCTCTTCATCTTGGTGTAATTCTTCTCGCCCGCGTACTCCTGGATGATCTGCGAGCCGAGGTTCGAGGTCATGATGATGACGGTGTTGCGGAAGTCGACGGTGCGGCCCTGGCCGTCGGTGAGACGCCCGTCGTCCAGCACCTGCAGCAGCACGTTGAACACGTCCGGGTGCGCCTTCTCGACCTCATCGAGCAGGATCACCGAGTAAGGCCGGCGGCGTACCGCTTCCGTGAGGTGCCCGCCCTCCTCGTAACCGACGTAGCCGGGAGGTGCGCCGATGAGGCGCGCCACCGAGTGCTTCTCCATGAACTCCGACATGTCGACGCGGATCATCGCCTCCTCGGTGTCGAAGAGGAATTCGGCCAGCGCCTTGCACAGCTCCGTCTTGCCGACGCCGGTGGGGCCCAGGAACAGGAACGAGCCGTTGGGCCGGCGCGCATCCGCGAGCCCGGCGCGCGAGCGGCGAATGGCGTTGGCCACGATGCGCAGCGCCTCCTCCTGGCCGACGACGCGCTTCGCCAGCGCCTCCTCCATGCGCAGCAGCTTCTCCTTCTCGCCCTCGAGCATCTTGGACACGGGGATCCCGGTCCACTTGGAGACCACTTCCGCAATCTCCTCCTCGGTCACCTTGTTGCGCACCAGCTTCGGCGCCCGATCCTCGGCGGCCGCCGCCGAGCTCAGGCGCTTCTCGAGCTCGGGGATCTTGCCGTACTGCAGCTCCGCCATGCGCCCGAGGTTGCCGGCGCGGCGCGCGGCCTCGAGCTCCAGGCGCGCGCGATCGAGCTCCTCGCGCACCTGCGCCGTGCCCTGCAATGCCGCCTTCTCGGACTTCCAGACTTCCTCGAGATCGGCGTATTCCTTCTCCAGGGTCTGCAACGTCCCCTCGAGTGTCGCCAGGCGCTTGCGCGAGGCCTCGTCCTTCTCCTTTTTCAGCGCCTCCTGCTCGATCTTCAGCTGGATGATGCGCCGCTCGAGCCGGTCGAGCGCTTCGGGCTTGGAGTCGATCTCCATGCGGATGCGCGCCGCCGCCTCGTCGATGAGGTCGATCGCCTTGTCGGGGAGCTGGCGGTCGCTGATGTAACGATGCGAGAGCGTCGCCGCGGCGACGATCGCCGGATCGGTGATCTCGACCTTGTGGTGCACCTCGTAGCGCTCCTGCAGCCCGCGCAGGATCGCGATCGTGTCCTCGACCGAGGGCTCATCCACCAGCACCTTCTGGAAGCGCCGCTCCAGGGCGGCGTCCTTCTCGATGTACCTGCGGTACTCATCGAGCGTCGTGGCGCCGACGCAATGCAGCTCGCCGCGGGCGAGCGCCGGCTTGAGCATGTTGCCCGCATCCATGGCGCCTTCGGCCTTGCCCGCGCCCGCCACGGTGTGCAGCTCGTCGACGAACAGGATCACCTGGCCTTCCTGCTTGGCCAGATCGGTGAGCACGCCCTTGAGGCGCTCCTCGAACTCGCCGCGGAACTTGGCGCCTGCGATCAGCGCGCCCATGTCGAGCGCCAGGATGCGCTTGCTCTTGAGGCCCTCGGGCACCTCGCCGTTGACGATGCGTTGCGCCAGCCCCTCGACGATCGCGGTCTTGCCGACGCCCGGCTCGCCGATCAGCACCGGGTTGTTCTTGGTGCGCCGCTGCAGCACCTGGATGGTGCGCCGGATCTCATCGTCGCGGCCGATCACCGGGTCGAGCTTGCCGGCAGCCGCACGCGCGGTGAGATCGATGGTGTACTTCTCGAGCGCCTGGCGGCCTTCCTCGGCGTTGGCGTCGGCTACCTTCTCGCCCCCGCGCACCTCCTCGATGGCCTTCTCGACGGCACCGCGCACCACGCCCGCCTCCTTGAACAGGCGCGCGAGCGCACGGTCCTCGAACCCCGCCAGCACGAGGAGTTCACTGGAGATGAACTGGTCACCGCGCTGCTGCGCCAGCTTGTCGGTGACGTTGAGCACGCGGTTCAGGTCGTTGGAGACGTGGATGTCCCCGGGTGTGCCCTCGACCTTCGGCAGGCTCTCGAGCAGCCCCAGCAGTCCCGCGCGCAGCTTGTTGACGTCGGCACCGGCCTTCAGCAGCAGCGGCCGCACCGAGCCGCCGGCGCCGTCCAGCATCGCCAGCATCACGTGCGCGGGCTCCAGGAACTGGTGGTCGCGGCCGAGCGCGAGCGACTGCGCGTCGGCGAGCGACTGCTGGAAGCGGCTGGTGAGTTTATCCATGCGCATGGCAACACCTTGGGGCGTGGAGCCGTCAGTTTGTGGGGACAAACCGCAGTGCGTTCAAGGGGCTGCGGCGCCCGGGCCTGAGGTTGGGCGGCTTCAGGTAAAGGGGTTCACCACGCGCACGCCCGTGGGCGCGAAATGGTTGACGTTGCGGGTGACCACGCTGAGATCATGGATGAGCGCCGTAGCCGCAATTTGCTTGTCCAGCGGATTCTCTGGATTCGGGACGCGCAATCGGCCCCACACCTGGGCCGTTTCCTCATCGAGCGGCAGGATGCGGTCCGCGTAGGCGACGGTGAGTCGCAACAGCCACCGCTCGAGGCGTTGGGCCTGCATCCGATCGCCGCGGTGCCGGATGCGCTCCACGCCCTGGCGCAGCTCGCCAATGGTGATGGCCGAGAGGTAAAGCTGCGCCGGTGAGCGCGCCGCCTGCGCAAAGAATGACTGAACCCCCGCGTTGCCGTCCC
>Ga0209155_1001187_pt1 | contig 12354 bp, 12 predicted proteins | sample GraSoiAngelo_122_FD_185879 | JGI IMG/M metagenome (GOLD analysis project Ga0209155, IMG submission 185879) | Grasslands soil microbial communities from the Angelo Coastal Reserve, California, USA - 14_0927_02_20cm (SPAdes) (version 2) | ecosystem: Environmental > Terrestrial > Soil > Grasslands ...
GCGTTGACCGGCGCCCGCATCCTGGCCGAGATCGGCGATGACCGGTCCCGCTTCGCCGACGCCCGATCATTGAAGGCGTACTCCGGCGCGGCCCCGGTGACCCGCGCCTCGGGCAAGAGCCGCTACGTGATGACCCGCAAGGTCAAGAACCAGCGCCTGGCCGCGGTCGGATACCTCTGGGCCTTCTCCGCGCTGAGCAATTCACCCGGCGCCCGCGCCCACTACGACCGCCGCCGCAAGACCAACGAACGGCACACGGCCGCGCAACGCAACCTGTTCAACCGCCTGATCGGCATCCTGTATCACTGCCTGCAGACCGGGCAGGCCTACGACGAGCAGAAGGCCTTCCAGATCAGCCCAACAGCCGCCGTCGCCGCCGCTGCTTGAATGGACCGCACCATCGACGTGACGACGATCAAGTGATCGTATTGGATGAACGTGCCGTCGAATGCGCCGCCGAGGCGCGCGCGCAGCTCGTCGTGAACGAAGCGCGCCAGGAACTCGGTGGTGGTCAGCTTGCCGGCGAAGCGCGGATCGTCATCGAGATCGCGGTAGCTGAGCGAGCCGCTGACCTCGTCGAGGATGCGAAGAGCGAGGCCGATGTCGATGACCGGCGTCAACATCGCGAGAAAGACCGGCGCGGCAAGCCCGAACTCGACGGCGGACATGCCCCTGCGGTCGCGCGCGAGCGCACCGATCCGGGCGCCGATCCGGGCAAGGCACGGCCGCAAGGCAGCGGCTGGCCAGCCGGATAGCGGGCGGTTATATGAAGACATGATCCACGGCCGACAAAACATTACGCGCCCTCCAAGGGTTGGCGCCCGCTAAAGATGGCGTCGGTCTATTGACGATTCGTGAATCTAGCCGGTAAACCCCGGCCCAGTGAGCGATTTTAACTGCTCTTTTACTTAAAGATTCCTTATTAAGGTAAACACGCCAGAGAAACCGCGCGGCTCCGGGCGAAAGCACTGTGTGCGGGGCCGGCCCGAACCCTCGTCGGAGCGGCCGTAGCCGCTGGGCAACACCGGCGTCGTTGTCTGGGATGCGGCCCTCTGGCATGCTGCGACGAGACGCCGGCGGAAAGCCGGAGCGGCCGGCCACGGTCGGTTAGCGAGGGGATCGGCATGGACATCAGCTCGGGCGGGAGCAGAACGACAGCGCAGCGGCCCGTCGACGGCCTCCAGGCCACCCGATCGGATGCCGCGCTGCGCGGCCGGCTCGGCTCTCTCCCGCAATTCTTCGCGACGACCTCTGTCCCCTGCCCGTACGTCCCCGACCGCGCCGAGCGCAAGCTGATCGTCGAGTTGACCGGCCGCGGCGCCGCCGGTTTTTATGACGAGCTGTCGCGCGCCGGATTCCGCCGCAGCCACCGCTTTGCCTACCGCCCGGCCTGCCGCCAATGCGCCGCTTGCGTGCCGGTGCGGATCGCCGTCGAGGAATTCGCCGATACCCGTTCGACCCGCCGGGTGCGCAATGTTAACCGCGGGCTGCGCACGCGGCTCATGACCGGGCGCGCCACGCCCGAGCAGTTCCACCTGTTTACCGCCTACCAGCACTCGCGCCACCGCGACAGCGACATGGCGGCGATGACCTATGCCGATTACCGCAGCATGGTCGAGGACAGCGCGGTACGGACCGCGGTCGCCGAATTCCGCGATGCCGAGGGCGCGCTCGCCGCCGTGGCGCTGATCGACCGGCTCGATGACGGCTTCTCGGCCGTTTACACCTTTTACGATCCGAGCCGCGGCAAGGAGAGCCTCGGCACCTGGAGCATTCTCTGGCTCGTCGAGGAATGCCGCAGGCAGGGCCTGCCTTATGTCTATCTCGGCTACTGGATCGAAGAGAGCCCGAAGATGGCCTACAAGGCGCGTTTCCCGGCCCTGGAGCGCCTCACCGGCAAGGGCTGGGCCGCCTTCGCCCCGAGCCGCTAGAAAACCAGCACTCGACGCAAAGGCACCGCAAAAGCCGGCCGAAGAGCATCGCAGCCTTGCGTATCCGATGCGGCCGCCGCGATAACTGATTAACTTTCTCGATCTCTGCACGGCTGCGGTGATCCGATGAGCATTGGCGTTTTATCGTCGACCTTGTTCGGTGACATGTTCGGCACCGCGGCGATGCGCGGGGTGTTCGGCGAACTCGCTTTTCTCGCCCGCTGCACCGAGGCCGAGGCAGCATTGGCTCGGGCCCAAGCGCGCGCCGGCATCGTGCCCGCCGACGCGGCCGCGGCGATCTCGAAGGCCGCCGCAGCCATCGTCGAAGACCCGCAATCCCTCGATCTCCAGCGGCTCAAGCGCGAGACCGAGACGGTCGGCTACCCCATCCTGCCGCTGGTGCGCCAACTCGCCGACCGGGCGGGCGATGCCGGGCGCTGGGTGCATTGGGGCGCCACCACGCAGGACATCATGGATACCGCCGTGGTGTTGCAGATCCGCGCCGGGCTCGAGCTGATCGAGGCGGATCTGACTGGACTGCGAGGCCATCTCGCGACCCTCGCGCGGCGCTGGCGCGACACGCCAATGGCCGGGCGCACCCATCTGCAACACGCATTGCCGATCACCTTTGGCTACAAGGCGGCGGTGTGGCTCGCCGCTTTCGACCGCCACGCGACGCGGCTTGCCGAGTTGCGGCCGCGCGTCCTGCAGGTGCAGTTCGGGGGCGCGGCCGGCACCTTGGCCTCGCTCGGCCCGGGCGAGGAGAGCCTCGCCTCGCGCGCTGAGCTGGCGCGCGAATTGGGGTTGGCCGAGCCGGCGATCACCTGGCATGTCGCGCGCGATGGGATCGCCGAGACCGTGCAGTTCCTGGCCTTGCTCGGCGGCAGCCTCGGCAAGATCGCCTACGATGTCATGCTGATGGCCGCGACCGAGTTCGCGGAAGCGGCCGAGCCGTTTGTCGCGGGGCGCGGCTCCTCCTCGACGATGCCGCAGAAGCGCAACCCGATCTCCTGCGAATTGATCCTCGCCGCCGCCAAGGCGCTGCGCCAGCATGCCGGGCTCATTCTCGATGCGCTGGTCAGCGATTTCGAGCGCGCCACCGGCCCATTGCATGCCGAATGGATCGCTCTGCCGGAAAGCTTCGGCTACGCGGCTGGCGCGCTGCATCAGAGCGAATTCATGATGAGCGGCCTCATCGTCGACCCCCAGCGCATGGCGAAGAACCTCGGCATGACGCACGGGCTCATCGTCGCCGAGGCGGTTATGATGGGCCTCGCGCCGCACACCGGGCGCAACGAGGCGCACGATTTGGTTTACGACGCCTGCCGCAAGGCGATCGAGAGCGATCGGCCGCTCTATGATGTGCTGCTGGAGGCTTCGGAAGTCGCGGGCCCGCTCGGCCCCGAGGCGCTGAAGGCGCTAACCGACCCCGCGAACTACCTCGGCGCGGCCCAGGCGATGGTCGACCGCGTCCTCGCCGGCCGCTGACACTGGAGGGGATTGAGCATGGCGGCGGGCGATATCACCGTGGCCCGGACGGTGGGAGCATTGCGCGAGGCCGTCGCCGGCTGGCGCAGACAGCAGGAGCGGATCGCGCTGGTGCCGACAATGGGCGCGCTGCATCGCGGCCATCTGGCATTGGTCGAGGCCGCGCGCCGGCACTGCGAGCGCGTCGTCGCCTCGCTCTTTGTCAATCCGAAGCAGTTCGGGCCGCGAGAGGATTTCGCCGCCTATCCGCGTAGCGAGGCCGCCGATCTCGCGAAATTCAGCGAGGCCGGTGTCGATCTCGTCTTCGCGCCGACGGTCGAGGAGATGTACCCGGCGGGCTTTGTCACGACCGTCCGCGTCGCCGGCATCGGCGATGACTTGGAAGGCGCACACCGTCCCGGGCATTTTGACGGCGTCGCGACCGTCGTCTCGAAGCTCTTGCTGCAATGCCTGCCGGATATCGCGTGCTTCGGCGAGAAGGACTATCAGCAACTGCTGGTGGTGCGCCATATGGCGCGGGATCTCGACATCCCAGTGCGCATCGAGGGGGTCGCGACCGTGCGCGAACCGGACGGCCTCGCCCTCTCCTCACGCAACGTCTATCTCTCGCCCGAGGAGCGGCGTGTCGCGCCGCTGCTGTATCGGGTGCTGAACGACACCGCCGCCGCGCTCGCAGCGGCGCCGGACAATGTCGCCGCCCGCCTGCAGAACGGGCTTGCGGCATTGCGCCAGGCCGGCTTTGCGTCGGATTATCTCGAATTGCGCGATGCCGCCGATTTGTCAGCGATGAGCCGCCTCGACCGCGGGGCGCGCCTCCTCGCCGCCGCTCATCTCGGCCGCACTCGCCTGATCGACAATGTCGCGGTCACGCCGCGTTAGTGTCTCACGGGCAGATGTAGCCGGTGCCGCTCGGACTCTTGAAGCAGCCGACCGACTCCGGGAGCACCTGCTTGGGAAGCCACAGCACGACATCCGGGAAGAAGATGCAAAAGGCAATCACCGCGAAGAACACGACGTAGAGCGGCAGCGAGCGCACCAGCGCCGTCGAAAACCGGACATCGACAAACTTCGCCGCCATCAGCAGCGCGATCCCGTAGGGCGGCGTGATCAGGCCAAAGGCCAAGGTCACGATGATGACGACGCCCATGTGCACCGGGTTGATGTTGCCGATTTCCGTGAGCTTGTTGATGATCGGCATGAAGATGATGATCGCGGGGATCGCGTCGACAAAATCGCCGATGATCACGAAGGCGGCGACCAACAGGAACATGATCATCCGCGGATCGGTGCCGGCGCGCAGCGTGATCCAGTCGGAGACGAGATCCGGCCCGCGCAGATAGGCCAGCATCCAGCCGAAGGCCGAAGCCGCCGCGACGGTGATCAGCGGGATCGAATAGAGGAGCCCCGCCTTGGCGAAGTCGAGCGGCAATTCGCGGACGTGCCGCCAATTGAGCGCCGGGATCGCCACCACCAGGATGTAGACGACCGCGACGAGCCCCGCCTCGGTCGGCGTGAACCAGCCCGTCAGGATGCCGCCCATGATGATGACTGGAATCACCAGCGGCACTGCCGCATCCCGCGCCGCGCCGGCGAATTCGAAGAACGAGGCGCGAGGCTTCATAAAGCCGACCGGCCCGAAGAAATAGCTGTAGATCATCAGCCCGATGCCGACCAGGACGCCCGGCAGCACGCCGCCGAGGAACAAGCCGGCGATCGAGACGTTGCCGGTGGCGCCGTAAACCACCGCCATGATGCTCGGCGGGATCAGGTTGGCCATCGTTGAGGCCGAGGCGATCAAAGCCGCGGTAAAACCGGGATCGTAGCCCTCGCGCGCCATTGAGGGTGCCAGGGTGCGCGACAGCACGGCGACATCGGCGGATGACGAGCCGGAAATCCCGGAGAAGAACATGCTGAACAGCGTCACCACCTGCGCCAAGCCGCCACGCATGTGACCGATCATCGCCTGCGACAGCGTGATCATCCGCCCGACCACATTGGCGGAGGTCATCAGCTCGCCGACCAAGAGGAAGAACGGCACCGCCAGGAGCGCCTCGGAATCGACCCCGTTGAACAGCTGGCCGATGATCGAGGGCAGGCTGATCGGCGTCAGCATCGTCGCGACCAGCACGCCCGCAGTGATGCTGAATGCCACCGGCACCCCGAGGTAGCCGAGCCCCAGGAACAACCCGCCCATCAAGACAAGGATCCAACCGTGGCTCATGCCGGACCGGCTCTCACAGGATGTGGATCTCTTCGTGCGCCGGCTCCGCCGATTCAAAGCCGTGCCGCCAGCCATTGACGAGCTGCTCGACCGTGAACAGCGCGATCAGCACCCCGGAGATCGGGATCGCGGCATAGAGCGAGGCGATCGGTGTCATCGACGGCATGCGGAAACTGCCGAAGCCCTGCCGGAAATTGATGTAGCCGAACCACACCATGCACAGCGCGACCGCCAGCACCACGAGGCGGTTGAAGGTTTCGATCGCGAGGCGGGGCGCTCCGCTCATCGTCTCGGTGATGGCGGAGAGATAGAGGTGATCGTTGCGCCGCGTCGCCGCGGCGGCACCGATGAAGATCCCGTAGACGAAGAACGTGCTGGTGACCTCCTGCAGCCAGAGCCATGGCGCGGCAAGGGTGCGCGTCAGCACATCGAGGAATACCGAAGTGCTGAACCCCGCGAGGCAAAGCCCGCAGAGCACCATCGTCACCGCTTCGAGGTGATCGAGCGAACGCCATTTCAAATGGCGCTGCGTCTCCAGCACAAGGCGGCTCGGGCGCCTCATTCGATGAAGCGCCGCGCTGGCGCTATTTCACCTCGCGGACCAGCTTCAACAGCTCGACCGCATGCGGCCCGAGGGTGGAAGCGGTTTTGTCCTGGATCGGCTCGGCGATCTTCTGGAAGCCGGATTTGTCGACATCCTTGACGAACTTGATGCCCATCTTTTCGAGCTTGCCCATCGACTCGTGCTCGAGATCGATCGCCTTGCCAGGCTCCAGCTTGTTGACCTCGTCGGCCGCCGCCTGCACCCATTTCTTCTCGTCGTCGCTGAAGCCGTTCCAGGCCTTGTCGCTGACCCAGATGCAGTTGGCGTTGGCCTCGTGCTCGGACATCGACATGATCGGCGCCACCTCATAATGCTTGTTCGACAGGTAGACGTTGACGCCGTTCTCGGCGACGTCGACGACACCGGTCTGCAAGGAGGTGTAGACCTCGCCGAACGGCATGTGCACGACCTGCGCGCCATAGGCGGTGAACAGCGTATCCTCGGTCGGGGTCGCCTGCACCCGCACCTTCAGACCCTTGAGGTCGGCGATATTGTGGATCTCCTTCTTGCTGTAGAAGTCACGCAGGCCAAGCGTGATGGTCGTCAACACCTGGGCGCCCTGAACGGTGTCCTTGATCATCTTGCGGAACGAGGCGACCACCTTTGGATCGCTGATCGCCTTTTTCAGGTGATCCTCGCCATTGAAGATGAAATGGATCGACAGCACGCCGGCCTCGGGCGAGAGGGTCGCGGCGTTGGCGCTGGCGGAGATGATAAAATCGATATCGCCGGTCCGGACCTTCTGGAGCATCTGCGGCTCCTGGCCGAGCTGCGCGCCGGGGAACTGGTCGATGATCATCTCGCCCTTGCTCAACTCCTTGAGCTTGGCGGCAAACACGTCCGCGGCATAGCCATAAGCGGTGGTATGCGGCTGGTCGTAGCCGAAGGTGAAGTGGCGCTCCGCGGCCTCGGCCGTCGCAAGCATCGCGGCGGCTAAAAACGGCAAGAGAGCGAGTTGAAGGCTTTTGGCGCGCATCGGCTTCCCCCTGTCGGGCTGCTGTGCCCGGTCGCGTCCTATCCTGCGGCCCGTCACAATCACGTCAAGCGGCTTTCGGGGCCGCGGCAAAAGCAATACCATCCTCGGTGAGCGGGCATCGCACCGAACCTGGTTGCCTGCGCAGAAATGACGGAGGGGCCGATGAGCGGCAGGTCGCGGCGCGATTTCCTGAAGATAGCGGTGGCGGGCGCCGCCGGAACGGCCCTGGCGCCGAGCCTCGGGCGGGCCGCCGACAAGAGCGTGACGCTTCTCCACGAAAGCTCGTTCATCAAGACCTTCGACGAGTACATGCAGAAGACGCTGGCGCCGGCTTATGAGAAGGAGACCGGGGTCAAGGTCGTCTACGAGCTGACCAGCGTTGGGAGCCTGCCCACCCGAATCAGCACGATCACCGAAACCGGCTCGGGCGCCGACGTCACGATGATCTTCCTGCTCTACCCATTCCTGTTCGCCGACAAGCTGATGGATGTCAGCGACATCGCCGAGGACATTGGAAAGAAGCAGGGCGGCTGGTACGACGCGGCCAAGGAAGCCGGCATCGTCAACGGCCAGTGGAAGTCGATCCCGCACAGCAATATCGGCCAGCTGATGAACTGGAGGACCGATTGGTTCAAGGAGGTCGGGGTCACGAAGTTCCCCGACACCTGGGAGGAGCTCTACGAAGTCGGCAAGAAGCTGAAGGCGAAGGACCACCCCTTTGGGTTCGAGCTCGGCCACGGTTTCGGCGACAATCACGGATGGATATACCCGCTCTTGTGGTCCTATGGCGGGCGCGAGGTCGAGCCCGACGGCAAGACCGTCGTTATCGATTCCGACGAGACTGCGCGCGCCGTCGATTTCGCCCGCAAATTCTTCAAGGACACAATGCTCGACGACGTCCTCGGCTGGACCGACGTCAGCAACAACAAGGCGTGGTTTGCCGAGCAGATCTCCTGCACGAACAACGCCGAGAGTATCCTGTGGCTAGCCAAGCGCGACTTCCCGGATATCGCCAAGGTCACCGACCAGGCGATGAACCCGCAAGGGCCGAAGGGCCGCTTTCATCTGCTCAATTGCATCGGCCATTCCGTCTTTAACTTCAGCCCGCAAAAGCAGGAGGCGCATGATTTCCTGCACTGGGTCATGGAAGAGAAGCAATTGGGCGGCTGGTACGCCTCGGCCGATACCTACTATCAGCCCTTTCTGCACGCCTACGACAACGCGCCGATGTGGGATGTCGAACCACGCAACAAGCCCTATCGCGACGCAATGGGGAGCGCGCATCTGCCGGGCTGGCCAGCGCCGCCGACCCGCCAATTAGCCGAAGTCGTCGCCAAATACGTCACCGTCGACATGTTCGCCAAGGCGTGCGCCGGCGCTTCGACCAAGGAGGTCATCAAGAACGCGGAGGCGCAACTCAAGGAAATCTACAGGACGGCATAGAGCCTCGGGATGTCGATCCGCACGGAACCGCTGATTGGGGTCACCAGGGCACAGCCGCGCCGCCGCCCTGCTTCGCTCGCCGCCTGGCTCGACCGCGAGCCGGTATTCAGCTGGCTGATGATGACGGCGCCGATCCTGTTTCTTGCCGCCTTTGTCGGCTACCCGTTCGTCTACGGCATTCTCTTAAGCCTCCAAGACCGGCCAGTCGCGCATGTTGGGACGTTTGTCGGGCTCAAGAATTTCGTCAGAGACTTCAACGACCCAATCTTCTGGCGCGTCGCGGTCAACACCTTTGTCTACACCGGGGTGGCGACGCTCTTGAAGATGATCGGCGGGCTCGCTCTCGCCGTCGCGATGAACCAGAACTTCCGCATGAAGAACCTGGTCCGCGCGGTGCTGCTATTGCCGTTCATCGTGCCGACCGTGTTGAGCACTGTCGCCTGGATGTGGATGCTCGACCCGGCCTTCAGCATCTTCAACTGGTTCCTGATCGCGCTCGGCATGCCGAAGCCCGGTCCCTCTTGGCTCGGCAACCCGACACTGGCAATGGCCTCGATCATCGTCATCAACACCTGGCGCGGCCTGCCCTTCTACGGCATCACCCTGCTCGCCGGATTGCAGACCGTGCCGCCCGAGCTTTACGAGGCGGCGACGATCGACGGCGCCAGCGGCTGGCAACGGTTCCGCTATGTGACCTTGCCGCTGTTGCAGCCGATCATCCTGATCGTGACGCTGTTTTCCGTCATCTTCACCTTCGCCGATTTCCAGCTCGTCTATGTCTTGACGCATGGCGGCCCGCAGAACGCGACACAGCTGTTCGCGACCTACGCTTTCGATATCGGCATGGGCGCCGGGCAGCTCGGCCTCGGCGCCTCGGTCGCATTGACCATGCTGCCGGCATTGGCGCTGCTGATCCTGGCGCTGACGCTTTACATGCGGAGGCAGTGATGGTCACTGGCCACACCCGCCTTGAGCAGGCCGTCCGGGTATGGCTGCCGGTCGGCTTCTTTTTGCTGCTTGCGCTCTTCCCCTTCTACTGGATGGCGATCACCTCGGTGAAGCCGAATGCCGAGCTCTACAACAGGAACATGATGCCGCTCTTGGTGCACAACCCGACGCTGAAGCACTATGTCGGCCTCTTGACCGAGACGAGCTTTCTGTTGTGGACCTGGAACACGCTGCTCGTCGCGGTCATCTCGACCGCGATCTCGCTCGTGCTCGGGACGATGCTCGCCTACCCCTTGGCGCGCATGCGCTTTGCCGGCGCCGGGCTCATCGCGATGACTGTCGCGGCGATCTATCTCGTGCCGCAGCCGCTATTGTTCCTGCCGCTCGCCGATGTCATCAACCGGCTTGATCTCGGCAACACGCTGACCGCGGTCATCCTGACCTATCCGACGATGCTGGTGCCGTTCTGTGCCTGGCTGTTGATCGGCTATTTCAAGACCGTGCCAAAGGAATTGGAGGAGGCGGCGCGCATCGACGGCGCGAGCCGCTTCCAGACGATGCGGCGGGTCTTTCTGCCCTTGTGCACGCCGGGTTTTATCTCGGCCGGCATCTTCGCCTTCACCCTGTCGCAGAACGAATTTCTCTACGCCCTCATTTTCCTGACCAAGAGCTCGGTGCGCACGGTGCCGGTCGGCGTCATCGCCGAACTGATCCGCGGCGACGTGTTCTATTGGGGCCAGCTGATGGCGGGCGCGCTCCTCGGCTCGATCCCGGTGGCGCTGATCTATTCCTTCTTTGTCGAGCACTACGTCGCCGGGCTGACCTCCGGCTCGGTGAAAGCATAACGCCGCGCCGATGAGCCGGCGGCCGCTCCGCATTGCGATCATCGGCGGCGGCATCGGCGGGCTGACCGCCGCGCTGTCCTTGCGCCAAGCCGGTTTCGAGGCCGATATTTACGAACAGGCGCCGGCGCTGACGCATATCGGCGGCGGCATCAATATGGGGCCGAACGCAGCACGCGTGCTAATCCGCCTCGGCCTCGGCGAGGGGCTGCTGCGCGAGGGCGTGCGCCCCGCGAGCACGCATCAGCGGCGCTGGGATGATGGCCGCACCCTGCAGCGCGCCCCGCTCAATCCGCAATGCGAGGAGCTTTACGGCGCGCCGCACGTCACGATCCACCGCGCCGATCTGCTCGCGGTCATTTCATCGGGTCTGCCGCTCGAGCGCGTCCATCTCGGTCATCGCCTCCTCGGGTTCAGCGACAAGGGCGGCCATGTCGAGGCGTGGTTCGATAACGGCGTGCGCATCGACGCCGACATGCTGGTCGGCGCCGACGGCATTCATTCGGCGGTGCGCGCAATCCTGTTTGGGGAGGAGGCGCCGAAATTCGCCGGCTGCGTCGCCTATCGCGGGCTCGTCCCGATCGAGCGCCTCGCCGATCTCGAGCTCGAGCTCGGTAGTCAGTCCTGGGTCGGGCCGGGCGGCCATCTCGTGCATTACTTCGTGTCGCGCGGCGAGCTGCTGAATTTTGTCGGCTGGACCGAGCACGACGAATGGAGCCGCGAAGACTGGACCGACCGCGCCACGGTCGCGCGCGCGCTCGCCGCGTTCGAGGGCTGGCACCCGCAAATCCGCCGCATCATCGGCGCGGCCGACGAATGCTTCATCTGGGCCTTGTTCGACCGCGACCCGCTGCCGCGCTGGTCAGTCGGCCGCGTGACACTCCTCGGCGACGCCTGCCACCCGATGTACCCCTTCATGGGCCAAGGCGCGGCGCAGGCGATCGAGGACGGCGCCGCCCTCGCCGCCTGCTTGCGTGCGGCGGGCGACGCGGATCCCGCCGGCACATTGCGCGATTACGAGCGCATCCGCCTGCCCCGCGTCATGCTGCTGCAGGCGATGTCGCGCGCCAACAAGATCCGCTTCCACATGCCCGACGGTCTGGCGCAGCGGGCGCGCGACGCCGAATGGGCCAAGGCGGGAGACCGCGGGCCGCACGCGCTGCGCTGGCTGTACGAGCACGACCCGGCCGCTATCGACGCCGGGTCGGCGTGAGCGTCGGAAGCCGGAGCCGCCGCTACTCCGCCTTGCGGCAGTAGGCCGCCAACTTGTTGCCGTCGAGGTCGCGGACGTAGCCGGCATAGGCGTTCGGCCAAAAGCCGCGCGGTCCGACCGCACCCTCATCCTTGCCGCCGGCGGCGAGCGCCGCCTTGTGAAACGCCGCGACCGCGGCCCGGCTCGGCGCCTCGAAGCTGATCGTGCCGCCATTGGCGTGCGTGGCGGGCTTCCCGTCAGCCGGCTTTAATACCATGAATTCCTCGGTCGACTGCCCCCAGCACGAGCCGCCGTCTCCGAAATCCTTGAGGCGCTTCAAGCCGAGCGGCGCCAGCACCGCGTCGTAGAATTGGCGCGCCTTGTTGAGGTCGTTGGTGCCGACCGTGACATGCGTAAAAGCGGCCATGACATTCTCCCCTCGGTAGTTGCTCAACCTGCGCCGCCAGCCGTCAGCGCGCGCAGGCCTGCTGGCCGAAACGCTAGCAGCTTTGCCCGGAAGCGGTAAACCGCCCAACAGCTTCGCGACAAGCGCTGCCGTTCGCGCGAAAGGCGAGCGGGTCTCGCTGATGCGCTGCCGCCGAGTCTGCGTTATCCGCACCAGCTATGCCGTGCACCATCCCAGCGCCGTGCGAGACCTTCGGCAATAAGGATTTCGCCTTCCATCATGCGTTGCACGAGAGGGAGAATG
>Ga0209155_1001194_pt1 | contig 12324 bp, 10 predicted proteins | sample GraSoiAngelo_122_FD_185879 | JGI IMG/M metagenome (GOLD analysis project Ga0209155, IMG submission 185879) | Grasslands soil microbial communities from the Angelo Coastal Reserve, California, USA - 14_0927_02_20cm (SPAdes) (version 2) | ecosystem: Environmental > Terrestrial > Soil > Grasslands ...
CGCACGCTTCCAACCGCCCCCCGCGCTGCATCCGCGCGACCGCGTGGCGGTCATCGCCCCGGCGAGTGCCTTCGACCGCCCCTCCTTCGAGGCGGGTCTCGCGCTCATCGGCGCCCGCTACCGCGCCGGGTACGGCCCGGGAGTATTCGAGCGGCAGCGCTACCTGGCGGGCGACGATGCGCGGCGCCTGGGGGAGCTCACCGCCGCGCTGAGCGATCCTGACGTCCGGGCGGTGTTCTGCGCCCGCGGCGGCTACGGCGCGACGCGTCTGCTGGCGCGGCTCGCCGCCACCGGGCCCCCCGGCCCACCGAAGCTGCTGGTGGGCTTCTCCGATATCACGTCGCTGCACCTGTGGCTGCAGACCCTCGGCCGGATCAGCGTTCATGGACCGGTGCTCACCCAGCTGGGACGCCTGCCCGCCGCGACCTGCGAGCGCCTGTTCGCCGTGCTCGAATCCACTTCCCCGACGCCCGCGCTGACGGGCGCGCTCACCTACGTCGGCGGGGTGGCCGAAGGACCCCTGCTGGGCGGCAACCTGTCGGTCTTCACGCGACTCATCGGCACGCCGTTCATGCCGGGGCTAGATGGCGCCATCCTGCTGCTCGAGGACCAGGGCGAGCGGCCCTACCGTCTCGACCGCATGTGGACGCACCTGCAGCTCGCCGGAGTATTCGACCGTGTGCGCGGCATCGTGCTCGGCTCGTTCACGGGCTGCGAGGAAAAGGACGCGCATTACAGCAGCACCGAAGTGCTGCGCGAACTGGCGCGCGCCACCGGCCTGCCCTGCGCCGCCGGCTTTCCCATCGGCCACGGCGAGGTCAATGAGCCGGTGCCGCTCGGTGTGCGCGTGCGCCTCGACGCCGATGCCCGCAGCCTGACCTTTCTGGAGGCGGCGGTCGCCGCGTCCCCGTAGCGACCCTCAGGATGCCGGCGAGTTGCTGCCGGCGCCCGTCACGATGTGGCCGTCCTTCACCGGAATCCTCTTGCCGGGATCATGGTCCATGTGCACGCGATGCTCCTTGCCGTCGAGCCGGTACACCACCTCGTAGCCGTCCGGCACCTCGCTGCGGTCGTACACGGTGGCGCACTGTTGCTCGGTGCTGGTGTAGGTGTCTCCCTGTTGCACCTTCTGCTCGATCTTGTTGCCGGCATAGCCGCCGGCCGCCGCTCCGGCCACCGTGGCCAGGGCCTTGCCGCTGCCGCCGCCAATCTGGTGGCCGAGCAGGCCGCCCACCACGGCGCCGACACCCGTGCCGAGCAGGCGATCCCGATCCCTCGCCGGCTTGACTTTGGTCACCTGCACGTCGTGGCATTCCTGCCGGGGAGTCCTGAGCGTCTTGTGCTGGGCCGTGACGCTGAGCACCTCGGCGCCGCGCGAGGCGCTGACGACCCGATAGCCGGCGACCGCGCCGGCGGCCGTCACCACGATGGCGCCGATCACAAACCCGGTTACGGTTGACTTGTTCATAACGGCTTGCTCCATGAGAACTGCCGCAGCGCATAGTAGGGATACCGCGGCGATATTCAATGAGAGCTTGCGGGCCTGGGGAAATGCCGCCCCTGTCGTCACCCGGCGACGCCTGACCTCGGGAGGTGGCCGGGGAAGCCGCCTCGACACTTAGTCCAGGCGCCTGACCTGCAAACCCGAGAAGGCCCCGGCCGCGTCGCGCTCGATCTGGAACTCGATCGGGTGGCAACAGACCTCGCAATCCTCCACGTAGCCCGGCTCATCCGCGGTGAGATCGACGCGCCTCTCCAGGCGCTCGCCGCAATACGGGCAACGCACCGCCACGAACAGCTCGGGCGCCACGTGCGCCGCTGCCGCGCCCGGCTCCCAGACCGGCTCCAGGCCATAGAGCCGATCGATGCTGTGCGCATCCAGGCGCGTGATCCGCCGCCGCAGGCGTTCGAGTCCGGTGGCCTTGCGTCGCTTCATCGGGTCTTCTCTCGTCATCATTGCGCAGGGGCGCGGCGAACTGCGATGCTGCACTCAACCGCCAAGCGAGGCTACGACACTATGCCGATCGTCCGTGCCGGCGCAGTGCTGCTGTGCGCCGCCGCCGCCACGACTCTGGCCGGGTGCGCCGGGAACAGACTGTCGCCGGATGCGCCGGCGGGCGTCAACCTGGCAGGCGCCTGGAAGCTCAATCGCGCCGCCGGCGACGACCCGCAGAAGGTGCTGGACCGGATGCGCGCCGAGGCCTTCAGGCGCATGGGTCGAGCGGTGACGGCTGCAGCGCGCCCGCAGGTGCGCGGCGGCGGCCCGCGCACCGCGCAACCCGACCCAGCGCCGCTCGAGGATGATCCCACCCCGGTGCGCGCCGCGCACGGCGCCGCTCGAGCGGATCCGCTGCTGCGCTCGCCCATGGCTCATGTCCTGCTCATGAGCCTCGCCCGCGGCGATTTCCTCACCGTACGGCAGGGGCCCGGGCAGTTCGTGCTCGACTATGGCGCCTCGCAGCGCAGTTTCATCCCCGGCGCGCGCAGTGTCGTATCGGCGGAGAGCGGGGTGGCGGACCAGACCTCCGGCTGGGAGGGCCGGGAGTACGTCATCGACGTGCGGGGGCAGTTGGGTCCGGACGTGACCGAGCGTTACGGCCTGTCGGCGGACGGCAAGCATCTGGTGGCGAAGTTGCACATCGCGACCGAAGAGCTGTCCGCGGTGGATCTCACCCGCGTGTACGACCCGAGCAATGAAACCACGCCGCGGCCACTGCCGACCAACGACTGAGCCGTCGCGTCGCATGCGCCGTCGCGCCGGAGGCGAGTTCGGCGGCGGGCTGCGCGCCGCGGCGGGATGCGCGTTGCTGCTGGCGGGCGCTGCGGCCGCGCGCGCCCAGGAGCCGCGCGCCACCGCTGATGCAGGCGCCCCGGGCCCCGAGACGGAAATCGTGGTCGAGGGACGGCACGAGGGCCCGCGCATGTGGCGAGTGCGCAAGGGCGATCACACGCTGTGGATCCTGGGCACGATCTCCCCGCTGCCGAAGAAAATGGTGTGGCAGCCCGATGCGGTGCAGGAGGTCCTGCGTAACACGCAGGAGGTGGTGCCGGCCTGGCCCACCTACGGCATCGGCGCTAACCCCTTGACGGCGCTGCGCGTGTACATCGAGTGGCGGCGCCTGCAGAAGCCCCCGGATCACATGCCGCTGCGCCAGGCCCTGCCGCCGCCGCTGTATGCGCGCGTGGCCGCGCTCAAGGCGCGCTTCGACCCCAAGGACAGCAAGCTCGAGCAGATGCGTCCGATGCTCGCCGCGCGCCAGCTCCTCATCCGGGTATTGGATGCTTCGGGCCTGGCGCTGCAGAACGAGGTGCAGCAGTCGGTCCTGAGGCTCGCCCGGGAGCAGGGCGTGCGCGTGCACCAGAACAAGCTGAGGATCGACGATCCGGTCAACGTGCTGAAGGACGTCGAGGCGACGCCTCTGTCGGGCGAGATCGCGTGCCTCGACGCCGTGGTGACGCTGCTGGAGACGGACCTGGCGCCCATGCAGGCCCGGGCGCGCGCCTGGGCGCTCGGGGACGTCGACACCCTGCGCCGGCTGCCGCACGCCGACGACCGTACCGCCTGCGTCGCGGCGGTCTCCACCTCCGAGCGCGTGCGCAACCTCATCGCGCGCGCGCAGGATGACTGGCTGATCGCGGTGCAGGACAGTCTCGCGCGCAATCCCGGTACGCTCGCCGTGCAATCGATGGATCGGCTGCTGGGCGAGAACGGCGCGCTCGCCGCACTGGGGTCAAAGGGTTATCTCGTCGAAGGGCCGTGAGCGGGCGGCGCGACGCGCCGCGTTCAGCTCCTGAGCGCGCAGCTCCAGGCGACTCCCAGCGAGGCGAGCGCGGCGGCGCCGGTCAGCCATTGCGGCACACGGTCCAGCAGGACCTGCAAGCGCGGCAGAGCGGCGGTGGCGCCCAGGAGCGAGCCGACCGCGAATCCCGCCACGTGCGCGACCAGATCCGTGCCTTCCCCGGCGGACCCGGTCCAGCCCAGCAGAATCACGCCGGCGATGAGCGGGCCCCAGCGTCGCGCCCAGCGCTGTGGCAGCTGGAAACGCTCGCGCCACGAGTACGCCGACATCGCCCCCAGGGCCGCAAACACCGCCGTCGAGGCGCCAACCGCCTGGTGCTCCGGCGGACCCAACAGGCCTTCGAGCAGGTTCGCGAGCGCCGCTCCCGTGACGGTGAGCAACCACGCGGTACCCGCGCCCATCTGCCGGGCCGCAAGGTAGCCGAACCATACCCCGGCGCACAGGTTCGCGGCGAGGTGCGGGCCATCCAGGTGCAGCGTGAGCGCGGTCCACGCGCGCCACCACTGACCGGCCTGTACCCGCTGCGCATCGAGCACGCCCAGATCGAAGGCATCGAGCCGCACGAGCCCGCCGGAAAGCGCCGCGGCCACCCCGATCAACACCGCGACGTACAGCACGCAGCCGACCCAGGCGTGCGGGTACACGCGCGGCGGCGGTGGCGGCGGTGGCGGCGCACGGTTCTCGGCTTCGTATTGCAGCAGGTGCCGGATCGCATAGGGCGCGTCCAGCCCCGGGACCTGCAGCAGGAATTCACTGTCCGCGTGCACCACCTCCGCCGCCACCCCCACCGCGGTCAGCACCAGCAACCGCTCGTCGCAGTCGCGCCGGCGCGGCGATCGGAACACGGTGGTCAGCTCTTGCAGATCAGCTCTCCTGCGTGCGCAGCCGCAGCGCCGCGAGAGCGCGGCGCACCAGATCCCCGAGCAGCTCGTAGAGCGCGGCGCTGGAGCGCGCCAGTGCGGTGGGAGCGGGCAGGTAGCGCAGCAGCCCCGCCTCGCGCGGCGCCCACACACCCACGGGTGCCGGCACCACGGTGATTCCGGCGCTCGCAAACTCGTGCGACGCGCGCCACGCGTGGGCGCTGCTGGTCACCAGCAGGATGCGCGACACGCCCGCGGCCTTGAGCAGCCGCGAAGAGAACTGCGCGTTCTGAAAGGTATCGCGCGAGCGCTCCTCGACCCAGCGCACCTGGATGCCAAAGTCGCGCGCCAGCGAGACCCGCATGGCGAGCGCCTCGGCCGCGGTACCGGAGACCAGCACCGGGAGCGCCGTGCGATGCGCGAGGAACGCCCCGTAGGCGATGCGCTCGAGAAGCACGGGCCCCGGCGCGGGTTCCCCGCCATACTCGGGCGCCGCGAGGCGCTCATCGCCGCCGCCGAGGATGACGATCGCCTGGGCCTGCGGTGCTCGGGTGAGATCGAGCGCCGGCTCACCTTCGGCCGCTCTCGAGAGCGCATCGGCCACCAGCGGCGTCGCCAGCAGCCACAGCGAAGCGAGGCCCGCGCCGAGCAGCAGCCAGCCCGCCCGGGCGGCGCCCGCCGCGCAGCGCGACCGCAGCAGCCAGGCCCCGGCGGCCGCGATCAGCAGCGGGCCCCCGGGCGGCAGCAGCAGCGTATGCAACAGCTCTTTCAGCGTGATGAACATACGGCGGGCGCGGCAGCGCTCACAGGCGGATCGTCTGCCAGGCCCGGGAGCGCCAGCGCAGGAACAGCGTGCTCCCGAGCACCATGACGTAGATCAGGACCGCAACCCAGCCGCCGACCGGCCCCCAGCCGAATTGCGGCAGGAAGTGCACCCAGCCCTGTCGGGGGGCGAACGTGAAGGCGTGCGCCAGCGGCACGAACAGCAGCAGCGACACCGACAGCACCAGCACCGCCGGGATCCTGACATCGCCCGCGCCGCGCAGGCACATGCTGCTGCCCATGTTCAGGCCGTCGAAGAACTGGTACCCGGCCGCCAGCCACAGCAGCTGCATGCCGAGCGCGACCGCGGTCGCCGCATCGGAATCGTGCGAGCCGGTGAAGAACGGCAGCACCCAGGGGCCCCCCAGCGCAATCAGCACGCCGATGCCGCCCATGTAGAGCGCCGCGAGCAGGATCACGCGGTTGCCGACCCGCAGCGCCCAGCCACGCGCGCCGGCGCCGATGGATTGCCCGACCAGCGTCGTGCCCGCGGACGCGATACCGAATCCGGGCATGTAGGCGAGTGAAGTCAGCATCACCACCATCTGCGTGGCGGCGCCGCCCGCGGTGCCGAGCCGCGTCTGCATCATCTGGAAGGTGGCGAACCCCAGCAGGTCCGCCGCCGGCGACAGCCCCATCGGGACCCCGAGGCGCAGCTGCTGCATGAGCGCACCCCCGTGCGGCCGCCACGTCAGGTGCGCGCGGTACCGCCGTCGGTAGTCCGAGCGCAGAAAAATCGCCACCGCGAACAGCAATCCCGCCAGCTGCGCGACGTTCGTGGCCCAGGCGGAGCCGGCGATGCCCCACCCGAGGCGGAAGATGAACAGCTGGTTCAAGAGCGCATTGGCGACCGTGGTCACGACGGTGATCAGGAGCGTCACCCGTGGCCGCCCGATGCCGTTGAAGAATCCGAACATGGCCCAACCCGCGGCTCCGACGCAGGCGCCGCCGACACGCGGAAACCAGAACGCGGCGGCCAGCTGCTCGACCTGGCTGTCGAACCCGAACGGCGCGAGAATCAGGTGGCGCGCGGCGCCCACCAGCACGAACAGCGGCGCCGCACAGCCCATCGCCCATAGCGCGGTCCATACCGCCTGGCCGGCGCGCCGATAGCGGCGCGCACCGAAATTCTGCGCCACCAGCGTCTGCACCGCGGTGCCCGCACCGCCCAGCACCAGCACCACCACGATCACCAGCCACTGCACCGCACCGACCGCCGCGAGCGCCTTGGTGGAAATGCGTCCCATGAACCACATGTCGGTGAGGTTGAGGACGATCTGCACCGTGCTGTTCGCCATCAGCGGCAGGGCGAGCGCCAGCACCGCACGCTGATCCACGTGCGCGCGACCGGCGGCGTCGAGGCGCTGCGCCGGCAGCTGCAGCGCGCGGCTCAGGGAATCCATGGCAACATCCTGCGTAATCGGTCATTCTCGCACACTGCTCCGCTGGGGAATGACACCATGGCAACACGCAGCCACAGCGCCGCCGCGCGCACGCGCAGCGCCGCCGCACGCTCCGCGCGCCGCGGGCGGCTCGCGCCGGGAAAGCAGGCGCGCGGGCTCGACGCGGCAGAAGTAGCCATTGCGATCGACAGTGCGGCGGTCGCGCCGCTCGCGGCGCTGGTGCGCGAGGCGGGCGGCGCTCCCATCGGCGCCTACCACGAGCCGCTCGGGGGGCGCACCCTGCTGCTGGCGAGCCTGCCGCTGAATGCGCTGCAGCCCACGCCCTTTCAGCGCGACCTCTCACCCACGCACGCCAAGCGTCTGGCCGCGAAGATCGACGAGACGGCCGCGTTCCTCGATCCGCTCATCGTGGTGCGCGGCGAGGACGGGCGCCTGTGGACACCCAACGGCCGCCACCGTCTGGCCGCGGGCAAGGTGCTCGGACTGAAGCAGATCACGGCGCTGATCTCGCCCGACGAATCGCTTGCCTACCGCATTCTGGCTCTCAACACCGAGAAGGCTCACAACCTCAAGGACCGGAGCCTGGAGGTCATCCGCATGGCACGCAACCTCGCCAAGCGCCGCGGGCGCGAGCGCGAGGGCGCTTTCGCCGCCGAGTTCGAGGCGCCCGAACTGCTGACGCTCGGCATCGTCTACCAGAAGTCGCCGCGCTTTGCGGGCGGCGCCTACAGCGCGTTCCTGAAAAAGGTCGACCGCTTCAGCGAGCACACGCTCGCGGCGAGCCTGCGGCAACGCGAGGACTACGCCGCGCGCCTCGCCGAGATCGACGCCCGCGTCAAGGGGATCATCGCCGGCCTGCAGGCGCGCGGCTTCAAGTCCCCGTACCTGCGCAACTATGTCGTCGCCCGCATCAACCCGGTGCGCTTCCACAAGGCGAAGAAGGGCGACACGGCCCCGCCGATGCCGCTCGCCCAGGCGCTCACCCGCATGGCAGCCAGCGCCCGCAGTTTCAACCTCGGCTCGGTGTCGAACTCCGATCTCGCCTGGGTGGCGGTGGGCGCGGGTGCGGGGGATCAGGGCGGCGGCTGAAGCTCGCCATCGTCTTCCCAGGTGAGCCACCGGCACCTGCGCGGCGCGCAGGCGGCGCAGCATCCCCAGCGAGGATCGCGCGCCACGGCGGCCGTGGGGGAAAACGCCCAGTCGAGCCCGGTGACCCGCACCTCGAGCGCGGTGATCTCCCCGATGCGGAGGATGAGCTGCGGGTCGCGCGCCGGCACGGCGAGCGAGGCGTCATAGAACCGGTCGGCGCGGGCGAGCCACTCACCGGGTGGAGCGAGCTTATCGCCATGGGGCGAGGAGTTGCCCCCGTTCAGAAGCCCGGGACGCGGGCCGATCTGTTTTTCATGGTCACCATAGGATACGCACCTGAGGTCGACGCCCATGCTGGAACCCGTGACACAGCTCCGCATCCTCGAGGCGAGCGGCGCGCGCGCGCGGCGCGGCGGTACCGTGGCCGCACCCGACGGGCTGCCCGACCTGCTGCTCATCGAGCGCGCACGCGCCAGGGAGGAACGTGCGATCGAGGCACTGATCCGGCGCTACAGCCGGCGGATGTTCCGCGTCGCCTGCAGCGTGCTGCTGGATGAGGATGCGGCGGAGTCGGCGGTGCAGGATGCGCACCTGGCGGCATTCGGCGATCTGAATCGTTACGCGCCCGCCGGAAAATTCTCCTGCTGGCTGACGCGCCTGGCGTTCAACCAGGCGCGCTCGCTGCGCGCCGGCGCCCGATCTGCGCCGCCCGGGGCGCGGTGGCAGGCAGCGGGGGCGCAAGCACCGGCGCCCGCGGGTGCTGCGGCCGACGAGGCGCAGGAGCGGTGCGAGCTCGAGGGCGCGATCGGCGGCCTGCCGGAGGTGTTTCGCACCGTGTTCGTGCTGCGGGTGGTGGAAGGAATCAGCGGGATCGAAACCGCCGCCTCCCTCGGCGTGCACGAGACCACCGTGCGCACCCGCATGTACCGCGCGCAGCGGCGCCTCGCGCCGGACACGGCGCGCCGGGTGCGCGCGGCACCCGGCTTCCTCGAGCTGACCCCGGAGCGTCTCGATGGCATCGTCAGGCGCGTACTGGCGCAGCTACCTCACGGCTCGATGCTGACGATCAGCACCTCGCCTCCCTGAAAGGGCACGCTGTCGCCGACTTGCTTGCCGAGCAGTGACTGGGCCAGCGGCGCCACCCAGCTCAAAAGTCCGTGGGTGGCGTCGGCTTCGTCCTCCCCGACCAGCCGGAACGTCTGCGTCGAGCCGCCGCGGAGCTGCAAGGTCACACGCATGCCAAAACGCACCCGCTCCACGACCGCCGCCGGCCCGATCACGCGGGCGCTGGCGCGGCGCGCGCTCCAGTAGCGCAGGTCACGCTCCACGTGCGCGCGGGCGGCCGCGTCGCCGCTTTCGCGCGCCGCCTGCCGCTCCCCTTCCAGCTCGCGCACGCGCGCCTCGATCGCCGCATGTCCACGCGGCGTGACGAAGTTCGGATGCCGGCTGACGGCGCGCTCCGGAAGCGTCGACGCCTCGGCGTCGGACTCGCGCACGAACGCCCGGCTCATGCGGGCAGCCCCGTGAGCCGCGCGCTCTCCACCCACAGGCGCTCGGCGCTCGCATCGCTCTGCGCCGCCGCGCTCGGCGCCACGCGCCGGCAGCCGTGGTAGTAACCGCCAGACTGACCGTCGAGCTCGGGCGCAGCCGCCAGATACACGCTGCCGCGCGCGCCCTGTTGCGGCGACAGCATGAACACCCGCCCGACGCTCGACAGCAGCACCCGCAGCAGCGTCGGGCTGTTGCGAAACAGGTGGCTCCTGACCAGGCCCGGGTGCAGCGCGTTCACGGTGACGCCGCTGCCCGCGAGTCGCCGGGCGAGGGCGCGCGCGAACAGCAGATTGGCGAGCTTCGAGCGCTGGTAAGGGGTGAGAAAGCCTGAAACCTTCGTATTCATCAGATCACCGAAGTCGAGCGTGGCACGCCGATGCGCCTCCGAGGCTACCACGACGATGCGCGATGGGCCCGACTGTCTCATCTTGTCGAGGAGCAGATTGGTGAGCAGGAAGGGCGCCAGGTGGTTCACGGCGAAGGTGAGATCGTAGCCGTCGGCGCTGTGCGCACCCCTGGCGCCCAGCACTGCGGCGTTGTTGATCAGCACATCCAGCCGGGACAGGCCCGAGTCCAGCTCCTGCGCCAGCCGCCGGACCTGCGCGAGCTGCGCGAAGTCCGCCTGCACGCTGCGCACGTTGGCGTTGCAGGTGTCACGGCTGAGGGATGCGGCCACCTCGCGCGCGCGGGCGCCGTCGCGGCCGTGGACGAGGACGGTGGCTCCGAGCGCCCCGAGAACCTTTGCGGTGGAGAGTCCGATGCCGTGCGTGCTGCCGGTGACGAGGCAGATCCTGCCGTTCATTCTCATCGGGCTGGCTCCCTCCGGGGAGATACTATATGAATATGAGGCGGATCGGACCGGCAGCGCCATCGCGCGAGCTGCATGTCGGTGAGACGTCGGCGCGGGAAGTGGGGGTCTGAAACCATGCGAGTCCTGCCCGTCGCGCTGACGCTCGCCGGCTCCGTGCTCGCCTCGTCCGGCGCGCGCGCCTTCGACGCCGCCGCGGCGTTCGGCGCACGCCCGAGCGCAGTCGACGTCAGTCTCTCGCCGGATGGCAACAGTATCGCTTTCGTCGCGCCCACGCAGGGCATGGGCTCGGTGCTGTACACCGTGCACGTCGATCCCGGCGCCAAGCCGAAAGCCGCGCTCACGGCCAGCGGCAAGCCCGAGCGGCTGGGCGGGTGCGACTGGGTCTCCAACGACCGGCTGGTGTGCCGCGTCTACGGCATCCTCAAGGACCCGTCCCTGTCGCTCCTGCCGGTCAACCGCCTGCTGGCGGTCAACGCCGACGGCAGCGATCACCAGCTGCTGAGCACCGCCAGCAACTTCTACACCCGCGGCTTTGCGCTCGGCGGAGGCAACGTCATCGACTGGATGGCGGAGCGGGATGGCGCGGTGCTCATGAGCCGCCATTACCTGCCCGACGAGCATATCGGCTCCAGGCTCGGATCCTCCGAGGAGGGCCTGGGTGTCGACCTGCTCGACACCCGCACGCTGCAGAAGCAGACGATCGAGCGGCCGCTGTCAGACGCGGTTTGCTACATCAGCGACGGGCACGGCACGGTGCGCATCATGGGTGTGCGTGGCGCGCGCAAGGGCGGAGGCCAGGACACCGGCATCGTGCATTTCCTTTATCGCCGCCCCAACTCGCGCGAGTGGCAGGGCCTCAGTGATTACAACGAGGTGGATCACACGGGCTTCCTGCCGTACGCGGTCGATCGCGAGCGCAACGTCGCGTACGGCGCGAAGAAAATCGACGGCCGGCTGGCGCTCGTCGCGCTCGCGCTGGACGGCTCCTCGCGCGAAGAGCTCGTGTACTCGAGCCCGCAGGTCGACGTGGACGACCTGATCCGCATCGGACGGCGCCATCGGGTGGTCGGCGTCAGTTTCGTGACCGACATCCGCACGGCGTTCTTTTTCGATGCCGACACCAAGAAGATCGTCGACTCACTCGGGCGCGCGCTGCCGCAGCACCCGGCGGTGCGCATCGTCGACGCGAGCGTCGACGAGAGCAAGCTGCTGGTGTTCGCCAGCCGCGACAACGATCCGGGCAGCTACTACCTCTTCGACCGGGGGGCGCATCAGCTGCATCCGCTGCTGGCGAAGCGGCAGGAGCTGGACGGGGTGACGCTCGCCACGGTGAAGCCCGTCAGCTATCCGGCGAAGGACGGTGTGGCCGTGCCGGCGTACCTCACCTGGCCGCCGGGCAAGGAGGGCGCCAAGGGGCTGCCGGCGATCGTGATGCCGCACGGCGGTCCCGGCGCGCGCGACGAGTGGGGCTTCGACTGGCTCGCGCAGTTCTTCGCCGCGAGCGGCTACGTGGTGCTTCAGCCCAACTACCGCGGCTCGGGCGGCTACGGCGATGACTGGTACCAGCGTAACGGCTTTCGCTCATGGCCCACGGCCATCGGCGATGTGCTCGATGCCGGGCGCTGGCTCGTCGCGCAGGGAATCGCGCCAGCAGACAAGCTCGGGATCGTCGGCTGGTCGTACGGCGGTTACGCGGCGCTGCAGGCGGCGGTCACCGACTCCTCGGTTTTCAAGGCCGTGGTCGCGATCGCGCCCGTCACCGACCTCGAGGAAGCCAAGCAGGAGTGGCGCAACTGGAGCAACTACAGGCTGGAGAGCGAATTCATCGGCGAGGGGCCGCAGGTGCGCGCCGGCTCCCCGGCGCGCAATGCGGACAAAATCAAGGCGCCGGTGCTGCTCTTCCACGGCGCCCTCGATCGCAACGTCTCCATCAGCGAGTCACGCCACATGGCAAAGAGCCTGGAGAGCGCCGGTGTCAGGCACGAGCT